>Ga0326597_10010809_pt1 | contig 12141 bp, 7 predicted proteins | sample RVTome_12_FD_203789 | JGI IMG/M metagenome (GOLD analysis project Ga0326597, IMG submission 203789) | Soil microbial communities from uranium-contaminated site in the Upper Colorado River Basin, Wyoming, United States - RVT100D185 | ecosystem: Environmental > Terrestrial > Soil > Contaminated >... | reverse complement strand
GGATTCCCAAGGGCGCGCTCCTGCTCGGGCCTCCCGGGACGGGCAAGACGCTGCTCGCCAAGGCCGTCGCGGGCGAGGCGGGCGTGCCGTTCTTCTCGATGAGCGGCTCGGATTTCGTGGAGATGTTTGTCGGGGTGGGGGCTTCGGTCACCGGTGACACTCCCGTGCTGGTCCGCCGTGGCGGCACGACCAAGCTCGTACCCATCGCCGAGTTCGTCGATGCGTTCTATGCCGAAGAGCGTGAAGGCTACGTCGTGCCGGTCAAGGACGTCGAGACACTCGGTTTCGAGGAACTCGACTCGAAGTTCAAGGGCTCTCCGAAGACGTTCGTTCGAGGAAGCGCGTGGTCGAAAGTGCGGGGCGTCTATCGCCATCGTGTGACGGAGATCTGCGAGATTCACTACCTGGGAGGTGTCGTCCGGACCACCGGCGATCACAGCGTGTTCGTCCGGACGCGGGACGGTATCAAGCCGGTTGAGGCGCGGAATCTCGAGCCGGGAGATGTGCTGGTCTCATTGCCGTTCAAGGTTCGCGGCGTCTACTGCAAGGAGACGGGGACCCCGCACGAAGTTCGTGCGCACTCATTCGCGTTCTGCGCTGAGACGCCCACGCTGCGGATCGTCGAGCACGATGAAGATCTTGTCGGCGCATACGCCTTCGCATTGTCGCGAGAGGGCGTCATGAGCCAGGCGGCCATCGCGCAGGAGATCGGCGTCTCCCAGATGACGGTGAGCAACTGGCTGCGAGGTCGTCACGAGCCTCGCACGCTCTCCTCGAATTACACCGATGCGGCGCTGCCCAACGATGTCGCTGTCACGCCGGACCTGCTGCGGCTCTTCGGGTACTACACGGCGGAGGGACGGGAGAACGGTTTCCTCGAGTTCACGTTCGGTCGTCATGAGACTGAGCTTCACGCAGATTGCATCGACACAACTGAGCGCCTCTTCGGCGTTCGCGAGAAGCGCCGTGAAAGAGCCGACAACAGCGTGAAGATCACGTTCTACTCGGCGCCGCTTGGACGGTTCTTCGCTCGATACTGCGGGACAGGCAGCCACAACAAACACATCCCCGAGGTGCTCTGGGATCTGCCGCGCGAGCATTTCGAGGCGTATTTGCGCGGCTACTCGAGCGGCGATGGCTATGTCACTCCCGAAGGCAAGCTCAGCATGACCTCCGTGAGCCAGCGTCTGATCCGCGAACTCACGTGGCTCTGTGCGATGCATGGAATCAAGTCCGGGGTGCGTTCGGTGCACCACGAGGCCGATCGGGTGATCAAGAACAAGCCTCTCCCTGAAACGAATGCCTGGAATCTGATCATCGGCAAGACGAGCCAGCCGTTCGCCGATAACGTGACGATTCGTGATCAGGGAAAGAAAGCCATCGTGCGAAAGATCGAAGTCAAGCCGTTCGATGGATATGTCTACGATCTCTGCGGTTGCGACAACGAGGCATTCTTCGGAGGCGAGAAGCCCGTTCTTCTCCACAACAGTCGCGTCCGCGATCTCTTCGAGCAGGGGAAGCGAAACGCCCCATGTATAATTTTTATTGATGAGATCGACGCCGTCGGCCGGCACCGCGGCGCGGGGCTCGGGGGCGGCCACGACGAGCGCGAGCAGACGCTGAACCAGCTCCTCGTCGAGATGGACGGGTTCGAGTCGAATGAAGGCGTCATCCTTCTCGCCGCGACGAACCGTCCGGACGTGCTCGATCCGGCGCTCCTTCGCCCGGGCCGCTTCGACCGGCAGATCGTCGTCGATCGTCCCGACGTGCGCGGCCGCGAAGGGATCCTCCGCGTGCACACGCGGAACATCCCGCTCTCCGACGACGTGGACCTCACCGTGCTCGCGCGCGGCACGCCGGGGCTCGCCGGCGCCGAGCTCGCGAACCTCGTCAACGAAGCGGCGCTCCTCGCCGCGCGGAAGAACAAGAAGCGCGTCCAGATGGAAGACTTCGAAGAGGCGAAGGACAAGGTGATGCTCGGGATGGAGCGGAACATCATCATCACCGACGCCGAGAAGCGGAGCACGGCGTATCACGAATCGGGGCACGCGCTCGTCGCCGAGAAGCTCCCGCTCGTCGATCCGATCCACAAGATGACGGTCATCCCGCGCGGACGCGCGCTCGGCGTCACGCACTTCCTCCCCGCCGACGAGCGATTCACGCACAACAAGGAGTACCTGACGCAGACGCTCGCCTCGATCATGGGCGGGCGTGCGGCGGAAGAGGTCGTCTTCGGGCAGATCACCAACGGCGCAGCGAACGACATCCAGACGGCGACCGACGTCGCGCGGACGATGGTGTGCGAATGGGGCATGAGCGACAAGCTCGGCCCAATCCAGTTCGGCAAGCGTGAGGAGATGATCTTTCTCGGGCGCGAGATCTCGCAACACAAGGACTACAGCGAACAGACCGCCCAGGTGATCGATGAGGAGATCCGCGGCATCGTCGAAGGCGCGCACCAGCGGGCGCTCCAGATCCTTCGCGAGAACGTGGACCTCCTCCACGCGCTCGCAGAGGCGCTGCTCGAACGGGAGATCCTCGATGGCGAGGAGATCACAAGGATCATCCAAGGCGAGAAGCTCGAGCCGGTCCGCCGCGGCGACGGGCACCCGCCGAGGACCAAGCCGGAGCCCGAAGCCCGCCCCGAGGTCACGAAGCCCGAGACGCCGCCGGCCGCGGCCTGAGGCCGCGCGCCCGGCGCTCTTCGCCCCGCGGGCGCCCTTCACTCTCCGGAGCCGCAAGCGCACGATCGCGCTCGGCCACGAGACGCTGGTCATGGGCGTCGTGAACGTCACGCCCGACTCTTTCTCCGACGGCGGCCGCTTCCTCGATCCGCGCCGCGCCGTGGAGGAGGCGTTCCGCCAGGCGCGCGGCGGCGCGGCGATCGTGGACGTGGGCGGCGAGAGCACGCGCCCGGGCTCCGAGCCCGTCGGCGCGGACGCCGAGATGGAGCGCATCCTCCCGGTGATCGGAGCGCTCCGCGCGGAGGGATTCCCGTCGTGGATCTCGGTCGACACGACGAAGGTCGAGGTGGCGCGGGCGGCGCTCGAGGCGGGCGCCGACATGATCAACGACATCTCCGGCCTCCGCTTCGAGCCCGCGCTGGCCGCGCTCGCGGCAGAGCACGGCGTGCCGCTCGTCCTCATGCACAGCCGCGGACGTCCGCAAACGATGCAGAAAGCGCCGCGCTACGACGATCTCCTGGGTGAAGTCGCGGCGGAGCTGCGCGCGGGCATCGAGACGGCCATCGCGCACGGGCTCGCCGCGGAGCGCGTCGTGATCGATCCCGGCATCGGCTTCGCGAAGACGGCCGAGCACAATCACGCGCTCCTCGTGCGGCTGCCCGAGCTGGCGGCCCTCGGCCGCCCGATTCTCGTCGGGACTTCTCGAAAGTCGTTCATCGGACGTATCCTGGACGCGCCTGCGGACGGGCGCCTCGAAGGAACGATCGCGACGGTCGTGCTGGCAGCGGCCGCGGGGGCGCACATCGTGCGGGTCCACGACGTTGCGGCGTGCCGGCGCGCGCTCCTCGTCGCGGACGCGCTCCGCGCGGAGTCGGAGAGGATCGAGAGGGCGTGACGGCATGAAGATCTTCGAAGGCCACTGGGTGCTCGCGGTGCTCGACGTCGCGATCGTGGCGTTCATCTTCTACCGTCTCCTCCTCCTCATCCGCGGCACGCGCGCGGCGCAGATGTTCTTCGGGCTCGCCGTCATCGCGCTCCTGGCGCTCATCGCCGAGTGGATGCGCCTCCAGGCGCTCACGTGGATCATCACGAGCCTCCGCACCGTCTGGGTCATCGCGTTCATCATCCTCTTCCAGAACGAGCTTCGCCGGGCGCTCGCGCAGATCGGACAGGCGCGCATCTTCCATCGCTTCACGGGCGCGAAGGAGTTCGCGATCCTCGGCGATGTCGTGCGGGCCGTCGAGGAGCTGCGCGATCAGAAGCTCGGGGCGATCATCGTGCTGGAGCGGATGGTCGGCCTCAGGAACTACATCGAAACGGGTACGCGGCTCGACGCGCGCGTCTCGGCGGAGCTGCTCGTGACGCTCTTCACCCCGCCGTCGCCGCTCCACGACGGGGCCGTGATCCTCTCGGGCGATCAGATCGTGGCGGCCGGGTGCATCCTGCCGCTCTCGCAGAATCCGCACCTCGCGCCGGCGCTCGGGACGCGCCACCGCGCCGCTCTCGGGCTGGCCGAGGACACGGACGCGGTGGTCATCACGATCTCCGAGGAGACGCGGAATATCTCGATCGCCGAGCGCGGGCGGCTCATCCGCGGGCTCGATCCGAGCGCGCTCAGAAGCGAGCTGGCGCAGCTCATGGGCTCGCCGCAGCCGAGCGAGGAGAGCGAGCTGGCGGCGGCGTCGTAGCAGGAGAGCGCCGCGCGCCCGGCCGTGCATCGCGGGCGAGGTGCCGCGGGCCGGGCGCGGTCCGCCGCGCGCGGCGCACGTTCACCACACGGCGGCGGGCCGGCTCCCGGAAGTCAGCGCATTACATCCACGGCTCGTCCGCCGTCGGTCCGTAGATCGACGGCACTTTCCCGCCGGCCATCCTCAGGTAGACCGAGAACTGTCCGCGGTGATGGATCTGGTCGTGAAGGATCATCCATGCCACGTCCATCCGCCGGATGTCCCCCATCGTCTTCGGCGCCGTGAAGAAGCGAACGGGTTCATTCAGCTTGTCATCCGGCGTCGCGCGGACGAGATCGCCGAATTCCCCGTGCGCCTTCTCGATGTTCGCGAGAAGCTCGTCCCACGACTCCGGCGGCGGCGGCGCCGTGCCCATCGGGCCGGACTGCGCGAACGCGTCGTTGAAGAGCATCGTGCCGAGTCCGCGCTCGAGGACGAAGACCCAGGCGAGCTCGTGCGCCGTCTTGCACATCGCGTGGGGCTTCAGGCCGAGCTGCTCGCGCGGATACGCGCGCAGCACCTTCATCGTCGTGGCGTGTTCGTGCTCGTACACCTCGAGGAACTGCTGCTTCTCCCTGCTGCCCTGCGCCGGGCGGTCCGCCATGGGTCACCTCGCTGAAGTGGAGTGGTCGCGCGAATCGAAAAGCATCGCACGATTGATGATGCGCGCGGGACGGGTCCCACGCAAGCGGGGCGTCAGGCGGCCAGCGCGGAGAGCATCTCCTGCCGGATGAGAGCCGGCGGAATCGTTCCGTACGAGAGAAGCCTGTCGTGGAACGTGCCGAGCTTGAACCGCGGGTCGCGCGACTTCATCTCGGCGCGGAGCGCGAGGATCGCCTCGCGGCCGATGAGGTAGCTCGACGGCTGTGTCGGCGTCATCGTGTAGCGGCGCACCTCGGCGACGGCGTTCGGCGGCTCGACGCACACGTCATCGACGAGCATCCGCACGGCATCGTCGAACGACATCTCGCCCGTGTGGAGCCCGATGTCGATCACGACGCGCGCCGCGCGCCAGAGCGTCGCCTGGAGCTGCGCCAGGCGCACGAGCGGGTCCGGGTAGAACCCCTCCTCGTACATCATCTCCTCGCAGTACAGCGCCCAGCCTTCGGCGAACACGTTGTTGTCGGCGAGTTTTCGCATCTTGCCGCGCACGCGGTTGGCGAGCGTCAGCTGGAGGTGGTGGCCCGGATACGCTTCGTGCACGACGGTCGTGATGAGGCTCGGCACGTTGTGCCCGAAGAGCTGCTGCTGCTGCACGTCGGGGCTCGCCTGCGCGTCGATCGGCGTGACGTAGAAGAGCCCGCGCTGCTCCGTCTCGAACGGTCCCGGCGGGAGATACGCCGCGTACGGAATGAGCTGGCGCTCGAAGAGCGGCGTGTCCACGAGCTCGATCTGTTCGCCGGGCGGAATCGTCGCGAGCCCGCGTTCCAGGATGAACTCGCGCGTCACGAGAACCCATTGCTCGTACGCGCCGCGGATCCGCCCCGGCGCGGGCGTGCGTTCCTTGCTCGCCTCGAAGATCGCGGCCCAGGGGCGCGAGCGGTCGATCTCGCGCGCGAGCACGTCGAGATCTTCGCGCGTCCGCTCGAGGATCTCCCGTCCCATCGCGCGGAGCGACTCGCAGTCGAAGTCGAGGAAGTTCTCGGTGCGCAGGCGGTGCTCGAACAGTTCGCGCCCGAGCATGAAGCGGCCGTTCGAGCCGCGAAGCGCCCCGCTGATGTGGCGGCGGTACTCGAGGATCGCCTCGTTCGCCACGGTCGCCGCCTTCTCGATCTCGCCGCTCATCCGCGGAATCGCCCCGGAGACCGCCGAGACGATCTCCTCCATGAACGCCGCCCCGCTCGCCGATTCCTCGAGCGCGATCTCGAGGAACACGCGCGGGGAGTGGTGGACCCGCTCGCGCGCGAGCTTCAGGAACCTCGGGATCTGGCGCATGCGCGAGAGGATCGAGGGAAGGCGCGCCGGCAGCGGCGCGAAGTTCCGTGCGAGGAGGTACTGAAGGCCGTTGAGCGCGCGATCGAGATAGAACGAATGCGAACGCTCGAACCACTTCTCGCCTTCCAGCTCGGCGACGAGCACGTCGAGCTTGCTCGTGAGGAGATCGAACTCGACGCGGTCCGCGAGCGGGAGCGCGGCGCGATCGACGTCGCGGTCGAGCGCGCTCCGGACGGCGCGCAGCTCGCGCGCGGTCCCGGCGACCGTTTCGCGGTCGTAGGAACCGAGGTCCGCATCGTGGTCATGGACGCCGAAGAACGTCGCCTGGATCGGTTCGTAGGCGAAGTAGGCGTCGGCGAATCGATCGATCAAGGCATCGAGCTTCTGTCGCGGCGTCATGCGCTCTCCCGGCTGCTCCGAGATTCCGGCAGGCGCTTCGAAGCCGGCAGCGGCACCGGAACGCCTCCCTCTGTCACGCGGCTGAGTCCCGCGCCTCGTGACACCACGCGGCCCATCACGGTGAGCCGCAGGCCCTCGGCTTGGGCCATCCGCTCCATGTGGAAGTATTCGGACGGCTCCAGCGCCATCAGTAGCTCGGGTTCCGCGCATTCGAGCAACGCGAAAACGCTCACTTCGCAGCGCTCGCGCTCGGCCGCACGGTGGGCCGTTGCACCCATCGGGAGATCCTCGATCCAGATCTCCGCGCCGAACGCACCGGAGAGGAGGGCGACCGCCGAGGGAAGCCCCCGCGCGAGGCTCGCGACGCCGCGCAGGCGGTCCCGGCGAACGAGCGCGGCGATGCCGCGTGGCGGCTCGAGGTTTCGCTCGCGTTCGATGGCGCGCCTCGCGCCGACGGGCGGGTGGAGGAGGAGACGGTCCCAGCCTCCCGAGGACACCGCGAGCGAGCGCAGTGCCGCGCGCTCGCCCGGCTCGCCGCTCACGGCGAGGAGGTCGCCGTCGCGTGCCGCTTGCTGTGCGTGTCGCGATCGAAGCGGCGCCTCGAAGGCGACCGAGAGACCGACGGCTTTTCGGGCATCGGGATTCCACGTGCCGTACCACGCACCGAGCCCGGACGAGACGAGTTCCCGCTCGAGCGCCGCCGCGAGGCGCTTCTCGCATTCGCCGGCCAGCACGCCGGCCCGCCCGCGTAGCTCGAAATTCCCTCCAGGCACCGCATCGCCGGTCGCGAGAAGCTCCGTCTCGAGCAGCACGCGGCAGACGCGCGCCGCCCCGGCGGCGTCGTGCGACTCCCAGTCGAAGTCGAGTTCTTCGTGGAGCGTGAGCGTGAGCGGTTCCGGAAGCATGACGCAGCGATCATAGCAGCCGCTGCGTGAGACGCCGGCGGAACCGTCACCCGGCGATGGCCGCGCGGGCGGCGATCCGGCACCGGGGACCGGGCGCCGCCACGCGGCTACCGCGTCCCCGCACCACCACACATCGATTCCGCCGGCGCCCGAGCCGGAGCTTCGTCCGCATGGCCGCGCGCGGGCTCGGTGCGCGCACGAAGGCGCGCGCGAGACGCGGAAGGCGGTGCAGCGCCGCGGTCCCAGCGTGGTGGCGGCGCTGCGCGGATCGAAAGTCCAGGCGAGGGCGGAGGCAGCAAGGCATGTTCCTCGATGGAGTCCGCAGAATGCGGTGGAAGCGGGAGATTCGTGCTGGGCCGCCGGAGGTGCGGCGTCGCGCATCGGACGACCGCGATGCGGTCGCGTCCGCCGGCGAGTTGCAGCGCCGCCGTTTCCGCGGGCCGCCGGCCGCACGAGACGTGAGCTGTCGCCGCGGTCGGCGCCGCTCTGGCGGCGGTGGGGGCCGCCGTGGTGGCCACACAAAAAAAGGGCGGTCGCGCCCGCCAGGTCCCGACGCCCAGGACCCCTCGGTCGCGCCGCCCGATGCGATGACCAGGCGGAGGGTCCGTGCCGGCGCGCGGGCCGGTTCCCAACGCGACGTCTCCTTCGCGGAATTCGGGGCGCTTCGGCCGTGAAAGGTCTTCGAACCGAGTCGCTCCGAACCCGTCAGGGGCGCCGCGCCCCCCTCGAGCGGCTGACCGCGCCTCTTTCGGCCAGCACTTTCGGAACCGCACCCGCCCGCCGGCTCGGACCCTCCGGCGATGCGTGCTGCGCAGCCCGGTTGAGCAGGCGACGTGCCGCTCCTCTTTCGGAGTTGGCAGGCGTCGGCGCCATATCGAACTCCTTGCGAGGTCAAGAGCTGGGGAGACTCGGCGGGTGTGCGATCCGGCGGGAGCGTCTGTGGCGTCGTCGCGAAGTCGACGAACGGCCGGACGCGCCGGCCGGCGTGCGACGTGCGCCGGGTCATGGGGGGCGAAGCGGGCAGAGGTTTCGGCTCGGCGGCGAGTGCGATTCGGGACCCGCGGCCGCGAGCCCGGGAGTAGCGGCGCGGATCGTGGCGATCCGCTTAAAGAACAAGCTGCCGACGGTGCTCAGTGGCACCGTCGGCAGTTGACCTGCGAGACCCGACCCCACGACGGTCCCGCAGGATGATTTCCACGATGTAGCCCCGCGACCTGACCGCAGCCGGCCTGCTTTCCGCCTACGGCGTTTCCGCGGGCTCGCGTTCACGTTCTTCGTGATGCAAGTCACATTCGCGAATCGGCGAAGACGAGTAGCAGGGGCCGTGCCCACAGACCGCGTCCGGCAACTTGCCTCGCAGTCTATTGAGAGTTCGGAAGTTACAGCGTCGAGCCTGACCGGCTCGCAACGCCTTCGGGCCGATTCATGCCGCAATCGTCTGGGAAGAAATGACAGGGTGTTACCGACTGGAGGTTCCTGTGGGGCGGTCCGTTGGCAGACGCGCCGGCATCATCCCATACCGGAGGGCCGCTCCGGCCGGTCTACTGGAGCTTGACGACCTTTCCGGCAAGGTCGCCCGTCGCGGTATGGAGCAGGACCAGGTAGAGCCCGCTCGCCGCCTCCTCACCGAAGTCGGTCCGGCCGTCCCACTCCCACGAGATCTCGGGCCCGCTGTCGTCGATGCGCCCGGTCCGAATGAGCCCGCCGCCCACCGAGTAGATCGAGATTCCGAGCGCGCGTTCGCCGCGCGTGTCGGCGACGATGCGCGTCGAGCCGCGGAACGGGTTCGGCGTGCACCGCACCGGCGGCACCGAGGGGGCCTGCACCGGAGGGATCGCGGACCGGATGACGCCTCCGGCACCGCCGAGGTAGAGCGTTTCTCCGGAGGCGTCCAGTGCCGCGGCGAAGGTCTCTCCCGTCCGAGGGAGCGGCACCATCGACCAGCCGGAGGAGGCGCTTCGCTGGAGGAACGCTCCGTCCGCCGTGATCGCCGCGACGAGCCCCGGAGCGCTCACGCTCGTCACGATGCGGACCACATCGACGTTCTCCACGTCGGTCCAGTCCCACTGAACTCCGTCGTCGTGGCTCTCGAGAAGGCCGGTCGAGGTCGCGGCGTAGAGATGCCGCGCGTCGAACGGATCGAGCACGAGATCGCGGACGTGCGAGGGCACGCCGATCTCGCGCCAGGAGGGCGCGGTCTCGTCTCTCATGAAGATGCGCGTGCCCCCGACGAAGATCGTCCCCGGCCGGCCGGCGTGGACCCGCACCCACGGGAGGCCGGCGTCCCCGTCGAAGCGCACGGGGCTCCAGGTCGCCGTGGACGCGTCCCCTGCGAAGACCACCGTCGCGTCCTCGAGTGCGCCTGTGACCCACGCGCGAGCGCCCTCGCCGGGAAGCGGCGCGATGCCGCTCACGGTCACGCTCTCGAGCTGGCGGTGCCAGGTGAGGCCGTCGTCCTCGGTCCAGAGGAGGCCGCCGTCGCTCCCGGCGAAGAGAACCTTTGCCTCGGTCGGGTGCGCCGCGAGCGCGTTCACCCCGCGGCGGCCGGAGGCGGACGGAACGTCGATGAGCGACCAGGTAAAGCCATAGTCGCTCGACTCGTAAAGGCCGAGATCCGTGCCGGCGAGGAGCCGCCCGTATCCGGTGCCGCATGGAAGGATCTGGCGCACCGTCAGGTCGTCGAGCCCGGCGGTCCGCAGCGAAATGCCGCCCGCCGCGTCGATCCGCATCGGGCCGCACGCCGTTGCGACCAGGAGATCGCCGCCGTGGAGGAACCCGACTCCGGTGACCGGGGCCGGGAGCACGCGACCGCCGGCCGCGCTCCACGTGATGCCGCCATCCTCGCTCAGGAACACGCGCCCTGCGGCGTCACCCAGCGCTATGCGATCGGGGCGCGTTCCATCGATGGCCATCGCCATGAAGCGGGGCGCGGGATCGCCGTCGATCGCAAGGCGGTTCCACGTGGCGCCGCGGTCGAGGCTCTTCAGCGCCTCACGGGACGTGAAGGCGTAGAGGATCAAGCCGTTCGTCGCGTCGAACGCGAGCCCCTCGACGCCGCGAGGCGCCCCCTCGAGCGAAGCGAACGACTCGCCGCCGTCTTCCGACCGGAGTACCCCGTAGGTGAGGCTTGCCGCGAACACCTGGGCCGGATGGAACGGGTCGAATGCGAACGCGCGCACCGACGCATCTTCGGGCAGACCTTCTCGCTCCACGATTCGCGCCGTCGAGAACGTCTCACCGCCGTCGGCGCTCCGCACGATCTCGCGGGAGGTGGCGGCGAGCAGGAGATGATGGCGCCGCGGATGCGCCGCGATCGCACGGATGCCGTCCCCGTCCGGCGAACTTGCGATCACACTCCACGTGCGGCTGCGGTCCGTCGAGCGGAAGACCTCTCCGCTGCTCGTGCCCGCGTAGACGACCGCGCGGTTCTCGGGATCGAATGCCACGCAGGTGACCGCGCTCGGGGCCGGGGCGTCGGACGCGCCGCTCTCGCAGCGGGTCCATCGGGAGCCGCCGTCGAAGGAGCGGAAGAGGCCTCCCTTGGCGGTGGCGACGAGGAGGAGCGCGTCGTCGTGAGGCGAGGCGGCGAGCAATGTCGTCTTGGCGCCGAACGGACCCGTGGCGGTCCAGTCCCAGCCCGTCTCGAGCTGGACCTCCGCGGCCGCGGCCGCGAACGAATGGACGGCTCCGAATTGCAGGGAGATCAAAGCGCCGAGCACGGCGCGTCGTGAGCGAAGTTTCATGGAAAGGCCGTCGGGCCGTGATCACCGGAGCGTCGTAGACCGGCGTCGAGCCGGCCGCCGGTGCGGAAGCCGCGCCAAGCCGCGCACCCGGGGACGGGGGTGAGTCTACGCGCCGGAGGCCGGCACATCAATGCGGGTTCCGGGCGGCCCCGCCGCCCGAGCGCGCCGCGCCGGCAGCGGCTCCGCCAGGAGCAGATCGCCGACCAGAGAGGAAAGAGTCAAGAGATCGAAGATGTTGTGGTGAAACACCGGCAGGAGCGGCTCGAAATCCCCGGACCGGACGTAGTCGTGGTAGAGCCGCGGGATCTCCGATCCGTGCACGTCCTTGTGCCGCTTCCTGCCGAAGCACGCCCACTCGAGCGTGCCGAGCCGGCAGTCCGGGAGCGTGCTCTTGTACCGCCGGCGGGCATGGTGCAGGAGATCGAGGTGGAGATCGGGTTCGCGCCAGCGCACTCCGTGCATCGCGGCTCGATCACGAATGAGCGGCAGATCGTACGACTTCCCGTTGAACGTGATGAGGACGTCGGCCCGCGAGAGTGCCTCGGAGACGGCGGCGATGAGAGCCTTCTCCTCGGCGTAGTCGCGCGCGAAGTACTGGAGGAGGAGGAAGTCCTCCTCGTGCGGGACGAGACACCCGGCGAGAAAGATCGGCGTCGAGGCGAAGCCGGTCGTCTCGAGATCGAGGAGGAACGATCGATCGAGCCCGCGCCGCGCCGCCTCGATGAGATCGCGGTGCGCCCGGGCGGAC
>Ga0326597_10010808_pt1 | contig 12141 bp, 8 predicted proteins | sample RVTome_12_FD_203789 | JGI IMG/M metagenome (GOLD analysis project Ga0326597, IMG submission 203789) | Soil microbial communities from uranium-contaminated site in the Upper Colorado River Basin, Wyoming, United States - RVT100D185 | ecosystem: Environmental > Terrestrial > Soil > Contaminated >... | reverse complement strand
ATCATCTCCGGGTCGACCGCCGCCTTGCCGAACGGCGGCACATAGAGCGTGGAGTTGGCCGAGACCTCGCAGCCCGGAATCTCGCCCAGAGGAACGCGCTGGATCCTCGTCTCGCACACCGGAAACGGATCCACCTCGTACGCCACCACCTCGTGGTCGCGGGGATAGACCTCCGTCAATTCATCGACCAGCAGCTGAAGACCCTCGGGACTCCAGATCTTCTCCTGCTCCCAGGTCCGCACGCCGACCGACGTGATCTGGAGCAGGATCAGCTTGTTTCGCGGGTCGAACCGCCGGCGATGCATCAGGAAGTCGGTTGCCTCGAAGATCTGGCAGCCGTCCACTCCTGGATCGATTCCAAGATCGGCAAACAGGCAGTCGAGCGACGAGATGCCGGGCAGCATGCGCGCCTCGAGCCCCTGCGCGCGAGTCCGCCGAATCGCCTCGTGCGACGGGTTGACGAAAAAACCTGGATGACCATAGAAGGCGGCGCACACCCTCCGTCCGTCCTGGACCGGCGCCAGGATTCGGTCCACCATCTCGCCGTACGTCTCCAGGCGCGGTCTGCCCTTCCGGTAACAATCGAGCAGAGATTCAGCGGTCCGGTTGAGCGACCGGATCCAGCTCGACGTGACGGGGTCGGGGACGAGAAAGAACAGCTTCTCGGCGCGCTCGATGCAGGCTCGCGCCTCGAGGGTCAGCTGGCCGGCCACGGTCATTCCGGTGCCGACGACCGTCAGTGAACCGGTCACGCGCCAGGCGTCCGCTAGAGCACCGCCAGGCCAACGACGAACACGCAACCGGGCGGATCGTCCTCACCCAGATGGGCGTGGATCTGGTCATGGTCGCCGGTCCTGATGACTGCCTGGTCCTCTTCGGAAATGCCATGCGCATCCATGACGCCGTCCGGATCCTGCTTGAAGGCCTCGACCTTCGCGGGATCTTGCGACAGTCCGATCAGAAAGTCCGCAATGTGCTTCTTGTCTCCCACGATTCCATCCAATCTCTAGGGCGCGAGGCCGGTGAGGCGGGCGGTTTGCCCAACTCGGCCGGTGATGCTATCATCCGGTCCGAAGCGCCGCAACGCCGCAACGCCGCAACGCCCGCCGGGAGTCGATCCGATGAGACCCGCCTACTATGGCGCCGGCTGGCATCCCGAGACGCCCAGCCGCAAGGACTTCACCGGCGATCACGAGCAGGTGCGTCCGATGTATGAACGCATCGGGCTTCATCGCAATGGGCCGCAGAAGATCCCCGCCCGGATGGATCTGCGCCAGTGGTGTTCGCCGGTCCACTTCCAGGGCTTCTACAACACCTGCCAGGCGCATGTCGTCACCAGCATGCTGGAGCTTCTCGAGAACCGGGCTTCCGGCTCCACCGTGGCCGCGTCCCGACTGTTCCTGTATCAGGTCACGCGGCGCATGCTGCAGGAGAACGGCGATCCGGGCATCTACATCCGGCAGATGATGGGAACGCTCGCGATAGTCGGCGTTCCGCCGGAGAAGTACTACCCGTACCTGGACGTGGAGAGACCAAAGGACAGCCCCGATCCGCGCCTGGAACAGGATCCGGACGCCTTCTGCTACGCGGTCGGGCGCAACTACGGCGGTCTGAAGTACGTCCGGCTCGATCCGTCCGGTCGGGCGCCGCAGGACGTCCTGCACGATATCAGGACGCACGCCGCGGCCTCCCTGCCCTGCAGCATGGGGTTTCCTCTCTACGAGGACGCGCTGGTTCAGGCGGCCGGGTCCGGCGGCAGGATACCGTACGCCGAGAAGGACGAGCTGGTCGGAACACACGCCGTCCTGGTGGTGGGATACGACGATGGGATGACGATCGCCAACACCGCCGAGCACGGACTCGAGACGGTGGGAGCGTTCCTGATCAAGAACTCCTGGAGTGACAGGTGGGGCGAGAAGGGATACGGCTGGCTGCCCTACGAGTACCTGCTCGCGGGTCACGCCCGCGACTGCTGGATCATGATGCACCCGAAGTGGGTCGAAACCGGCCGCTTCGACCTGCAGATGAACGCCGGGGACAGCTCTGGCAGCCCGTTGACGAATTGATCCGGCATTCGCCCGGGTGTGGAGCGCCGCTGCGGCGGGCTCGGTGCTCGGACGATTCTTCAACGGGCTGCTACCACGCTACGGCGCGCGCCGGGCGCAGCCCGACCGAGTTGTCTCGCGCCTCCTGGTTGACGTCGTGGCGCACGGCGCAACGAGCCCACGTGGGGTCGTAGCGGAAGCAGCCACCACGTAGGACGCGCTGGGTCGAGGTCGAATCCAGTCGGTTGCCGTCACCGGGCGCCAGCGGAGAGCCATAGTCGCCCAGGCGGTCTCCGGTCCACTCCCAGACATTCCCGAGCACGTTGTGCAGGCCGAACGCGTTCGGCTCGAAGGAGTCGACCGGGGCGTGATAGACATAGCCGTCGTCGAGTTCGGGGAAGACTCCGGCGTGCTCCCATTTCAATCCGGCCCGCACCGTGGACCGGTCGGCGAGATTGACCTTTCCCAGCAGAGACCGGACCCCCGCGCCGGTCCACCACGGGGTGTTGGTTCCCGCCCGCGCGCCGTATTCCCACTGCGCCTCGGTGGGCAGATCCAGCCCCAGCCGGCCGAGCGCCTCTCGACAGAGCTCCCAGCTGATGTTCTCCACCGGGTGCACCAGGGTGTGCCGATGTCCGCCGTGAGTCTGACCCGGACCGAACTCGCTGGGATTCTCCCGCATCACGCGCTCCCACTGCCCCTGGGTCATCTCATACTTGGAGATGAAGAACGGATCGAGAGTCACCGAGTGCACCGGCGATTCCTGCGGACGGGCGAAGGGATCGAGGTTCCACTCTTCGCCTGGCCCGGCCGGCTCTGTCGGCACCGCCCCCATCCGGAATGTGCCGCCGGGCAGAAGCACGAAGACCATCCCCGACTCCTCGTCCAGAGTCAACCGGCCGTCGTGCCGCTCCGGCCGACGGCCGCTGCCCAGGTGCCAGAACTCCCACAGGCCGGAGTCGGGGTCCCGGCCGACCGGGGCGAGGCCCAGCTGCGGCTCCAGTCTCATGCGGTCGAAGGCCGGATCTCCGGCCACATCCTCGATGACGCGATCCCACTCCGCGGCGAAGTCGAGGATGCTCCGGTCCTTCAGGGAGAGGGTGAACTCGAGACGGGCCTCCACGTCCTGAATCCGCTCCTTCAGCCGGTGAAGCCCGGACACCAGGTTGCCCAGCGTCTGGAACTTCCATCGCAGCAGCGGATCGGCCTGCTCCCAGATGGGTTCGGTCCCCTCGCCCTCCTGGACCAGCCCGGCGAGGACCTGCCGGACGTAGGTCTCCTGTCGGACCCGCTCCCGGAAATCCTCGTGGGCGGCCAGGCGCGACACGACGTCCCGCGCCCGACCCAGCCAGTCGCGAAAGGCGGCGACCTTCTCGAGGCTCCGCGGCCAGAGTCGCTCCTCCGCTTGCAGCAGCTCGAGGACCACCAGCGCGTCCGAGAGCTGTTCGAGCTCCCTGAGCTGTTGCTCGGTGGTGCGTTCGAGCGAGCGCAGGCGATCGGCGATCGTCGCTTCTCCGGGCTGGACGCCGGGCTTGAACAGAGCGACGCTGCCCCCTTCGTGATCGGGAAGAGTGGCCTGCAGCGGTGTCTGCCGGCTGCTCGTCTTGTTCTCCACCGTGCGCCCGACGTAGTTGAATAGCTCGCCGAAGGTCACCACCTGGTCGCCATCCAGGTCCGCGGAACCGCGAACGCCCCCGATGACCGCGGCGGTGAAGATGGAGTGGCCGCCCCCGCCGCCGTCGAGAACCGTCTGGTCCCCGGTTCCGGCAGTGAGCACCTGGCGAGCCCGACTGGTCAGCCCGGCGGCGACCGGCGGCGCGGACCGCCGGATGGCGAGACCGCCGAAGCAACAGTCCAGGACGAACAGAACGTGCTTGGCCGGGATCGCCTCCGAGATGTCTTCCAGATCCCGCATCCCGAGCAGGCTGCTCCAGACGTGGCCTCCGCGTTGATCCGATCCGCCATCCATCGGGACGATGTAGCCCCGCGGCCCGCGTGGACCGAGATCGCGGGTGACGCCGTGTCCCGCGAAGAAGATCACCATGAGGTCCTGCTCACCGATGCGGGCGGGATCGCAGGCCCAGTCCATGAGCGCGGATTCGAGAACTTCCCGGGTGGCATCCTTCCCGAGGATCAAGCGAACGTTTCCGGGCTCGAATCCCAGGTGATCGATGAGCATGCGCGCGACGCCCTGGGCGTCCGCCTCGGCGTAAGCGAGCGTCGGGTACGCGGAGTCCTGGAAATCGTTGATCCCAATGACCAGGGCATGACGGCGGCCATACCGGCCGAGCGCGTCCCCGGCCGGCCCCACGTCCACGGGGCGCCCCCGCGGCTCCGACACCGACTCCTGACCGATGGCGAGCGGGGCGAGCAGCAGGGCGATCAGCAGGGCGATCATCCGAACCGGCGCCACGGACGTACTCGTGGAACTCATCCCCGGCATTGTAGTGTGCCGTGTTGGAAACTCCTTCCGTTACGATTCCCCGTTCCCGACGTCTCCGACGTCTCCGACCTCCGCCATTTCCCACGGCAACCGGTTCCTTGTTTCAGGCGCCCGATCAGGGAGGCAACCCCATCGGCAGGCCGAACGGTGAATAGAGGAATTCCGGATTCTTTTGACTCACTTCGTCTCAGCGGTCGAGACCTTCGCATCACTCCCCGGTCCCATGGTGAGTCCCGACCTTGCTCGCAGACCTCGCCGAGATCCGCTCACCCGCCCAGCACCTCCCCCGCCTCCCGCAGCACCGCCACGTTGAACAGGTCGCGCTCCAGGAACGATTTCCGGTACCGGTCGTTCTCGATCGCGCTTGCCTGCTCCTGCACCAGCTCCACCGCGCGCTTCAAGTACTCCGGCGCCTGATCCATGCGTCCCAGCGCCTTCAGGCAACGGTAGTGGATGAACAAAACCTCCGCCGCGCGGCGGCGTCCGCTCCGCCGCTCCTCCATGTAACGCAGCGCCTTGCGGCTCACCGCGTGGGCGAAGCGCGGGCGGCCCTCGGCCAGGTACGCGAACCCCAGCGCCGCGTAGGCCAGGCTCTCCTGGCGCGGCATGCCCAGCTCCCGGGCCAGCGCCACCGCGCGGTTCGCGAAACCCGCGCCCGCCTCCGGATCCGCCTTGCGATTGTGCCGGGCCGACTTCACCAGGGCCAGGTCGATCCACGCATACACCAGCGTCGTCCGATCGCCCGAAGCCTCCAGCAGGCCCGCCGCCTCGCGCAGCAGACGCTCCGCCTTCTGGAACCGGCGCCGCCGCATCGCCAGGTCGCCCTGCAGATACCGGCAGCGCGCGCTCAGACCGCGGTCGCTGCTCGTCGACGCGATCTCGCCCGCGCGTTCCGCCGCCTGCTCGGCCCGGTTCAGGTCGGCGAACATCCGATAGACCCGGGCCAGTTGATAGAAGGCCCGGCCGCGGCCGCGCTCGTCGTGATGTTGCTCGAACAGCGCAAGCGCCCGCTTCAGCGTCTCGAGCGCCGTCGCCGGCCGATCGGTCGTGAGATGGAGCTGGCCCAAAAGGAGCAGACCGAACGCGCGCCCGTGTTCGTCGCCCGCCTGCCTCGCCAGCTCATCCGCGCGCATCAGCAGTTCGTCGTAGCCGATCTCGCCGAGCGTGCGCAGGATCGCCGCATGCACCCGCAACGCCGCCGCCTCGAGCTGCGCGTGGCCCGCCCGTGCCGCCGCCGCGCGGGCCGCGTCCGCATGGCGCAGCGCCGCCAGGAAGCGGCCCGTCGCCCCGGCGTGTCGGGCCAGCAACACGTGTGACTCGGCGTTCATCACCGGATCGCCCGAATCGTTGGCGACCCGGGCCGCCGCCACCAGCGCGCGCCCCTGGTTCAGGCGTTGTCCCAGGTGGCCCGCGACCTCCGCCACGCATTCGTGGACCAGGAAGCGCTCGCGGGGCGTCCACTCCACCGCGGCCGCGCCCGGGCCCGACACCATCGCGTCCGCCTGCCGCGCGAGCCGCTCGGCCCGCTCCACCAGGCTCCGCTGCATCAGGTAGCGCACCGCGCCCACCAGGTACCGGGCGGCCTCGAGCGGCACCTCCGCCAGCGAGTAGTGGATGCCCGCCTCGTACGCGGCCCGGCTCGCGTCGTGCGGATGCTCGACCTCCCGGGCGACGATGCCCGCCACGATGCGATGATATTCCCTGCGCCGGTCGAGCGGGATCTCCCGATAGACGCGCTCGCGCAGCAGGTGGTGATCGAACCGGTAGGCCTGATCGAAGGCGCGGACGAGCTGGTAGCGGCCGGCCAGCCGCCCGATCCGTTCCGACGCGCTCACCAGGTCGAGCTTCAACCCCTCGACGATCGGCTCGAGCTTGAAGCGCGTGCCGAACACCGACGCGAACTCCAGCAGCTCGCGCGCCTGCGGGTCGAGATCCTGCAGCCGTCGCTCGAGGAAATCGCTGATCGAGGCCGGTAACGGCAAGGCCCGTAGGGTTTCGCGATCCATGTCGTACAGGACGCCCCGGCGGCGCAGGTCATCGATCAGCGCCAGCAGGAAGGCCGGCTTGCCCTCGCTCGAGCGGAAGAGCCGCGCGGCCAGGAGCTTCTCCGTCGAACGCGCCACGCCCACGTCGCGCACGATGCCGAGCACCGCCTGCCGGGTCAGGCGGTCGAGTTGGATGGAGAGGACGTTCTTGCGGGCCTTCAGCCGCTCCATGAAGCGCACGTGGGCGGAGGGCTGCGGTATTTCCTCGCCGCCGAGTTCCGGCCGGCAGGTCATTACCAGGGCCAGCGGGAACGGCGCCAGCGAACCGGCCAACGCCTCGAGCGCCGCCAGCGAGCCCCGGTCGCTCCACTGCAGCTCCTCGATCACCAGCACCAGCGGCTTTTTCACCGAGAGCGTTCGGAAGACCTCGGCGAACAGCCCCGGGATGGCGTCCTGCAGGGACTCTTCCGTGCCGGGGGTCGCGGGGGTCCCGAGTTCGCCCTCATGATTGTCGATCAGCGACGCGAAACGTTCGGCCAAAGCCGTGCGCTCGGGCAGGTGCGCGCGCAGGCATTCGATCAGCGGTTCCCTGCGCCGGGCGCGCGGCACGTCCTTCAGGTCGAAGGCCGACAGCACCGCCTCATTCAGCGGGAAGTAGGGCACCGGCGTGGCTTGCGGCAGGAACCGCGAGACCAGCAGGGTCGCGCCGGCGTCCGGGTTGGCCTCGAGGGCCGCATCGATCAGCCGGGTCTTGCCGACGCCTTCCTCGCCGGCGACCACCGCGACCTGTCCGCTGCGGCCCACCGTCGCCGTGCGGAGCAGATCGGACAGCCGAGCCAGTTCGTCCTCCCGGCCGTGCAGCCGGGTTTCTCGTCGAACCTTGAACTGCCCGCGGCTGCCATGGATCCCGGCGCAGTCGCCCTCGCCGCGCACGAAGTCGCGCCACCAGCCGGAGCGTTCCCGCTCGACGAAGATGCGCGCCACCCGCCCCGCCGGACCCAACCTCCGGGCCGGGTTCTTCTGCAGCAGCCGGGCCACGACCTGCTCCAGGAAATAGGAACACTCCGGGCGCTTCCTGCCGAGCGGTTCGGGCTCGACCTTCGCGTGGGCCAGCAGCGTGCTGTGCAGATCCTTGGCCGCGAACGGATTGGCGCCCGAGGCCAGTTCGTAGAGCGTGACTCCCAGCGCGTACAGGTCGGCCGCCGGACCGACCGCGTCGCTCTCGACCTGCTCCGGCGCGGCGTAGGCGGCGCTGCCGAGGAACGTGCCCGGCAGCGAGATCTCGGTCGTCGGCTCCAGCAGCCGGGAGAGTCCGAGGTCGCCGATCTTGAGGTTGCCCTCCGCATCCATGAAGAGGTTCGAGGGCTTCACGTCGCGGTGGATCACGCCCCGGGCGTGGAACGCCTCGAGGCCCAGGGCGACTTGCCGGCCGATGTCGAGGAGCTGCGCCTCGGGAAGCGGGCCATCCTCGCGGAGGATCTGGTCGAGCGTGCGGCCCTCGAGCAACTCCATCACGATAAAGTGGACCCGCCGGCCCTGTACGGTCTCGGCCCCGAGATCGAAGGTGGCCATCACCTGCGGGTGGCGGATGGCGAGCCCCAGGCCGGCCTCACGCCGGAACCGCCTGACGATGCCGTCCTGCTGGGCAAGGTGCGGGTGCAGCACCTTGATGGCGACCGCCCGGCCGGCGGGAAGCCCCTTCCTGGCGCGCGCGACGGTGGCGCGGTAGACCGTCCCCATCCCGCCCCGCCCGAGTGTGTCGAGGACCCGGTAATTGCGGAGGTTCTGGCTCTCGAGGGTGTTCATGGTCGTCCTACGCTGGTTCTACCCAAGCCCGATGAAGCTTCCATCAAATCCCCGCGAGAGTCTTGCGCCGGACTGACTTTGCATTATAAAGTGATGCCCAACGATTTGGAGGCGCACCGGTGATGGAACTCGAAAAGGCCTACTCGAGAATCGAGGAGATTCACGGACTCCTGACCAAGGGGGAGGTCTTCCGGGGCTACCGGGCGATGCCGGTGGCGAGCACCGGACTGCTGGCCATCTGCGGCACGCTGATCGCGGACCGGTTCCTGGCCGCGATGTCGAGCACCTCGTTCGTGCTCTACTGGGGCGCGATCGCGCTGCTCGGTTTTTCACTCTGCACCGCCGACCTGCTGCTGGAAAATCTCCACCGGGGCTCGCTGGTGCTCCGGCGCCAGACGCTCGTCGTCTTGGGGCAGTTCGCTCCGAATCTGTTGGTGGGCGCGATTCTGGGGCTGGCCTTCTGCCGTCTCGAGCAGGCCGACGTCCGCCTGTTGCCGGGGCTCTGGGGGCTCTGCTTCGGAATGGGAATCCTCGCCTCGAGACCGTTCCTGCCGCGCGCCATCGGCTGGGTCGGCCTCTGGTATCTGGGCTCGGGTGCGACCACGTTGCTGTTCCTGAGCACGGCTTCCCTTTCGAACCGTTCCATGGCGCTCATCTTCGGCGTCGGCCAGGTCCTGGCGGCGGCGGTCATCGTGCGGGACGCCTCGAGGCAGCGCGCCGAGTTCCCCGCCGATTCGTCGGAAGGAGGCCCGGATCATGGGGTCTAGGAAGGGCGCCAGGGGCCGGCCGGCCGGCGCGCCGTTCGCCTACGAAGGGCTCGATCGGATCCTGCACGAAAAGGCCCGCCTCGGCATCTTGACGGCGCTGCTGATCCGCCCGGAAGGACTGCTGTTCAACGAGCTGAAGGAACTCTGCCTCTTGACCGACGGCAACCTCTCGCGCCACACCGCGGTCTTGAACGAGGCCGGCCTGGTCGAAGTCTTCAAGGGCGGCGCCCGCAAGCGGCCGCAGACCCTGATGCGCCTCTCGCGCGCGGGACGCCGGGCCTTCCTGTCGTATCTCGATGAACTGGAACGCGTCATTCAGGACGCCCGGGACGCCCGGGAAGCCAAGGACGCGGGCAAGCCGGAGCTTCCACCGGGATTCCTGCCCGCCTGAAGGCAGACCTCTATGCATCACTCGACCGACGCGACCAACGGATCCGGAGCTTCACTTTGTATCGCAAAGCATCGTGTGGAGCGGTTCCCATGCAGGTGATCCGGGCGGGCACTCTCGGGTTCTGTTTCGGCGTGCGGGACGCGCTGTCGGCCGCCTTCCTTCTCGACGAGCCGAAGTCGGTCACGATTCACGGCGAACTGGTGCACAACCGCGCGGTCCAGGACCGGCTGCGCGAGCGGGGTTTTCGACAGACGGCCGAAGCGGAGCGGGACGCGCTGCCTTCGACGGACCAGGTGCTGGTCACCGCGCACGGCATCAGCAATCGAGAGCGGGAGCGGCTGGCCGCGGCCGGCAAGCAGTTGATCGACACCACCTGCCCGCTGGTCGCGTACCTGCATGCCCGCGCGCTTTCGGCCCAGAGCGAGGGCTTCCACGTGATCCTGATCGGCAAGCGCGGCCACGTGGAAGTGAACGGCGTCCTCGGCGATCTCGAGTCGGCCACCCTGGTGCAGTCGGTCGAGGACGTTTCGCCCCTGCCCCACGACAAGCTCGCCATCTGTGCGCAGACGACCACGCCGGCAAGCGTCGCGGAGGCGATCCTCGCCCGCGTCCGGGAACTGCATCCCCGGGCGGAGGTGCGCTATCACGACACGATCTGCGCTCCCACCAAGCAGCGCATCCAGGCCGTCTCGAAGCTGGCCGGCGAGGTCGACCTGATGGTCATCGTGGGCGGCCGCAATTCCAACAACACGCTTCAACTGGTCGAGACCGCCCGCGCCCGCGGAACGCGCGTCCGCCACGTGGAGTCGGCCGAGGAGCTGCAGCCGCACTGGTTCCTGGGTCGCGAACGGATCGGCCTGGCGGCCGGGACCTCCACTCCCGACGAACTCCTGGCGAGGGTCGAAGCGCGCCTCGCGGAGATCGGCGCGCTGCTCGGCGCCCGGGTCTGAGAACTTTCTGTGAAGATTGACGAGCGGGCGCCGAGCTGCCGTCTAATGGGACCCTCCCCGATCCCTTTGAAGACGGTGCGGAAAGATGGAAGCAGTGACCGTGATCATCCTCGGCGGTGGCCGCGGCACGCGGCTGTTTCCCTTGACGCTGGAGCGTTCGAAGCCGGCGGTCAACTTCATGGGCAAGTTCCGGTTGATCGACATTCCGATCTCGAACTGCATCAACAGCGACCTGAAGCGCATCTTCGTGCTGACCCAGTTCCTGTCGGCCAGCCTGCACCGCCACATCATGCAGAGCTTCACCTTCGATACGTTCACCGACGGCTTCGTGGACATCCTGGCGGCGGAGCAGACCGTTCAGAAAGCCGATTGGTTCCAGGGCACGGCCGACGCGGTGCGCGCGACGCTGCCGCACACGACCTACTATCCGGCCCGGCAGATGCTGATTCTGGGCGGCGACCAGCTCTACCGCATGGATTATCGCCGGTTGATCGGGTTCCACCGCGACGCGCGGGCCGACATCACCGTCGCGGTCCATCCGGTGCCGCGCGAAGAGGCCTCGCGGATGGGCCTGCTGCAGGTCGACGAGGAGGGCCGGGTCACGGCGTTCGAGGAGAAGCCGAAGGATCCGGCGGTGATCGATCGCTTCCGGGCGCCCCGGCACCTGCTTCCGGCTGAAACGGCGGCCCGGGGCGAGGACCGCTACCTGGGTTCGATGGGCATCTACGTGTTCGAACCGGAGATCATGAAGGCGCTGCTCAACGAGGAGCGGCAAACCGATTTCGGCACCCACCTGATTCCGTCCGCGATCCTGAACCAGCGCGTGATGGCCTTCCCCTTCGGCGGCTACTGGAGGGACATCGGCACGATCTCCGCCTTCTTCGAGGCGAACCTGGAGCTGGCCCAGCGCGACCCGGCGTTCCCGATCTACGATCCTCGCTGGCCGATCTACACCCGCACCCGCTCGCTGCCTCCGAGCCGGATCCTGGAATCGGAGATTCGCGACTGCATCGTCGCGGAAGGCTCCGACATTACCGGCGCGAGCATCAACGACTCGATCATCGGCCTGCGCAGCCGGGTGCGGAAGGGCTCGGTGTTGACGGACGTGATCCTGATGGGCGCCGACTTCTACGAGGGCGAGCGGCTGGTCTCCGAATCGAGCTTGAGCAGAACGTCGGAGCCCGCGGTCGGCATCGGCCGCGACTGCAACATCGAGCGCGCGATCATCGACAAGAACGCCCGCATCGGCGACCGCGTCGTGATCCGCCGCCAGACGAACGCGCAGGACGCGCAGCACGACAGCTTCTGGATCCGGGACGGGATCACGATCGTGCCGAAGGGCGCGGCGATCCCGGACGACACGGTGCTGTAGTTCCTCCCCCCGCGCCCCCACCGAAGAACAGCTGCACTTTCCGTCGCACCATTTCCTCCGGTGTTGGCGCGCCGGCCGGCCGTGCGTTCGAGGAGCAGTAAAAAAAAGCGCGGGCAGCCGGGTTATTCCCCTTGGGAGACGGCGTTGATGGGGTTGTTTCCCGGGCGCCGGAAGTTGGCCTTGCCCTTTCCTTGGGGAATCCTTGGACGAAGGACACATTCCCGGTTTCCGGTTTCTTCTCTGGTCCTGCTCTCTAGCATTTTGAAGGGATTCTGCCATGTCGCCAGACAACTCATTCAACCGGATGCTCGTCACGCTGGTCACCACGCTCATGATGGTGATGCCGTCCCCGATCGCCTTCGCCGACCCGCCGTGCGTCCCC
>Ga0326597_10010807_pt1 | contig 12141 bp, 16 predicted proteins | sample RVTome_12_FD_203789 | JGI IMG/M metagenome (GOLD analysis project Ga0326597, IMG submission 203789) | Soil microbial communities from uranium-contaminated site in the Upper Colorado River Basin, Wyoming, United States - RVT100D185 | ecosystem: Environmental > Terrestrial > Soil > Contaminated >... | reverse complement strand
GCGGATTGTTGTTGTAGGCGTAGGCAAACGATTCGGTCAGCGTCTGCGCCGAAGCCGGTGCCCCGGCAATCAGCGGCCCGGCAATCAGCAACGCCGCCGCGACGCTTGCGACGCCGCAGGCTGCGACCCGCGGCGACCGCCCGGATCTGTGGCACCCCCTCGGCTGCGGCATCCACCCCTCAAAACACAAAGACCGGCCTCTCCGCCAAATCTTGAAGTAGCGGCGTTGCCGCGTCAAACATAACGCGCGGCGCAAGTGCACCGCCAGTCCGTGTTATCAAAGTGGCTCGCCCGACACATTCATGTTGCCGTAAAACCACAGCGATGCGGCCGCCTTCGGCAAGTTGTCCGGTGATTTCCCCAGGAACTTCGGTGACTGCACCCCCGAACAGGATCACGTCGTAGGGCAACCGTTGACGGTGCCCGAGCCGGAGCGGAGCCTCGACATAGCTGACCGAGGCGATTCGGTGATCGACCAGGGCCGATCGCCCGATTCGCGCGAGCTCCGGGTTTTCTTCAAGCGCGACGACGCTGCGCACCAGCTGCGCCAGGACCGCCGCCTCGTACCCGACCCCGGCCCCCACCACGAGCGCGGTGTCGGTGCGCTCGACCATCGCCGCCTGCAGCAGCCGGGCCGCGACCATCGGCTGCATCAGGTAACGGCCACCGCCGAGCGGCAGATCGTCGTCGACATAGGCGACGCCGCGCAGCCTCTCGGGCACGAACAGCTCGCGGCGGACCCGCATGAACGCCTCGATCACCCGCTCGTCGGTCACCTTATTGGGACGCAGCTGGCTCTCGACCATATTGACGCGGGCAGTTTCGTAGATCGTCATCGCATTGCCGCGGGTGCCAGGCGCTGGAGGTGCAAGCGCGGCCTTATATCGGGGTCCCGGCGCAACCACAATCACCCGTAGGGCGGTGCCGGTTCGCCCTGGGCGCAAACCGGGTGGCCCGGTGGCAGGCGACGGAGCAGCTCGCATGCGGTCGTGGCGAGAACCGGGTGCCGCCAATCGGGCGCGATCTCGGCCAACGGGGCGAGGACGAACCGGCGCTCGTGCAGCCGCGGATGGGGCAGGGTGAGGCGCTCCTTGTCGCACTGGCGGCCGTCGTAGTCGAGCAGATCGAGGTCGAGGGTGCGGGCGGCATTCCGCGCGCCGCGCCGGCGCCCGAACCGAACCTCGAGCGCGAGCAGCGCGGTTAGCAGCGCCGCCGGGGCCAGCCCGGTCTCTACCGCGGCGACCCCGTTGACGTACCAGGGCTGATCCGAGGGCGGCACCGGCTCCGTGAGATACCAGCGCGACCGCCGCACGACCGCGACCCCGATCGCCGGCAGTTGCGCGATCGCCGCGTTCACCGTGTCCTGCGGCGAGCCGAACCGCGGCGCTGCAAGGTTGCTGCCGATGCCGATGAGGATCACCCGCGCCGATCTCCGCTTGCGCCGCGCCTGCCTCGCTTAGCGGCGCGCTTGACCTCAAATCGCTGGTGCATGACAATAACCGACATTCTCAAGCTTGCTGGAGTTTCAAATGATTTTCTATCCAGAAGAACGCATTGCGATATTCATTGACGGTGCCAACCTCTATTCCGCCGCGCGTAGTCTGGCGTTCGATATCGACTACAAACGGCTGCTCGACCTGTTTCGGTCGAAAGGGCGTTTGATGCGGGCCTTCTACTACACGGCGCTGATCGAGGACCAGGATTACTCGCCGATCCGGCCGCTCGTCGATTGGCTCGATTACAATGGCTATACGATGGTGACCAAGCCGACCAAGGAATTTACCGACGCGCTGGGCCGGCGCCGCATCAAGGGCAACATGGATATCGAGCTGGCGATCGACATGCTTGAAATGGCGCAGCATATCGACCACGCGATCCTGTTTTCCGGCGACGGCGATTTCCGCCGGCTCGTCGAAGCGGTTCAGCGGCGCGGCGTCAGGGTGTCGGTGGTGTCGACGATCCGCTCGACCCCGCCGATGGCGTCGGACGATCTGCGCCGGCAGGCCGACAGCTTTGTCGAGCTGCAGGATCTGGCGCCCAGCATCAGCCGCGCCCATCATCCGCGCGACGAGCTCGCCCGCCCGCGCAGCGAGCCGGCCGAGATCGCCTGGCAGGCCGAGACGCGTGACAAATAGGCGCAGGCCCTGACCGACGATCCGGCGACCGAGTTGCCGGGGCGCGCCCCGGATCGAGCCCCGGACCGAGACTGCCCGCTCTGTCCGCGGCTGGCCGCCTTCCGGGCGGCCCAGCGCGCGGCGCATCCCGACTGGTTCAATGCCCCGGTCCCGTCGTTCGGCGATGCCTCGCCCGAACTCATGATCGTCGGCCTGGCACCGGGTCTGCGCGGCGCCAACCGGACCGGCCGCCCGTTCACCGGCGACTTTGCCGGCGACCTGCTCTATCGCACGCTGGTGACATACGGCTTTGCCGCCGGCAGCTACGCCGCCCATGCCGGGGACGGGCTCCTGCTGCGCCGCGCCCGCATCACCAACGCGGTGCGCTGCGTGCCCCCGCAGAACAAGCCGGAAACCACCGAAATCGCCGCATGCAGGCGGTTTCTCGCAGCCGATCTGGCGGCCTTGCCTGGCCCCCGCGCGATCCTCGCGCTCGGCGCAATCGCGCACCACGCGGTGCTGGCGGCAAAGGAATTGCGGCGCGCCCGCTATCCCTTTGCCCACGCCGCGATGCACGAGCTGCCGGACGGGATCCTCCTCGCCGACAGCTATCACTGCTCGCGGCTCAACACCAACACCGGCCGGCTCACGCCCGCGATGTTCGAAACGGTGATCGCCGCTCTCGCCGAGCGGCTCGCCGCCTGATCTCGCCGCCGGTTCTCACAGATCGCGCGAGCGCATGATGCGCGCCCGGCTGCGCTGCCAATCGCGGTCCCGCTCGGCCTGGCGCTTGTCGGCCTTCTTCTTGCCGTGGGCCAGGCCGAGTTCGACCTTGGCGCGGCCGCGCTCGTTGAAATAGATCGCCAGCGGCACGACGGTCACCCCCTCGCGCCGGATCGCGCCCAAGAGGCGGTTGACCTCCTTCCTGTGTAATAAAAGCTTCCGCGGCCGGCGCGGCTCGTGGTTGAAGTGCTTCGAGGCCTTGTATTCGGGGATGTTGGCGTTGACGAGGTAGAGTTCCCCGCTCTTCTCGTCGGCATAGGCCTCGGCGATGCTGGCGCCGCCCTGACGCAGCACCTTCACTTCGGTGCCGTGCAGCACCAGCCCCGCTTCGAGCTTGTCCTCGATCAGGTAATCGTGCCGGGCGCGGCGGTTCTGCGCGGCATAACGGTCGGTCGCCCGCATCTAAACGGCTCTTCGGCTGTTACTGCACAAATCCGCCACGCGACGGAGCCGTAGGATGGGTTGAGCAGAGCGAAACCCATCTTGCTTGCGCCGTCTCATGATGGGTTTCGCTCCGCTCAACCCATCCTACGAGGGCTCAGTCTTCTTCGGACTGCTCAGTTGATCAGCCCGGCGCCGCGCATCGCCCCCTCGACCCGCTCCTTGGTCGCCGGCATCGGCTGGCACAGCGGCAGGCGCACCTCGGCGGTGCAGCGTCCCAGGAGCGAGGCGGCGTACTTGACCGGCGCGGGGCTGGTTTCGGCGAAGAGGGCGTCGTGCAGCGGAATGAGCCGCTCGTTGATCCGCCGCACCGTCGCAAAGTCGCCCTTCTGCCACGCCTCGTGCATCTCCGAGCACAGCTGTGGCGCGACATTGGCGGTGACCGAGATGCAGCCGTCGCCGCCTTGCGCCAGATAGGCGACGGCCGTCGCGTCCTCGCCCGACAAGAGGGAGAACCCGCCGTCGATCTCGACGCGCATCCGGAGCGGCCGGGCAAGATCGTTGGTCGCGTCCTTGACCCCGACGATGTTGGGCAATTTGGCGAGCCGCGCCATTGTCGCGTTCGACATGTCGACGGCGCTGCGCCCGGGGATGTTGTAGATCACGATCGGGATGTCGACCGCGTCGTGCACCGCCTTGAAATGCTGGTAGAGGCCTTCCTGGGTCGGCTTGTTGTAGTAGGGGCAGACGATGAGGGCCGCGTCGGCGCCGGCCGCCTTGGCGGCGCGCGTCGCGGCGATCGTATGGGTGGTGGAGTTGAAGCCGGTGCCGGGGATGACCGGCGCCCTCCCCTTCGCCACCTCGACGCAGAGCGCGATCAGGCGCTCCTGTTCGTCATGCTCGAGCGCCGGGCACTCGCCGGTCGTGCCGATCGGCACCAGCCCGTGGGTGCCCTGGCCAAGCTGCCAGGCGACGTGTTCCTGAAACGCGGATTCGTCGACCGCACCGTCGCGGAACGGGGTGATCAACGCGACAAACGACCCCTTGAACATGGCTTCCTCCCGGGCTGCGGCGCGCCTATCGGGCACGATAGTCCCCGGCGCTGCCAGCTTCAACAGCACCGATGGGCTAATGTTGCGTTTGCCTCGCGGCCGGTGTTACCGAGCGTTACAGTATCGCCTTGCCGACCCCGGCGAGAACCCGTAAAGACAGAGGCCTCGCCTTACCAGCACCTGGAGCTGCCGGCCTTGTTTCGAGTATTTCGCCTGTTTTTGCTTGCCCTGGGTGGGATTACCGCGCTGGCGGCGAGCGCTCGCGCCAATGGTCCCGATGGCGCGGCGCTGGCCGCGATCACCGCCGCGCGCGGCGGCGATTGGAACCAGGCCTATGCTCAGGCCGGCCAAAGCGGCGATCCGCTGACTCAGAAAATCGTCCGCTGGCTCGATTATACCCGCTCCAGCCCGGGCGGCCGGTTCGCCGAAATCGCCGGCTTTATCGGGCGGAACCCGGATTGGCCGCTGTCGAAGACGCTGCGTCGCCGCGCCGAGGATGCGATGGCGAGTGAGAGCGACGACACCGCCGCGGACTGGCTGAAGCGCCATCCCCCGGTCAGCGGCGTGGGCAAGGCGCGCGCCGCCGAGATCATGATCAACCGGGGTAGCCGCGACGCCGGTACGGCGGCATTGCGCGCGGCGTGGATCGAGGGCGACTTCACGCTGGCCCAGGAGCGCGGCCTCCTGGTGCGGTTTGCCGCCACGCTGCGCCCGGTAGATCACCAGAAGCGGTTCGACCGGCTGATGTGGGACGGTCAGACCGATGCGGCGCGTCGCATGCTGGCGCTGGTACCGGCCGATCACCGCGCCGCGGCGGAGGCCCGCCTCGCGCTGGCCGGCAACGCGGCCAACCTCGACGCCGTACTGGCGAAGGTTCCGGCGCCGCTGCGCTCGGACCCGGGGCTGGCCTTCGAGGAGGCCCGCTGGCGCCGCAAGAAAGACGATTACGACGCGGCGGCGCGGCTGCTTCTCGCTCACGACGACACCCCGGTTCGCCCGGCGCTGTGGTGGAGCGAGCGGCTCATCGTCGCCCGCCGCCTCTTGGCCCTCGGCAACAGCGATACCGCCTACCGCATCGTCAATCGCCGGACGGCCGATGACACCACCGCCGCCGAAGCCGAGTTCCTGTGCGGCTACATCGCGCTGCGCTACCGCAAGGACCCCTCGCGCGCGTTCGATCATTTCGCCCATATCCTCGCCCAGGTGACCAGCCCCTATGCCAAGGCGCGCGCCGATTATTGGGGCGGGCGCGCCGCCCAGGCGGCGGGAAAGGCCGATCTGGCGACAAAGTGGTACGCCGCCGGCGCCGAGCACATGTCGACCTTCTACGGCCAGCTGTCGGCCCATCAGCTCGGCCGCGACGCCCCGCCGAACCCGGTGCCCGAACCGCGTCCGGACAGCGCGGCGCAGGCCCGGTTCAACGCCCAGGAGATGGTCCGCGCGGCAAAGCTGTTCTATGGCGCCGGCGATCGCAACCACGCCAAGGCATTTGTGTTGCAGCTGGCGGACCGGGCGAAGACGCCGCTCGACTTTGCGATGCTCGCCGCGCTCGCCGAATCGCATGGCCGGATCGATCAGGCGATCATGGTGGCCAGGCGGGCGATCGACGCCGGGATGCCGCTGATGGTACACGGCTACCCGGTCACCGGGCTGCCCGACGGCGGCATCGCCGAGCGCCCGCTGCTCCTGGCGATCGTCCGGCAGGAAAGCGCCTTTGCCCCGGACGCGATGAGCCCCGTCGGGGCCCGCGGCCTGATGCAGCTGATGCCGGCGACTGCCGCCGGCGTCGCCAAGAAGCTGGAGCTGCCCTATTCGCTCGACCGTCTGACCACCGACGGGCTCTACAACGTGACCCTCGGCCGCTCGTATATCGAAACCCTGATCGACGATTTCGGCGGCTCCTACGCGCTGGCGATCGCCGGCTACAACGCCGGGCCCGGCCGGGTGCGCCAATGGCTGCGCGATTTCGGCGACCCGCGCGGCCAGGACATCACGATGGTCGACTGGATCGAGATGATCCCCTTCACCGAGACCCGCACCTATGTCCAGCGCGTCCTCGAAAACCTCCAGATCTACCGCGGCCAGTCCGGCCCCAGCGCCACCGCCTTCTCCCTCGCCAGCGACCTCGCCCGCTGACCCCACGGCGGCGCATGCCCGCTTTAAGTGTGACCGAACCGCCCCTGCGAGGTACGATGCGGCATGGATGTCACGGTTCACATTCCCGATGACCTCGCTCGGCGCCTCGGCACCGCCGGCGAGCTTGAGCGCCGGGCCCTTGAGGCGCTGGCGCTCGAAGAATACAAGCTAGGGCATCTGACCAAGCCGGAGCTGCGGCGGCTGCTCGGCTTTGGCACGCGTGACGCGCTCGACGGGTTTTTGAAGGCGCATGACGTATTCGAGTCCTACGGCCTCGACGATCTTGAGCGCGAGCGGCATGACCTGCAACGGCTCGGCTTCTGAGACGCATGCGGCTCGTCGTTGGCGATACCGGGCCGCTCAATTACCTGGTGCTGATCGGCGCGAGCGACATTCTCCCCAAGCTGTTCGAAACCGTGCTGGTGCCGCAGGCGGTGTGCGACGAGCTGCGTCACCCCGAGGCGCCGGCTGTAGTGCGCGCCTGGGCGACGCAACCGCCGGCCTGGCTGGACGTGAGGCCATCGCCGGCCGCGGCCAACGATGATCCCGCATGGCGGCCCCTCGATGCCGGCGAGCGCGCGGCGCTTGCGCTCAACGCCGATCTCGTGCTGATGGACGACCGCGCCGGCGTCGCCGTCGCGCGTCAGCACGGGTTCGCCGTGACCGGAACCCTGGGTGTGCTCGATCTCGCCGCTCGGCGCGGGTTGGTCGATCTCGCCGACGCTCTCACGCGTCTCAAGGCCACGAATTTCCGCTACCGCCCGGAAATCCTCGACGCGCTGCTGGCCAAGCACAGCAAGAAGGACCAGGAGCCATGAGAATCGTGGTCGTCCTGTCGCCGTGTCGGCGATCGCCGGCTACAACGCCGGGCCCGGCCCGGTGCGCCAATGGCTGCGCGATTTCGGCGACCCGCGCGGCCAGGACATCACGATGGTCGACTGGATCGAGATGATCCCCTTTACCGAGACCCGCACCTACGTCCAGCGCGTCCTCGAAAACCTCCAGATCTACCGCGGCCAGCCCGGCCCCAGCGCCACCGCCTTCTCCCTCGCCAGCGACCTCGCCTGCTGACCCCACGGCCCGCTTACAATCGAAACTGACCCATTGCCGCCTGTCCAGCAACGCGCCAACCGATTCCCGGATAAATAGAGAATGGATGTACTCGATCTTTCCGGCCACTGGGTCGGCTTCGCGGCCCTCGCCATCTTCGCGGCGGCCTATGCGCTCGTTATCAGCGAAGAGGTGATCCACCTGCGCAAGTCGAAGCCGGTGGTGGTGGCCGCCGGTCTTCTGTGGACAATGATCGCCATCGTTTATACCGGGTTGGGCCGCTCGCAGGAGGTGGAGACGGCGCTGCGGCATGTGTTACTCGAATATGCCGAGCTGCTCCTGTTCCTGTTGGTCGCGATGACCTACGTCAACGCGCTCCAGGAGCGACGCGTGTTCGAGGTGCTGCGGGCCCGGATGGTGCGCGCCGGCGTCAGCTATCGCGCGCTGTTCTGGGCGACCGGCGCGCTGGCGTTTGTGCTCTCGCCTGTGGCCGACAATTTGACGACGGCACTGGCGGTATGCGCGGTGGTGATCGCGCTCGGCGCCGACGCGCCGCGATTTGTTGCGCTGTCCTCTATAAATATCGTCGTGGCGGCGAATGCCGGCGGCGCATTCAGCCCGTTCGGCGACATCACGACCTTGATGGTGTGGCAGAAGGGACTGGTCGAATTCCAGGATTTCTTTTATTTGTTCTTTCCCTCCGTCGTGAACTTCATCGTCCCGGCCCTTTTGATGCATTTCGCCGTGCCGCGCGGTAGACCGGCAGCGAAATCGGAATCGGTCAGCCTGAAGATCGGGGCGCGGCGGATCATCGCACTGTTCGCCGCGACAATCGCGACCGCGGTCGGGGTGCAAATTTTCCTGCATCTGCCGCCGGTGCTTGGCATGATGACCGGGCTCGGCTATCTGCAGTTGTTCGATTACCATCTGCAGGTGCGGGGGCGCCGCAGAAATGCGGAGGGCGACTACACCTTCGACGTGTTTCGCCGCATCGCCAGTATCGAGTGGGATACGCTGCTGTTCTTCTACGGCGTAATGATGTGCGTCGGCGCGCTGGGACTGCTTGGCTATTTGAATTTGGCGTCGGGCGTGCTGTATGGCGAATGGGGAGCAACCGCTGCCAACACGGTGGTCGGGATCGTCTCGGCGGTGCTCGACAACATCCCGCTGATGTACGCCGTGCTCACGATGCAGCCCGATATGTCATTGGGACAATGGCTGCTCATCACCCTGACGGCGGGGGTCGGCGGCAGCCTGTTATCGATCGGCTCCGCAGCCGGTGTCGCGCTGATGGGACAGGCGCGCGGGGCCTACACCTTTGCGTCCCATCTCCGATGGACCCCGGCCATCGCCGCCGGGTACGCGGCCGCCATAATGGTGCACCTGGTCCTCAATCGAAGCCTCTTCTAGGCGTCACGGCGACCGCGACGCTTCAACGGCCGGGCTTGGCTGGTCGATTCTTCTGCACAATCGCTACGATGATGAGCCCGAACATGACGAGCCGAGGGACGTAGAAGAGCGGCTCCATTTCCGCGGAAATATGGCTCAGCCCGAGCACGAACCGCGACGCTGCGTCGATGCCAAAGGCGATCCCGAAAAAGATGAACAGGCTATCGCCGGTCTGCCGCCAAAAACGCAGGAAGAACAGCGACGCCACCACAGAAGCCATGGCGACGGCGCCCTGCAAAACGGCACCCATGGAATCGTTCATTCTGCGTTCCAAACTAAGCCGTACAGCAACACGACCATCGCCAGCAGAGCGACAGTATTTCGCAGCATCGACAAGTCGATTTTCATGAATACGAGTTTGTCGAGCACCAGCAGCAGGTTGTTGAGCGTCAAGCCGGCGAACGCCAAGCCGCTCCACAACAGCAGGCCCGACCGGCGGCGCCGGTAGGCTTGGATCAACAGCCATGTGCACAACAACGCAGTCAGCGCGCACAAAGAATAGACGATTGCAGCCATGCTACCGATCCTTTCGGAACCTGAAAGCATCGGCGAACTCGCGGATGCGGCGCTCCTTGGCGTGGATCATGTTGGTCACCGGGATCAGTTGCTTGCCATAGGCGGCCGCCAGCCGATCGATCACCAAGCGTTTCTCCTCCGATCGAGGGTCGTACCGGTAGATGCCCTCGCTACAGCTCAACAGTTCATCGGCGCATAGCCGCGAGAGCACTGCATCGATGTCGCGCTCGGCGGTGTAGAGCCGTTTCGCCGCATTCACCGTGTCCCAACGTTCGCCAGGATTGGCCCGCAATAATAGAAGCGCCTCCAATTGTGTAATGGAATCGATGTATTGCAGGATGAAATTTCGAACGTCTTCCGGGATGATTCCATCCGACATACCCACCCCCGAGCGTGGCGCTCGCATTACTTCAGGAAACCAAAGTTAGTCTGCCGCGGTTCCGCCGTGTGATGCGCTCTCGGTGCGCGGCCAAAATGATGCCGCTTTCTCGGGGATCATACCCTGCCTGATCAAGCGTTGATACCCGGCGCTACCCGGCGCGAGCCGGTATCGAAGGAGCGAATGATCCATTAACGACGAGCGAGTACCTGACCCTGATATGGACCTGCAGAAAACAGGAGAAACAGGTGGCCGCCACAGGCATCGGCCGTTTGCGACGGGGGCTCCGGCGACCCTGCCGCCCTTTCGCTCGATTCGGGCGGTGCGGCGGCCCTCTGGGTTCCGGCTCTTCCTGCGCTCCGGCCGGAACGGCGTCGCAAGGATTTATCCACCGTGTTGAGCGGGGTGACGGCGTGGGCGACGGCGTGCAGAATGGGGCGTCGCCGTTTTTAACAGGATTGCACCTTGTCCGATCTCAGCTACCGGGTCGAACTGACGCCGCCCGATATCGAACCCTATCGCGCCGGCAATACCGGCATCGAATACGTCACCAGCTTTGTCGCGGCCGAGCCCGGCCCGCATGTCCTGGTGACGGCGCTCACCCACGGCAACGAGATTTGCGGCGCGATCGCGCTTGACCGGCTGCTGCGCGCCGGGGTCCAGCCGCGCCGCGGGCGATTGTCCTTGGCCTTCGACAATATCGCGGCCTATCGCGAGTTCGACCCGCGCTATCCGATCGCCTCGCGCTATGTCGACGAGGATTTCAACCGGCTGTGGAGCCCGGCGACGCTCGACGGGGCGCGCCGTTCGGTCGAGCTGGAACGGGCCCGGGTCCTGCGGCCGATCGTCGACGCCGCCGACTTCCTGCTCGATCTGCATTCGATGCAATACGCGACGGCGCCCCTGATGCTGGCGGGGCTCCTGCCGCGCTCGCGCGAGCTGGCGCGCCGGGTCGGCATTCCCGAATTGATCATGTGCGACGCCGGGCACGCCGCCGGGCCCCGGATGCGCGATTACGGCGGCTTTGGCGAGCCCGATTCGGCGAAGACGGCGCTCCTCATCGAATGCGGCCAGCATTGGGAGCGCCGCTCGGCCGAAGTGGCGACCGACGTCATGCTGCGCTTCCTGATCGCGCTCGATTGCGTGACCCAGGGCGATGTAGCGGCGCTCGGCGGGCCCGATTTCGACGCACAGCCCGGCCAGCGCGTCATCGAGGTGACCGAGGCGGTGACGATCAGCGGCGACCGCTTCGATTTCGCCGAGGATTTTCGCGGGCTCGAGGTGCTTGCCGAAAAAGGCAGCCTGATCGGCCATGACGACGGGAATGCGGTGCTGACCCCTTACGACAATTGCGTGCTGATCATGCCGTCGCGGCGCCTCGTCAAAGGCCAGACGGCGGTGCGGCTCGGGCGCTACGTCGACTGACCGAGGTTGGCGACATGTCGGGCGCCGCCGCGCCGAAGCGCAGCTTTCCGCCGGTCGTCGACCGGCGCGCGCTGGTTCTCGTGCTCGGCACGCTGCCGGGCGAGGAATCGCTGCGCCGGGTCGAATATTACGCGCACCCGCGCAACCTGTTCTGGCCGATCGTCTGCGGCCTCTTCGGCGAGACGCCGCCGGTGGCCTATGCCGACAAGCTGGGTTTTGTCGCGAGCCGGCGGATCGCCTTGTGGGACGTCTGCGAGTGCGGCGAGCGGCGGGCCAGCGCCGACGCAACGATCCGCCGCGAAGTCCCGAATCCGATCGATCGGCTGATCCGATCCCACGAGGGGATCCGCGCGATCGCGTTCAACGGCAGCGGCGCGCGGCAGCTCTACGATCGCCATTTCGCGCGGCGCCCCGAATTGATCTATCTCGCGCTGCCGTCGACCAGCCCGGCATACGCGAGCCTTGGCTTCGCCGACAAACTCGCCCGATGGGGCGCGCTGCGCGAGGTGCTGGGCGCCGAATGACCGGCGCCACGGCCTACGGCAGCCTGGCCTCGGCCGGCGGCACCAGCTCGCTCAGCGCGGCGGCGAGGCGGTCGATCTCGGCGTCGAGCCGCTGCACGTGAACCGCGCCCTGCCGGTGCAGTTCGCTTGCGGCGAGCCCTTGCAACGATGCCAGGAGCTCGCAAAGCTGGGTTGCCCCGAGCGGGCTCGCGGCACGGCGCAGGGCGTTGAGGCTGCGCCCGAAGCCGGCGGCATCGGCGGCCGCGACTTCCTGGTCGATGCGTTCCATGATCTGCCGCGCGTCGGCCCGAAAGGTCCCGATCACCTCCTCGAGGAACCCCGGACCTCCGCCC
>Ga0326597_10010806_pt1 | contig 12141 bp, 12 predicted proteins | sample RVTome_12_FD_203789 | JGI IMG/M metagenome (GOLD analysis project Ga0326597, IMG submission 203789) | Soil microbial communities from uranium-contaminated site in the Upper Colorado River Basin, Wyoming, United States - RVT100D185 | ecosystem: Environmental > Terrestrial > Soil > Contaminated >... | reverse complement strand
CTCACTCGGTGATGGCGGCGACGACGCCGGCGCCGACGGTGCGGCCGCCTTCGCGGATGGCGAAGCGCAGGCCCTCGTCCATGGCGATCGGCGCGATCAGCTCCACCTTCATCGAGATGTTGTCGCCGGGCATCACCATCTCCGTCCCCTCCGGCAGCTCGATCACCCCGGTCACGTCCGTGGTGCGGAAGTAAAACTGCGGCCGATAGTTGGTGAAGAACGGGGTGTGCCGGCCGCCCTCCTCCTTGGTCAGGATGTACGCCTCGGCCATGAACTTGGTGTGCGGCGTGATCGAGCCCGGCTTCGCCAGCACCTGGCCCCGCTCCACATCCTCCCGGCCGACCCCGCGCAACAGACAGCCCACGTTGTCCCCCGCCTCGCCCGAATCCAGCAGCTTGCGGAACATCTCAACCCCGGTCACCGTCGTCTTCGCCGTCGTCCGGATGCCGACAATCTCTACCTCGTCGCCGACCTTGACCACGCCCCGCTCGATCCGCCCCGTCACCACCGTGCCACGGCCCGAGATCGAGAACACATCCTCGATCGGCATCAGAAACGGCAGGTCCTTCGGCCGGTCCGGCTGCGGAATGTACTCGTCCACCGCCGTCATCAGCGCCAGGACCGAGGCCTTGCCCAGCTCCGCCGCGCCATCCTCCAGCGCCAACAGCGCCGAACCCCGAACCACCGGAATGTCGTCGCCCGGAAAATCATAGCTCGACAACAGCTCGCGCACCTCCAGCTCGACCAGGTCCAGAAGCTCCTCGTCGTCAACCATGTCGACCTTGTTCAAATACACCACCAAGGCCGGAACCCCGACCTGGCGCGCCAACAGAATATGCTCGCGCGTCTGCGGCATCGGCCCGTCCGCCGCCGAAACCACCAGGATCGCCCCGTCCATCTGCGCCGCCCCGGTGATCATGTTCTTCACGTAGTCCGCGTGACCGGGACAGTCGACATGCGCATAGTGCCGCGCCGCCGTCTCGTACTCCACATGCGCCGTCGAGATCGTGATCCCCCGCGCCTTCTCCTCCGGCGCCTTGTCGATCTGGTCGTAGCTCGTGTACGTCGCCCCGCCCGTCTCCGCCAGGATCTTCGTGATCGCCGCCGTCAACGTCGTCTTGCCATGATCAACATGGCCAATCGTCCCGACATTGCAGTGCGGCTTCGTCCGCTCGAATTTCGCCTTCGCCATGATCGTGACCTTTTCTTGTCTTCTCCTGGTTGCGAACCGACCGGCTTCAGATCGATCCTGCGTCCCCGCTCGCGAACCCATAGCCGCTCGGGGGTCTCGTCGAAGTTGGAGCGGGTGATGGGAATCGAACCCACGTAACCAGCTTGGAAGGCTGGGGCTCTACCATTGAGCTACACCCGCGCAATCCGAATAGCCAGCCCTGCTCCTGCGCCAAAGCTCCCGTTGCGCCACACCGTCCGGCGATTGGCGGGCTGCTGGTGGAGGGGGTTGGATTCGAACCAACGTAGGCTATGCCAACGGGTTTACAGCCCGTCCCCTTTAACCACTCGGGCACCCCTCCGCACGATACGCCCAATCACCACGTTCGCGGCGACGCCCGACTAGGGCTTTTGCGATCAAAAGTCAACAAATTCGCTGATCAATCGGACAACGACATCTCTTCGCGGGGCCACATCCCCGCGGTCGAGGTGCAATTGCGTCGTGCGGGCGGTCGGCAATATATGTTGCGCTATGAGACGACGCAAGCATCCGCCCGGCCGGCCGGGCGGCGCATCCACCACCGCCAGCGACCGCGCCAGCGCGGACGGTGGCGGGTTGTGGCTTTATGGCCACCATGCGGTCGAAGCCGCGCTGGCCAACCCGCGGCGCGTGGTCAAGCGATGGCTATTGACCCAGGCGATGGCAGAACCTTCGCTGCCCGAGGGCCGGCCGCCGCCCGAGGTCGTCGAACGCCGCACCCTGGAACGGCTGCTGCCGCCAGGCGCGGCGCACCAGGGCATAGCCGCGGAAGTGCAGCCCCTGCCCGGCCTGAGCCTCGACCAGGTGATCGACCGGACGACGGATTCCCGGCCCCGGCGCCTGGTCCTCCTGGACCAGGTCAGCGACCCGCGCAATGTCGGTGCGATCCTGCGCACCGCGGCGGCTTTCGCCGTCCACGCCCTGGTGCTGACGCATCGGCACGCCCCGCCGGAAAGCGGGGCCCTGGCCAAGGCAGCTTCAGGAGCGCTGGAAAGCGTGCCGATCGTGCGCGTCGCCAACCTGGCCCAGGCCCTGGAAGCGCTGGCGAAGCGGAATTTCTGGCGCATCGGTCTCGACGCCGCGGCCGCGGCCGACCTCGCGGCGAGCGATCTCAGCGGCGATCTGGCCCTGGTCCTTGGGGCCGAAGGCCGGGGCCTGCGCCGTTTGACCGCCGAACGCTGCGATGTTCTGGCCCGCTTGCGGACGGCGGACAAAATGGCCTCGCTGAACGTCTCGGCGGCGGCGGCAATTGCCCTCTATCTGGCCTACCGGGCGGCCTGACGGCGCGTCATCCCGCACCTCGCCTCACTAAGCTTTCACGCGCATTTGACGACACTACGGCCGCTGAGGCGCCCATATTATTGGCAGAGACCTGACAAATGGGATGTGCGTGTCGCCGCCTCGTGGTCTCGATGGCAGGGCCGCGCCGTACGCCCGATGGAGGGAGAGGGCATGAAGTTGCTGTTTTTGGGAGTCGCTCTCGTCCTAGGCACCGTCTCCCTTTCGGCGCCGACCTGGGCGATGGAACTGGACTATGGCGTGAGCTGTCTGAAGCAGGACGAGCTGCGCCTTTATCTGAACCGCGCCTTCCAAGAGGCCCGGATCGCCGAGGGCGCGCTGGAAAACGGTCATAGGATCGAATTCTTCGCCGCCCGCGACGGCTCGTGGACCATGGTCGAACTGACCAGCGATGGTTACGGCTGCATCCACAGCTATGGCCATGGCCTGCGTGTGGAGCGGGGTAACGAGAGCAAGCGTCCGGCCTCCTGAGGGGCCGAAGGCGCAGCGGCGCTCAGTAGCCGGTGGTGACCTCGATCAGGATGCTGTCCGGATCGCGCAGGTAAACCGAGCCGGCCTCGCGGTCGCCATGGATCGAATAGGCCAGACCGGCCTCGTCGAGACGGCGCAGCAATGCCTGATACTTGGATGGCTCGGCCTTCAGGGCGACATGGTGCATGCTGCCGATGCCACGCACCGTCGCTGCCGGTCCATGCTTGGGGAAGTCGAAGAAGGCCATGAGGTTGCCGCCGCCCATGTCGAGAAAGATATGGGTCGAGGTCGGGTCGTCGCGGTTTGCCACCAGCTTGACCAGGCGCATGCCAAGGGTACGCGTGTAGAATTCGATGGTCCGCTCGATATCCGAGCAGATCAGCGCCAGGTGGTCGACGCCGCCGGTGGTCAGCCCCTCCGCCTTGCGCTCACCGTCGCCCAGATAACGTTGCCGAAGCGCTTCGCGGCGAGCTTCGTAGTCCCTCATGGTCCGCTCCTCTTGCCTTTGCCGCCATAGTGTGCCGCCATAGTGTGCCGCCAGCGCCTGAGGGTCCAGGCTACCCGAAGTTGCTTGGCCGACCGACCCAAATCGGCTACCAATCGCCAGCCCGCCGACGTAGCTCAATCGGCAGAGCACCTGATTTGTAATCAGGGGGTTGGGGGTTCGATTCCCTCCGTCGGCACCAGAATCTATCGATGGCGGTGGCGCTGGCTTGATCACCCGCCCCGAAGAGCGGCGCCAACGCCTTGCGCGTGTCTAGGCTGAAAGTGGCCCCCGGCCTTTCGGTCCCCGGGACCCGGTCAGTTCCGCAATCACTTTCCGAAGCTCGCCCGGCTCGACCGGCTTGCCCAGTATCGGCCGGTCTTGGTATGGCGCGCGCAGGCTGCGCTGGCCATAACCTGTCGAAAAGGCGAAGGGGATTTGGCGCGCCGCCAGCACCTCGGCAACGGGATAGATTTCCTTGCCCTTAATGTTCACGTCCAAGATGGCGAGATCGAAAGGCTCCCGCCGCGCCACCGCCAAGGCCTCGTCCAGGTTCGCGGTCATTGCTGCGATTTCAAGGTCGAGCGCGGCGAGCATCCCTTCCAGCATGATCGCGATCAGCATTTCGTCTTCGACCAGGAGAATACGAAGCGGAGATCCGGGCTCAGGTTCCTCGCCAGAACTCAATGCTTAGTGTCTCCCCAGCCGCCGGGGAGCGGTATCGCCATGCTGCAGACCACGCCGCCGGGCTCGTAGGCGAGCTGGACCTCCCCGTCCAGGTCATGTGACAGCCCGCGGTGGATCATCAGCGAGCCGAAACCTCTCCGCCTCGGTGTCTCGACCGGCGGTCCGCCGCTCTCGACCCACCGCAGCCGCAGCAGGGCCGCGCCGGCCGCCGGCTCGACCTGCCAGGCAACGCGTACCCGTCCCGTCCGTTTCGACAGGGCGCCATACTTGGCCGCATTCGTCGCCAGTTCGTGAAAGGCCATGCCCAGCGCCAGCGCCGCCCGCGGCGTCAGCCGCACGTGCGGCCCGTCGACGATGAACCGGCCACCGGCACCGACGCCGTGCGGCGCCAACGGACCGAGCACGACATCGCGCAAGTTGGCGCCCTTCCAATTATCCTCCGTAAGCAGGTCGTGCACCTTGGACAGCGCCGCCAGCCGGGCCTGAAAGGCCTCCTTCTCCTCCGCCAGCGTGGCCCCGCCCTTCAACGTCTGCACCGCGATCGACTGCACGGTGGCGAGAGTGTTCTTGACCCGGTGGTTGAGCTCGTCCAGCAACATCTCCTGATGCGCCTCGTGGCGCCGGCGTGCCGCGATCTCGGTCTGCGCCTGGCCGTACAGGCGGGCGTTGTCGATCGCCACCGCGGCCTGCGCCGTCATGCCCAGGACGAGGCGTTCGGCGCGTTCAGTGAAGACGCCCGCTTCGGGATGACCGAGGAACAACCCACCCAGCACGTCTCCCGAGCGGGAACGCACCGGGGCGGCGAGATAGCTGCGCACCGGCAAGTGCCCCTTCGGCAAGCCGCAGTGAGGTGGATTCCCGCCGTAGCGCGGATCCTGCTGCACATCGTGCAGGCGAACCACGCCGGTGCCGCGAAAGGTTACCTCGAAGAGCGTTGTCTTGCGCGGTAGATGAAACTGCGAGAAAGCGTCCCGCGGCGCCCCCGACAACGTATAGGGGAGGTATGATTCACCTTGGCCGTCCGTCACGTTGTAGAAGAAGGCGCCGAATTCGGCCCCGCTCAATCGCGTCGCCGCATCGGTCATCCGTTGCAGCACGATTTCCAGGTCCAGTTCCCCCGCCAGCGTGCGGGAAAACTCCTGCAAAGCCTCGAGGTCCTCGCGGGACCGCCGTTCCCTGGCCTGACTGTCTTCTTTTTCAGCGACGCTCTGTCTTAACGAGCGCAGCAGGCGAATGTTCTGAACCGCGGTCGTGGCCTGCGTCGCCGCGACGATGAGCAGCATGTCCTGGAAAATACTGGGCGAGGCGTCGTCCGAAAACCCGACGACAATCACGCCGCATTCCGCCGCCAATCCCAGCGGCCGGACGGTGACACGCAGGTCGCCCGAGCCGAGCGGATCGGCCATGATCATGAATTCGTCGGGATCGTGCACGCTGGCCCAGTCGAGCCACGTCGATGCCAGCTCTTCGGCCAGGGCGCCGCTTCCCCGGCTTCGCCCGACCTGCGCCGAAATCGCCGGCTGCTGTTCGCCACAGTCGTTCAGGCAGACGTAAACGAACTCCGGCGAGACCATGCTAAACAACGCCTCGGCCAGACTCTCCGCGACACGCGTCGGTTCCGCCTGGAACCAAAGGGCCGGCAGCGTGGAAAGCGCAACAACATCCCGCAGAAGGCGATCCGTTTTGGTCACTTTTGTTTTTATGAAGCCTTTCAGAATAGCTCCACGTCCGTTATCCCGTTCAAGATAGCCGTCGGCCCGTCTACCATTTTCGTGGCGCACTATCTTTGCTTCCGCTGATTCAGCTCGCGCAAAAATTCGTCCGGCGGCACGTAGAACGGATTCTCCTGAAGTACCCCGCCGATGATCACCATCGGGTGCGTGCGCAGAATATCCATCACCACCCTACCGCTGTGTTTACTGTTGAGGTTATAGACGCAGACAATCGGGTCCGGATAATTTGGAGAGAGGTAATTTATCCGAGCTTCATATTCGACGAGCTTGCGGACGCCCGGAACGGCCTCCAGCGCCCACTCCATATTGCCCATGAAACGCGTCAGGCCGTATTTCGATCGATTTTCTTTTATCGTGTCCTCTATAAGGCCGATCATCCGATCGCCGTCAAAATAACCGTCCTGCAGATATGCCTCTTCCCAGGCACGCACTTCCAACTGACCACTTGCCTCGGCGGCGGCGGTGTCGATGCCCCAGGCCTGGCAATCACACAGGTGTTCCTGCCGCCGGCGGCCGTCGACGATCTGAAAGATCTTTTCGCCCCGGTCGATGCCCTCCTTAAAGAATGGCATGAGCAACTTGTTCTGCTCGTCCTTGGAATGAAAGAAGGCGCAGACATGGCGCGTTTCTCTCAGGGTTCGGCCGGCCAGCCGGATCGGAGCGTCAACCTCGCACAATTGCATTCTATGAGTCCTCCCACAGGGCGTCCGGTTCCCGGTCCCCTCGCGCGAGAGCAACCGCACCGACATCGGGCGACGGCAGGACTGACCGGCGCCGACTACCCCACGCGGGTAATCTTTGCCCGTCCCTCACCGCTCAACTGGCACCCTAGGTTTTCGATCGGCTTATTCAGGGCGCATGGTTTGCCCCGATGATCGAATCTCTCCCTCGTTCAAGCCGATCCTCTACCGATCCGAAGGACCGGTCCAACCGTCATGCTGTGATAATGAAAAATCTTCTCGCGCCGGTCAATGCCCATTGAAGATAACATCGACCACTTTGTTGTCATTATGCTCGGTATCTATGGATTCGCACTTTTCGAGACCATTCCAAGCACGGATTCGGTACGACAAACAGGAAAATTACTCACACAATTGGAGTCATTTTGATCTAAATGGGTCATTACTATTAATGGCCCGCAAAACCTGACATTCAAGAAGGGAGTTATCCGTCAGCAAGATGGCGAAACTACCATTATCAAACCGGTCGCCGCTTTGCTTCGGAGCGCGGACTTGGATACGCCGTGCCCAAATTAGCGCTTGACCACCGGTCCGCCTCGGCGGGAAATACGGCCCGTGCCGAACTTTCGTCCCATCTATCTCGTCGTCGGCGCGCTGCTGCTGGCCCTGGCCACGCTGATGGCGCTGCCGGCCCTTATCGACATCGCCACCGCCAGCCCTGAATGGCACGCCTTCGCCGCCGCCGCCTTCATCACCGGCTTCAGCGGCGGCGCGCTGGTCCTGCTCGGGCAGGACAGAAAAGTGCAATTCGGGATCCGCGAGGCCTTTCTTCTGACCAACGCCTGTTGGATCGCAACCGCCGGCTTCGCCGCCCTGCCGCTGGCGTTCCGCAGCGATCTCAGCTACGTTGACGCCTTCTTCGAGACCATCTCCGGGCTGACCACGACGGGTTCGACCGTGCTCGTCGGCCTGGACCAGATGCCGCGCGGTCTTCTGTTCTGGCGCTCGTTGCTGCAGTGGATCGGCGGCGTCGGCATCGTCCTCATGGCCATCTTGATCCTGCCTTTCCTGCGGGTCGGCGGCATGCAGCTGTTCCGCGCCGAATCCTCCGACCGTTCGGAAAAGGTGGTGCCGCGACCGGTCCAGCTGGCCGCCCGCATCGGCTGGATCTACCTTGCACTGACGATGGCCTGCGCTGCCGCTTACGCCCTGGCGGGTATGTCGCCGTTCGACGCCATCAACCACGCGATGACCACGCTTTCCACGGGCGGCTATTCGACCCATGACGCCTCGCTGGGTTATTTCCGGCAACCGTCGGTCCACTGGATCGCCACCGCCTTCATGGCCTTGGGCGCGCTGCCCTTCGTCCTCTACATCAACGCGGTCAGGGGCAACTGGCACTCGCTCTGGCGCGATCAGCAGGTGCGCGCTTTTTTCCGCCTGCTGCTGGCGGTCAGCGTGCTTCTTGCCGGTTGGCGCTGGCTGGCCGGCAATGAATCCTTTCTCACAGCCTTCCGCTTGGCCGCCTTCAACGTTACCTCGATCATCACGACCACCGGATACGCGACGGCAGACTACGGCGCCTGGGGCGCCTTCCCGGTCGGCCTGTTCCTACTACTGACGTTCGTCGGCGGCTGCACCGGCTCGACCTCTGGCGCGGTCAAAGTGTTCCGCTTCCAGGTGCTGTTCCTGATGGCGCACGAGCAGCTCAGGCGCCTGCTGCTGCCGCACGGCAGTTTTCCGCGCCGCTACAACGGCGCCCATGTGCCCGACGACATCATCCCGTCGGTGCTGGCCTTCCTCGCCGCCTACATGATCGCCGTCTTCATGCTGACGCTCGGACTGGGCTACTACGGCCTCGACCTCGTCACCAGCTTCAGCGGCGCGGCGACTGCGATCGCCAACGTCGGCCCGGGCCTCGGTCCGATCATCGGCCCGACGGGAAACTTCGCCTCGCTGCCGGACGGGGCAAAATGGCTGCTCTCGCTCGGCATGCTGCTGGGTCGGCTGGAACTGTTTACCGTGCTGGTGATCTTCCTCCCGACCTTCTGGCGGATTTGAATTCGCCGATAGCGAACGCGCGGGCGCGACCGGGCAGGCTGGCGAAACAGATCGCCGGGGAGCCAAAACCAGGTGCCAACTACTGCGAATTAATAACCGTCCCGGCGGCACCGTTTAGACATTAATAGTCGCGCCGAGGCCCCGTCGCAGAGCATCGGGCGACCGGAATCCGCCGCTCTTTGGTAGGTTCCGGCGGCCCGTCGCGGCAACTCCGCGCCGACAAATGCGCCTCGTTCGTGCATACTGTGCCACCCGACCCCAGGCACCGGGGAGCCTGCCATGGCGGCCAACCAGGTACAGCATCAGATCGTCATAGAGACGATGGAAACGATGAAGCGTATCGTCTCCGACCAGGCTGAGCGCCACGCCGAGGCCAAGCCTTGGCAATCCTGGCACCGCATCGTCGAGATCGAAGTCGACGCCGCCGAACGTCGGCTGCTCGAGCTGTCGCAGGAACTGTACACGGAGGGCAACGCCCACGGGGCGGCCCTGGTCGCCGCACTGATTGAGAACTGGTTGCCTGTGCTGGCCCGGGAGCTCAGAGTCAGGCACTAGCGCCGTCGAAGTCGTGCCCATGACCGATCTGCTGGACGCCACCCTACTCGCGCGATTCCAGTTCGCCTTTACGGTGACGTTTCACATCATATTTCCGGCCTTGACCATCGGTCTCGCCAGCTATCTGGTGGCCCTGCAATGGCTCTGGCTCAAGACCGGCCGGACCCTCTATCGCGCCCTTTACCGCTACTGGCTGCACGTCTTCGCTCTCACTTTCGGCATGGGCGTGGTCTCCGGCGTGGTCCTGAGCTATCAGTTCGGCACCAACTGGGGACCGTTTGCCGACCGCACCGGGCCCGTGCTCGGGCCGCTGCTCGGATACGAAGTACTGACCGCGTTCTTTCTCGAGGCGGGCTTCCTCGGCATCATGCTGTTCGGCGAGGGCCGGGTGCCGCGCTGGCTGCACGTCCTCGCCACCCGCCTGGTGGCGCTGGGGACGCTGATTTCCGCGTTTTGGATCCTGTCCGCCAACAGCTGGATGCAGACGCCGGCCGGCTATGTCATCCGCGACGGCCAGTTCGTCCCGACCGATTGGTTCGCCGTCATCTTCAACCCTTCGTTTCCCTATCGCTTCGTCCACATGACGTTGGCCGCGTACCTGACGGCGGCCTTCGTCGTCGGTGGCGCCGGCGCTTACCATCTGCTGCGCCGGGACGGCGATGAAGGTGCGCGCCTCATGTATTCGATGGCCCTCTGGATGGTGGCTGTGCTCGCCCCCCTCCAAGTCGGCGTCGGCGACCTGCACGGACTCAACACGCTGCGCCATCAGCCGGCAAAGATCGCCGCGATCGAGGGCCACTGGGAGAGCCGGCGCGCGCAGCCGCTGATCCTGTTCGGCTGGCCCGACATGGCCGGCGAGACGACCCGTCACCAGATCGCCCTGCCCCGGCTCGGCAGTCTGATTTTGACCCACCGCTGGGAGGGCGAAGTACGGGGCCTGAAGGCCTGGCCGCCGGAGGAGCGGCCGAACGCCTTGATCGTGTTCTGGAGCTTTCGCGTCATGGTCGGGCTCGGCTTGCTGATGCTGGCGGTGGGCATGGCCAGCCTGTACGTCCGATGGCGGGGTCGCCTGGGCGACGCGCGCTGGCTGCAGCGGGCCGTGCTGGCGATGGGGCCAAGCGGGTTTCTTGCCGTGATCGCTGGCTGGATCACCACCGAGGCCGGCCGCCAGCCCTACCTCGTCTACGGCCTGATGCGGACCATCGAGGGGCGATCGCCGGTGGAGGCCCCGGCGGTCGCCGGCTCGCTTGCCGCCTTCATCCTGGTCTATCTGCTGGTCTTCGGCGCCGGCCTCTTCTATCTCCTGCAACTGCTGCGCCGGGCACCGGCGGACCACGGCGCCGACCAGCCCGCGACCGCCGCCAGCGCCGTGCGGCTTGGACGATGATCGACGCCCCCCTCATCTGGGCCGCGCTGCTGGCGCTCGCCGTGCTGCTCTACGTGGTCCTGGATGGTTTCGATCTCGGCATCGGCATCCTGTTCCCCTGGATCCGGGGCGAGCGAAACCGCGATCTGGCGATGAACTCGATTGCACCGGTCTGGGACGGCAACGAGACCTGGCTGGTGTTCGGTGGCAGCGCGCTCTTTGCCGCCTTCCCGCTCGCCTACTCGGTCCTGTTGACCGCTTTCTATGCGCCGCTGATCGCCATGCTGCTGGGCCTGATCTTTCGCGGCGTCGCCTTCGAGTTCCGTTTTCGCCGCCCCGGCCACAAGCCGCTTTGGGAGGTCTCCTTCACCGGCGGCTCAATCATCGCCACTTTCTGCCAGGGCGTAGTGCTCGGCGCCTTCGTCCAGGGCATCGAGATCGAGGGCCGACGCTATGCCGGCGGTTGGTTCGACTGGCTGACCCCGTTCAGTGTCTTCACCGGCCTCGCCTTGCTCTGCGGCTACGCCCTGCTCGGCGCGGGCTGGTTGCTGATAAAGTCCGAGGGCGAACCGCAGGCCAGGCTTTGGCGACTGATCCGGCCGCTTGGTCTCGCCGTCCTCGCGGCCATCGCCGTGGTCGGCCTGTGGACGCCGATGTTGAACGAGCAGATTGCCGGGCGCTGGTTCTCCTGGCCTAACATCGCCATCTTCTCGCCGCTGCCGCTTCTGGTCGCGCTGACCGGCCTGGCCCTGGACCGCGCGGTTTCGCGGCGTCGTGCGCGCCAACCTTTTCTCCTCGCCCTGGCCCTGTTTTTGCTTTCTTACCTGGGTCTGGGCGTCAGCCTATTCCCCTCCATCGTGCCGCCGCGGATCAGCATCTGGCAAGCCGCGGCGCCGCCCGAAAGCATCGGCTTCCTGCTGATCGGTGCGCTCGTGTTGCTGCCGATCATTCTCGGCTACACCGGCTATACCTATTGGATCTTTCGCGGCAAGAGCGATCGGGAATCCGGCTATCACTGAACCGCCGGCCTCACTCGACCCGGCGTGATTCCCGGGGCGGAGACGATGACGCCGCCCAGTTGCGCGGCAGCGGCCGCCGCTTGATCTTGGCCGATCCGGCGCCTTGACACTAACGCACTGGCTTAAAAGTACCTTTTTGCGGGGCTCGCGGGCACGGCGCGGCGAGACTTGGTCTGACGCCTGAGCAGTGGCAGTATCGGCGCCGTGCCATCGCTGGGCAAGGGCGGGACCATGGACACGAAGACCAAATGGCTAATCGGCGGTTTCGTTTATCTACTTGGCGTGGTTGGCCTGTTCATCGTCACATTTTTCGATGTTCGCGTGCACGCCGGTTCGGACATCCGTGCCGTCGAGCAGGCCGCCATCGCCGGCCTGCTTTGGCCGGTTGAGATCATCAAACTGATCTTCAAGATATTCTAAGGCCGCCGCCTTCCCGCAGCCGCTCAACCGCCGCGGCGCGACAGCCAGTTCTGGATGCGCCGCTCGGCTTCGGCGACCTGCTCGTAGGACATCCGATAGCCGACCTCCTCGCGCCGCGCCGCCGCGCCGGCATCGCCGTTGGCGGCGCCGAGGCCG
>Ga0326597_10010805_pt1 | contig 12141 bp, 13 predicted proteins | sample RVTome_12_FD_203789 | JGI IMG/M metagenome (GOLD analysis project Ga0326597, IMG submission 203789) | Soil microbial communities from uranium-contaminated site in the Upper Colorado River Basin, Wyoming, United States - RVT100D185 | ecosystem: Environmental > Terrestrial > Soil > Contaminated >... | reverse complement strand
AGCGGGCCCGGATCGGCGTCGGCTGTGCTGTCGGCCACGGCATGCTCCTTGCGGCGAGGGTGAGCGGGGATGGTCCCGGCGGCGACGGCGGCAACCGCGGCCCATGCTTCATATCGTCGGCGGCGGCCAACAATCAACGCGCGATTCCGCGCAGGCGCGAATTGGTCTAGAGCTTCGTCGGCCGGGCCGGTAGGGCCCTGCCGGGCAAGGGAGACTTGGGCGGTGGCGAAACGGGCGGAATTCGAGGCCTTCCTGTCGACCTCGACGGTCGACCGGCCGGCCGTCGCGGCGGGCCTGATGGTGTCGTCGCTGTTCCTGCTCGGGTTTCAGGACAGCCTGGTCAAGCTCGTCAACGCCGACACCTCGCTGTGGCAGTTCCTGATGTTCCGCGCGCTCATCAACCTGGCGCTGCTGATCGTGCTGGCGCGGTTCATCTGGGGCGACGCGCGGCCCCGTCCGGTGAGGCCCGGCGCGGTGGCGCTGAGAACCGGCTTCCACGTCGTCGCCATGCTGTTCTTTTTCGGCGGCATTCCGTTCCTCAGCCTCGCCGAGCTTGCCGCCGGGCTCTACGTCTTTCCGCTGTTCGTCGCCGTGCTGTCGGCGGTGGTGCTCAAGGAAAGGGTGGGACCGCGCCGGATCGCCGCCATCCTGGCCGGGTTCTGCGGCACGCTCCTGATCCTCAAGCCCGGCACCGACGCCTTCACGCCGATCGGGCTGATGCCGGTGGGCGCGGCGTTCTGCTACGCCTGCGCGATCCTCACCACGCGCAAGCTGTGCCGGCAGGAATCGCCGGTCACGCTGGCCTTTGCGATCGCCACCGGCTTCGCGCTGGCCGGCGCCATCGGCATCGCCGCCCATGCGGTGGTGGCGCCGGGCGAGCTCGCCCGCGCGTGGCCTTACCTGTTCACCGGCTGGCATCCAGTCGATGTGGCGCTGATCGCCGTCTTCGCGCTGTGCTCGTGCATCAACGTCGTCGCCATGGTCAATCTGGGCAAGGCCTACCAGAGCGCGGAATCGAGCTGGCTCGCGCCGTTCGACTATTCCTATCTGATCTTCGCGACGTTCTGGGGCTTCGTGTTCTGGAACCATGTCCCCGACGCGGCGACCTTTGCCGGCATGGCGCTGATCGCCGGGTCGGGCTCGTTCGTGGCCTGGCGCGAGCGCCGGCCCGGGCGGCGAGCGAGCTGAATCCAGCCTGCAACCGAGAGGATCGCCATGGCCCGCATTCCGCCCGCCGACACACCGGCCGACGCCGAGGTCGCCGACTACATGCGACGCTGGATCGAGACCAAGGGCTACGCGCCGAACGCCTGGCAGACGATGCTGCGCCGGCCCAGGGTGTTCCTCGCCTACCGCGATCTGCACGGCGCGGTGATGATGGACGAAGGCGAGGTGCCGAAGGCGCTCAAATTCATGGTCGCGGAGGTGGTGAGCAGCGCGGCCGGGTGCTTCTACTGCACAGCGCACAACGCCGAGAACGCGATGCGCATCGGCGGCGTCGCGGCGGAGAAGATCGAGGATCTGTGGCAGTTCCGCACGAGCCCGCATTTCAGCGCCGCAGAACGCGCCGCGCTCGAGCTCGCCAGTGCCGCCGGCAGCCAGCCGCCGGCGGTGACCGACGCGCATTTCACGGCGCTCAAGGAGCACTTTTCGCCCGACGGCATGGTCGAGATCGTGGCCGTGATCTCGCTTCTCGGCTGGCTCAACCGCTGGAACCAGACCATGGGCACCGAGCTCGAGGCGAAGTCCCTGGAGTTCGGGCGCCGGCATCTCGCGCAATCCGGCTGGACGCCCGCATGATCCGATCACGCTCAGATGAAGGTGAGGCCGCCGTTCAGCTGAATCGTCTGGCCGGTCAGATACGGATTGGCGATCGCCATGAGGACGGCGAGCGCGACCTCCTCGGGAGTTCCCGGCCGGCCGACCGGAATGCGCCGCGACGCCTCCTCGAGGCTCGTGGGAAACATCTCGGTCACGATGAGCGACGGCGCCACCGCGTTGACGGTGACGCCGTGCCCGGCCAGGCGCGCGGCATAGCCGCGCGTCAGGCCTTCCATGCCGGCCTTGGACGCATTGTAGTGGATGCCGATGCCGCCGGCGCCGCGCGCGGCGCCGGAGGTGATGTTGACGATGCGGCCCCAGCCGCGCTCGCGCATGCCGCGAAACACGCCCTGCGTGCACAGGAACGCGGACTTCAGATTGATCGCGATGGTGCGGTCCCACTCGGCCTCGGTGAGCTCGTCGATGGTGTGCCTGTTGCCGATGCCGGCATTGTTGACGAGCACGTCGATCGGGCCGAGATCGGTCTCCACGTGCGCGATCATGCGCGCGACCTCCGCGGCAGCGGAGACGTCGGCACGCACGGCGATGGCATGCGCGCCGCGGGCGCGCACGGTCTGGGCCAGAGTGTCGGCGGCGTCGCGGCGCGCGACGTAGTTGATCGCGACCGCCGCCCCGGCGTCGGCCAGCGCCATCGCGATCGCCGCGCCGATACCGCGCGAAGCGCCGGTGACGAGGGCGACGCGGCCGCCGAGGTCGGGACTGTCAGACACCGATGCGGGCCCCCATGTTCGCCGGCGCGGAAGGCCGGCCGGAATGCCCGCGCAGATTAGACCGTTTTGCGGTCGTCCCGCACCTGCCCCGCCCCCGGCGAGACCACCCTTCGCGCGGGCGACGTCAGGCGCGCTGGAAACGTGCCGTGCGACCGCGCCTGGCGGAGTGGAAGCTCATCACCGACTGTGCCGTCTCGACGGCCACGTCGTCATATTTCTGCGAAAGCCGGGCGGGTGGGGAATCGCTCAGCCGCTTGGCGGTCTTGAGCTGGAGCAGCGCGTCGAACACCTTGCGGTCGAGCTTCGCGGCGCGTGCCGCCACCGCCAGGCCTTCGCTCGACGACTGCAGCACGAGACGGCGCGCGACGGTGGTCGGAACGCCGGCGAGCCTGGAAAAGCAGGCGGATACGGCGCCGAGATCGCCGCGGTGAATGAACTCGAGCAGGTGGTCGGTGTTGAGCTGGCCGGCGCGCGACAGCCGCGTGATGAGCGACAGGGTCTCGAGCGACAATCCCCGGGTGTCGCCGTCCTGGGAGCCGTTGTCCATGTCGCCCGTGCGCAAGGCGAGCCGCAGCTCGGAAGGCGAGAGGCGCTGCGCCGGCGAACCGACCTCCATGTTGAGGCGCTGGCTGACGCGCCGCATGAGGATCTCGGCGGCGCTGTCGGGCAGGTCCTCGCGGCCGCACAGCGCTTCTTCGACGTCGCGCCGGACGGCGGCCGTTTTCATGAGCCGCGTCAGAGCGCGCCGGGAAAGCGGGGCCTGCAGATTATGGGCGAGCGACAGGTCGACGATCGGCATGGCGCGCTCCGCCAGCCATTCCACCATCGGCTGCGAAATGTCGCTGCGCTGCGCCGCCACCTGAAAATGCTCGTCGTCGGCCACGCCGCAGAGCTCTTCCAGAAAGGTCTCGTCGACCAGCGCCGACCAGCGCAACACCGGATCGGCGACAACGATGTTGTCGCACGCGAAGCGCAGCACCAGAGTGCGCGGCGCGGCCGGAACGCGGGCGAACATTTCGGACAGGTCGCGACGCTCATTGGCCTCGAGAGTGTCGATGATCCTCGAGATGACCTCGGTCGAGGCGGCGGCATCGGCCGAGTCGGGGCCGTTCTCCAGCATGTGTCTGGCCAGACGCTCGACCACGGCCCAGCGGTGGGCCGCCGGCATTTCAGCAAGTTTCTCCGGTTGCACCACCGTCCCCGTGCTAGATTTCGCTGGTCGGTGGTGTGTAGCGGCAAAGCTCAAGAAATTGGTAAGCGGCCGGCCGCAAATTTGAACGATTTTGTTCAGCCCCCGCCGCGACCGCCCGGCCGACCGCCCGGCCCCGCGGCGGCACGGCGGGCCGCTTCACGGTTCGAGCCAGCCCAGCCGGCGGGAAAACTCCACGCCCACCAGGCGGCCGCGCTGCCAGACGACTTTCGCGTCGACACGGATGTTCTCGGTCGGCAGGTAGAGCACGATGCTGGCCGGGAGCTTGTGCTCGCCCGGCAGTTCCACCTGGGCATTGGTCGGCGACATATTGTGGATCACGCCGTCGATCGCCGAGGCGCGGCCATCGAGATAGAGGCGGGCGCTCTTCAGCGCCTTGCGGCGCCGCTCGCGACGCCGCTCCTTTTGCTGCATGGCGCCCGTGCCGGACCGGACAGCATATCCGCCGCAGTGAACGCCTGCTTGCCCCTTCGTGCCCATCGCGACTGGCGCACCCATCGTGGCGCGCACGGCGAAGCTTCGCCGGCGCGGCAAATCCATGCGCCGATTCGGCTAAACAAGGATTAAACATCGGCTGCCCCGTGCAAGGCCGCCTGGCGGAACCGGTCCGACGCAGCCGGGTGCCGCACCGGACCCGGATTGCCGACAGTTCGCGCAGCGCGGGCGTAACGGGCGTAAAATGGCAGCGGGGCGCGGACGCGCCCAACTCGCTGGAACGGCTTCATGCACACGATTCTGGTGCCGGTTGACGGCTCGAGCCACGCGCTCAAGGCGCTCCATATCGCGTGCGACCTCGCCGACAAATACGGCGGGCGGATCGCGCTCCTGCATGTCGTGGCGGCGAACAAGACAGCGGCCGAGCTTTTGCAGCTACCGGTGGCCGGGAGCTTCCCGGCGAACCTGCGCAAGGTGCTCGACGCGGCCAGCGCCAGACCCGCGGTGAAGCTTCCCGGCGCGGTGCTCGAGGCGGTGGGCGAGGCGGTTCTGGGGCATGCCGCCGGGCGGGCCGGCCGGCGCGGGCTCGAGGTCGAGACCCTGCCGCTCGAGGCGGGCGATCCGGCGGACAGCATTCTCGTGGCGCAGAAGCGGACCGGCGCGACGACCATCGTGATGGGCAGCCGCGGCATCGGCGATCAGGGCGGGTCGTCATTCGGCAGCGTGTCGAACAAGGTGTTCCGCGAGGCGGACTGCACCTGCCTGTCGGTCAAGTAAGGCCGCTGCAACGGGGAACGGCGGCGACGCCGCGGCGCCCCTCAGTCGAAGCCGTAAAAGTCCGCGGCATTGTCGCACAGAATGCGGCGGGCGGTGGCCTCGTCGCCGACGATGCGGTGGAACAGCCGCAGCATTGCCCCGTCGTCGATCTCGCGCAACGGCGCGAGCGGCGCCGCATCGGCCGTCGTTGGCGACACGAAGCCCGGATGCGGCCAGTTCGAGCCCCAGACGAGCCGGTCGGGCGCCGCTGCCGACATGGCGGCGACGAGCGCGCGCGCGCCGGCGAGCGCGGAAGCCTCGCGGCGATGGCCGGGGCCGGCATGGCGGTGAATGTAGGGCGCGGACAGCTTGATCCAGCAATTGCCGGTGGCGAGCAGGCGCAGCACGCTCTCCAAGCCGGGCTGGAGCACGCCGGCCCAGGGCGACAGCCCGCCATAGTGGTCAAACATCAGCGGCACCGGGGCACGGGCGAGATCGGCCTCCGCGTCCGCCAGGGTGTCGGTCGCGGCGTTGATCTGGACATGCCAGCCGAAGCCGCCGAGCCGGGCGCCGAGCCTCGACAGCGTGGCGCCGATCGGCTCGTGCTGGCGGCCCTGCCGAAGATTGAGCCTGATGCCGCGGAAGCCGGCGCGATGCAGGCGCTCGATCTCGGCGTCCGGCTCATCGCCGGAGAGCACGGCGACGCCGCGCGAGGCGGGGATCTCGTCGAGGGCATCGCAATGGCGGCGATTGTCGGTGCCGTAGACGCTGGGCTGGACGACCACGACGCGCTCGAGTCCGAGACGGCGGCGCAGCGCCATATAGGCCGCGGCGGTGGCCTCGGGCGGCGTGTAGCGGCGGCCGGGTGCGTAGGGGTAGCGCGAGACCGGGCCGAACACATGGATGTGGCAGTCGCACGCGCCCGGCAGCCGCGCGGCCGCAAGCTCCGCTTCGCCGGGCGCGGCACCGTCACTCATCGGCCCGACGCGCCGTTTCGGCGAAGTGCGTCATGCAGGACGCGGCGCCTCTGGCCCAACCGAAATCGCTCGCTGCGCTCAGCAGGAAGCGCCCTGGCGATGATGAAACCAGGAGCCCGCGCCCGCGCGGTCATTCCACAAGGTTCGGCTTGCGCGGCCCGTCGGACGAACTCTTGACCCCCGCCTTCACGACACCCTCGCGGTGGTGCTGGAGGTCCGCTTCGTCCCTGTAGTGCAGCGTTGAGAGGTAGGTTTCGAGGTCAAAGTCCGGCTCGAGCTTGTAGATGCGGGCGACGTGCGCGGAGGCGGCGACATCGTCACCGAGCAGGGCATGGGCGGCGGCGAGAATCGCGTGGTGGGTGTGATCCATGGCCGACAGGTGCATGAACGCCTCGATCGCCTCGCCATACCGGCGCGCGGTGAAGTGGGCCTTGCCGAGATGGCTCCAGAACCGCTCCGGGTGGTGAGGGTTGAGTCGCATCGCCTTTCGAATCCACTCGATCCCCTCCTCCGGGTGGCCCAGCCAGGTGAGCAGTTCGCCCTGCTGGACCACGACAAGATCGTAGTTCGGGTTCAGTGCCAGCGCGCGCTCCTGATGATAGCGGGCCTTGGTCAGGTCGTTGCTGCCGATATTGATCGCAGCGAGGATACGGTGGACGTCCGCGTCGTTGTCGTCGAGCGATAGCGCGCGCCCGAGATCGGCAACGAGAGCATCCCAGGTTGCCTCCCTGTCCTCACACCAGCCGTAGACCCACGCCTGCCCGAGGATACATCCGCGCCAGGCAAGGGCGTGGGCGTAATCGGGATCAAGCTGGAGAGCCCGGTCAATCAGCTTCTGCGCCTCCACGTTGTCCTCGATGGTGCTGCGGTGATGGCGGACCTTGGCGGCCAGAACGCACTCGTAGGAAGCCATATTGGCAGGTGTCTTGCGCGCCATCCTGTCGTGCTGCGCGGCCTCCACGCGGCCGGGAAGCGTCGCGACGATCGCTGATGTCACCTCGTCCTGGATCTCGAAGATGTCGTCCAGCTTGCGATCGTATTTCTCGGCCCAGATATGGCTGTCGTTGTCGGAATCAATGAGCTGAACGGTAACACGCAGGCGCTCGCCCGCCTTGCGGACGCTGCCTTCCACCAGGTACTGCGCACCGAGCTTCTGCGCGATCTCGCGGAGGTTCACCGCCTGGCCCTTGTAGGTGAAACTGGAATTGCGGGAGATGACGAAAAGTTCGTGGCGGCGGGAGAGTTCGGTGATGATGTCCTCGGTCAGCCCGTCGACGAAGAATTCCTGCTCCGGGTCGCCGCTCATATTGGCGAAGGGAAGCACCGCGATCGACGGCTTGTCCTGCTGCATCGGGCGAAATCCGGGCGCGGCAGGCGCAGGCGGCTTCGTCTCCGTCTGATCCGGCAACCAGCGCCAGACCCGCACCGGACGGGCGATATTCTTCAACTCGTGCTCGCCGGCGTCGCTCCAGGAGATGTCGACGCGGTCGCGTATCTGGCGGTAGGCGTCGTCGGAGAGCGCGATGCCGCCCGCCTCGGCAAGACCCTCAAGCCGCGCGGCGACATTGACGCCATCGCCGAGCAGATCGTCGCCCTCGCTCACGACGTCGCCAACATTGATGCCGACGCGGAACACCAAGCGACGCTCGACCGGCTCGCCGGCATTGCGCTCCGCCATCGCCAGCTGAATCGCCAGGGCGCAGCGCACCGCATCGACCACGCTGGAGAACTCGAGCAGCAGGCTATCGCCGGCGGTATTGGCGATGCGGCCACCATGCTCATTCAGCAGCGGGCTGACAATGTCGCGCCGGACGTCGCGTATGCACTTCAAAGTACCTTCTTCGTCCAGCCCGATCAGGCGCGAATAGTTGGCCACATCGGCGGCAACGATAGCGGCAAGTCGACGGCGAGGTCGGTCGGACATGACTAGAACGTAGCCTTGTCAACAACGTGCTGGTAGCGGTTCAAGCGGCAGCCCATTCCCGACGCCGGGAGTTGCCTGTCGGCGCTTCGGCGATATCCCGTCCCCCCATCCGCGATGTCGGCGAAGCCATTTGGTGCGGTGGACGGCATCGCACTACGTGATCAAGTTACTGAGTTTAACCAATGTTTTCAGACAAATCGTCGGCGATACTCCCAAATATACCCCCAAACCAGCAGCCTAGGTGGTCGCAGGAGCCCGTGGCTTCAGTTCCGCCGAGGCGGGATCATAGACATATTTGGTGATCGTCCCAGCCTTGATCTTCTCCACGGCATCGTCGATCGCGTAGAGGGGCACCAGGAACCATTCGCGCGCAACCACCGGGCTTCTACGTCCGCCTCCGGTACCATAACCACAGAAATCTGCCGCCGATCGGGACCAGCGTGATGCCGCCGACCAACAGTACGATGAGCATGACGTACCCCGGCTCCGTCGCGACCAACTCCTCGCCGAAATAGACAAGCAGGAAGCTAATCGGAACGACCCCAGCCAGCGTTGCGAGCGCAAACCTCCAGAAGGTCAAGGGGGTCAGTCCGGCGGCGTAGCTGACCGCATCGAAGGAAATAAATGGCACCAGGCGCGAACCGAACACGATCGCCATCAGCGCAGCTTGTGACCGGCTGCCGCTGAGACGACCGATCAGCATTCGCGCGCTCGGCCACCGCCGCACTGCCTCATAACCAAGGCAACGGGTGATCGAGAAGGCAACCACAGCACCCAACTCCGCCCCCGCAACCACGTAGGCCGTGCCCCAGAGGGGGCCGTAGACGGCACCGGAAATAATCGCGATCAGCCCACTCGGGATCGGACTCATCACGATCGCTACCGTCATCAAAGCAACGATCGCCAGGGGCCCCCAGAGCCCCAGCCGGACGATCCACTCCCGCAACGTCTGTTTGTCGCCGAGAATCGACAGCACACCGGCTTCCGACAGGGCCCAGTAGAGGCCGACAAGAACGATCACGACCACCGCGCCGACTGCGATCTTTAGCGTCAAGATAGGACGCTCTTTTTCCTGGGGCGTGAGTTGAGACGTTTGGCTTTCGTCCACCCGGGCCAGATCGGCCTTGTCGGCGTCGGATTGGAGCTGCGATCGAGTGTCCATGGCGAAACGGAGCTTACCTCTTCGCGACTGACGGGTATGGCTTTCCCAATAGGCTTAAGCCGCCATCGATCGAACCGGCACCGAGCCAAGAATTACGATTCGCGTGTATCGACGCCGGTGTCTCACTCCATGAACCAACCATGACTGACGACAAGGGACTGGCCCGTTAGCGCGTTAGTCTTGGCGCCGGCGAAGTAGAGCACCGCCTCGGCGACATCCGCCACCGTCGTGAATTCGCCGTCGACGGTCTCCTTGAGCATGATGCTCTTGACGACGTCCTCTTCGCTGATGCCGAGTTCCCTGGCCTGCTCGGGGATTTGCTTTTCGACCAACGGTGTTCGGACAAAGCCCGGACAGACGACGTTGGCGCGAACATTGTGCTTTGCCCCTTCCTTTGCGACCACCCTGGCCAGACCCAGAATGCCATGCTTGGCGGTCACATAGGCGGCCTTGAGAGGCGATGCCTCCTTCGAATGGACCGAGCCGATGTAGACGATCGAGCCGGAGTTGGCCGCGTACATGTATCTGAGGCAAGCCTTCGTGGTCAGGAACGCGCCATCGAGATGGACGGCGAGCATTTTCTTCCAATCGGCGAGCGGGAATGAATCGATCGGGTGAACGATTTGGATGCCGGCGTTGCTGACCAGGAAGTCGATGCGGCCGTAGGCGCCATGGGCGGCGTCCACGCCCGCGTTTACGGCGGTTTCGTCGCTGACGTCCATCGCCACACCCATGGCGATCCCGCCAGCAGCGACGATTTCGACGGCGGCCGCTTCGGCCGCGTCCTTCTTCAGATCGGCGATGACGACCTTGGCGCCTTCCCGGGCGAAGGCGTGCGCGATCTCCTTACCGATGCCACTCGCTGCCCCGGTAACGATGGCGACCTTGTCCTTGAAACAGTTCATGACGGGCTAATCCTTTGATCGTAATTCCGGATGCGAGATGGTCGTAGCCGGCATCACCAAATATCGAGCATGAGGTGGGCTATCGGTGGAGCGCACGAGAGCGTTTCGGTCGCGTCAGCGGCGGCCACGGAAATTGGGCTCCTGTCACGCCGATTCCAGCTTGATCGGCCGCGCGGGCGTCCGATCGCCGGCCATCGACTGGGCTTCTGCTGTTGCCGCGTTCTCGGCGACGAGGAGATCGTGCATCACATCGAACACGCGCACGCCGATTTCCCTCGGCTTCGGCGCGAGCCATGGCGCGGCGCACAGTGTGGTCAAGGCATCGCTCATTCCCTGCTCCCATCGGGCATTCATCGAGCCTCGGCTGAACTCATGATCCTTTGACGCGCCCTGCGGTTTGAAGGGACGATAGATGAGTTGGGCGATATCCATCTCCGTGACGCAGCCGAATGAATAGAGCCGTTTGGCCTGTTCGGTGTTTGCGATGTCCGTGGGCAGTAATTTGTGCAGCTCGTTGATCGTATGACGGACTTCATGCTTATCTTGAAATAGATTTGTGTTATCACGCGTCCGGCTCGAATAGCGGATATCTTTTTCCCGCTCGCTGACCTCTTCGAGGTTTGTCGGGAGCTTGCCATAACCCTGGAACACGTCGACCTGAAAGCACAGACGACTGTGGCGCGGATAATAGTCCAGCACGTATCGCAGCGGCGTATTGGAGACCAGCCCTCCGTCCCAGTAGTGCTCGCCATCGATCTCCACCGGCGGGAAACCCGGCGGCAGCGCACTGCTTGCCATCACATGCTCTGGGCGGATGGTGATTTCCTTGCTATCGAAATAGCAAAAGCGACCGGTGCGGACATTCACCGCCTCCACGCTGAAGCGCATCTCTTTCGCATTGTTGATGCGATCGAAATCGACCAACCGTTCCAGCGTGCGCCTGAGCGCATCGGTGTTGTAGTAGCTGATGGGTTTTTCCGGCGAAAGCCACTCGTACGTGACGCGTGGAGCGAAAAAGCCGGGCTGGCCCAACATCAGGGCCGAAAGCGCGCTTGCCTTTTGTTGCCAAATGGCCAGCGGTCCGCTCAGGCCGGACGGCCACCAGGCACTGGGTGCGGTGATTTCTTCCCAGAAGCTGCGCAGGCGTGCGACGCGACTCTCCGGCGCGTTGCCGGCGATAATCGCGGCGTTGATCGCGCCGATCGAGGTTCCAGCCACCCAATCGGGCAGATATTCCGAGCTGGCCAGAGCGTCGTAGACGCCAGCCTGGTAGCTGCCGAGCGCACCGCCGCCCTGCAGAACGAGCGCAACCTTCTTGTCATAGGATGATGGCCGCGCCGGTCGCTTACGATTGGTCATCTATATATCCTGTAATGAACGTGTCGCCGGCCCTTTGGAGCAGCACATCGACTGATCTACGCGCACATGCCCGCTTTCCGTCATCGACTGCACCTGACCTCCATCAGTTGTTCGTGATCAGGCCTCGCCGCGCGCCGGGTAGTTCTTTTCAGTGATGAACGTGACGGCCTGAAGAACGTCGGCAAACGACGGCCGCGCAAACGGCATGGTCTGGACCGAGGAGCAATACAGCGTGCCATCAGACTGGATCAGGAACAGCCCCGGCTCGGCGAACAGCGGCGGCTCATCCGCTTTGATCGAGCTTGAAACGAACAGCCCCCACTGCCGCGCTTGATCGATGCTGATGTCGTAGGCAATCGGCAGATGCCCGATGTCCCAGTCCTTCTTCGTCTGCTCGGCTCTTTCCCGGTTGTCCGTGCTGATCGCGACGACCACAACACCGCGCTTGGTGAAGTCCTCCAGCTTCCGGTCGAGGTCGCGGAGGTAGGTCTTGCAGAGCGGACAGTGGAGCCCACGATAAAACACGAGCATCGAGAAGGACTGCGGCTGCTGAGATCCCAGATCGAAACGCCCACCTCCGACGGTTGGCAGGTCAAGCCGAGGCGCGTTGGTTCGTGGCGTGATCGACATCATGAGGTCCTCCTCCAATGAGCAAGGTGCGGCAGGGTGAGTTCTGAATTCAATTTCTACCGGCGCGATAGGAACTAATCTATTGCATTACTTTTGAATTGGGTTCGAGAACCGCCGGAATCAAGGGTAAACGACCCGACCACGCCGGGCGTCGATGACCTCACGGTAGACGGTGTTCGCCGCGTCGCGGAGTTGTACACCCGAAGCAGATTAGGCGGATCCCCGCATAGC
>Ga0326597_10010804_pt1 | contig 12141 bp, 10 predicted proteins | sample RVTome_12_FD_203789 | JGI IMG/M metagenome (GOLD analysis project Ga0326597, IMG submission 203789) | Soil microbial communities from uranium-contaminated site in the Upper Colorado River Basin, Wyoming, United States - RVT100D185 | ecosystem: Environmental > Terrestrial > Soil > Contaminated >... | reverse complement strand
GAGCCAGCGGAACTGCTCTCGCGTTTCCTGGCGCAATTGGGAAATTTGCTGATGCATGTCATGGCGCAATTGCACTACAGCCGTTTCAACACCAGCGAGGCGCTTGTCGATCTGCTCGTAAGCCCCTTCGAGGTGGGCAATGCGGACGTCTAATGTATCAGCCACATGGTCATGATACCAGGAAACGCGAGTTTTCAAGAACGATGATTGCCTTATGAACGGCAGGCCGGCGGTATGGCAGGAATGGTTGTAAAGCTGTGGTACGACCGCGAGGGCGACTACCTGGAAGTCGTCTTCGATCAGAAAGAAGGATATCTCCAGGAGACCGAGAACGACCAATTTATGAAAAGAGTGGATGCCGAAGGCAATATTCTCGGCTTTTCCATTCTGAAATTCAGTTCATTCGCAAGCGGACCGGCAGAATTTCGTCTACAATAGACACTCATGCCAACCGACCCTCCATGTAGCCGTGTGACGACAGCAGTACTTCCCCCGGCAGGTGCCACACAGGAGGCGGCATGAGCGTCATGGCGACGGGGCCGGATGTCCCCCCCGTGACAAGCGCCACAAAACCCGTCAGTGTTCTTTCCCGCACCTTTCAAGCCTTCCGGTATCATGACTTCCGCTTGATGTGGTCCGGCGCGTTCACGTCCACGACGGGCACCTGGATGGCGCAGGTGGCCGAGGCCTGGCTGGTCCTGGAGATGACCGGGTCGCCTTTCTACCTCGGGCTCACGCGTTTCCTCGCCGACCTGCCGATCCTGCTCTTCACCCTGGTCGGCGGGGTCGTTGCCGACCGCATTGACCGCCGCAAACTGCTCCTCGCCTCGCAATACATCCAGATGACCACCGCGCTCATTCTGACGAGCCTTGTTTTGCTCAATAAGGTAGAGATTTGGCATATCCTGCTGCTCGCCTTTCTTGCCGGCACCGGGCAATCGTTCGGAGGACCGGCCTATGCCGCGCTTATCCCCGGACTGGTCAAGCGGGACGACGTCCCGAACGCGATCGCGCTCAACTCCATCCAGTTCAACCTGGCGCGCATGGTGGGGCCGCTGCTGGCGGGAGTCGTGCTGGCCGCCGCCGGGGTTGCCTGGTGTTTTGCGCTGAACGGCCTTTCGTTCGTCGCCGTCATCATCAGCCTCTATCTCATCCGCGCCACGTTCATTCCGGAGAAGACCACCGATTCCGTCATGACCGGGCTGCGCAACGGCTTCTCCTACATGAAAGACCAGGGACCGCTCTGGCAACTCAGTTTGCTGGGATTCGTCAGCACCTTTTGCGGCATGCCTTTGATGACGCTGCTGCCGGTCTATGCCAAGGACATCTTCGGAATGGGCGCGGCGGGTTACGCCAATATGATGGCGGCCTCCGGCGCCGGGGCCATTACCGGCGCGCTTCTCTATGCCGCCACTTCCCACCGGCACAGCCACGGACGCACGGTCCTTGGCGTGCAGATTGTCTTCGCCATCCTGCTCTGCACCTTCGCCCTCTCCCGCACCCTGATCCTCAGTTACGTCGTGTTGTTTTTCGCGGGCGGATGCTTGATCACGCTGTTTGCCACGATTACTTCCCTGGTGCAATTGAACGTCAAGGAGGGGATGCGCGGCCGCGTCATGAGCATTTTCATGCTGGCTTTCCGCGGCGGGATGCCGCTCGGAAACCTCGCCTTCGGCTACTTGGCCTCGCAGCTTTCTCCCACGGCAGCGCTCGTGACAGCGAGCGCGGTTCTGGGATGTACGGGCCTCGGCGTGTTGCTCACCCCAAACAGACTCAAGAAGCTGTGATGGGTTTCCTGCTGGCACCAGTTACCAAATTGACGCGGAAACGTCTCGGGATGCAGGGACTCCTTATACGACGTACTTGCCCTGCTCGATGACCCGCGCGGCAATCTGACGCCGCAGGCTGATGGTATCCACCGAATCGCGCCGCGTGAGCCGTTGCAGGATCGTCCCTAGGTTCCGGAGCGCGTCTCCCTCGGCGGCCCCGGCCAAGGCTGTGCGCGCCCTGCTCTCCACCCGGTCCATCTGCGAGTGAACCCACCAGCGCGTCATCGCAACGGCGTGTGCCGCCCGCTCTTCCCCCGCTTTGGCGGCAAGCTTCCGTGCTCGCAACACGGCTGACTCCAACGCGTAGGCTTCCATCACGATGTCGGAAATCGCCGCCACAATCTCCTGCTGCTCCGGAAGAGCGCTCATGAATTTCTGATATGCTGCTCCCGCCACGAGCAGGGCCGTCTTTTTCGACGCTTCGGCAAGCCGCATTTCTTCCCCGAGCAGCTCGCCCGGGTCGTTGCTCGCAGAAAACGCTCGCTCCGAGGCCGCTTCCTGTAGCAGCTTCTGCGCCGCAGGCAGCAAGGCCAGTTTCCCCAGTGCCGCGCGCTTGAGCAGGAAGCTCGCGATCACGAGCCGGTTGATCTCGTTCGTGCCTTCGAAAATCCGGTTGATGCGCGCATCCCGGTAGGCGCGCTCGGCGGGGTAATCCTGATGATAGCCATAGCCACCGTAGATCTGCACCCATTCATCCACAGCGTAGTCCTGAATCTCGCTGAGATACACCTTGTTGATCGAGCACTCGACGACGTATTCCTCCATCGCCCGGCAAGCTCGCGCGTTGTAGACGTCCGGAGCCACATCGCCAGCGGGCCAAAGCGAATCGAGCAGAGCCGCCGTGCGGTAGAGAACGCTCTCACCCACGAAAATGCGCGCCGCCATTCCGGCGAGTTTTTCCTGAATCAATCCGAATTCGGCGATGGCTTTGCCGAACGCGCGGCGCTGCCTGGCGTAGCCGACCGAATGCTCCAGCGCGCGCTTCGCTCCGCCGAGCGAGGCAGCGGCAAGCTTCAACCGGCCGACGTTGAGAATGTTGAAGGCAATCAGATGACCGCGGCCGACTTCCCCCAGCACGTTCTCGGTCGGAACGGGCGTGTTCTCGAAGATGACCGCCCGCGTGGACGATCCTTTGATCCCCATCTTCTTTTCTTCCGCGCCGGTTGAAAAACCTGCGTAGCCGCGCTCGACAATGAAGCCGGTGAATTTCTCTCCGTCCACTTTGGCAAACACGATAAAGACGTCCGCGATGCCGGCGTTCGTGATCCACATCTTCTCGCCGTTCAGCAGGTAGTGCTTGCCGTCGGGCGAGAGCGTGGCGCGGGTCCTCGCGGCGAGAGCATCCGAACCGGCCTCGGCCTCGCTCAGGCAGTAGGCCGCGATCCGTTCGCCTGTCGCCAGCAGCGGCAGGTACTTCTGCTTCTGGGCATCGCTTCCGAACGTGACGATCGGCAGGATTCCGATGCCGGTGTGGGCGCTGTAGGCAACCCCGAATGAAGCGTACTGCGCCACCTTCTCGGCGACAAGCATCGCCGAGACCTTGTCGAGTTCCATGCCACCGTAGCGTTCCGGAATCTCGACCGAAAGCAGCCCCAGATCGCCCGCCTGGACGAGCAGCTCTGTCATGACGCCCGCCTCCTGGTGCTCCAATGCCTCCCAGCGCGGCAGGACTTCGTTCCGCATGAACACGTCGGCGGTGTCTGCGATCAGGCGATGCTGCTCGGAGAAGTCTTCCGGGGCGAACACATCCTCCGGCACCGAACACTCGATCAAAAAGCTGCCGCCGGCAACGGGAGTCTGCTTCGAGGAAGGTTTGATCTCGCCGGCCTCTGTTTTCATGGGTAACGCTTCAAGAGCGGGCTTTCTGGGACGGAAGCGGTCAGTTTAGATTTTCGAACACGCCCGCAGCGCCCATGCCCCCGCCGATGCACATCGTGACCATACCGTAGCGCGAACCGCGCCGTTTCATCTCATGCAGCAGCGTCGCCGTGAGCTTCGCTCCCGTGCACCCAAGCGGATGCCCGAGCGCGATCGCGCCGCCATTCACGTTCACCTTGGCCGGGTCGAGGCCCGCTTCTCGGATCACGGACAGCGACTGCGCTCCAAAGGCTTCGTTGAGCTCCACCAGATCAATCTGGTCAAGCCTGAGACCGGCCAGACGCAAGGCTTTCGGAATCGCCGCCACCGGGCCGATCCCCATGATCTCCGGCGGGACCCCGGCAGTCGCAAACGCGAGGAACCGGGCCATTGGTTGCAGCCCGAGCCCCTTAGCCCGCTCTGCGGACATCAACACAGCCGCCGCCGCTCCATCGCTTGTCTGCGAGGAATTGCCCGCCGTCACAGAGCCCTGAGCGTGGAAGACGGGTCGCAGTTTCGCCAGCGCCTCAAGCGATGTGTCCGAGCGCGGTCCTTCGTCCGTGGTAAACGCGGCAGTTCGGCTCTGCGCCTGAAGCCCGCTTCCGTTTTCCGCCTCCGCAACGGTGGTGGTAGTTACCTCCAGGGGCACAATCTCGTCTTTGAACTTGCCGCCGCGAATCGCCGCAATGGCCTTTTGGTGGCTCGCGAGGGCGAACGCGTCGGCATCCTGGCGCGCAATCTTGTACTTCGCCGCGAGATTCTCAGCCGTCAGTCCCATGTTCAAATACACGTCCGGGTAGCACTCCGTCATGTAGGGATTCGGCGCGAGCCGCGCGCCGGGCATGGGAACAAGGCTCATCGACTCCGCGCCGCCGGCGACGATGACATCGGCGAATCCCGCCATGATGCGCTCGCCCGCCAGGGCGATGGCCTGAAGCCCCGAGGAGCAGAAGCGATTCACCGTCATCCCCGAGACCGAGATCGGAAGGCCCGCCCGCAGCCCCGCCACCCGCGCCATGTTGTTTCCCTGCTCCGCCTCGGGATACGCGCAGCCCAGAATCACGTCGTCGATTTCTTCCGCGGAAAGACCCGGCGTCTGCCGCAGAAGAGCAGAGATCACCGCGGCCGCCATGTCGTCGGGCCGCGTGTTCCGCAGCGTCCCGCGCGGCGCTTTCCCGACCGCGGTCCGCAAGCTTGTGACGATCACCGCTTCCTTCATGGCGTCCGCTCCTTCGTGACTATCTTTGCTTCTATGCTCTATACGATGATACAACCCCAGGATTAGTTTCGCAGGGGTTTCCCCGTTTTGAGCAGGTGCTCGATGCGGGCCTGCGTCTTTTCTTCGGCGCAAAGGCTGAGAAACGCTTCCCGCTCAAGGTCAAGCAGGTACTGCTCGCTCACCGCCGCCGCTCCCGACAGCTTACCGCCGCAGAGCACATGGGCAAGCTTCCCGGCCACTAGCGCGTCATGCTCGCTGATGAACCCGCCGCGCCGCATCTGGTGAATCCCGATCTTCAACTCCGCCAGGCCGCCCTCGCCCAATACGCGCACGTCCGCACGCGGATTCGGTTGCGCAAGCAGGTAGTTTCCCCGAGTCATTTGCAAAGCAGCGGTCTTGGCGTCGCCGAGGAGGCGGTCGGGGTTCATCGTAATTCCGTCCGAGGCCCGGAGAAAGCCGAGCCGCCGGGCTTCCTCGGCGCTGCCGGAAACCGTTGCCAAGCCAATGATTTTAAAGAGTCCCCGCAGGGCAGCGAGGGCATCGCCGCCCGGAGGGAGCGCGTCCATCGCCCGCAGGAGCATTTCCTTCGAGCCACCGCCCGCGGGCACGAGACCCGCGCCTGTCTCGACCAGCCCGATGTAGGTCTCCGCAGCAGACTGCGTATGCGGAGCAGCGAGCGTTATCTCGCATCCGCCGCCGAGCGTCATCCGGAACGGCGCGACGACGACCGGCTTCGGAGAATACTTGATCGCCATGTTCAATTGCTGGAACTGGCGGATGGTCTGGTCGATCTCGCCCCAGTTCTTTTCCTGAATCTCGCGCAGCAGCAGCGCCAGGTTCGCTCCGGCTGAAAAGTTCGCTCCCTGGTTTCCGATCACGAGGGCGTCGAAGCCGCGGGCCAGCTCCTGGAGGCCGGTGTGAACCATAGCGATCACGCCGGGGCCGATGGTGTTCATCTTCGCTCGAAACTCGACGCAGGCCACTCCGTCGCCCAAATCCAGCAGCCGCGCGTCGGGGGACTCCCGAATGACGGGCGGCGCGGCGGCCCCGCCATGCAGCAGAATCACCCCCGCAGGCTGGTCTACCGGAGCGTACGCTGCTTGCGAAAAGTCAAAATATCGGGTCGTCCCGTTTGCCTGGGAATAGAACCGCCGCGCCCCGGACGCGAGCATTCGGGCAATGTGCTCCGGGACTGCCCGGCCGTCTTTCTCCATCTGCTGGACGGTTTCGGGCACCCCTGCCGCGTCCCACAACTCGAAGGGGCCGAGCTCCCAGCAGAATCCCCACCGCATCGCCCGGTCGACTTCCACCACGCGGTCGGCGATCTCCGGAATCCGTCCCGCGGCGTACGCCAACGTCCGGCCGAGAAACTTGCGCAGGAAGCGCCCGGCCGTTTCTTCGGACTGAAGAAGCATCCGAACCCGGCTGCCGGTGTCTTCGATGTTTCGAGCAGTTTCGAGCGCTGCGAAGCTGACCTTCTTCCGAGGCTGGTATTCGAGCGTCGCCGGATCCAGCGTCCGTATCTCGGTCTCGCCCGAGCGCAGCTTCGTTCTTTCGTAAAATCCCGATCCCGTTTTGGCGCCAAGCAGTCCGCGAGCAAGCATTTGTTCCGCAAACGCCGGAAGGCGGAACAGGTCGCGGGGCTCCTCGCTGGGAGCATGCTGGATGAGCGTGCGCATGGCGCTCTGGAAGACGTCGAGCCCGACCAGGTCGAGCGTCCCGAACGTGGCGGACTTCGGCCATCCGATGGCCGGGCCGGTCAACTGGTCGACTTCCTCAATGCTGAGCCCTTCTTCCTCCATCGCGCGGAAGACCTCGCAGACGCTGTATACGCCCAGGCGGTTAGCGATGAAGTTGGGCGTGTCTTTCGCCCGCACCACGCCCTTGCCGAGCCGCACGTCGGCGAACTCCGACACAGCGTCCAGCACCTCCGGCAGCGTGTCGGGACCCGGAATGATTTCCACCAGATGGAGATAGCGCGGCGGATTGAAAAAGTGCGTCCCCAGAAAATGCCGGCGGAACTCTTCGGGAAGGTCTTCGGCGAGGCGCGCGATGGAAAGCCCGCTGGTGTTGGTGCTGAAGACCGCGCCCGACCTGCGGAACGGCGCAACCTTTCCCATCAAACTGCGCTTGATTTCGAGGTCTTCGGCGATCGCTTCAATGATCCAATCCGCCTGCGCGAGCCAGGACAGGTGGTCTTCGAAGTTTCCCGTGGTCACGCAATTCACCAAGTCGTTCCGAAAGAAGGCCGCCGGGGTGCCTTTGCGCGCCGCCTCCAGGCCCGCGCGCGCCACGCGGTTTCGGACAGCCGGAGCGGTCAGGTCGAGGCCTTTCTTCTTCTCTTCGGGGGTCAATTCGGCGGGGACCACGTCCAGCAGGACCGTCGGGATGCCGCAATTGGCGAGGTGAGCGGCGATGCGGGCGCCCATCGTGCCCGCTCCCAAAACCGCCGCGCGCTGTGGTGTCCACTTCATAACAGAGATGGCAAACGAGGTAAAGGAAGCATAAGAAGCAGAGGAAAACCCGATACCTCCTCTACTTCCTTTGCGTCCTCTGCGTCCTTTCCTTCCTATGGCTGCCGAACGATTTCGAGATTCGCTTGCGGGATTTCGATCCGCTGGATTTCTCCCTGGCCGGTGGCCCAGATCTCGAGCTGTATGTCCTCGGTGGTCGCCCGAAAATGCTGCAATTCCACCGGCGCGCCCTGGACCGTCAGAGTTTCCGGGCCGATCAGAACCACTCGGATGATCGATGGGGTGGCTTCCTGAGGAACGAAGACATTGAGACTCTGCGTCCCGGTGCGGGCCGTGTCAAACTGGCGCAGAAGCACGGAGTACTGGTGGAAGAAATTCGTATCCAGAACAACCACTTCTTCCGGGAGCAAAAAGATCTGGTCCAGCGAGCCTCCTTCGGCGTTCAACGTCAGGAGCGTCCCCTCGGCTTTGAACGCGGCGGTCAGGGTTCCCTTCTGCGGGGCCTGCTGGCGCCGCTCATAGCCAATCGGCTTCCAGTCCCGGTCCATCCGCAGCGCGCTGGTTTCCAACATCTCGGGACTCCCAGGCACCTGCAACCGGAGTTCGCCGGTCGCCTCCCACCCGGCATCGGTCTGCCGAATCTGGAAGCGCTCGGTTCCAATTCCCGTCCCGTTGGACCGAATCGCGAACACACCGCTGTCAGCGCCCGGGGCGGTTTGGGCCGCGGCAGTCCGTGGCCCAGATGGCACACCGGCCGCCAAAACGGTCGCGAGCACGGCCGTGAGCGCCTTCGGGAACAACGACTGGCTGATCCAACTGGACTGCAACCATTGCACACCCGGGGAAGGACACACCTCAGGGGCCAATGCCCCAGTCTTCAGCGGCCCTTGCGGCACGGCTGAACTTGTGCCCTGCCGGTTCGCCAAGCGATAGCAGAAGCTTTCGGGAAGCCCGTTCAAGCGGACTGAACAACCATTCCTAGGGCCGTGGACCCAGCGCTGAAGCGCTGGGCTAGAGGAAAAAACACGCATCGGTGATGATCTCGTTACATGAGGAAACGGCGATTTGCCATTCCAGGCGGCACACGGCAAGCGGCTGCCGCAGAATCTGTCAGCAAGCGGTGCAGTGCCCTGGCGAACTGCGTCCAATCCTTCCATTTACGAGACAACCTCTGATCTCTGAAAGACCGGCAAGGCCAGAATGCGGTTTACGACCTCGCCCGGATCGGAGCTCCCCGTCATCACCGTAAACGAGGCCTGGCGATAGAACGGCAGCCGCAGCTCGTAGAGCTGCCGGAAACTTCGCTCGTCGCGGAACAGCGGACGGTTCGTGAGCAGGGCGCAGCGCAGCAGCAATTCCTCCACGGGGCACTCCAACCAGATAGTAATCGCCCTGGCGCCGAGGAGCAATTCAAAATTCTGCGGCTGGGCAAATGTCCCGCCTCCGAGCGCCACGACCCGCCCTCCGCCCTGCCCGGATTCTTCCAGGACGCGCGCCAGCATCGCCTGCTCTTTCCTGCGAAACGCCGCTTCCCCCGCGCGGGCAAAGATGTCGGCAATCGTGCGCCCTTCCTCCTGCTCGATCAAGACGTCCAGGTCCACGAATCTCCAGGCCAGTCTTTGGGCCAGTTTCATCCCGACCGTAGTCTTGCCGGATCCCATGAACCCGACCAGATACACGGCGGCCGGCTTGCCGGAAATGGAGCTGGGGGAGTGGGAGTAAGCGGTCATCCTGATCGGTCCTGAAAGTGCTGCGCCCGGCTTGCGCTCTTGCGAGAGCACAGGCTTGCGCTGTTCCGCCGGAGGGCCTGCATTTCCCGGAACAGGCAAGCGGTCAGCGGCCGCCGGACAGACGGATTGTACCACTGTAGGAAGTGATCTGGACGGTGGACTTGCCGGTGTTGACCCGGCCTTGCACGGACCGGCCGGTGCGGCGCGCCTGCAGCGAGGAGGCCCCCCGCGGCGGAGAGGGGAATGCAATGCGGTTCTCAATCGCCCCCTGGATGGAGCGGGCATCCACGTCGAAGCTGGCTTGCGGCGAGGCCTGCACCTCGATGGAGGAGCTGTAGCTATGGAGCTTATAGGTTCCACCCAGGCCGAAGCTCCCCTGGTAGTGGATGCGTCCCGAGTTGGTCGTTCCGGTCAATTGCGTCCCGTCGACCTGCAGAAACTGGAGGTCGCCGCTGATGGAGTCCGCCTGCACAACTCCCTCCGAGGCCCGGATCACGATGGGGCCATCAACGGTCCGCGCCGTGATGTGGCCGTGGATTTGAGACAGGGTCACGGAATTGGTGACTCCCTCCACGCTCACGCCTCCCTCGACGTTGTCGATCGCAATGTCGCCCTGCTCCGCGTCCACGTGCACGATGGTCTGCCGCGGCACCCGGATTGTCAGGTCCACACGCGCTTCCTCCTGGGTCAGGTTTTGGCGCTTGGGATGCGTCTTGATGGTCACCTTCTCGGCGTTGCCCTCGATGAGCACATCCATGTCGCCGGAGGCGCGGTCCCCCACGATTTCCACCTGGTTCTGGTCCCAGCCCGTGACCGAAACCGTGCCGTTGTGGCTATGCAATACCAGGGCGGGATTCGCAATCGTGGCGAAACTCTTCTGGATGGCCTCCGCGAACGCCGGGAGGGCGCCCGTACAGAGAACCCCCGCCACCGCCAGCGCCGCCGGCCAAACCTGGAAATTTCCGAACGTGGATCTCTTGCGCATCAGAATTCTTCCGTTCGCACGCCGATGCCCACCAGGTGGGTCCGTTGCTCCTGCATGATAGACAATTGCTCGATTGCCAGCGGATCGTCCGGATGCTCGTTGAGGAACCTCTGCAATTCGCCCAGGGAAGAATTGATCTGCTGCAAGTTCCTGACCAGGACGGCGCGCCGCTCCGGGGTGGCTTTCTCGATCACTCGTTGAATGACCCTTTCTTCTTCGCGAGCCGGTTCCGGCGCGGATGCGAAGACTTGCTCTCGAGCCGCAACCAGGTCCGCCGCGGCGGGCGCTGCGGGGACCGAGGAAACTGCAACGGGAGGGGGAGTCACCTGGTCGCGCACAAACTCAACACCTACCAGAGCCAGGAAGAATACCGAGGCGTACGCCACGCTCATCGGCAGGCGGGGGAGCCATGCAAACGTCAGAATTCCGTTCAGCCAGGACTCCGAGCCCGGTTGCCGCAATACGCCTTCCCGGCTCAGCTCGCTTTGGATGCTGGCCCAGACCTGAGCGGGGGGCTGTTCCGCCTCGACCAACTGCCGGGCTTCCCACCGCAGCAGATTGACCTCACGCACCAGCCTTGCGCACCCGGCGCAAGCCTGCACGTGCTCGTCCATCCCAGGGGAAAACAGGCCTGGGTCATCCAACTCCTGCCATTCTCGCTCAAACTCCGTGCAATTCATGGTCCATCACTCCCTGCTGTGTTCGTGCTGCGCGCTTCTTCCAAGCTGCCGGATAAGTCCGGGATTTCGCCTCCATCCGTGGAAGCTCCCTTCCCCTGCAGCAGGTCCCGCAGTTTGAGGCGGGCTTTGTGAAGCTGCGACTTTGAATTTCCGACCGAACAGCCGATCATTTTGGCAATTTCCTTGTGCTCGTACCCTTCGACGTCATGCAAGTAAAACACCGTTCGATACCCTGTCGGCAAGGCCTCGATCGCCCGCTGCAGCGCAACCCGGTCGACGGACCCGGCCAGCGCCAGATCGTCGGACCCGTACTCCCGCTGGCGCGAGTCCCCGGAGTCGGTTTCCACCGGCTCCTCGAGCGACGACGTGAGAACCCCCTTCTTGCGGAGTTTCATCAGCACCAGGTTGACTGCCAGCCGGTGCATCCACGTCGAAAAGGCCGCCTCGCCGCGGAAGGTGCTGATCTTGCGAAACACCTGCAGGAACGCTTCCTGGGTCAAGTCCTCTGCTTCCGCAGGGTTTCCGGTCATCCGCAGACACAACGAGTAAATGCGGCGTTTGTGCGCATGATACAGAACCTCAAAAGCCTCGGCGCTGCCGTTCTTGGCCTCTTCGATCGCCCTGGCCTCTGCATTTTCAGCAACATCCGGAAACTCGGAACTCAATGGGCCCCGTGACGTAGCACCCGCTCTTACTCTGCGAGATGCTGGAAAGATTTCTTCAAGTTGCATCGAAATCGTGTGCACTCGAACCATCCCTCCGACAGGATCACCCCATACGATGCCTCTCTTCCCTGCCGGGTTGCCCCACGATCCCATTCCATTACAGTCGGTTAGCGATTCCCTCCATCCTCCACAGCCTTCCAGACCGCCTTGCCGACCCCAACGTTCCCAGCCGCATCGTAGACCCGCACCGTCACCAGGTGCTCCCGGCCGTCGAGCGGACTTACCGTGATCGTGAATGTTTCCCCTTGCGAGTCAATGATGCCGTCCTCGGAGAGCAAGGGTTTCAGCGGATCAGCGTCCAGGGCATACTCGGCCCGCGTCAGGACGCTCGCTGCATCCCGGACCTGGAAGCGAACCGTAGCCGAACCAGGTCCCCGGCTGGTCTGTGCGTCCTCCACCAGAGGCGGGGTCCCATCGACCAGGAAGGGGGCGCTGAAGGTTTCCGCGCTCCGGGCGGTCACCGCCGCGTTGGCGCCGGCGTCAGACGTCACCACCTTCAAGCGGTATCTTCCATCCGGGAGCACGTCGTCCTCGAGGGTAAACGAGGTGGCCCTGACATCTTCTTCGAGCAGCTTCCATTCGCTTTCCGCCTCGCCGCGGAAATACAACGCATAGGACAAGTCGTCCTGATCGGGGTCGTTC
>Ga0326597_10010803_pt1 | contig 12142 bp, 12 predicted proteins | sample RVTome_12_FD_203789 | JGI IMG/M metagenome (GOLD analysis project Ga0326597, IMG submission 203789) | Soil microbial communities from uranium-contaminated site in the Upper Colorado River Basin, Wyoming, United States - RVT100D185 | ecosystem: Environmental > Terrestrial > Soil > Contaminated >... | reverse complement strand
CGCCTTTCAGAGCTGGATAATCACGAGCGGACTTCGGGAACACAGGATCCCGAAGGCGTTCGTGCCGCTCCGAAGCCAGGAACCGCTTTCATGATCGCAATCGCCGTCCAGCGCTCGCAGACGGATTCTTGCTGATGTCCGCGCGGTGTGGGTGTCGGGCCTGAGAACCGGACAGGGTGCCCCTGAAGGTACCCCAAGACCCCCAAAAGGGGGTATCCTCGGGTGCGGAACTGCTGATCGTCCAGGCACCATCGGTTGCGCGGTGACCCGCCGATAAACGACTGCCCGCTTGGGGTCGTATTCTGTGGAGTGAACTCACCATTCGCCCGCCACGTCGACGTGTGGCACAGGCTGCTCCCGCTTCTTACGCTATTGCTGATCCCGGTCGGTCCGGCCTGGAGTCAAGGGGCGCGGCCCCCTGCGGACCCGGAAGATTTTCAAACCGCGATTCCCGACACCGGGCGCCGCCGCATGGTGGCCGAGCGGATGAGCGAGGACGAGCGTATCGTGCTCGACGGCATACTCGACGAGTCCGTCTGGCAGCGGGCCGAGCCCGCGACGGACTTCATCCAGCAGGATCCCGTGCTCGGCGGGACTCCGACCGAGCGGACAGAGGTGCGCATTGCGTTCAACCGCACGACCCTTTACATGGGTGTGATGTGTTTCGACTCCGAGCCTCACCTCCTGCTCGGCAATACCATGAAACGAGACGACACTCTAGGCAGTGACGACCGCTTCATGTGGACGATGGACCCATTCCTCAACCAGCAGAACGGCTACTTCTTCGAGATGAACCCCTCGGGACTCATGGCCGATATGCTGCTCAGCCCGGCGGGTAGCAACCGTGACTGGGACGGTATCTGGAATGCGAAGGTCCGCAGGAGCGAGCTCGGCTGGGCCCTCGAGATCGAGATCCCCTTCCGCACGATCAGCTTCGATCCGGACGCGACCGGCTGGGGCATCAACTTCCAACGCACCGTGCGCCGCAAGAACGAGGAGAACGTCTGGACGGGCTACCTTCGGAACCAGGGACTCCGGCGGCTAGAGTTCGGCGGATTGCTCACGGGCATCACCGACGTCAGCCAGGGCTTCGGGCTCGACGTGGTTCCCTACGTAGCCGGCAGCGTGTTCGAGGCGCCCGGTGCGGCCGAGCCGCAGAATCTCGACGGTAGCGCTGACGTTGGAGTCGATCTCATATACAATCTGACGCCCGGCCTTCGTGCCAATCTCACCGTCAATACCGACTTCGCCGAGACCGAGGTGGACCAGCGTCTCGTCAACCTCACGCGCTTTCCGCTGTTCTTTCCCGAGAGGCGCGATTTCTTCCTCGACGGGGCCACGCTCTTCAATTTTTATGCGCCGTTCACGCCGGTGCGACCGTTTTTTAGCCGCCGGATCGGACTCGACGAAGAGGGCCAACAGCAGCCGATCACGGTGGGCAGCAAACTGATCGGCCAGGTCGGCTCCGAGGACATCGGCGTGCTTTACGTGCACGCGGGAGAGACCGCCACCGCAGCCGGCGAAGACTTCGCGGTCGCACGACTCAGGCACCGCTTCTGGGCCCAGTCCTCCGTCGGCGCGATCTACACCGGACGGTACACGCGCGGCGAGGTGACCGATGATCTGCACACGGCCGGTCTCGACTTCCGGCTCGCGACCGCGACGTTTCGCGGCGGTCAGAACTTGGATGTGACCGGTTTCTTCCTGTGGAATACCAACCCCCTCGGTACGGGTGAGAACTTCGCGCAGGGCGCCCGCATCGGGCTGCCGAACGATCCGTGGAACGTGAGCTTCTCCGTCGAGTCGCTTGGAGAGAACGTCGACCCGGCTGTTGGATTCGTCCAGCGCACCGGGCTCCGCAATTACAACCCGCGGATTTCCTTCACGCCGCGTCCAGTGGGCCACCCGTGGATCCGCCGTTTCGAGTTCGAGTTCTTCTCGAACTTCATCACCGGCATGGACAATCAGTGGCTCACGCGGAACATCGGGTGGAAGGTTATCGGGATTGACACTCACTCGCAGGACGGCATCGAGTTTACCATTCGGCCGCAGTTCGAGCGGCTCGAGGAGGATTTCGAGATCTCAGACGGCGTCGTGCTCGCCGAGGGGGAGCAGTACACCTTCGTGAGATACCAGGTTGGGGCCCAGACCGCGGACCGACGCATGGTGGCCACCGACGCGAGCTACGAGTGGGGCGGTTTCTTCTCGGGCAGTCGTCGGGAGTTCACGATCGGCGCGAACCTCCGGCCTCGGTCTGGCGTCCGGGTCCAGCTCGAGGGCGAATGGAATGCGGTGAGCCTGGCCGAGGGGAGCTTCGACACGCAGGTCTACCGTGTGATTTCGGATACCCAGTTCAACCCGTGGATCTTCGTTGTCAACACCCTCCAGTACGATTCGGTCTCCGACCGCCTTGGCTGGCAGGCCCGCTTTCGCTGGACGCTCACGCCGGGCAACGACCTGTTTGTTGTCTACACCCACAACTGGGTGAACGAGCCCGTGCTCGATCGGTTTGTCACCCAGGACCGTCGGGCCGCCACGAAACTGGTCTACACGAAGCGTTTTTAGCGCGAACGCGCCGGTCTAGTTCTCTGCACCCAGCGCCCTCTCACGAGTCAGTACGCGCTGGGGGAACTCCAACCCCTCGAAGACAAACCCCGCCCGCCGAAGCCGGCTCCACGGACACTCGACCGCGCGCAGCTCCTCAAGAAAATGAACTGGAGTGAGACCGAGCTTGATCTTGCGACGGGTCGATTTGGGTTCCCTGTGGCGGGGCGGCGCGTCGGCCGTCTTGGCTACCTGACCTTGATCTGGCCGGAAGACCGCATCGACCAGTGGGCCGCCTCGCTGCGCGACGATGTCGCGCGCCTGAAGCTGGTGTAGAAGGAGTCTCAGACCCATGGCGATGGTGCAGTCGTGGAATGGTCCGGCCGCCCTCACGTTGCGGCTGGAGCGATTGGAGGCGGCGAATCGGGAGTTGCGGCAGCAGGTCGAGACCGAGCGGCAGCGGGTGGCGGCCGTCACCCGTGAAGCCGAAGCCCTGCGGGTGAGTCGGGATGTGGCGCTGCGGTTGGCCGTGACGCCCTTGCGGCGGCGGCACTGAAAGCAGTCGCGTTCTGTTGGTCGTGAGTGAGCGTGGGTATAAGCTGCACGCACTCCGGTGCCCAGGCTCGCGGCAGGCATCGGCCAAGGAGGAGTGTCATGACACGGTTCTCTGTGCTTCTCGTCGGCCTCACATTCTTCGCATGCGGCGGGACTTCAGAACCGGCGGGCTCGCCTTCTTTTGGAGAATCGTTCGATGCCGGAGCATTGTGCGCGGAACTCTTCGACATTCGAAATTCGGCTGACCCCAGCAGCCCAGAGATTGCCAGGATGAACGAACAGTTGGGGAGCGTGGGGTGCCTCTCGAGTGATTCGGTGCGGGGACCGGTGCGGGGGGACAGTAGTGTCTATGCAATTAGCTACAAGGCGTCACATATGACGTGCTCTCACGACCCGCAGGAAACCTATCGCCAGGCGGGAACTGACGACCCAGAAAAGACTGCGGCATGGCTCGCCGAAGGCAGCCGACAGGGCGAAGCTTACGATGGGACCTACGAGGGCTGTCTCGATGGCCTATCCGGCAAGCCGAACCGTTTTGCGCCGACAGAACCGGCATCAGCCGCGACAGAACCAGGGGGTGGGCTATGAATGGATTCGAAGTAACCGCACTCCAGCGAACGGGTTTACTCGGGCGTATGCTCAGGCGGAAGCGTTACGAGAACTCTTTCGCCGAAGTCCGCAATCTGCTCGCGAGCAAGCCATTGAAGGATGTCAGTGCCGCCGATGTGGTCAACATTCTTTCAGAGTATGAGGTGTCGCGGGATGTTGCGACCCCCCATCTACTGACTCTCTACGAAACCGTGTTGAAGTACTACGTTCAAGACCATCACCTGTCGATCGCTGAACGGGACGACTTGAACCATCTTCGCTATGTGCTTGACCTGGATGACGAGTCGGCCCAGCAAGCCGAGGTCGCAATTCTTCGTACAGTTTTCCGGGAAGCGTTACGGGTGGCTCTGGATGATGAGCACCTAACAGACGAGGAAAAACACAAGCTGGAGCAGATGGCGGAAAACTTCACCTTGGCGGAGGACGTGCGCGAGGCCATCTACAAAGAGGAAGTCTCGGTTGTCATCCAAGAAGCATGGAGGCAGGCCATTTCCGACCGCAGGTTGACACCAGATGAGGAGGCGCGACTCAACCGCATGTCGGAGAACTTAGGGGCCAACGTCGCACATGACCAAGAATCTCAGCAGGTGGTCGAGCGTTTCAGGTTGTTGGCGCGGGTCGATGCTGGCGAGCTGCCGGTCATTGACACCGCAATTCATCTCCAACGTGGGGAAGTGTGCCATGCGGCGTTCGGGTGCCGTTTACATGAAATGCGTTCGGTCACGAAGCGATACAACTATTCGGGGCCGATGGCACGCATCAGAATCATGAAGGGACTGTCGTGGAGGTTTGGGTCAATTGGCATCAATCGCGTGACAAGCGAGGAAATGCGCCAACTTGATACTGGGACCGTGTACATCACCAATAAGCGCCTACTCTTCAACGGCACGAACAAGAACGTGGCTATTCCTTTTAAGAGGGTCATCCACTTCACCGTGTATCAAGACGGTATTCGAATCGAGAAGGATTCTGGACGCGATCAATTGTTCTTGGGGGAGGGGGACCTCGAATTAGTCAGCGGAATCCTTGAGGCGGCCCTCAAGAATGCGAAGCGCTGATAACCAACCCCACACACCCCTATGGCCGGGGTGTCGATCGTTGAATGTGGGGCATCCTCGCGCCTTTGACCGCGCCGCGTGTATCGCCCGCCCGCTGTTACCCCGGCTTGGCGGAATAGCGACCCAGGCACCATTTGTTACCCCAGTGTTACCCCCAGAAGTCGGCCATTCTTTGATCGGCTGAGTTTCTTAGCAAAACTGGTGACCCGGGTGGGGATCGAACCCACGACCCTCTGATTAAAAGTCAGATGCTCTACCACTGAGCTACCAGGTCGATCAAGAACCGCGGAGAGTCGGGCGAGACGAATTCAGTATACTCTTTCGATACCATGGCTCACGATGATGCGCGCCTCGTACTCGTGGTTGAAGACGACGACTCCGTGCGCGGACCCTTGGTGAAGTTTCTCGAGCTGCGTGGGTTTGAAACCGTGGCCGCTGAAACCGCCGAAGAGGCTCTCGAAGCCCTTCGCAATTACCGGTTCGTCGCGGCAGTCGTGGGCGTGCGCCTCAGGGAGGGCTCTGGGCGCGAGGTCGTCGTGGCGGCGCCTCCGGATGTCTCAGTGATCATCTTTACCGACGTGCCCCCCGAGTCTGATGAGCTTGAGTTGATGAGACCCCGAACGCGGCTGATCGAAAAACCGTACTCGCTGGTTCTCCTCATCGAAACCCTGGAGGACATGGTCAGGGACCAGCGCTCACAGGATCTTCATCCCTAGCGCCGACAGCGCGAGCTCGCATCCAAGTTCGGCCGTCTGATTACGGTGGTCGAGTGTCGGGTTCACCTCGACGATATCGAGCGAGGTCAACTGTCCCGAATCGGCCACCATTTCCATCACCATGTGGGCTTCGCGGTAGTTCAAGCCGCCCTTAACGGGTGTGCCGACCCCAGGCGCGATGGACGGATCGCAGACGTCCATGTCGAACGAGACGTGGACACCGGCCGTGCCCTGGGTGGCGATCATGATGGCCTGCTCGACGACGGTCGAGATGCCTTGCCGATCAATATCCTTCATCGTGAAGACGTGAACGCCTGACTCACGCACCGCCGTCCTCTCGCGATTGTCGAGGTTGCGCACCCCGAGCAGTACGGTATGGCGCGGTGTCGCTTTCGGTAGGTGGTCGCCAATTGTCGCGAGCTCGTGAGGCTCGGCGCCAAGGAGAGCCGCCAGGGGCATGCCGTGGACGTCCCCGCTTGGAGAGCTGGCCGGCGTGTTCATGTCGCCGTGGGCGTCGACCCACAGAAGACCGATCGGTCGGTCGCGCGCGCGCCTGGCCCAGATCGAGGACGCTGTCACCGACCCGGCGGCGAGACTATGGTCGCCGCCGAGGACGAGCGGGAGCGCGCCGGCTTCAAGTGAGGAGAGCGCGGTATCGTACAGGCGCTGGCAGGCCTTCGCGATATGGCGAATGTATTTCTTGCTCGCGTCGCGGGGCGCCTCGGTCTCGGGCACCGGTGCGGGGATATTACCCCGGGCGCTGACCCGATGGCCGAGCGCGGCGAGCTTGTCGCCAAGGCCAGTCAGACGGATCGCGGACGGTCCCATGTCCACGCCGCGTCGCCCGGCGCCAAGATCGAGCGGGACGCCGATGATATGGACGAAACGCATGACGACACCCTCTTCTATGCGCGCTCGTCGCGCCTTGCCACCCGCGCGCCGCGCACCGGGAGCCGGTACTCCGTCAGCGAACGAACCACTACCCGCACGCGACGGGCGCCTTCTGTGCCAGGTAGTTCGTGGCTTGCCGCGCGGTAGCTCGACCGTCGGCCACGCAATCCGGTATGCCGACGCCTCGAAACCCCGAGCCGGTCACGAAGAGGCCGCGGCTCTTGACGAGTGCACGGGCGATCGCCGCCAGCCGATCCAGATGTCCGACTTCGTGTTGCGCGTTCGCACGGTTCCATCGATACACGCGTGTCAGCAGCGGCTGACCGGTTATTCCGAGTAACGGCTCGAGGACTCGCAGCGAGGCCGCCACGAGCTCATCATCGCTCCGATCGAGCGCGTGGGGATCGCGGGCACCTCCAGCAAAGGTTCGCATGAGGACCATCTGATCAGGAGCGCGACCGGGCCATTTGGATGAGAGCCACGACGTCGCGAGGATGGCCGTCTGCTCAACACGTGGCACGACGAAGCCCGAACCGCCCATCGCGTGTGACACCTGCGATTGCTCGAACGCGAGCGCGACGGTCGCCGTCGACGCGTACGGCACCTCGGCGCACAGCCGAGCCAACTCGGGGTTCAGATCACGCGTGAGCCGTGCGGTGACGAATGCCGGCGTCGCCATGATCACCGCCGGTGCCGTCATCACATCGCCACCGGCCAGCTCGAGCCGAAACCCCACGCCGGACGAATCTGCGCTCTCGGCCGCGACCATGTCAACTCTTTCCACCGGCGCCTGCAGGCGGAGCGACGCGGGTGGCAAGGCGTCGGTTAACGACTGAGTCAGCTCGCTCAGCCCGCCCGGCAACGAGCGAAAAGGACCGCCAGACGCGGGAGGGGGCAGTCGACCACGGAATGCCCGAAGAAGGCTGCCGTACTGGTGTTCTGTCTGAGGAAAGCGAGGGAACAGCGCACGGATCGAGAGTCGATCGACGTCTCCGGCATGAATGCCGGCCAGCAACGGCTCGGCGAGATAGGTGGTCGCCTCGAGGCCAAACCTGCGCGTCATGAACCCGCCGATTGATTCGTCTGCATCATCGCGTTTCGGCGGGACGAACAATTCGGCGCCCATGCGGAGCTTGCCGGGCCACGAGAAGAGCCCGGTCTTGACGAATGGTCCGATTCGGGTCGGGATGCCCATCACCGAGGCCGATGGCAAGGGATACAGCCGGCCGTTGCGCAGGATGAACGACACCCGAGGAGGCTTGGTCGCCACCAACCGTTCACCAAGTCCGAGCTCCTCGCACAGTTGGATTGCCTCGGGCTTCTGCACGAGCAGTGAGTCCGGCCCAGCGTCGATGACGAATCCGTCGACCTGCTCGCTCAGCACAACGCCGCCGGTCCTCGGACCCGCTTCGATGAGCGTGAAGCTCACGCCGCGTTTGTGAAGCTCATAACAGGCCGCCAGCCCAGCGATGCCTGCGCCGACGATGACGACGTCACCGCGCTTCATGGCTGCTCGCTCGGTCGGCTGGCAACCGGGCCCTCACGAGATCTTCGAGGACACCGATGAAGGTCGGTAGCGTGTTGAGCGAGGCGGTGCGGCGGGCGACGGCGCCGCACTCCTCAGCCGCTGCGCGCGCTTGGACGTCGATATCGAACAGAATCTCCGTGTGGTCGCAGAGGAACCCGATCGGCACGATCAGGAACTTTCGGGTGCCACGGTCGGCCCGGTAGCGAATCATGTCGCTCAGGTCCAGACCGATCCACGTTTCCGGGGTACGACCCGCGCTCTGATACGCGCGACGGTAACGCCTGATGCCGGCCAGCGCCGCGATACCCCGTGCCGTTGCTGCCACCTGGTTCGCGTATGGATCGCCTGCCGTGATCACTCTGAGCGGCAAGCTATGTGCGGTAAAGATGACTTCTTCGTCAGGCGCGGGCTGAGCGTCTGACAGCCGCTGAGCGAAGGCTCGCAGTAATAATGGATGAACGTGGAAGGACTCGACGGGCAGCAGTTGCATGCCCACGGGGAGGGCCGTCGTCGCGGTGTCCAGGTATTTCGTGACACTGAGCGTCGAGAACTGCGGCGCCAGGGGAATCGCGATGACCTGCTGCGCACCGGCCTCTGCCAGATCCGCGAGGGCCTCCCTGATGAACGGCTTCCAGTTGCGCATGCCGACGGCGACCGGGATGTCGGGGCCCAACCGGCCCCGCAGCGCCTCAGCTTGATCAAGGGTGATGTCGGTTAGCGGAGACCGCCCGCCGATGGCCGCGTAATTGTGTCGCATCTCGTCGACGAGTTCCGGGGAAGGGGGACGTCCCCCCCGGGTGAGGCGCAGGTATTCGGGCATTTCGTCCGGCGAGGACGGGGTTCCGTGCGCCATCAACAAGACACCAGGTTTCACGATCATCAGCCCAAGATCGCGTTCGGAGAGCGGTTCTTCCGACGCTCGAGTATCAGTGTTGTGTGACCTCGTGCACGTAGTGGGCGAGAGCCTGAACGTGTTCGAGGGGAGTGGGGGGCAGGATGCCGTGCCCCAGGTTGAAGATGTGCCCGGGCCGTCCGCCGGCGCGTTCCAGGATGTCGTCGGCGGCGGCGAACGTGCGGTCGAGCGGCCCGAGCAGTAGTGTCGGGTCGAGGTTGCCTTGCACCCCTCGGTCGCAACCGATGCGATTCCACGCCTCGTCGAGCGGGATACGCCAGTCGGCGCCGATCACGTCGCCTCCCGCCTCTCGCAGCTCGGAGAGGATCGATCCCGTCCCCACGCCGAAATGAATTGCCGGGACGTCGCGGCCCTTCAGCGCTTCGAAAATTGTCCTGGTGTGAGGGAGCATGAACTCCCGGTAGTCGCGAGCATTGAGGGCGCCGACCCACGAATCGAAGACCTGGACGACATCGACGCCAGCGTCGATCTGAGCCAGCAGGTAGTCGCCCACGACCTCGGCCATGAGCTTGGCCATGCGGTGCCACGCTTCTGGCGAGCCGTACATGAGCGCCTTGGTCCTCGCGAAGTTCGAGGAATGGCCGCCCTCAATGGCATACGACGCCAGGGTGAACGGCGCGCCGGCGAAGCCAATCAACGGCACCTGGCCAGCTAATTCACGTTTGATCTGTTTGATCGCTTCGAGTACGTGTGCGAGAGACTCACGCGGTTCGAATCGGCGGAGTCGGTCGATGTCGGCCGCCGAGCGGATGGGATTGTCGATAGCCGGGCCTTCGCCCTTGACGAAATCGAACCCGATTCCCATTGGTTCGAGGGGAAGCAACAGATCCGAAAACAGGATCGCGGCGTCCACCTCAATCCGGCGCACCGGCTGCAACGTCACCTCGGTCGCGAGATCGGGTGTGCGACAGATCTCGAGCAGCGAGTATCGCTCGCGGAGCGCGCGATACTCGGCCATGTACCGGCCAGCCTGGCGCATGAACCAGACTGGCGTGGCATCGACAGGCTGCAGCCTGCAGGCCCGGAGGAATCGCGAACCGGGTTCGGCCAGCGGGTTATCTTGAAGTGCGCGTGCGCCACTCCGACGATCTCTCTCGGCTGCGGTGCCTTGACGAGCGCGTGCACGCTGCGCCCCCGGTTCATCGAGCTTCAGCATCCATGTTTCGTTGAATTCTTCCTGGGAAACAGTCCTCATGTTGAGGCAACCGCCAGAATCGTCACGTGTCTGTCATTTGCCCGAAATTGACTAAGGGGAGCCAGTCAGGTCTGCGACACCGACCAGGTCGTTCTCGACGCACCAAGATACCGTCAGGTGTCTCGACAAGGCCCAACGCCGAGCTTTGGCGCTTATTGTAACAGAAGATAAGGGTTAGGGCGGTTGGGGCCGCGCCGAACTGATCGATTCCGTGCTAGACTCCCCGTTTTAGTGCCCGTGCATGTGCAACTCTTTGTGTTCGGGGGCCTCCCGGGCGACCTGAGCCCCTCGAGAATTGGAGGCGCCTGGTGAGCCCCGTCTTGGTCCGGCCCGTTCGAGAACAACTCGAGCACGACCGCATCATTCGCCTACTCCAATCCAGGCATCGCCGTCGCTACGAGGTCGGCATCAACCCCGGTGCCGAGCGCAACGTCTCGGCAAAGGCCAGGGGCGAAGGACTTTACCCCGATCTGGTGTTGCAGTCCCAGGACCGGGGACATCGGGTTCTGGCGGTGGTCGAAGTCGAGACGGGCGAATCGGTCAATCACCTGGAATCACTTGCCGAATGGGTCCCGTTCGGGAGTCTACGCACAGCCTTCATTCTGTACGTGCCATCCTTCATGGTCGATGTGGCCCGTCGCTTGTGTCTTCAGTTGGGGATTCAGGTCAGCGAGATCTGGAGTTACCACACCGTCGGCGACGATGTTCGCTTCACGCTGATTGATCGCAACCGTGAAGTCCCCGCGCCCACGCGAACACGGGCGGCCGTCCCCGGTCGCGCCAAAGCCACACGCCCCAAAGCGCCCCGCCACAAGGGAACGCAGCGCAAGTCCGCGGCAGCGCCACCGGCGGCCAGGCGAAAAGCTGCGCGCCCAAAAGCCACCAAGGTCACCAAACGCGCCAGGGCGTCGAAGAAGCGGGCGCAGAGGCGCAAGTAGGCCGTGCCCTCGGTAAGATTCACGCGTGACAAACGCGGTTACGAACACGTTTACCTCGTCGACGCGACCGGCCGCAAGGGTAAGCCGTCCAAGCCTCGCGTGCTTTACTGGTTCCGGACACCTCCCGGTGTCAAGGTGGGCCGAGAGCCGTTCGACGAAGAGGTGCGCCGGGAGCTCGAGAAGCGGTATCCGAATCTGAGCTTCGACTGGGACGCCATCGTTTCCACTCCGATGCCACCCCCTGAAATCGATTGGCGAGAGCGCAGGCGAGTTCAACGAGCCGCCAAGGAGGCGAGCACCGCGCTCGAGCGGGAGGAGCTCGCAGAAGAGAAGGCGTCGGATGAGACGGCGCTCGGCGAGTTGTCGCCATCCGCCGAAGAGATGGCGCTCGACGCGGCCGAATCGATTGGGACCCTCATCGAGGCGCAATCGATTGATCCCGATGATTCGATCGACCCCGAGGAGGTGATCGACGCACTTGTCGACAGCGAGCTAGATGCAGCCGATGTCGCGCCGGCAGCAGGGGAGGCTGTGACTCCAGAGAAGTCGCAACTGGCCGAAAGCCCTCGACCCCGCCGCCGCGGCGGGCGTCGTCGTCGCCGGCGGACGCGACAGACCGGCGCTTCCGCGGCTGTCGAGGGCGGAGGCAAATCGGGATCGGATTCGGGCCCCGCCGCCGAGACATCTCGCCCAATCGACCCGTCTTCAAAAACCCGCTGAAATGACGACTTCGCGGCCACGACGTGGCATAATTGCAGCGTTATGGCTTTGAAACTGAATGGATTCTGGCAGTTAGGCTTCTGTGCGTCGTGTGTGACGGTTGCTGCGCTTGCCGTCAGGTTGGCCGCGCAGACGCCTGCGCCCGCCCAGCCGCCGGCTCCTGAAAGCGTCGCAGAGCAGCCCACGTTCAGCGTGCAGATTGACGCCGTCACGACGGATGTCATCGTCAGGGATGAGGACGGTCGCTTTGTGCCGGATTTGACCAAGGACGATTTCGAGATCTTCGAGGATGGAGTCAAACAAGAGATCACGTCGATGACGATGAGCCATGGGGGCCGCGTGACCAATGTGCTCACGGCTCCGCCGCCGCTCGCTCCAGAGGGCGTCATCCTTCCGTTGAAACGCGTGACGAACGACGCTTCAGGCCGGATCTTCCTCTTCTTTGTGGACGATCTGCACATGCAGTTTGACAACA
>Ga0326597_10010802_pt1 | contig 12144 bp, 13 predicted proteins | sample RVTome_12_FD_203789 | JGI IMG/M metagenome (GOLD analysis project Ga0326597, IMG submission 203789) | Soil microbial communities from uranium-contaminated site in the Upper Colorado River Basin, Wyoming, United States - RVT100D185 | ecosystem: Environmental > Terrestrial > Soil > Contaminated >... | reverse complement strand
GGAGCCGCTCGCGGGCCGCGTGCACGTGCTCGAACAGCGCGAGCGCGCCCCCGAGGTCGCCCAGCTGGTAGCGCGTCCCGGCCAGGTTCAGCTTGGCGCTCAGCAGGTCCGGGTGGTCGGCGGGCAGGAGCCGCTCCCAGGCCGCATGTACGTGCTCCTCGAGCGCGAGCGCGCCCTCGAGGTCGCCCAGCTGCTTGCGCGTCAAGGCCAGGTTCCCCTTGGCCATCAGCAGGTCCGGGTGGTCCGCGGGCAGGAGCCGCTCGCGGGCCGCGTGCACATGCTCGAGCAGCGCGAACGCGCCCTCGAGGTCGCCCAGCCGGTAGCGCGTCACGGCCAGGTCCTGCTTGGCGTTGAGCAGGTCCGGGTGGTCGCAAGGCAGGAGGCGCTCCCAGGCCGCATGCACGTACTCCTGGAGCGCGAGCGCGCCCTCGAGGTCACCCAACTGCTTGCGCGTCACGGCCAGGTTCCCCTTGGCCCACAGCACGTCCGGGTGGTCAACGGGCAGGAGCCGCTCCCAGGCCGCATGCACGTGCTCCTGGAGCGCGAGCGCGCCCTTGAGGTCGCCCAGCCGGTAGCGCGTCACGGCTAGGTCCTGCTTGGCGCTGAGCAGGTCCGGGTGGTCGGCGGGCAGGAGCCGCTCGCGGGCCGCGTGTACGTGCTCCTCGAGCGCGAGCGCGCCCTCGAGGTCGCCCAGCCGGTAGCGCGTCCCGGCCAGGTTCAGCTTGGCCCTCAGCAGGTCCGGGTGGTCGGCGGGCAGGAGCCGCTCCCAGACCGCGTGCACGTACTCGAACAGCGCGAGCGCGCCCTCGAGGTCGCCCAGCCGGTCACGCGTCAGGGCCAGGTTCGACTTGGCCTTCAGCAGGTGCGAGTGGTCGGCGGGCAGGAGCCGCTCCCAGGCCGCGTGCACGTGCTCCTGGAGTGCGAGCGCGCCCTCGAGGTCGTCCAGCCGGGCACGCGTCAGGGCCAGGTTCGACTTGGCCGCCAGCAGGTCCGGGTGGTCCGCGGGCAGGAGCCGCTCGCGGGCCGCGTGCACCTGCTCTCTCACCCGCAGCAGCACGCGCAACGCTCCAAGTTCTTCTGCCATTCCATCGAGCTCGGCCGCCACCCTCAAAGCGGCTTCATCCTCCAGGCTCTCGAACAGCGCCACCCCCTCGAGCACATGTTCACGCGCCTGGTCCACTTCGCCGGCTTCCTTCGCCGCGCGAGCAGCCTCGATCCTCGACCGGATCGCCTCCGTCTCATCTCTCGGGGCGGTCCGACCCGGCTCGACCAGCCCGGCGTCCTGGGGGCTCGCCGCCGAGGGAGCAAGCAGAAGGCCTGCGAATGCAGCCAGCGCAGGCAGTCGTCCGGTCATCGTGATTCCTCCGACCAGGATCCTATACCGTCGCGTCGCTCGTGTGCCGCTCAAACTCGCGCTGGCCGGTTTCCCAGACGTCCGCCAACGCGCGCTAGCACCCCCCCGCCTCCACCTGGACCGTCAGCCGCTCGCCCGCCCGCAGTCCGCCCGCGCCGCAAAGCAGCAGGAAGTGGTGGCTGTGCTCCCGCCCGAGGCCCCCGCAACTGCAGAGGTCCGAAACCAGTCTCGCGGAATAGACCGCGTCCCGAAGCAGGACCCGCAGTTCCCCCCGCATCCCCGCGAAGTGCCGGATCAGTTCGCGCCGCACGAGGATGCGCGACGTGTCCGCCTCTTCGCGGGTGATGCGGCGTTCGAACTTGATGATGCGGTGAACCATCGTCGGATCAGCCGCCCCGGAGAATGCAGGCCATCGGTTTCAATGCTCCTCCGCGGCCCGTGATCCAGAATCCGTGACCGAAGGCCCGGCCAGAAGCGCGACGCGGATCCGCCGTTCCTCGACCAGCAGGAAACCGATCAGCACACCCGTCTCGCGCGCAAGCACCAGACCCCCGTGCCAGCGCGGCTCGATCGTCACCGCTCCATCGACGTGGAAGACGCCGTCGCCCGCGCTCAGGCGGTGGGCCGGGAGCGAAAGCGGCGTCTCCGGGCGATCGCCCAGAACCACGCAATCGATCGGTTCAGCCGGCGGCGCGCCCTCGGGCCAGGGGAAGCTCGACTCCTGAACGCGTGCGTCCAGGAGTGCCAGGCCCGGCGCGATCCCTTCGGCGACACCGCTCGCCACGACCTGCCCGGCCGCCTCCAGCCGCGCCGATCCCGGCACCGCCGCCGGCGGAGCCGACAGCAGATCGGCCGGACCGATCAGACCACGTTCCGTCTGCAGCAGCCAGCCCGAGCGCGACTGCTCCCGCTTGAAGAGACCCTGCCGCCAGGTCAGTCGCGCGCGGAGCGGTGCCGGCAGGACCGCCGACGCCGGCAGGTGGGCATTGCCCACCGCGATCGAGGGACTCCATTCCAGCCAGGCCTCGTCCGCCTCCGGCCAGAGTCGGAAGCGCTGGCCCGTCGTGGCGATCCGCCCGCCGTCGGGCGGGGTCGCGAGCGCCACCGAACCGCCCAGCCCGAGCCGCGCCAAGTTGCCCTCGAACTCCATCCACAGCAGCCGCGTCCCGAAGTTCGCGCCGACGCCGCCCGCGAAGTAGAACCGCGTCCGTTCGCGGACGAGCGGCACGTAGGCCCGCTCGATGTGGGCCCGGGCCTCCACCGTGCGGCTGTCGGCGGACAGGCCCACGCTGAGCACCGTGCCGATCTGCACCTCCCGGTAGGTGATCGCCGTGCCGACGTCGAGGTTGCCGCGCTCCGATCCCTCCAGGATGATCTCCAGATCGCCAGGGTCGATGCTGTCGACCACGCGCGGTTGTTCGAGGCCGCTGAACGCGCGCTGCAGCTCGCTCCCGCCGTCCGAACCCGGGAGCGCCGCGAGGTAGCGCGTGCCGAGCAGCGTCTCGACGCCCCGGACTCCGGCCAGGCTGACCTGCGGCCGGACGATCCAGAACAAGCTGCCCTTCCGGGCGAACCGCCTGGCTTCCGGGTCGAGTCCGATCCGCACTGAAATGCCGTCACCCGATTCGGCCAGGCGAACCGCACGGACTTCGCCGATCGAAATGCCGCGATAGCGGACCTCGTCGCCGGCCTTCAGGCCGTGGCCGCGCTCGAAGGACACGCTGACCACGATGCCTCGCAGCGTCCAGGCGCGATAACCGAGCCAGGCCGAGAGCAAGACCGCCAGGAGCGGCAGGAACCAGAGCAGCGAGACCGTGCGCCCGCGCTTCAGCCGGGCCACCGGCAGGGCGGGCGGCGGCGAGGGATTCGGTTCGGTCATGCCGGCTCCTCCCACAGGGCGTGAGGATCGAACAGCGCCGAGGCCAAGAGGCTCAGCAGCACGCAGGCCGAAAACGCCAGCACGCCCGGGCCGGGGCGAACGGTCACCACGTCGCCCAGCTTCAAGACCGCCACCAGGATTGCCACCAGCAGGACGTCCAGCATGCCGAATCGGCCGGTCCATTCCACGACCTGATAGGTGAACGCGCGATGCCTTCGACCGAGGAAGGCCGTGCCGCTCGAGAGCAGCAGCAGACTGATCAGCTTCATCACCGGCAGCAACACCGAACAGACCAGGACGACCAGACCGACCGCCAGATGTCCATCGGCCAGCAACCGCGCGGTGCCTTCCAGGATCCCGGTCTCCTGTTGATGCCCCAGCTTGGAGACCTCGAGGATCGGCAGCGTGACCGCCAGGGGATAGAGGATCAACGCCGCCAGCGAAACCGCGGCCGTGCGGCTGTTGGCTCGCAGCCGGGACTCCGGCGATCGCAAGGTCGTGCCGCAGCGGGCGCAACAGGCCCTGTGTCCCCGGGGAATCTCCGGCATCGTCTGCGTCAGGCCGCAACAGGGGCAGGTCCGCATCTTCGCTTCACTCGTTCCTGGCCAGCCAGACCCGCGCGTTCTGGACCGAAAGCGTCCGCCGCAGGCTGAAGGTCACGGGAGGCTGCGCGTCGATCGTATCGCGTCCGAACCCGAGAAAACCCGCCGGCCCGTAGCGCCTGCACCAGACCTCGGCGGTGATCAGATCCGGTTCTTCATCCAGTTCGATGTGCACGACCTCGCGGCGCCCGTCAGGAGAGTCGGTCACGCACTCGATCTCCGAAAGGAACCGGCTCACTTCCAGGCGGGCGCCGTTGCCCGCGGCCGGCAGCATCGTGGTCAATCTGGCACCGCCGTCTCCATGCAGGGTCACGAGGTGGAAGGAATCACTGGAGCGTACCTCGGCCGGGAGATAGATCAGGAGTGGACGGTCCTCGCCGTCGTCCACCACCAGCGCCAGGTAATGCGCCGTGCCGAGCTGGACCGTGTGCAGACTGAGCGAGGCGGTCGCGTACCAAAGCGAAGACTCGAGCGGAACTCCCTCCCGAAGGGTGGTCAGGATGATGTCGTCCACCGGCCCGGGCCGCTCTTCGGCCGCGTCCTCCGAGGTGCAGGCGAAAAGGCCCAGCGCCAGCAGAGCGGGCCAGCGTGCGCGCGACGCTCTGATCCTCGAAGAGATCGCCGAAGAGTTCATCGAAGACCCTCCTGTCTAGAATTCCGGAGATCCCGGCGGATCCTGGCTGAAAGTGCCAGGATCTCTAAGCTACGCTCGTTCGCTCGCCGGTCAGCTGCCGCTCGATCGATCGAGATGCAGGCGGCCGACCGGCTCGACCTTTTGACCGTCGAACTCGCTGTGATCTTAACCAAAGCGGGCCGCGAGATCCCTTGAATGAGGAAGCCAGAATGCTCCGCACCGCAGCCGACCTGATGCAGAAGAACGTCATCACCGCCTCGGCGGCCATGAGCCTTCGAGACCTCGCCCTGCTGCTCGAGGAGGAAGGCATCCACGGACTGCCGGTCGTCGACAGCGCCGGCGATCCGATCGGCGTGGTCTCGCTCACCGACCTGGCCACGGCGATCACCAGCGAGACCGATCAACTGACCCCGAAGCGTCCCTACTACTCGGTCATGGACGAGGAGATCGACCTGGACGAAGGGTATTCGGCGCCCGACGTCGACGTGGACGTCGACCTGACCGTGGGCGACATCATGTCGACCCACATCGTCAAGGCCGGAGTCGATGCCACCGCGGGGGAACTGGCAAAGCTGATGAGCGAGCAGCGCGTCCATCGGGTGTTGATCACCGACGGCGATCGGTTGGTGGGCATCGTCTCGTCCACCGACGTGCTGAGCTGCACGCACGAGTATGAGCAGGCCTTGAAGAAGCTCTCGAGCTGACCCGGCCGTGTCCCTGCCCGACTCTCCGCGCCTCACGGTCGACGTGATCATCGAGCTTTCGGGCGGCGTGGTCCTGGTCGAGCGCGGCCACGCTCCAAGGGGCTGGGCGCTTCCCGGGGGCTTCGTCGAAACCGGCGAGACGCTCGAGGCGGCCGCGGCGCGCGAGGCCCTGGAGGAGACCGCGCTGGAGGTGGAGCTGATCCGCCAGTTTCACGCCTACTCCGATCCGAGCCGCGATCCAAGGGGGCACACGGTCTCGGTGGTCTTCCTGGGCCGGGCCTCGGGCACTCCGAAAGGCGGCGACGACGCGCGGCAAGCACGGGTGTTCCCCCTCGACGCGCTGCCCGAACTGGCCTTCGATCACGCCCGGATCCTGGCCGACTACCGCGCCGGCCGCTACTGATCAGCGCCGCTTGCCGTAGAGTTCGATCAGGTTCTCCTCGAGCGTCCGATACAGCCGGCCGGTGGCGACCGCGTCCCGCAGGCAGTACTCCGCGATCTCATCGATGCGGCCGTCGCGATAGAAGGCGCCCACCTGCGATCCGTCCAGGCCGTCCTGCTTGGGTGACGTGATCCCGAAGCGACGGCACCAGTAGTCGAGGGAGAAACGCTCCTGGGCGGCGCCGAAGAAGGTCAGCACCTCGGCCAGGTCGCAGTGCTCACCGATCGAAAAGCGGTTTCCCAGGAGGTGCCGGCTGGGCCGCAGGCCGTGGAGCGCGGAGCGGATGTAGGCGTACGGAATGTCGAAGCCGCGGCCGTTGTAGGTCACCACCCGGCCGTAGCGTCCGAGCAACTCCCAGAATTCGCGCAAGATGGCCGGCTCGTCGCCGCGAAAGACCCGCGGGCCGCCCGGCTGCGATTCGATCCAGCCTTCGGTTCCCTCATACAAGAGCGCCGTCTGGTCCGATTCCAGGTTGACCAGACCGACCGCGACGATGCGTCCGGTGCCGGGCGACAGTCCCAGGGCCTCCTTGGCCACCGCCTCGGCGCTGCCGCCGGTCTGGCCCTCGCGGCCCATCTTGCGGCGGGCGCGCTCGATCAGATAGTTGCGCGTCGGATCATCCAGACCTTCCCAGTCGACGCCCACGGTTTCCATGTCGAATACGATGGTGGGCCGGTTCATCCAGGGTTCCTCTGACTTCCAGATCGGGAAACAGCCCACGCTACCAGCCGGGCACGAAAAGCGGCCGGCGAAAAGCCCCCCCATGCTCCTCGCCGGCCGTCCCATTCCGATACCGTCCCCGGGCTCCGGCGGGGTGCCCGGTTCGTTCCGGCTGGTCTGTCGGAGGTTGGAGGGGAACCGGCGCGCGAAGCGAAGCGGGCCGGCCGGATCATTACGGATTCTCGCGGATCCGCTTGACCACCTCCTCGATCGACGCGTCCGCGACTGAGGAGCATTTCATCACGTCCTGGATGAGAGCTGCGGACCCTGTTTCATGATGGCACGTCGACGTTGAGCTTCCGGCACATGGAGCTCATCGCCGACGTGACGACCACGGAGGTCCTGAAGGGTATTACGGAACACTTGAGGTGGCCCGAATTCCAGGACGGCTACGTGGCGCACTGCCGGGTGGATGAGTATGAGCCGAATCCGTTCGGTCTGTTCAACGTCCACGGCAACGTATTCGAGTGGTGCGCGGACCGCTGAAACTTGTACGAGCTGGGACTCGCGGCGGGCGACGGTCGCCTCACGCCGGGCGGACGCGAGGAGCGGATCCTGCGCGGCGGAAGCTGGAGGTACGCTGAGGATCGCACCGGGTCCGCCACGAGGAGCGTGATGCAGCCGGACGACGGGGGAGTCCACATCGGGGTTCGACCCGCGCGGATCCTGGATCACTGACGCTGCGAAGGACCGCGGCGAGGCTCAGTGCGGTTCCGGACCGGCGTCAGACACGAGCGGCACGCCGGGATCCTGCACCTCGCAGGGGACGCTCGCTCCACCCTTCTGAACGCCAGCCGCCACCAGTTCATCGATCGCCGCCGGCACCTCCTCGAAGTGCTCGAAGTAGCGAACGAACGGTTCACCGTCGCGGTACCCATAGAGGATGGGCGGACTCTCGATCCGGCGGAAGAAGTCATGCCGTGGCCGGAGACACCTGAGCTCGAGGAACTCGCCGAGGTGAGCGACGAATCGCACAGTGAGATGTCGAATCTCATTCCGACTCAGCTCGTCATCGAAGGGCGGTATGTAGGCGTAAGCTTGGAGCTTTTCTTCGGGCTTGACAAGCCGCAACAGCATGAAACACGGGTTGCCTTTGACGTCGGCGATCTGGAACCCGTAGTGGTTTCGAGTCCATCCTCTGCCCACGACCAGATGGAAAGGGAAACGGAAGGAACCCTTCGACTCGTCCACGGGGTCACGAGACGGGCCGAAGAGGTGTTGCAGCACCAGGAAGAGTCGGGCGAGGTCGAGCCCCCTGACGCCCGAGACTGGCTCGTTGAACAGCTTCCAGTTAAAGAAGCCGTCCTCCTGGATGGGAATGCCATGGTCGTGAAACGCCACCCAGGTACCACGCGAGACCGGCTCCAGGTAGAGGAACGAACGCCCGGTCTTGAAGGTCAGAATGCTGTCCTTTGAGGTCATCATGGGACTCCCAGAATTCCACGCTCCATTCTACCCTCCGGTCTCCTCGCCTGGAAGGAGTTCACACTCGACGCGCCCGCCCGCATCCGGCCGGGCCTGGCAACGAAGCCTTCTGTGCGACCGTTTCCATGGCGGCCATACGGCCTGAGAGCCGCCCGGCGGCGAGCTTCACCGATCGATGCCCTTCCCGTGTTTCTCGCGTAACCTCCCGCGCGCCGACACGACTCCCTGTCGCAGCCACCTCCGACCGGGAGCGCAAGCGCGTGACCAGCGACAAGAAAGCCACCGACGACTTCGACGGCCCGTGGAAGCGGGCTCTCGAGCGGTTCCTCGAGCCGGCGCTCCGACTGCTTGCGCCCGAACTCCACGCGGACATCGACTGGACCCGTGAGGTCGCCTTCCTGAACAAGGAGCTCGAGCAGTACCTGCCCGAAGGGGGCAGCGGCAAGGGGCGTGTCGACGTCTTCGCGGGCGTTTACCTGAAGAGCGGGAGACCGTCCAGGATCCTCCTCCACGCCGAGGTCCAGGCCGATCCCAAAACGAACTTCGGCCGCCGGATCTTCAGGTACTGGTACCACCTCTTCGACGCCCGCCTCCTCCCAGTCGTCAGTCTCGTCATCCTGGCCGATACCAGAAGACGCTGGCGCCCCGACCACTTCGAGCTGGCCACCTACTACACGCGGGTCCGCTTCGACTTCCAGCCGGTGAAGCTGATCGACCTGGAGGACCGCATCGACGAACTGGAACGGAGCGGCAACCCCTTCGCCCTCTTCGTGGTGGCGCACCTCGCCGCGAAACGGACGAAGGAGGGGGAAGAGCGGCTATACTGGAAGCTCCGGCTGGTCCGGCAGCTGTTCGCCCTGGGTCTTTCCACCGAGGACGTGCGGCTGTTGTTCACGGTGGTCGACTGGGTGCTTCGCCTGCCGGAGGACCTGAAGACGCGCTTTCGAGACGAGGTGCATGCCATGAGCCAGGAGAACGAAGTGGAGTTCATCAATTGCATCGAGGAGGCGGCGCTGGAGAAGGGCAGGCTCGAGTCGAAACGCGAGTCGGTCCTCCAGGTCCTGGAGGCCCGTTTCGGTGCCGTGCCGGAGGAGGTCCAAAGCGCCCTGTCGGCAATCGAGGACCTGAAACGCCTGGAGACTCTGACCCGGACCGCGGCCACCGTGCCCGACATGGATACGTTCGCCCAGGCGCTCGCCGCCGACTGACGACTGCTCCCTGAGGTTTCGCGATGAGCAACCGCCGCGCAGCACGGGATCCGTCCGCGCCCGGTCCGGCGATCCGCCGGCTGGCGATCCTGTTCGCGATCCTGCCCGCCGCCCTTCGGGCGGAGGTCGACCTGCGGCACTACGACCTGCAGGTGAGGGTCGAGCACGAGCGCCTCACCGCCACGTTCGTGCTCGACGCCGCCGTGACCGGCAGAACGACGCGGCTGGACCTGCAGCTCGCGCCTGCGCTCACGATTGTCTCCGCCGAGCGGGACGGGCAGGAGCTCCCGTACACCCGCGACGGGTCGGCCGTCTCCGTCCCGGTCGAAAGCGCGGGCGACGCGCCAGAGGCGACCATGATGGATCCGGTCCTCTTGCCGCGCCGGCACGGCGCTCTGGGTGTGCCGAGTTAAACCCGGTTCGAGTTTCCGACGTTTCACTCTCCGTCCGTCACGGTCTTGCCGGCGGGCCGCTCCCCGAGCAGGCGGTCGAGATCGAAGTGGTGGTAAGTCTGCTGCCAGGCCGGCTCCCCTTCCGGGCTGGCATTGGCCACGAAGATCTCGCCGGCCGCGGGCACCATCAGGGCGTTGTGGAGGTTCGCCTTCATCGCCACCGGTGCGTCCATCAGCCGCAGGGCCGACTGCCGCGTGAAGGTGCCATGCCGCTCTGCCACGAGGCGCGACAGGTTCCCGTAGCGATCGCCCGCCGATAGAAGCACCGTGTCGTCGACGGGGCTCTTCAGCAGCGAGTGCGCCTCGCCCGGTCGGACCAGCTCGAGAACATCCGAGGTCGCCCTCATGCCGACCGCCGAGTTCGCCGCGCCGTCGGCGATCACGTAGTAGTACTCGCAAGTGCGGGGATTCTCGGCAAAGACGGCGATCGCCTCCTCCAGAGATCCCGCCTCCTCCAGAACCATCCGCACGAGAAAGCTCATCGGCACGCCGTCCCAGCGGCCGACGCCACCGCCCCCCATCTCGCCGATGCTGATCTTTGAACGGTTCATCCCGGTGACGGAGCCGATGAAGCCGGCGTACGAGACGTTCGCGAAGGGGTGCCTGCCGTCCGGCTTCTGAAGGATCAGCACGGCATGGTCCTGAAGGTGGCTGTTGACCGCATAGTCGAGCACCCGTCCGTGGTACAGCTCGCCCGTCGCCGTGACCGTTTCGAGCAGGGCGAAGCCGCTGCAGTGGAACGCCTCGGGGATCAGGTTGGCCGCTTTCACCTGCCATGCGGGCAGGCCGGCTCCCTCGGCCAGCGCATCCATCTCCGTCACGAATCGTTCCGGAACCCTCTCTTCGAAGGCCTGGTTCAGGAGCCCGGCCAGCAGCTTCCGCGGGACCGTCAGCTTTCCCAGTCGGAGCTCCTCGCCCGGCCGGTCATCGAGCATGTACTCGATATTCTTCCGGACAGCATCACCGAGAAGCACACCATGCTGGTATCCCATTTCCGCCGGCGTGCCTTCCAGGTGCAGCACGCGATAGCCGCCGACCGTTTCCAGGTACCCCTGCCCCTCGACAGCGATGAGCTTTCGCTCCGGCAGGTCCTCTGCGTACGCGGACACCGCCAGCAGCAACCACGCGGCGATGACCCCGGCAAACAATCGTCCAGTGTTCCGACTCGTCACGACTCCAGCTCCGCGCAGCGACGCCTCGCGTTGGGACGATGATAAGGAAACGAGGCGCCGTCGTCGAGGAGGGCCCTCCGCCGGGGCGCCCGCCGGTGGACCGTCTCGCCCGGGGCAATCGGTCGAGCGCGACGTCGGCGAGTCCAGCAGAAGGTCTCCTCGACGATGACTGGGGCTGTTGAGGCTCCCCACGCCCGACCACATCCGCGCGCTTTGCAACGCGATGGCCTGACAGAGCGTCAGACGTCCAGCGGATCGGTCTCTTGGGCGTAGCCCCAGAGCTCCTCGTACTTGCCCCGCACGAAGGGATGCAACCGCTCCGCGTACTCCTTCGACAGGCGGTTCTCGCGAATCAGCTCGATCACGTCCGCGTGGTCCTGGATTCTCGCCGGAGAAGTCAGACCGCTGGCCAACTTCAGCTCGACCAGTGACTCGAGCCGCAGTACGCGAATGCCATCCTCGTCCGGCTGGCCCACCGCTCCCGGTTCCGGGAACCCGAACGGCACTGACTTGCCATCGCCCGGGATCTCCCCGGTCAGCAGCACGTCGATCTTGATCCTGTTGTCCGGGTCCACCAGACCCTTCGATCCCGCGAAGCGCTCCACCCAGCCTCTGCCCAGCCAACGCTCCTTGAACTGGCGCAAGCCGTCCCGGGTGAGCAAGACGGTGACGTTCTGGGTGAACCGCAAGTGGCCGTGTCGGCCCACGGCCAATCCGCCGCAGAGCGCGTACGGGATGCCCATCTCCTCCAGGCAACGGCAGATCCGTAGCGCCCCCTTCTGCACATCGGACTCACCGATGAAGAACTCCTGGCCACGACGAAGCACTTCTCGCATCGGGATCGGCATTCCGGCCTCCGCAAGCAGTCTACAGCGGCGCACGACCTCCGCGGCAGGTCTTGAATAGACTCTCCGTTCCGTCGACCGCCCGGATCCTGGGGCGTCCTACCACGCGCCGCGGCGGACGGACATCCCGGCGCCGGTGGTGCCCCTGGCCGCGGAGCGTCTCGATCAGAAACCCAGGTGCTTCGATTCCTCGAGCAGTCGCCGTTCCAGTGCATTCGCGAACCGCGCCGGGGACCGGTGGTCCATCCGGAAGTAGAGGCACGGCTCGATCAGCTCCAGTTCCATCAGGTCCAAGTCGCCTTGCTCGTCCCGAACCAGGTCGACCCGGGCGTACAGGGGCATGGCCGGCAGGGCGTCATGCGCGAGCCGCGCGCGCGCGAGCAGTCGCGAATCCGGCTCGACCGGCGCGATGCCACCGCCGTGCTCCTCCTGGACCCGAAAGTCGCCGGGCGCCGCGGTCTTGAGCAGAGCGTGACTGAACGCGCCGCCGAGAAAGACGACCGAGTACTCGCCTTCCTCGACGATCTTCCTTCGAAACGGCTGGGCGAAGAACCCGGATTCGGCGTAGGCGCGACGCGCGGCGGGGAGGATCGCGTCGATCGTTTCCGGTCGAACCCGCAGCACGTGGTCAGCGTTCGCGCCGACGACCGGCTTCAGGACCACTTCGTCAGCCTCGAGCGCGGTGAAGAGTCGACGGATCGAGGAAC
>Ga0326597_10010801_pt1 | contig 12144 bp, 7 predicted proteins | sample RVTome_12_FD_203789 | JGI IMG/M metagenome (GOLD analysis project Ga0326597, IMG submission 203789) | Soil microbial communities from uranium-contaminated site in the Upper Colorado River Basin, Wyoming, United States - RVT100D185 | ecosystem: Environmental > Terrestrial > Soil > Contaminated >... | reverse complement strand
ACGATCGACGTGCAGAGCGGCGCGCTGACCGACCTGGCGACCCATCTGCAGCCGCACGACTGGATCGCGGCAAACGCCACGCACGCGGCGCTCGTCGCGGGATCGTCCCTCCAGCCGGACGCGGTGATCCGGGTTGATCTCGCCTCGGGCGCCGTCGACACGCTTCGTAGCGCTTCTTCAGTCCAGTTCGACGCCGGCGACACCTCGGAAGCAGAGGCAATCGAGTTCCCGACCGAGGCCGGGCAGACGGCACACGCCTTTCACTATCCACCGCGCAACAAGTCCTTCGCCGCACCCGCAGGCGAGACGCCGCCGCTCGTGGTCATCAGCCACGGCGGCCCCACGTCGGCGGCGCGGCCGACACTGGACCTGCAGATCCAGTACTGGACGAGCCGCGGCTTCGCGGTCGTGGACGTGAATTACGGCGGCAGTTCGGGGTACGGCCGCGCCTACCGGGAGCGGCTCAACGGCCAATGGGGTATCGCCGACGTCGCCGACGTGATTCACGCGGCGCGGTTCCTTGCGGCGCGCGGGAAGGCTGATGGCGATCGAGCTGTTATCCGCGGTGGCAGTGCCGGAGGATACACCACGCTGGCGGCGCTGACCTGCTACCCCGAGGTGTTCAGGGCGGGGGCGAGCTACTACGGCGTCAGTGACCTCGAGGTGCTGGAGCTGGACACGCACAAGTTCGAGTCGCGCTATTCGCACAGTCTGATCGGTCCGTACCCGGAGGCAAAGGCGACCTACCGCGCGCGGTCGCCCATTCACGCCATCGACAGGCTCGCGTGTCCCCTCATTCTCTTCCAGGGCCTGGATGACAAGGTGGTCCCGCCGAATCAGTCGAGGATGATGGCCGACGCTGTGCGAGCCAAGGGGCTGCCGGTTGCGTATCTCGCCTTCGAAGGGGAGCAGCACGGATTTCGAAGAGCCGACACGATCATCCGGTGCCTGGAGGCCGAGCTGTACTTCTACGGCGCTGTATTTGGATTCACACCGGCCGATTCGATACCAACCGTCCACATCGACAATCTGTAGGTCGAACCTCAAAGAGCGTGCCCTGCTCGAGCGGTGGTATCGTAGCCATGACAGCGGCGGTCAATCCATGAAGGAGATGAACAGATGGTGAGTCGAATGTTGGCGATAGTCCTGGTCACCACCGCCGTCTCAATCGCCGGTGTGGTGTCCGCGCAGCGTCAGGCGCCTCCAGGACCGACCGTGCAGGTGTACAAGCTGTCGACCTGTGGCTGCTGCGCGAGCTGGGTGCAGCATCTGGAGGCGAACGGCTTCACCACGCGGGTCATGAACCTCGATGATCTCAGCGAGATCAAGGCCGCACATCACGTCCCGGCTGCTGCGCAGTCCTGTCACACCGCGACGGTGGACGGCTATGTGATCGAAGGACACGTGCCCGCCGCCGACGTACGGCGGTTGCTCGAGGAACGTCCCGCGGTGCTCGGCCTCGCGGTTCCCGGCATGCCGATCGGATCGCCTGGGATGGAGGTGCCGAACGTCAAGCCGAGTCCGTATGACGTGGTGTCGTTCGATCGCCGCGGGCAGCTGAAGGTCTATTCGTCACACTAGATTGTGGACCCTGGGCTCCGACCTTTCGTACCTACCGTCTGACGCCTCAATGCTCCAGCCCCAAGGCTGACCTGACGAAGGAGACGCATATGCCCGCAGTATCGCTACTGGCCACACTGGTTGCCACGGTCCTCGGATTCGCACTCGGCGCGCTCTGGTATGGGCCGCTGTTCGGCAAGAGATGGATGGCGGCGGTTGGGATGACGCGGGAGGAGATCCAGAAGGACTTCAGTCCGGCAAGAACCTATGGCGCCACGTTCGTGCTCGGTCTGATTGCCTCCTACGTATTCGGCCTCTACCTGGGCCCGAATCCAGGGCGGGCATTTGCGATTGTCGCCGGCGCCGCCGTCGGGCTCTGCTGGGTGGCCACGGCGCTCGCCACCAACTACTTGTTCGAGAGACGGTCTGTCGCGCTCATTGCCATCAATGGCGGGTATCACGCGGTTCGGTTTACGTTGATCGGGCTGGCGTTCGGGTTGCTTGGCTAGGCGCGGCTCAGCAGCGTCAGTTCAACAGGCTCCAAGGGCGCCGCACGTTCGCACGGTTCAGGCCGCGGTGGTCGTCGCCGTTCTGCTGGTGTGTGGGAGCGAGAGGGCGAGGTCCCCCTTTGGATCCTGTCCGCGTGCCGAAGTACGATAGCCGGGCAGACCCGGGGACGCGGGTTGTGACGCGCATCGAAGAACGGCAGTCGGCGCGATGCGCCAGCGTGTATGATCGGCGCTCACCGTAGGCGGCTCCATACGGGGGAAATACTGTTGTTCGAAACGATTTTCCAGGCACTCTTCAGCCATCGGCTGGTCGTCTTCCAGCAGGGCGAGTTCCGCTTCGACGTCAGCACGGGAACGGTCGTGGCCGCGGCGTTGACGGGCGTCGTCATGGCGACGGTGGTCGTCACCTACAGGAGCGCGCGCTCCAAGGGACGACTACGCGATCGCGTCGTGCTGACGACGCTGCGAATGGCGGCGCTGGCGCTCGTGCTCTTCTGTCTCTTCCGCCCGACACTGATCGTCCGCGCGGCGATTCCGCAGCAGAACGTCGTGGCAGTGCTCCTGGACGATTCCCGCAGCATGCAGATTCCGGACTGGGAAGGGCGGGCGCGCGGTACGTTTCTGACGGAACAGTTCGGCACTTCTGACAGTCCCCTGATGAAAGCGCTGTCGGATCGGTTCCTGGTCCGTGTGTTCCGGTTCTCGTCGACGGCCGGGCGCCTGGAGTCGGCGAGCGATCTCAGCTTCAGCGGGTCGCAGACGCATCTCGGCGCCGCGCTCGACGGCGCCCGCGAGGAACTCGCCGGCCTGCCGGTGTCGGGCATCGTGCTCGTGTCCGACGGCGCCGACACGAGCGATGCGTCGCTGGCCGATGCCCTGCTCGGGTTGAAGGCCGAAAAGCTTCCTGTCTACACGGTGGGCGTCGGCAGCCCGCAGCTACCGCGCGATATCCAGATCGATCGCGTCAGCACACCGCGTGCGGTTCTGAAGGAGGCCTCGCTCCTTGTAGACGTGGTCGTCACGCAGACCGGATATGCCGGCAGAACGGTCACCATCTACGTTGAGGACGAGGGCCGCATCGTGGGCTCCAAGGAGCTGTTGCTGCCCGCAGATGGCAGTCCGGCCACGGCCCAGGTGCGCGCGGCGGCCTCCGAGGCCGGGCCGCGTCTGTTCAAGTTCCGCGTGGCGCCGTTGCCAGACGAGACGATCACCCAGAACAACGTGCGCGAGACGCTCATCGACGTCCGCGACAACAGGGAGAAGATTCTCTATTTCGAGGGCGAACCGCGCTTCGAGATGAAGTTTCTTCGCCGAGCGGTCGCCGACGACAAGAATCTCCAGATCGTGACGTTGCAGCGGACGGCCGACAACAAGTTCCTGCGCCTCGAGGTCGACGATCCCGATGAGCTGCTTGGCGGTTTCCCGAGAACGCGCGAGGAACTCTTCGCCTACCGTGGGCTCATTCTCGGCAGCATCGAGGCGGGGGCGTTCACGGGCGATCAGCTCCAGATGATTGCGGACTTCGTCGACCGCCGGGGCGGTGGGCTGCTGATGATCGGCGGCGCGCGGTCGTTCGGCGAGGGCGGCTATGGCGGCACGCCTGTCGCCGACGCGCTGCCGCTCACGATTGATCCGGGTACGCGCGCCTCCGAGCCGGCGGATCTGGCCCGACTGCAGATCATGCCGACGCGCGCCGGCGAGAGCCACGCCTCGACACAGATTGCGGCGACCGAAGCGGCGTCGGCCGCCCGCTGGCGCGACCTTCCGCAGGCAACGAGCGTCAACGCGCCGCTCACGCCGAAGCCGGCCGCGATCGTGCTCCTCAACGGTACCGATGAGCGTGGAGGTGAGCAGCCGGTCCTGGCATGGCACCAGTACGGTCGGGGTAAAGCAGTCGCGCTTACTCTTCAAGATACGTGGCAGTGGCAGATGCATGCGAGCATTCCGCTCGAGGATCTGACCCACGAGAACTACTGGCGCCAGATGCTGAGATGGTTGGTGAACGGTGTGCCCGGGGTCGTAGAGGCCCGCCCCGCCACCGAGCGCGTTGAGCCTGGTGAGGTAGTCACGGTGGAAGCGACAGTCGCGGACAAGGCCTACGTCGAGTTGAACGACGCAAGCGTCACCGCGCACGTGACACAGCCGGGCGGCGGCACGATGGACGTGCCGCTCGAGTGGACTGGCGAACGCGACGGACTCTATCGCGGGACCTTCGTCAGCAGCGAAGCCGGCACCTACGAGGTGGCCGTCGATTCCTCGCACGGGTCGGACATCGTCGGGAGTGACGTTGCCTACGTGCGAGCCGGCCCCAGCGACGAGGAGTTCTTCGATCCGACGATGCACGAGGGGCCGCTGCGGCGGATTGCCGACGAGTCCGGTGGACGCTTCTACACGCCCGACACGGCGGCTGGCCTCGCGGAGGATGTCCGCTACGCGGGCCGCGGCGTGACCTCCGTCGAGGAACGCGATCTCTGGAACATGCCGATCATCCTCATCATGCTGATGAGCCTGGTGTGCGCCGAGTGGGGGTACCGCCGCGCAGTAGGGCTCTCCTGATGCTTCGCGCCTTTCTGTTGATCGTTGTCGGCCTGGCGGGAGATCCTGATCACGGCGAGTTGTTCCAGAAGTGGGGCTCGGCGTTGGCCGAGGCCTCGGAGAATGTCGGCATCACGAGCGAACGCCTGATCTACCTCTCGGATGCCAAGGAGGACGCGCGCGTCAATGGCCGCGCCACCCGCGAGGAGATCAACGCGGCGCTTACGGGGTTCGCACAAGCGGCGGCGCCAGAGGACGTGGTGTACGTCGTCCTGGTGGGCCATGGGAGCTACGACGGAAGTGCCGCGCGGTTCAACCTGCCGGGACCGGACATGACCCCGGCCGACTTCGACGCGCTATTGAAGAAGTTGCCCGCCCGTAACGTTGTGTTCGTGAATACGTCGAGCTCGAGCGGCCCGTTCATCGAGGGGCTGTCAGCCCCGGGACGGACGATCATCACGGCCACGCGCAACGGTGCCGAGCAGTTCACGACGCTCTTCGGGGGCTATTTCGTGGAGGCGTTTTCCATCGAGGGCGCCGACGCGGACAAGAACGAACGCGTCAGCATGCTCGAGGCGTTTCAGTATGCCAGGAACGAGGTCGCACGCGCGTACGAGCGGGAGGGCCTGCTGGCGACCGAGCACGCGTTGCTCGATGACAATGGCGACAAGAAGGGCAGCCCGGACCCCACGCCCACCGGTGCCGAGGGCAGGCTTGCCGCGGCGTTGTCGCTGGGCTCGGCTGCGGGCGCCGCACCGCTGCCCGACGATCCGACGCTTCGCGCGCTCTATCTCGAACGCCGGGAACTCGAGCGCCGAGTCGAAGCGCTGCGGTTGCTGAAAGACGGCCTGCCACCGGCCAGGTACGCGAGCGATCTCGAACGGCTGGTGACCGACCTTGCGCTGAAGACCCGCGAAATCCGAACCCTTGAGGGAGACGCCACGCCATGAGTGATCGAGTCGTGCTGAACCAGTATGTGAACGATGTCGTTGATCTCGAATCGCCGGACGATATCGCGCTTGCCGAACGCATGAAGGTGGGCCGGGAGCAGATCCTGACCGAGCTGCGCAAGATCATCGTCGGACAGGAAGAAGTGATCTCGCAAGTGCTGATGACGCTGTTCGTCGGTGGGAATAGCCTGATCGTCGGCGCGCCCGGATTGGCCAAGACGCTGCTGATCCATACGATGGCGCGCGTACTCGATCTGAAGTTTTCGCGTATCCAGTTCACCCCGGACCTGATGCCGTCCGATATCACCGGCACCGACCTGGTGCAGGAGGATGCCGTGACCGGGCGACGCCAAATGGTGTTCGCGCCGGGGCCCATCTTTGCCAATATCGTGCTGGCTGACGAGATCAACCGCACGCCGCCGAAGACCCAGTCGGCGCTGCTCGAGGCGATGCAGGAGCATCGCGTCACGATCCAGGGACGGACCTACACGCTGGAGGAGCCGTTCTACGTGTTTGCGACGCAGAACCCGATCGAGCTGGAAGGCACGTACCCGTTGCCCGAAGCGCAGCTGGATCGTTTCATGTTCCACATCGTTATCGATCACCCACCGTATGGCGAGGAGTACGACGTCGTACGCACCACGACGGCCCTGCAGGCCCCGACCTTCGAGCGCCCGGTTTCGGGAGACGACCTCATTGCGTTCCAGCGCCTCGTGCGGAACGTGCCGGTGGCCGAGCCGGTGATGCGGCATGCGTTGGATATCGTCCGGGCGAGCCGGCCCAAGGACGGGACGTGTCCCGAGAGCGTTGGGAAATGGGTGGCATTCGGCGCCAGCGTCCGCGCAGCCCAGTACCTCGTGCTCGGCGGGAAGGCGCGCGCACTGACCGACGGGCGTTATCACGTGAGTTTCGACGATGTCCGTGCGCTCGCGCACCCGGTGCTGCGCCATAGAATCATCACCAACTTCCACGCGCAGTCGGAAGGCATTACGACGGATATCCTTGTGGACCGGCTGCTCGATTCTGTGCCGTTGCCACGCTCTGGCATGTAGGAGGGGATTGGCGATGAGTTTGCTGGGCGCCCATACGCCGACCGCCGTCCCCGGCGCGCGCTTCATGGATCCCGTGGTGCTCGCGCGCATCGGGAACCTGGACCTCGTGGCGCGCGCGGTATGCGACGGCTTCATCAACGGGCTCCACAAGGCGCCGTACTTCGGCGCGTCGGTTGATTTCGCCGAGCATCGTGGGTACGTGCCTGGTGACGACATCCGCCGGATGGATTGGCGCGTCTGGGCGAGAACCGACCGTTACTACATCAAGGAGTACGAAGCCGAGACGAACATGAACTTCTCGGTGCTGCTCGACGTGTCGAAGTCGATGGATTACGGCAGCCGCGGCATCACGAAGTTCGATTACGCGCGGATGCTGACCGCCTGTCTCACGAATCTGGTCCATCACCAGCGCGACCGCGTCGGTTTTGTGGCGTTCGACAGCGAGATCGTCGAGCATGTGCCGCCGTCAGCCAAGCACATGGATACCGTGCTCCACGTACTCGAGCGCCTCAAGGCAGGCCGCCCAGGTGGCAGGATGCGCGAGCCGCTGCACAAGGTTGCAGAGCACTTCGGCCGGCGGGGCGTGTTGGTCGTGATTTCGGACTTTTACGAAGACCCCGAGGAGATCGTGAATGCGGTGACGCCGCTGCGCTTCCGCGGCAACGACCTCGTTGTCTTTCACGTGCTCGATCCGGCGGAGTTGAATTTCGGCTTCTCGGACGCGCAGGCGTTTGAGGACCTCGAGAGCGGAGATCAGATACCGGTCGTGCCAGACGCGATGCGCAAGGAGTACGTGTCGCTCGTCAACGCCCACGTGGAAGCGCTGCAGAAGCGTTTCTCCGAAGTGCGGGTCGACTATACGCTCCTGGACACGTCGAAGCCGCTCGATCATGCGCTCTACAAGTATCTGGGCGGACGTGCAAAGAGGACGCGACTGCGTTAGTAGTGGGTTCGCCGTTGGGCATTGGTAGTTTGGAGTTATGGCATTTTTAGCCCCGCTCTTCTTCGTCGCACTCGCCGCTTTGGCGATTCCTGTACTCATTCACCTGATTCAGCGTGAGAAGAAGCAGATCCTCCGGTTCCCGTCGCTGATGTTCGTCCAGCGCGTGCCGTACAAGTCCGTCCAGCGCCGACGGATTCACAACTGGTTGCTCCTGCTGGTGCGGCTCGCGGCGCTGACGTTGATCGTCCTCGCGTTTGCGCGTCCGTTCGTCGAGCGCGAGGATCTGGGGACCGCGGCCGGGGGCGGCGCCCGCGAGGTCGTGGTCCTGCTCGACCAGAGTTACAGCATCGGGTACGCCGACCGCTGGGAACGCGCGCAGGCGGCGGCCTCCGAGGCCATTAACGGCCTCGGGCCCGCCGATCGCGGATCGGTGGTCTTGTTCTCGTCTGGCGCGGAAATCGCGTTGCGTTCCACCGCCGCAGGCGAGCGGGGGCGGCTGCTGGACGCGGTTGCGGCGGCGGAGCCGACGGCCGGCGCTACCAGGTTCGCGCCGGCATTGAAGGTGGCGGGAGGCATCCTCGCCGACTCCCAGTTGCCGCGCCGCGAAGTGATTCTGGTCAGCGATTTTCAGCGCGGTGGGTGGCGTGGCGAGGAGGGTGCGAGCCTGCCGAACGGAGCGACGCTGACGCCGGTGCTGATCGCCGGCGGCGCTGAGACAGTAAACGTGGCTGTCACCGCCATCTCGCTCGTCCGTTCCACGTTTTCGAATCAGGAGCGGGTGGTGGTCACGGCGGTCGTGGCCAACCGCGGAACCCAGCCGCTCATAGGTGGACAGCTCGCCCTCGAAGTCGACGGGCGGTCGATCCAGACGGAACGTCTCGACGTGGAGGCCGGCAGTTCAGCCTCGGTGACGTTTGCGCCGTTCACGCTTGCCGCGAGGGATATGCGTGCCACCGTGCGTACCGGCGATGACGCGCTCGTGGCGGACAACGCCTTCAACTTCGTTGTCTCGCCGGTCCAGCCCGTCGGCGTGGTGGTCGTCGATCGCGGCGGCACCGGCAGCGCCGCGCTGTATCTGACGCGCGCGCTGGCCATCGGCGATACGCCGCGTTTCGAGACGACCGTGCGGCAGCCCGAGGCTCTCTCGGACGACGATCTTCGGCGGGCCTCGGTCGTGGTGCTCAACGACATCGTCGTGCCCGCTGCGCTCGGTCGGCGGCTGGCCCGCTTCGTCGACGACGGCGGCGGCCTGTTGATCGCGCTCGGTCCGCGCGCGACGTGGCCTCAGGACGTCGATCTTCTCCCTGCGGCGTTGCAGGCGCCTGTGGACCGAACGCGAGGCGACGCGGCGCGGATCGGCGCGCTCGAGTACGGCCATTCCGTGTTCGAGCCGTTTCGCGCGCCCCGAAGCGGGGATTTTTCCGCCGCGCGTATTTATGGCTATCGCGCGGTTGCGCCGGTGCCATCCGCGCAGGTGTTGGCGCGATTCGACGGCGGCGCGCCGGCACTGCTCGAGCGGCGGGTCGGCTCGGGTCGTGTGTTGTTGTGGACGTCGACCCTCGACCTTGCGTGGAGCGACCTCCCGCTAAAGCCCGTGTTCCTTCCCTTCGTCCACCGCGCGGCTCGGCATCTGTCTGCTTACACGGAGCCGACGCCCTGGTCGACGGTCGGCCAGGTGCTGGACGCCTCGTTCGGGGAGACGGCGCCCCAGTCCGCGGGCGCGGTCGCGGTGACGCCGTCCGGGCGTCGAGTGCCCATCGACGAGGAGGGCTCGGATGTGCTGGAACTGACCGAGCAGGGCTTCTACGAACTCCGAACCGGGGTGGGCGAAGAAGTGGCGGTCGTTGTGGCCAGCAACGTCGATTCGGCGGAATCCGTTCTGACCGCGATGGATCCCCAAGAAATCGTCGTCGCGGCGGCAGCCGGCGCGGGTGACGGCTTGCGGGTCGGCGCTGCGGGTGCGCCGCCGCCGCCCGACGCTCAGGAACGGTCACAGCGCCTCTGGTGGTACCTGCTGTGCTTGGGGGTCGTCGTGCTCGGGGCGGATACGTTAATCTCCAACAGGATGTCGAAAACTTAGGCGCTCTCGCCTGGATGGGCGTATTCTGAGGCAGACGCGCAGGCTGGAGCCTGCGCGCTACACATGCCAGTAGTGCGGGGGCTTCAGCGCCCGCGACATGATCGGAGAAGGGCTCCATGCTCGAGTACACAGAGTACCTGCGGCGACGCTCCACCGTGCCTTCGGACTTAACCCAGATCATCAGCGAAGTACGCTCGCGCTGGCGCTTGAAGCTGGCGCTGCGAGGCGTGGCGCAGAGCGTCGGCGTGGCCGTCGTACTCTTCGTCGTCGCCGCGTACGGGATGGAGTGGGCGAGGTTCACCGCCTCCTCGATCATCGCCTCGCGGATCCTGCTGGCCTCGGCGGTCATTGTCTCAGTGTTCTATTTCCTCGTGCGGCCGCTCAGGCGGCGCGTCACCAGCGAACAGGTGGCGCTGTATCTCGAGGAACATGAGCCGTCTATGCAGGCGAGGTTGGTGAGCGCGGTCGAGGCGAGCCAGCAGGGAACGACGTCCGCGTCATCGGCGTTGGTGCGGCGTCTCGTGGAGCAGGCGCTCGAGGCGTGTATCGCAACGAACGCCGTGCGGCGCGCCGAGGAAGCGACTTTGCGGCGCTGGGGCGTTGTGCTGGCCGGCGTCACGGCCGTCGCCACGCTCATCGTCCTGCTCGGTCCGGCGTTCGTGCGGAACGCGCTGTCCGCCATTCTCCTCGTGCAGCGGAGCGTCGAGGCCTCCGCCCCGTACCGGATCGCCGTCATGCCCGGCAACGTCGAGGTGCCCAGAGGCGCGGACCAGACCATCAGCGCCACGCTGACCGGGTTCGCATCCGAAAAGGCTTCGATGATGGTCCGGCGAGCGGCCACGGAGGCATACGATGAGCTGCCGCTCGTGCTCGGTGAGGACGGCCGCTACGAAGGGATGGTGTTCGACGTGGACGCGCCCCTCGAGTACTTCGTCGAAGCCGATGGGGTGCGGTCTCCGGTCTTCACGCTAACCGTGATCGATGCGCCGTATGTCGAGCGCGTCGAACTCGAATATCACTTTCCGGCCTATACCGGCCTCGAGCCGCAAAAGATCGAGGATGGCGGGGATATTGCGGTGTTGGAAGGCACCGAGGTGCGTCTCCGCGTGTTCGCGACGATGAAGACACCCGGGGGACGGCTGGCATTGAACGAGGACGAGTCCGCCACCCTCACGCCGCAGGCTGATGGGTCGCTAACGGCCGCCTTCACCGCGGATCGCGACGGCTTCTACCGGGTCGAGCTCGATGCGCCGTCTGGGGAGCGCGTCGCCGCCTCGCCGCAGTACACCATCGACGTGCTGACCGACCAGCCACCGAGCGTGTCGTTCGCCAAGCCGGGCCGTGACACGTCAGCCTCCTCGATCGAAGAGGTCTACGTCGAGGCACAGGCGGAGGACGATTTCGGGATTCGCAATCTCGAGCTGGTGTACTCGGTCAACGGCGGGCCCGAGGAGACCGTGGCGCTGTTCGGCGGAGGCACCCGCCTGCCGGAGGTCACGGCAGGCCACACGTTCTATATCGAGGAACTCGGCGTCGAGCCCGGCGACTCGGTGTCGTACTACGCGCGCGCGCGTGACAATTCTGGGGACGAGAGCCAGTCTGTCTCGAGCGACTTGTTCTTCCTCCGCATCCGTCCGTTCCGTCGCGACTTTCGCCAGGCGCAGTCCCAGGGTGGCGGCGGGGGGGGCGGCGGCGGTGGTGGCGGCCAGGTCGAGGCGCTGTCGGAGCAGCAGCGGCAGATTATCTCCGCCACATTCAACGTGCAGCGGGACCGTCGCACCTACACGGCGGCCAAGCTGCGCGAAACGACGACAGTCGTCGCTCTTGCCCAGTCCAGGCTCCGCGAGCAGGTTGAGGGGTTGCTGACGCGTATGAACAGCGAACTCATCCAACGCGATCCGGCCTTCGAGGTGATCGCCGGGCTGCTCCCGCAGGCCGTTGAGGCCATGACGGAGGCGGAAGGCAAGCTCGCGGCGGCGAGCCCGGACACTGCGCTCCCGCCCGAGCACAAAGCGCTGCAGATTCTGCAGAAGGCGGAAGAGGAATACGAACAGCAGATCAGCGTTCAGCAGGGCGGCGGCGGTGGTGGCGGCGGCGGGAGTGCACAGCAGCAGGAGCTCGCCGACATTTTCGAGCAGGAGCTCGAAGAGATGGCCAGCCGGTACGAGACGGCCAGCCAGGCGCAGCAGCAGAGCGCCGACCGCGAGGTCGACGAACTGCTCGAGAAGTTGAAGGAGCTCGCGCGTCGACAGGAGCAGGAAGCGGCGCGGCAGCGGCAACGGTCTCTGAACCAGGGCGGCGGTGGCTCGGGCGGCGCGCAGCAACGCGCGCTCGCGGACCAGGCGGAGGAAGCTGCTCGTCGCTTGGAGCGCTTGGCGCGTGAAGAGAACCGGCCTGACCTTCAGGTGGCCGCGCGGGAGCTGCAGCAGGCGGCCGACGCCATGCGCCGTGCCGCGGCGGGTGGCGACGGCAACGCGGCGGCGCAGGCGGCCGCGGCACTGGAGCGGCTGCAGGA
>Ga0326597_10010800_pt1 | contig 12144 bp, 11 predicted proteins | sample RVTome_12_FD_203789 | JGI IMG/M metagenome (GOLD analysis project Ga0326597, IMG submission 203789) | Soil microbial communities from uranium-contaminated site in the Upper Colorado River Basin, Wyoming, United States - RVT100D185 | ecosystem: Environmental > Terrestrial > Soil > Contaminated >... | reverse complement strand
GCGGTGATCGAGGAGGCCCGCATCGCCGGGCTCGACACCGGCGCCATCGCCGTGATGCTCGGCAAGTTGAACACCGAGCTGGGCGACAGCATCCGGCCCGAGCTGTGGGCGCGGGTCGAGCAGCTCCTTGCCGAGCGCGCCGCCCGCAAGCGGCGGGCGTAGATCTCGGCCGTTAACCCTCACGCTGCCTTCATCCCTTCTTCCTGGTCCCTGCCACAGATTCGTTCCGAGCCCTTGCGAGGGAGACGCCAAGTGTTCGGCGCGTTCTTCTGGGACCGGGAAACGGTTCGAATGATCGGCCGGATGGCCGAGGGCTCGGCACGGTCGGAGGCGCCGGGCGCGACCGGCTTCTCGCGGGATCTGCTCGCCGGGCTTCCCGCTCCGGTCGCGCGATACTTCGAGTTCGCGCTCGCGCCCGGGCGCCGGCTCGTCCGCCGTGCTCGGCTCAGCCAGGCGGGGGAGTTCAGCACCAGCCCCGGTGAGTGGAAGCCGTTCACCGCCGTCGAATATTTCTCGGTGCATCCCCCCGGTTTCGTCTGGGACGCGAGGATTCGGATGGCGCCGCTGTTTCCGGTACGCGTGCGCGACAGCTATCTCGCCGGCCAGGGGACGATGCGAGGAGCCCTCGCCAGCCTGCTGCCGGTGATGGACCAGCATGGCACCCCCGAGATGGCGGCCGGCTCGCTGGTCCGCTATCTGGCCGAGGCGGTCTGGCTGCCGACGGCGCTGCTGCCGTGTGAGGGAGTGCAATGGGCGCCGATCGACGAAACCAGCGCTCGCGCGACCCTCACCGACGGGCCGACGTCGGTATGGCTCGATGCGCACTTCGGCGAGAACGGGGAGATCGACGAGGTGGCCACGATGCGGCATCGCGACGTGAAGGGCACGCCGCTGCTCACGCCGTGGATCGGCCACTTCAAGAACTACGAGCGCAGGGACGGGATGACCATCCCGCTGGCCGGAGAGGTCGAATGGCTGGTGGCCGGCGAGCGGCTCCCCTATTGGCGCGGCCGGATCGTCGAGGCATCGTACCTCTGAGGTTCACTTCCCCGGACGCGACTTTCGGATCGGCCGCGGCCGATACACCAGCACCGGCCGGTCGGCGCCGCGGATGAGCTTGTCGGCGACGCTGCCCAGGAGTGCGCGGCGGAGGCCGCCGCGGCCATTGGTCGCCAGCGCCACCATGCCGACGGCGGGATCGTGCGCCAGCTGGAGGAGCCCGGAGGCTACGCTGGGGGTGACGCCGCTGGCGCCATTGACCCGGAGCCCGTCCGCGCGAAGCGTGCTCGCGAGGCTGTCGACGTAGTCCCTGGCCTGCTCCTCCCTCAAGGTGGTGAGGTCCGGATCGAAGTCGGTGATCCCCGGGGGAAACTCGCTCGGCAGCTTGACCGGCTCGACCAGCTGCACGAGACTCACTTCCGCGCCGAGCAGCCGCGCCATGGCCACGGCTGGCGGGATGATCTGCTCGGAGAGGGGTGAGCCATCGAGCGGCACCAGCATGCGCGAGACCTTGAGCCCGGCGGTGGGAGGGCCCTCCTTCCGGGGCCGCACCAGGAGCATCGGCACTTCCACGGTGCGAAGCAGGGCATCGGCCACGCTGCCGAGCCACGCGCGCTCGAGCATCCCGCGCCCGTGAGTCGTCATGACCACGAGGTCCGCGCCGGTCACGTCGATGTACTCGCGCAGTGTGGCGGCGACGGGCCCGTGAAGCGTCACACCGGTGACCTTGCTGCCGGTGAGCTCCTTCACCCGGGTGGCCACTTGCCGGAGGTATCCCCGCTCGGCCTTGAGCGCGGCCAGCCGCGCCTTGGTGGACGGTGATACCGGCTGATGCACCAGGGCGAGCCGGACGCTCGCCCGCGCCGCCTGGGCGATCTCGATGGCGATCGGGAGCGCCTGCTCGGCGAACCCGGACCCGTCGAGCGGGATCAGTAGCGAACGGTACTGCGTCATGGAAGTCAACGCCGACTCCGGCTGAGGATGCCGCCAACACTATACCACCGTCATGAAAAGAGAGTGAAGTGGCCGGTAAAGACCGTTTGGGATGACACGACGTCGCGCCATCGAGCTCCCGGTCGTCACCCTCGCCGTGATCCTGGCGGGCGCCGCCGCATACCTGGCCGGGCAGGCGGACGCGGCGCACATCGTCTGGATGGTGGGCCTCGGCCTCACCGGGCTGCCGGTGGCGATCTGGACCTTCCGCGACGCCGTCCGCGGGAAGTTCGCGACCGATCTGGTCGCCGCGCTCGCGATCGTCGGCGCCCTCGTCCTCGCACAGCCGCTCGCCGGGCTGGTGGTCGTCCTGATGCAGACGGGCGGCGAGGCGCTCGAGGCTTACGCCGAAGGACGAGCGTCGCGCGCGGTGCGTGAGCTGGAGGCGGCGGCGCCCCGGCAGGCCCACCGGCTGCTCGACAGGGACATCGAGGACATTGCCGCCGACCAGGTCGTCGTCGGCGACCGGCTGCTGGTGCGGCCGGGGGAGATGCTCCCGTGCGACGCGGAAGTATTGAGCGGCGCGAGCGACGTGGACACGTCGCGGCTGACCGGCGAGCCGCTGCCGGTCAAGGCCGAGCCGGGGGTGCGGTTTCCCAGCGGCAGCGTCAACGGCCAGGGGGCGCTCACGGTGCGCGCCATCGCCATCGCCGGCGAGAGCCAGTACGCGCGCATCGTGGAGCTGGTCCGCTCGGCCCAGGCGAGCAAGACGCCGCTCCAGCGCCTGGCCGACCGCTACGCCGTCTGGTTCACGCCGCTGACGCTCGGCGTCTGCGCCGCCGCCTGGCTCGTCTCGCGCGATCCGACCCGGGTGCTGGCGGTGCTGGTCGTGGCGACTCCCTGTCCGCTCATTCTCGCCACGCCGATCGCCGTCGTGGGCGGCATCAACCGCGCCGCGCGGCGGCAGATCATCTTCCGCCACGGCGGTGCCCTCGAGCAGCTCGGCACCGTGACCGTCGCCGTCTTCGACAAGACCGGCACGCTCACGATCGGGCGGCCCGAGGTGGGGCGGGTGATTCCGGTGGAGCCCTTCACCGAGCGCGACGTGCTGAGGCTCGGGGGCGCCGTGGAGCAGGGGTCGGGGCATCTCCTCGCCCGCACACTGGTGGCGGCGGCCCAGAAGCGTGGCGTCGAGCTTCCCGACGGGCAGCACATCGCCGACACCCCGGGGCAGGGAGTCGAGGGGGAGGTCGAGGGGCGCACCGTCGCGGTGGGCGGATGGTCGTTCATCGTGGACCGCCATCCGTCCGCGAGGAAGGACTTTGCCTCGATCTTGGGCGACGGTCCGGGGATGCGCGCCTACGTGGTGGTGGAGGGGCGCGGTGCCGGCGTGGTCGAATACGCCGACGCCGTCCGCCCGGAGGTGCCGCAGTTCCTGAAACGTCTTCACCGATTCGGTATGCGCCGCATCGTGCTCCTCTCCGGCGACAACCAGCGGAACGCCGATGCGGTGGCGAGAGCGGTCGGCATCGACGAGGCGAAGGGCGACCTCCTCCCCGGCGAGAAGCTGGCGTACGTGCAGGCGCTGATGAAGCGCGGCGAGCGCGTCCTGATGGTGGGCGACGGGACCAACGACGCGCCGGCGCTGAGTAGCGCCACGGTGGGGGTGGCGCTCGCGGCGCACGGCGGCGGGGTTAGTGCCGAGGCGGCCGACGCGGTGATCCTGGCGGACGACCCGACCCGTCTGGCGGAGGCGATCGCGATCAGCCGGGACACGATGCGCATCGCCCGCGAGAGCATCTGGGTGGGGCTAGGGCTCAGTACGGTGGCGATGGGCTTCGCCGCGGCCGGCTACGTGCAGCCGGTGATCGGCGCGGTGCTGCAGGAGGTGATCGACGTGGCGGTGATCCTCAACGCCCTCAGGGCGGCGCGAGCGTAGGTTCCGTAAGCCCGTCGATGGATCCGTTTCCGCCCTCCGGACGTTTAGTGAGTGTCCCAATCCGGAGTCATTGAATGCGCCGTTCGACCCTTCGTTTCGCCGGAATCGCCGCCGTCGGCGCGCTGGCGGTCTTCGCCCTCGGCACCCGCCTGGCCGGCGCCTCCCCGCGCCTCCCGGCCGCACCCGCCGCGGACCCCCAGCCCACGGTACTCCAACGGGTTGCGATCTTCGCCGGCGGCTGCTTCTGGTCGATGCAGAAGGCGTTCGACGGCGTCACCGGCGTGGTGAGCACGACGGCCGGCTACGCCGGCGGTACCCTGCCGAACCCCACCTACGAACAGGTCGGGTCGAAGGACACCGGGCACGCCGAATCGGTGAAGGTGATCTACGATCCGGCGAAGATCACCTACGAGCAGCTGCTCGACGTGTACTGGCACCACATCGACCCGCTCACGCCGAACGCGGCCTTCTGCGACCATGGACCGCAGTACCGCTCGATCATCTTCACCGGCGACACCGCGCAGCAGCGCGCCGCCGAGGCCTCGAAGCGCGCCCTGGATGACTCGCACCGCTTCCCGACGCCGATCGTCACCGCCGTCCAGGCGACGACGCCGTTCTACCCCGCCGAGGAGTACCACCAGATGTTCTACAAGAAGAACCCGGCGCATTACGAGGCGTATCGGATCGGCTGCCGGCGCGACGAGCGGACCCGCCAGCTCTGGGGCGAGGTCGCGATGAGCAAGGAGCCGGCCAAATGAAGGCGGTGAGAGTTCTGGGAATCGCCATGGCGGCGCTGCTGGCGACCGGCGGCCCGGCGATGGCGCAGGCGCACAACACGGGATGGAATGCGATGACCTTCAAGAAGCCCCCGGAGGCGGAGCTCAAGCAGAAGCTCACTCCGGACCAGTTCGCGGTGACCCAGAAGGACGCGACCGAGCGGCCGTTCCGCAACGAGTACTGGGACAATCACGGGGCGGGGATCTACGTGGACGTGGTTTCCGGGGAGCCGCTCTTCAGCTCGCTCGACAAGTTCGACTCGGGCACCGGCTGGCCCAGCTTCACGCGCCCGCTCGATCCGGCCAACGTCCAGACCCACACCGACCGGTCGATCGGGATGGAGCGCACCGAGGTGCGGTCGGCCCACGCCGACTCGCACCTGGGTCACCTCTTCGACGACGGCCCCAGGCCGACCGGGCTCCGCTACTGCATGAACTCCGCGGCGATGCGGTTCATTCCGGTGGAGCAGCTCGAGGCCGAGGGGTACGGGCAGTACCTGTCGCTGTTCAAGAAGGGTGGCGCCTGAGGCGGCGTGTCCTCGCCGGCGGCGGAATGGTAGCGATGTCCGCGTGACAAAGTGCCGCGCGACGATCGCCGGGGACCATTGCCCGGCAGCACGCCGCGGCGCAACTTGGTAGCGACCCCAACCCCGGCTGCTCTCCGCCTTGTCGCTCCGGACTCGCCTGGCCCTCGCCGCTCTCGCGGCTATCTGCTCGCCGCTCGCCGCGCAGCAGTCCGCCCCGCCGGACCCCGCGGCCAGGCCGATCCTCCTCCTTCCCGACGCCGTCTGGGACGGCGTGGCGGCCGCCCCGCGACGTGGGGTGGCGGTGCTGGTCCGCGGGTCGAGGATCGAGGCGGTCGGCCCCGCCGACCGCCTCGCCCCGGCCGGCGCCGAGCGGGTGGACCTCACGGGTACCACGCTCATCCCCGGGCTCATCGAAGGGCATTCCCACCTCTTCCTCCATCCCTACGACGAGGCCCTCTGGGACGACCAGGTCCTGAAGGAGCCGCTCGTCCTTCGCATGGCGCGGGCGGTGGCGGCGGCCGGCGCGACGCTTCGCGCCGGGGTCACCACCGAGCGCGATCTCGGCACCGAGGGGGGCTTCGACTCCGACGTGCAGCTCCGCCGCGCCATCGACGAAGGCATCGTGCCCGGCCCTCGCCTGCTCGCCGTCACCCGCGCCATCGTGACCACCGGCAGCTACGGACCGCGGCGGTCACAGTACGCCTTCGATCCGCCGCAGGGCGCGGAGGAGGCGACCGGCGCCGAGGAGATCGCCCGGGTCACCCGAAGCCAGATCGGGCGCGGGGCCGACTGGGTCAAGGTGTACGCCGACTACGGCTGGGGGCCGCGGGGGGAAGCGCTCCCGACGTTCACGCTCGACGAGCTCAAGGTGCTGGTGGAAACGGCGCGGGGGAGCGGACGCCCGGTCGCGGCGCACGCGACGACCGCGGAGGGGATGCGCCGGGCGACGCTGGCCGGCGTGGAGACGATCGAGCATGGCGACGAGGGGACGCCCGAGGTCTTCAGGCTGATGCGGCAGCATGGAGTGACGCTCTGCCCGACGATCGCGGCGGCCGAGGCCTACGCGAAGTACTTCGACGGGTGGGTGAAAGGGAAGAGCGAGCCGACGCCGGGGCTCCTGGCCAAGCGCGCCAGCTTCAAGGCCGCGCTCGCGGCCGGGGTCACCATCTGTTTCGGGGGGGACGTCGGGGTCTTCTCCCACGGCGACAACGTGCGCGAGCTCGAGGCGATGGTGGAATACGGGATGGCCCCGCTCGCCGCGCTGCGCTCGGCTACCAGCGGCAACGCGAAGAGCTTTCATCTCGACGACCGCGGCCGGATCGCGCCCGGTCTCCTGGCCGATCTGGTGGCGGTCGAGGGCGACCCGACACGTGACATCGGCGCGTTGCGCAAGATCAGGCTGGTGATGAAGAACGGACGCGGGGCGAACTGACTTCGGGAGGAGGAGCCGGACCATGACCTTCGCGGGCACCCCCGTCGACGCGCTCGACGAATACCACGATGAAGCCGGGCCGGTCTCCACGCCGAGCTGGCCCCTGTACGCGGTGCTCTTTTCCTCCGCCTGCATCGTGGTCGGCCTCCTCTGGGATATCTCGTGGCACAGCACCGTCGGGCGCGACACCTTCTGGACGCTGCCGCACCTGCTCGAGCAGCTGGGCGCGATCGTCGCCGGTGTGAGCTGTGGCTGGCTCGTGCTCCATACCACGTTTGAGGCCACCAGCGCGCGGCGCGCGGCGGCGGTGCGATTCTGGGGCTTCTACGGACCCCTCGGCGCCTGGGTGACGATCTGGGGAACGTTGGTGATGATCGCCTCGGCGCCCTTCGACGACTGGTGGCACAACGCCTACGGTCTCGACGTGAAGATCGTCAGCCCCCCGCACATGGTGCTGGCGCTCGGCATGATCGCCATCGAGGTCGGGGCGATTCTCATGGCACTCGCCGCGCAGAATCGGGCGACGGTGGCGGAGGCGGTGCATCGCATGGGATGGGCCTACGCGATTGCCGGCGGCATCCTGCTGACGATGGTGGCCACCGTTCTCACCGAATACGCCAGCCGCCCGAACGAGATGCACAGCCCGCTCTTCTACCAGGTGGCCGGCGGGGCCTTTCCGCTCTTCCTCGTGGCGTTCGCGCGCTCCGGCCGGCTGCGCTATCCGGCGACCACCGCCGCGGTCATCTACATGGCGATCGTGCTGGCGATGATGTGGACCCTTCAGCTCTTCCCGGGACAGCCGCTGCTGGCGCCCATCTACCGGCCGGTCACCCACATGGTCCCGCCGCACTTCCCCCTGCTCCTCGTCGTGCCCGCGCTGGCGGTCGACCTGATGGCGCGCCGGCGGGGGAGAGGGTACGACTGGCTCCTCGCCGGGATCACGGGCGTCGCCTTCGTCGGGCTCCTCCTCGTGGTGCAGTGGTTCACCGCCGAGTTCCTGCTCTCTCCGGCGGCGCGCAACTTCTTCTTCGGCGCCGATCAGTGGCCCTACTTCGTCGAGCCCGGCGACTGGCAGTACCGCTACTGGAACGTGCCGAAGGACGCCGCCGGCCATCCCAGCACCACGGCGCTGGTATCCGGGCTCGGTATCGCGGCGCTCATCGCCGTCGCCTCGACCCGCATCGGCATCTGGTGGGGCAACGGGATGTCACGGGTCATGCGGTGAGCCGGCTGCCGGCGCGAGCGGCCGTTCTCTTCGCGCTCCTCCTCCTCTGTACCGCCCACGTCGGAAGCCCCGACGTCTGGTACGAGGGCGAGGCCGGTCCCTATCACATCATCGTCTACGTACGCGTCCCGGGGGCGATCCCCGGGATCGCGGACATCAACGTGCGGGTGGTGAACGACGACGTCGACCAGGTGACGGCGATGGTCAATCTCTTCGCCACGGCGGACGCGCCGCCGCCTGATGTCGCGACGCCGACCGGCTCGGGAGGCTGGTACGAGACGCGACTCTGGATCATGAGCCCGGGGTCGAACAGCGTGACCGTTGCCGTGAAGGGAGATCTCGGCACCGGTTCGGTGGTCGTTCCCGTCACGGCGGTGGCCAATCGCCGGCTCGCGCTCGACCAGCCGCTCGGTCTCACCCTTGCCGGGTTCGGCATCTTTCTGTTCGCCGGTGTGATCACGATCGCCGGCGCGGCGGTGCGGGAAGGGGTGCTCCCGCCGGGAGAGGTGCCCGCCCCGGAGCGCGCGCGCTCGGCGCGACGGGTGATGTTCGGGACCGCCGCCTTCTTCGGGCTCCTGCTCTACGGCGGGAAGACATGGTGGGACGGGACGGACGCGGCGTTTCGAAGGGAGATGTACCGCCCCTTCAGGGCCGTCGCGTCGGTGGCGCCCGCCGAGAGCGCGAGCGCTCTTCACTTCGACATCACCGACCCCGCCTGGGTGATGCGCGGCGATTCCGCTTGGCTCCGGGCCCACCGCCTCGACGCCTGGTCGCCGCTCGTCCCCGACCATGGGAAGCTCATGCACCTCTTCCTGGTACGGGAAGGCGGCATGGGCGCGCTCGCCCATCTCCATCCCGTCACCGACGACTCGATTCACTTCTCCAATCGGTTGCCGGCGCTTCCCGCCGGCCGGTACCGGGTGTTCGGTGACATCGTGCACGCGAGCGGGTTCGCCAAGACGCTGGTGGCGACGGTCGATGTGCCGGAAGGGGTGTCGGCGAGCTCGGCCCCGGCGGCGGACGACGCGATCTACGTCGGTGGGGGCAACGCCGATCTCGACACCCTCCCCGACGGGGCGACGATCGGATGGAGACGAGGCGCGACGCCGCTCGTGGAGGGGCGGCCGTCGGTGCTGAGCTTCGACGTGCGGGAGGCGAGCGGATCACCCGCGGTCCTCGAACCCTACCTGGGCATGCCGGCGCACGCCGTCGTGGCGCGGGACGACGGTGAAGTATTCATTCACCTGCACCCGATGGGGACGATCTCGACCGCGTCGCAGGAGAGCTTCACGCCGCGCCGGCACGGCGACTCGGCCGCGGGGCACACCATGGGCATGACGCCGATGGTGCCGATGCCGGCGAATGGGCACCTGACCTTCCCCTATGCCTTTCCGCAGCCCGGGAAATACCGGATCTGGGTGCAGGTGAAGCGGCGGGGACAGATCGAGACAGCGGGCTTCGATGCGGAGGTGGGAGGAGCGTCCTGAGCCATGCGAGACCGTATCTACGGCTTCACCATCATCCGCGGGGCCGCGGCCGCGCTGGCCGTCTTAGCGTGGGCGTGCGGGAACGCGGAAGAGAAGGTCGACAAGCCACTCTCGCCCAGCGGCCTGATGGGTGTGGAGATTCCCAAGCCCCGGCCGAAGCCCGACTTCACCCTCACCACCACCGAGGGAAAGCCGTTTTCCTTCAGGAGGGATACCGAGGGGTATCTGACGCTGCTCTTCTTCGGCTATACCCACTGTCCGGACGTCTGCCCGATTCACATGGCGAACATCGCCGCGGTGCTCCGGAAGCTGCCACCCTCCATGTCGGAGCGGGTGCGGGTGGTCATGGTGACCACCGATCCCGCCCGGGACACGCCACCGGTGCTCCGCTCCTGGCTCGATCACTTCGACCGGTCGTTCATCGGCCTCGTCGGGACCGAGCAGGCGCTCTACGCCGCCGAGGAGACGGCGGGGGTGATGCCGTCGATGCCCGACCAGCCCGACTCGGCCGGTGACTACACCATCGGCCACGCCGCACAGGTGACGGCCTTTACCACGGACAACATGGCGCGGGCGGTCTACCCCTCGGGCATCCGACAGCGAGACTGGGCCCACGACATCCCCGTGCTCCTGGCGTTGGGCGACAAGAAGAAGTCATGAACTGGTGGTGCTCGGCGACGGGGGCGGAGTGGACCTGGCAATGGCAGCCGTATCCTGGCGTCTGGCTCTTCGTGCTGTCGCTGGTGGCGGGATATGGTGCGGTGCGATGGCGCCTCTTGCGCGCGCATCCGTCGAGGAACTGGCCCGGCTGGCGCACCGCGCTCTTCCTGGTGGGGACGGTGTTGCTCTGGCTCGCCACCGACTGGCCGCTGGGTACGCTCGGGGCGGGCTACCTGTTGAGCGCCCACACCGCCCAGTACCTGCTCCTCGCCCTGATGGGCCCCGCGCTGGTGCTTCTCGGGTTCCCCGGATGGGCCGCGGAAGCGGCCTGGAACGCCCGCGCCGGCCGCCTGCTGCGCGGGCTGGTCCGACCGGTGCCCTCCCTGCTCGCCTTCAACGCGATCCTGTTCGTCACCCATGTCCCGTCGGTCGTCGACGGTCTCATGCCCTCGCAGCTAGGCTCGCTGGCGATCGACCTTTCCTGGATCGTGGGCGGGCTATGGCTCTGGTGGCCGGCGCTCGCACCCGAGAGGGCAGGGGGTCTCTCACCGATGGGACGGATCGGCTACCTCTTCGCCAGCACCGTCCCGCCCACCATTCCCGCCGCCTTCCTCACCTTCGCCGATTACCCCCTCTACGGGCTCTACGAGCTCGCTCCGCGAGTCGGCCTCAGCGCTCACGACGACCAGCAGCTCGCCGGTCTGCTGATGAAGTTCGGCGCCGACCCGGTCATCTGGCTGGCGATGGCCGTGATCTTCTTTCGCTGGCAGGCCGCCATCACGCCGCCGGACTCAGCCGCCGCTGAATCGCCTGCGCCTGCTCCAGGTGTTTCCGTATGACGGGAATCGCGTTCTGGATCAGCTCCTTCAGTTCCGGCGTGGTGGTGGTCACCCGCGCCATGTTGACGGCGTCGAGCACCGCCTGGTGGACGGCGACCTCGTTGTCGATGTAGGTTCTGTCGAAATCCTCGCCCTTCTCGGCCTTCTGAAGCGCCGTCATCTCGGCGTTGACGTATCCGGCGATCGGATCCTTGCCCAGCGGCTTGGGCGTCACACCCAGCTTCGTGGCCAACTCCTCGCCGCCGACCCGCAGCTCGTGATGATCCTTCATCGTCATCTCGGCGTAGGCCTTCACCTCGGGGTCCGTGGCCTTCTTGGCGGCGAGGGCGCCTCCGGCGCTGTCACCCTTGTTGGCGCCGTCGAGCATGCCGAGGATGGTCTCATCGTTGAGGCCGGCCTTCGGGGCGTTCGACGAGTCGGCGGAGCCGGAGCCCCTGGCGGAGTCTGCCGGGGCGGCGACGTCGGTTGGCGGGAGCGCGGTGGTGTCCCGCGCGCCGCTCTCGGTGCCGCCGGCGTCGCTCGTCTTGCTCTGGCAGGCCCCGGTGGCCAGCGCGAGCAGGATGGTCAGCATCAGGGCCGGGCGTCGCGTCGCGTCCATCTGCATGTGCTCCCCCTCCGTAGGTGGCCGGTTTCAATGCTGTAGGATGCACACTCACCCTCGAGCAAGCTGTGACTGGCGTCACCCGGTGGGCTTGTAGCACTCCGAATTCTGGGCGATACGTGCCCCATCCTCCTCCTTCGGCCGCCCCGTCAGGCTCGACGGGATCGACGTCCCCCTGCTTCCTAGTCCCGCGCTCGACGCCCGGGACGTCCCCATCGGCGACGCCGACAGCAGCGCCGCGCCCGCCTCTGGCTCGCCAGCCTCCACGTCGTGCCGAACGTGAGCTCGTTCTGCCCGGCCGGACGATGACGATCGACCGGATGGACCTGAGCGGCCTGACGACCGTGCTCCGGCGCGACAAGACCGGGACGTGGCTCCTTCCCGTCGTCCCCGTGCCCGCTCCGGCACCTCCGGCCGGCGCCCCCGCCTCCCCGGCGGTGTGGACGACAGTCTCACCACCCCGAAGGGGCGGGCCCACCATCACCACCATCAGCGACGTCGCACGATCGCGCCGACTTGAAGACGTTCGTAGCGGCGGGGATGGCTTCCATCGAGCGAGTCGAGTTGGGGATTCTCACACTCGATGCCATGTCGGCGCCGTTCCGCTACGAGAAGGGGGTGTTCACGCTCGATCCGCTCACCTTCACCTTCTACGGCGGGAAGCAGTCGGGCGCGGTGTCGGTGGACCTGAACCGGGCGGTGCCGTCGTACGCCATTCGGTCGACC
>Ga0326597_10010799_pt1 | contig 12144 bp, 9 predicted proteins | sample RVTome_12_FD_203789 | JGI IMG/M metagenome (GOLD analysis project Ga0326597, IMG submission 203789) | Soil microbial communities from uranium-contaminated site in the Upper Colorado River Basin, Wyoming, United States - RVT100D185 | ecosystem: Environmental > Terrestrial > Soil > Contaminated >... | reverse complement strand
TATCGTCCGGAGTATTCACGACAAAGAACAGCACGAACGTAATAATATTTATCCCGATCAGGATAGGCAGGGCATAGGCGATGCGGCGTATAACGTAATTAATCATAGCGCCGGAGAACGCTCCCGGCGTTTATAGCTGAACCATGCCGGGATAATGCTGATCAGGAGTATCACCAGGATTAATAAGAGAGGCCAGAAGACCGGCTGATTCCACTGGGCGCGTAATTTGTTTCTTGTTTCAGGATCGATGCGGATGTACTTCAGGGTATTATTGGCCATAAGATTCCGCTTGGCGTTCCTGAACCAGCTGTGATGCAATGAGAATGCGACCGGATGCAGACCCCATATCCATGGGGCGTCACGTCTGGCAATCTCGATCATTTTATCCAGGATCGCCTGACGTTCCGGCCCGTTTGACATGTTTCTCATCTGGTTAAAGTGCAGATCAAATTCATCATTCTCATAATTCGCGGCGTTTTCACCGTTCATGCCTACCTTTGCATGGGGACCATAGAGCAGAAACAAAAAATTTTCCGGGTCCGGATAGTCCGCATTCCATCCCCACATGAAGATCTGCTCCGTTCCTTTCAGCATTTTTTCCTGAAAGCGATTGTAATCCGTCGCGCGTATAACAAGATTTATTCCCAGTTTGGAAAATTGCTTCCGGAGCCAGTCAAATACCGCCTTGGCATCGGGGCCAGCTGCAGATGTATCCAGATACAAAATCAGGGACTGTCCTGTTCTCACATCACGTCCCTCAGGATAACCGGCATCAATCATTAATTGCTGTGCTTCCGTGACACTTCTGCGTTCCGCCCTGCCATTGCGCCATGTATAGACATAGGGATTAATACCGTCACTGCCCTCTATATAACCAAAGAGACCCGGAGGGATTGGTCCCTGCGCCGGTACACCGCGGCCGTTGGTAAAAATAGAGATAAATTCCTCGTAATCCACCGCAATCGATATCGCCCTGCGTAATAATCTCGCGCGTTCACTGTCACCACCGACAACATCATCTCGCATGTTGAAACCCATATAAGATGTTGAAGACATGACTGCCGTGCTAAGCCGGATGCCTTTATCCCGCATCTGTTCTGTTAATTCCGCTTGACCCAGCGTGTTGAACTGAACGGCCTGATCAAAACTGTCCGAGGCAATGCCGGAGGTATCATAATAACCCTGCAGGAATTTATTCCACGCAGGGATGGTTTCCCTCTCAAGACTGAATATTACCGTATCAATAAACGGCATTGTTTGTCCTGCATCCTGCAAAAGATTATTCGCTGCGTCCTCAGGTTCTCCTTCGGCTGGATATAACTCACCACGAAAATTCGGATTTCGTTCAAGTACCATGCGGCGGTTAGGGTTGTTTTCTGTCAGCATGTAGGGGCCCGTACCTACAGGAAACCAATCCAGCACAATATTTTTTTCTTTCATGCCAGGCTGTGAATAAAAATAATCGGCCTCCCACGGCATGGGAGAAAAGAAATACATGGACAGCCAGTAACGAATCTGCGGATATTTTTCCTTCAGTGTGATTTCAAAGGTATAACGATCCAGGATACGTACACCACTTAATTGATGTTTGCGTAAATCAAGGAAATGATGTTTGTTATTTTTATATTCATTCGCCAGTGCTGCTGTCAATTCCTCCAATCCCGAAATATATTTGGACATCAAGCCGGCAATCGGTGAATGTACGCCTGGATGGGCGAGGCGTTTGATCTGGTACACATAATCTTCGGCGATAAGTTCCCGCGTACCGGTTTCCGGGAAGTCCGCCAGGGTATGAATCTTTTCCAGATCACGCAGGGACAGATCATGAAAAAGATAATTTCCTTTTTTATCATGCGCGAATGCGGGATGCGGTTGATAGAAAATGCCGGGTTTGATTGTAATCCTGTAGACTGCATGATGTATCGATTCTGCCGTCGCATCTGCATCAAGCGGATTACCGGCATTATCGTAATACTCCGCCTCCGGTACTGAAGTTGCGGTCAATGGGACCAGCTCATACGGCCGCCTCAGGAAATGATACTGTAAGAGAGGTTCATAGATCTGGCCCAGGAAGACATATTCATTGCTACTGTATGAGCTCACCGGGTCCAGATGTTTCGGCCGCTCCTCAAACGAATCGTAGTAGATATTGCCATGTGATTGACTGTCAGGATAGGGATTGTTCCACGGGCTGAAATTACAACCCGCTGACAGCATTAATGCGCTCAATGTCCAATACAGGGCAAATCGGTTCATTATCAGATATTATATCGGTGTTGGGGGTTTGCCTTTTTCTTCAATGCGCATTATAAACGTCATCATTATTCTGTACACTTTGACGCCGGACTGATAATGAATTTCAAAAACAACCATAAGGAAAAACAGTATGGGACTACTGGAAGGTAAACGCGCATTAATTGTCGGTGTGGCCAGCAATCGTTCCATCGCCTGGGGAATTGCCAAGGCCATGCACCGTGAAGGCGCCCAACTGGCATTTACCTATCAAAATGAAAAACTGCGCGAGCGCGTGGAAAATTTTGCCTCCCAGGTAAACTCGGAGATCACTGTGCCATGCGATGTGGCCAGTGATGAACAGATACAGGCTGTATTTGATCACATCGATGATTATTGGGATAGCCTGGATATCCTTGTCCACTCAGTGGCCTACGCACCACGGGATCAGCTTGAAGGTGAATATCTCGAGAGTGTCACCCGGGAAGGTTTTCTGACCGCACATGAGATCAGCTCGTACAGTTTTTCAGCATTGGGGGATGCCGCAAGACCCATGATGAAGGGACGAAACGGCGCCATGCTGACATTGACTTATATCGGGGCAGTACGTGCCATGCCCAATTACAATGTCATGGGTGTCGCCAAGGCGAGTCTGGAGGCGAATGTCCGTTACATGGCCTCGAGTCTCGGACCCGAAGGGATCAGGGTCAATGCCATATCCGCCGGCCCGATTCGCACCCTGGCGGCAGCTGGCATCAAAGGGATGCGGGAATTTCTGAGTTATGTGGAAAAAGTGTCTCCGTTAAGACGCAACGTGACTATTGATGAGGTGGGAAATGTCGCCGCCTTCCTGTGCTCTGATTACGCCTCTGCGATTACCGGCGAAATTACCTATGTGGACTGCGGATATAATGCCATCGGTTTGAGCATCTAGTCACAAAAAGCTGCACACGTGAAATTGTGTAAATAATCCGGAAATCTAAATCTTGTCGGGAAAGATCTTTATCTCCGCCTTGTTCTGTAATTCCTGAAGCACCTCTTCCCAGCTATTCATGGCCCTGGACCTTTGCAACTGTGACTTTAATTCACTGATTTTTTCTTTATCAATTGCATCAGGTTCAGGATTCTCTGCCTTTAACACGGCAATCACGGCATAATCGCCCGTTCCCATCGCAGCACCTCCAAACACCGGTTTATTGTCCTGCGGTTTGCCAAGATTGAATGCCGTTCTGAGCACGGCACGGTTTACGGTAACATCCTCACGCGTGATATCAACTGAATGCTGCCACTCCACATCCGCTTCAGTGGCAACCGCTTCAAAACTTTTACCTTCATGTAACTGTGCAAGGATTTCCTGTCCTTTTGCATGTGTTTTTTCACTTGCCCGAGTAAATCTTATGTCTTCTATGACGTTATGTCTCACTTCATCCAGCGGACGTCTCGCTTCAGCGTTATGATCCTCATCACGTAATACGACCACACGATTATCATCAAGCTCAATCATTTCACTGTTATGACCATTAATCAGAACATCTTCAGAGAAGCTGGCAGACTGAATTTTAGGATCCGCAGTCAGTCCTTCCGTACTGCCGTTGCGGCTGAAAAATTCACTATGCTGTATATTAGTGCCGGTTTCCTCGGCAGCGATCTCCAGGGTATCCGGGTGCTCATAGGTTAAAGTCGCAAGTTTATCGGAAAGGTCAAAAAATCGTTCCTCTCCTTTTGCATGACGATAATCCTTTTCAACAGCTTCCCGCGCATTTTCAAAGGTATTCGCCACACCGCCTTTAATATCGTGAAGTTTGAGAATGTGAAATCCTGATTTTGACTGGACAACATCACTCACTTGATCTTTTTGCATGGAAAATGCTACGGCATCAACCTCTTCAGGCAAGATGCCCTTGCTTAAAAAGCCATGGTCACTGATGCTGAAATTCGGATCTGCGTCTTCTGCATACTGTTTGGCAATGTCTTCGAAAGTCTTGCCGGAATTAACAAGTTGCAGAATATCATTTGCCTTTGTCTTCGCCTTTTCTACAGACTCTGCGGCGGTATTTTCATCTGTTTTAATCAGTATCTGGCTGATCTTGCGCTGTTCATCAACATCATAATTGGCCTTATTGGCCTCATAATAATCACCTAATGCCTCTTCATTCACCTCTACTTCATCTGCAAGCTGATTCAGTGAAAGTTCAATATATGCGATCTTGACCTCTTCGGGTTTGACGTAAAGCTTGTCATTATTCTTGTAGTAAGATTCAACATCCTCATCAGAGACTTCAATCGATTCCTTGAATTTGTCAGCAGACAGGATTGTGTAGTAAAGATCACGTTTCTGATTTTTCAGACGAGCGGCATATTCAGTTTCGTTCTTCGAAACAAAGGCACTCTCGACAATCGCGCTTTGCAGCTGCTCTGAGGCCATTTCCAGACGCATTTGTTGCTCAAATAGTGCCGGGGGCATACCCAGCTGCAGTACACTTTGTTCATACAAGTCCTTTTTGAAACCCTCTTCCCCCTTGAATAGCTCAATATTTTTTATTGTTTCCCTGACCTGGTCATCACTCACCCGTAGACCTGCTGATTGTGTTACCTGATTTAGCAATTCACTTTCAATTAACCTGCCAAGAACCTGTTGTTTTAATATACCTTCTTCAGCCGGGCCCAGATTCTGACCCATGAGAGACTGCATTTGCAGGCGGTAGTTATCAAACGCACGTTGAAATTGACTTAATTTGATTTCCTCGTCATTAACTTTCGCAACGACGGGTTCCTCGCCACCGTCAAAATAATAGTTAATACCCCAGAATGCGAAAGGTATGATTAATAAACCAAATACAACCGTTGCAAGCCAACCTGAGGCCCAATTATGAATAGTTTGCAGCATGTGAATAGTAGTTATGCAATAAATAAAACGGGCGCACCCTGAATCAGGCACGCCCGTAATTGTCAGTTATGGCGGAGTGGACGGGACTCGAACCCGCGACCTCTGCCGTGACAGGGCAGCATTCTAACCAACTGAACTACCACTCCGGTAGTACATGGTGGGTGCTGAGGGGTTCGAACCCCCGACCTTCGCCTTGTAAGGGCGACGCTCTCCCAGCTGAGCTAAGCACCCAAGGAGGTGCGCTAGTTTATGGCACCCTTGAGTGCTTTACCAGATTTGAAACCAGGGACTTTTGAAGCCTTGATCTTTATTGTTTCCCCGGTTCTCGGGTTGCGGCCCATTCTTGCTGCCCGTTTGCGAACAGAAAACGTTCCAAAACCAACTAACGTAATTGAATCACCCCTTTTCAGGGCTTTGGTTATTGCGTCCAACGCAGCATCCAGGGAGCGAGCAGCAGAGGCTTTGGATAAATCTGCAGATTCAGCGATTGCATCAATCAATTCAGCTTTGTTCATTTTTTCTTCCCCTTAAAGTGTGTTCCCTAAAAACCATTTGTTGTATAAATATACTTAATGGAAATTTTGGTCATGTTAACGTGGCAAGGTCGAATCCTAGCGCGAGTTTTATACCAACTGGTCTGAAATACGTCAAGCAGGGCGATCAATAAAAATTTTGAATACCTCGAACACATCACTTAAATAACATTATTAATGTGGTCTAAGCGCATCACTTGTTTGATCTTTACTTGTCTCTTCCGGCTGAACGATTTTTGTAGATTCATTCTTGCCATGCAATGGTTCAGGCGTCCTTTGCAAGGCAACTTCCAACACTTCATCAATCCATCGCACCGGACGTATATCCAGATTCTGTTTTATATTCTTTGAAATTTCAGTAAGTTCGCGTTCATTCTCAGAAGGGATCAGAACTGTTTCAATTCCTCCCCGCAGGGCAGCCAAGAGTTTTTCCTTAAGCCCGCCAATAGGCAATATTTCACCGCGCAAGGTAATTTCACCGGTCATGGCGACATTTGCACGGGCCGGAATACCCGTCAGGGCAGACACTAATGCCGTACACATGGCCACACCGGCGCTTGGTCCATCTTTGGGCGTCGCGCCTTCAGGCACATGTATATGGAAATCATGTACCTTGTAAAACTCGGGATCAATGCCCAGGATCTCACTGCGACTCCTGACAACGGTCATTGCCGCTTCAATGGATTCCTTCATGACATCACCTAGCTGCCCCGTATGAGTTGCCTTGCCCTTACCCGGGACAACTGCTGCCTCAATAGTGAGCAAATCACCTCCGACTTCAGTCCAGGCAAGTCCAATTACCTGACCAACCCTGTCTTCCTCTTCTGCACGGCCGAAACGAAATCTCTTGACCCCAATCAGTTTTTCCAGCCGCCCCGGAGTAATTGCGACACGACCCTTGGGAGGCTTTAGCAGGATCTGCTTGACCACCTTGCGGCAGATATTGGCAATCTCGCGCTCCAGATTACGTACCCCGGCTTCACGAGTGTAATAACGGATAATATCGCGGATCGTTGTGTCGCTGATGCTAATCTCATCCGTCTTTAGTCCATTCTGCTCGAGTTGCTTGGGGATCAAGTACTTAGTTGCAATGTTTATCTTTTCTTCTTCCGTATAACCTGAAATACGGATGACTTCCATACGATCCAGTAATGCTGGTGGAATGTTGAGACTGTTCGCCGTGGTCACAAACATCACCTCGGACAGGTCGTAATCCACCTCAAGGTAATGATCATTGAAGGTATGATTCTGTTCGGGATCCAGGACCTCGAGCAAGGCAGATGCCGGGTCACCCCGGAAATCCATCGCCATCTTGTCAACCTCGTCAAGCAAAAAGAGAGGGTTCTTTTTACCCACCTTGGCCATGCTCTGGATAATCTTGCCCGGCATCGAGCCAATATAAGTCCTGCGATGTCCCCGTATCTCGGCTTCATCGCGAATCCCGCCGAGCGACATACGCACAAATTTACGATTCGTGGCCCTTGCAATTGATCGGCCGAGCGAGGTTTTACCTACGCCAGGAGGCCCCACCAGGCAAAGAATTGGCCCCTTCATCTTGCGCACGCGGTGCTGTACTGCCAGGTACTCAAGGATCCGTTCTTTGACTTTCTCCAGGCCATAGTGATCTGCTTCCAGTATCTTCTCGGCCTTTTCAATGTCGCGGCTGATCTTGCTGCGATGTTTCCACGGAACGTTCACCAGCCAGTCAACATAATTCCTGACGACAGTCGCCTCTGCGGACATTGGGGACATGAGTTTCAGCTTGTTTAATTCAGAGACTGCCTTGGACTTCGCTTCTTTTGGCATGCCGGCTTTCTCAATCTTGCCGGAAAGCTCCTCAATCTCATTTGGCGCTTCATCCATATCACCAAGTTCTTTCTGAATGGCCTTCATCTGTTCATTCAGATAATACTCACGCTGGCTCTTTTCCATTTGCGACTTAACCCGGCCGCGGATGCGCTTTTCGACCTGGAGCAGTTCAATCTCGGATTCCATCAAGCCGATGAGATACTCCAGTCTCTCATTGATGTTGACCGTTTCCAGAACGACCTGTTTTTCCTCTATCTTGATCGACATGTGGGCGGCAATCGTATCCGCCAGTCGACTGGCATCATCTATACCGGTCAGTGATGTTAATAATTCAGGTGGAACCTTTTTATTGAGCTTGACGTATTGATCGAATTGATTCACTGCCGAGCGAGTCAGCACTTCCAGTTCACGGTCGTCCCCATAACCGGATTCCAGTAATTCCGCAGAGGCAGAAAAATAGCTCTCAGAATCAATAAATTTGATAATCCTGGCCCGGGAATCACCTTCGACTAATACCTTGATGGTTCCGTCAGGCAATTTAAGCAGTTGCAGAATATTTGACAGCGTGCCAACGGTATAAACATCCTCTATACCCGGTTCGTCATCAGCCGCGCTCTTTTGGGCGACAAGCAGGATCTGTTTATTAGTTTCCATGGCCCGATCCAAGGCCCGAACAGACTTCTCCCTGCCCACAAAGAGCGGAATAACCATATGCGGGTACACAACCACATCCCGCAAGGGAAGGGCCGAGTATATCGTTGCATCAGCAGATACAGGGGTTGAATTCTCTTCTGACATTCGAGTCTCCCAGAATCAGGTTGCAGGGCTAATACAGTATATTGGGACTATGGGACGTTGTTTCAAGTCGTCAAACCAGTAGCCATATTAAATTTCATAATGAGCGAACAATGGCTGCATGCACGCAAAAAGGAGAACGAATCAATCCGGAGCTACCTTCTGCATTTCCGTACCTTCATAAATCATCAAAGGCTTTGAATCGCTGGTAATGACAGCCTCATCAACAACAATCTTGGAAACATTCTCCAGAGAGGGTAAATCATACATTGTATCCAGCAATACATTCTCCAATATCGAACGTAAGCCACGCGCCCCCGTTTTACGTTCCATTGCATAGCGGGCGACTGTGCGCAGCGCATCTTTGCGAAATTCGATTTCACAACCTTCCATATCGAACAATCGTGCATACTGTTTGGTAATCGCATTCTTCGGTTCAAGCAGAATTTGCACCAATTGATCTTCATCAAGTTCATCAAGTGTTGCAACAACGGGCAGACGCCCGACAAACTCAGGGATCAAACCGTATTTAATCAGATCCTCCGGCTCCACTGTCTGCAGTAACTGGCTCATGCTCTTTTTATCGCTCAAACTCTTGACGTCTGCAGAGAAACCAATACCGCTTTTTTCAGAGCGTTCACGGATAATTTTGTCCAGTCCCCCGAATGCGCCACCACAGATAAACAGGATATTAGTGGTATTGACCTGCAAAAATTCCTGCTGGGGATGTTTGCGTCCACCCTGTGGCGGGACTGAAGCGATTGTGCCCTCGATCAGTTTCAGCAGGGCCTGTTGCACACCTTCCCCGGAAACATCACGGGTAATCGATGGATTGTCCGATTTACGTGAAATCTTGTCGATCTCGTCAATATATACGATCCCTGTTTGCGCCTTTTCAACATCGTAATCGCATTTTTGCAATAGTTTCTGGATAATATTTTCAACGTCCTCCCCGACATAACCAGCTTCAGTCAGTGTAGTGGCGTCCGCGATGGTAAAAGGCACATTGAGAAGACGGGCCAGGGTTTCCGCCAGAAGCGTTTTACCGCTTCCGGTCGGACCTATCAGCAGAACATTACTTTTAGCCAGTTCAACATCGGATTTTTTGACCCCATGATCAAGGCGCTTGTAGTGATTATAAACTGCGACAGACAGTATCTTTTTGGCGATGACCTGTCCGACAACATATTCATCCAGTATCTTTTTTATCTCATGCGGTGTGGGTAGTTTACTGCCGCTTCCCGTAACAGGCTTCTCCTGGATCTCTTCCCTGATGATATCATTGCAGAGCTCCACGCACTCATCGCAAATAAAAACTGAGGGACCCGCGATCAGTTTACGAACTTCATGTTGGCTCTTGCCACAAAACGAGCAGTACAGTAAACGATCACCGTCGCTGTTTTTGCCCTGCTTGTTATCACTCATAAGCCACCTCTTTCGTTCGTGAGTTTATCTATACGACGTCCCATCCTAGGTGGACCCGAATTCAGCATCTGATATTTTACTGCGTTCAGTCAATACTGAATCAATCAATCCATATTCCTTCGCCTCTTCCGAACTTAAAAAATGATCCCTCTCGGTATCCTGTCTGATCTTATCCAGAGGTTGACCTGTATGTAACGAGAAAATCTGGTTTAATCGATCACGGGCCTTCAGGATTTCACGAGCATGAATATCGATATCCGTCGCCTGACCCTGGAAACCACCCAGAGGTTGATGAATCATCACACGGGAATGGGGCAAACAAAATCGTTTGCCTGCAGCACCACCAGCCAATAATAAAGCACCCATGCTGGCTGCCTGCCCTACACACATTGTACTGACGGCCGGTTTGATAAATTGTATGGTATCGTATATGGCCAGACCTGAGGAAACATCCCCCCCGGGTGAATTGATGTAAAGATGGATATCCTTATCCGGGTTTTCAGATTCCAGATACAACAATTGCGCCACAATCAGATTGGCCACATTATCTTCAATCGGTCCCACCAGAAATACCACGCGCTCTTTTAACAAACGCGAATAAATATCATAGGCACGTTCCCCGCGTGAGGTCTGTTCGACCACCATGGGTACCAGATTCAATGCTTTTATCTCATTGTTTTTCATACAATTTTAATATGATGACTGCTTCTACCCTGATTAGACTTTATTCAGTCTGCCCTTTATTCATAAGTGCGTCAAACGTCAATTTTTGCTCTTTAACCTTGGCCCTGGACAAGATCCACTTGACCACTTCATCTTCGAGCGCCAATGCTTCCACCTCGGCAAGACGATTCTGATCGCTGTTGTACCATTTAATAACCTCATTTGGATCCTCATAACTCTGCGCAATCTTTTCGATCATGTTTCGCACCGTTGCAGGATCAGTTTTAATTTGATTGGTCTTGACGATATCAGCAATGATCAACTGCAATGTCACTTTTTTCTCAGCCTGTTCATTAAACGCAGTAGTATCTTTGACAGGCAGGTTATCTACATTGATCCCTCGCATCTGCAGACTCGCACTGAATTGTTCATGCAGATGCATTGCCTCATTATTGATAAGGGTTTTAGGTAACTCGATTTTGTTGGCCGCATACAAAACATCCAGTATGTTGTTTCTGGTTTTATTTGCGACTGCCATTTCCGCCTCACGCTCCATATTACGGCGCACCTGGGCCTTGAACTCATCGAGTCCTCCTGCATTCACACCCATACTGGAGAATAATTTTTCATCCAGTTCAGGCAGAACCTGCTCATTCACCGCCTTGACAGCGACGAGGAATTTAACGGGCTTACCGGCAAGCTCCCGTTTATGGTATTCATCAGGAAAATCAAGGTTCAGTGTTAATTCCTCCCCCGCCTTCGCCCCTGATAAACCGTCCTCAAAACCTGCAATCAGCCGCTTTGATCCCAATTCAACCTGGAAATCCCTGGCCTCTCCGCCTGCAAATGCTTCACCATCAACACTACCCTTGAAATCAATGATCAGTACGTCACCCTCCCTGGCTTTTCGCTTAACTGCCTGTAATGAACGCTGCTGTTTACGAATTACCTCGATCATTTTTTCAACATCATCATCAGATATCTGACAGACAGCCTTTTCTAATTTCAATTTTTCAATGGGTGCAAGGTTGACCTCCGGATAGACTTCAAAGGTAGCGGTATAAACCAGACCCTGCCCCTGTTCAGCATCCATGGGATCAATCGTAGGCCGGCTTGCAGGACGTAACTTCTCTCTGGCGAGGGCCTCATAAAAACTGGTTTGTACAACCTCGCCGATAACCTCCTGGCGAACCTTGGTACCGAAACGTCTTTGCACCACTTTAAACGGCGCCTTGCCGGGCCTGAAGCCCTGAATACGTGTGGTACGTGACAGTGATTGCAAACGGTTAACTACTTCATTTGCAATCTTCTCCTCCGGTACCTCAACACGCATGCGTCTTTCCAACGGGCCAGTATTTTCAACGGATACCTGCATACTCACTCCTCAACAACCCTCAGTGAATTCAATCCAGTTTCGGTTAATATCGGTTGCACTATATTGGTGCGAAAGGAGAGACTCGAACTCTCACGGGTCGCCCCACTGGTACCTAAAACCAGCGCGTCTGCCAATTCCGCCACTTTCGCTGCAGAGTGAACATCAATATTTGGATCATCGCTCTGGCATTTGCCTGGCATTATAAATCCCTGAGAATCCTTTGTAACCCCCGTGCACAACTATTCGATTTTCCTGAAAAAATGCCTGCGCCCTGAAATGCTAAATATGGGCTGTATTTTACTCCTATAGCCCTTTGGCAAGGGTATTTTTTATTAAAATAACGATAGCCCGAACAATAAATGCATGATGAGTGAATGGATTGAGGATTTGATCGATAATCGTGGCTGGACAAAAAATCTGGTCAG
>Ga0326597_10010798_pt1 | contig 12145 bp, 10 predicted proteins | sample RVTome_12_FD_203789 | JGI IMG/M metagenome (GOLD analysis project Ga0326597, IMG submission 203789) | Soil microbial communities from uranium-contaminated site in the Upper Colorado River Basin, Wyoming, United States - RVT100D185 | ecosystem: Environmental > Terrestrial > Soil > Contaminated >... | reverse complement strand
ATCGGCGGGTCGGGACGGTGGCGGCGGGAGGGAGGCGCGGAAGTTCGCCAGCCGGCGCTCGAGCGTGGGCGCGTCCACCTCAGGCAGCGCCTACCGGGGCGGCGATCTCCTCGCTCCGTCCTCCATCGGCCGCCGCATCCGGCTTGCCCGGCCCGGTGCGCAGCTCCGCGAGGAGGCGGAGCGCGAGCGACTTCGCGTCGACGTGCGGCTCGAGCCGCGGGCCCGTGCAGGCCGGACAGCCCGCCTCGCAGGCGCACGCGGCGATGAGCTCCACGGCTCCGGCAACGAGCTCGTCGTGCCGGGCAAAGAGCCGTTCCGACAGGCCGACTCCACCGGGCACCGCCTCGTACAGGTAGATCGTCGGCGCCTCCTGGTGCGGCGAGCGGACCTGGGTCACGAGCCCGAGGTCTCGCGGGTCGACCATGAGCAGGACGCTCGCCACGGCCTGGATCGCCCGCCCGGCACCGAGCAGCGCGACGTCGAGGTCGTCCCGCCGCCAGGCGTTCCGGAGGCGCTCAGCGGTCAGCCAGTACGCGGTCGTCTGGAGTTCCAGCTCCGGCAGGTCGACCGGCCCCCAGCCGACGTTCTCGTCGGTCACGAACTTGAGCTTCTTGTAGAGCGTGACGAGGCTCGCGACCATGACCTCGCCGTGCAGCCGGCGACCGCCCGGCGCCGTGGCCTCCGCGAACACGTCGAGCGGCTTCAGCGTCACCGCCCGGTTGGCGTACGTGTAGTGGTCCGCGTCGATCCTGTGGACGTACGCTTTGCGCTCGCCCCAGTCGAGCTTGTCGACGTGGTACTGGACCGACTCGTGCAGGTAGATCGCATGGTCGTGGACGAGGACCTGGGCGCTGAACAGGTCCACCTCGCCGAGCACGCGCGGCCGGTCCGGCGTCGTGTCGATGATCACGACGTTCTCCGGCGCGGCGGCCCGCAGGGAGATCTCCGACGCCGGGAAGTTCTCCGAGCTCCAGTACCAGCGCCCGTCGCCGGCCTGGCGGACCTGGCCGCCCTCGCCGAGGAACGCGAGCAGGTCGTCGACCGGCCCGGGGCCGAAGACCTCGCCCGGCTCGAACGGCATCTCGAACGTCGCCGCGCGCAGGTGCGCGAGCAGGACGTGCAGGTTGTCCGGGTCCGCCCGCGCCTCCTCCGGCCGACCGCCGATGAGGAACTCCGGGTGGTGGATGACGTACTGGTCCACCGGCGCGGGGGAGGCGACGAGGATCGACACGCTCGCCTCGGCTCGCCGTCCGGCCCGACCGATCTGCTGCCACGTCCCGGCGATCGAGCCCGGGTAGCCGGCCAGGATCGACACGTCGAGCCGGCCGATGTCGACGCCGAGCTCGAGCGCGTTCGTGCTGACCACGCCGAGGATCTCGCCGTCGCGGAGGCCGCGCTCGATCGAGCGACGTTCCGTCGGGAGGTAGCCGCCGCGGTAGCCGCGGACGCGTGAACGGGGGCCGAACCCCTCGCGGAGCGCCTCGCGCAGCCCCGTGAGCAGGATCTCCACGGCTACCCTCGAACGACCGAAGATGATCGTCTGGCGCCCGGCCCGCAGGAACGGCAGCGCCCAGCGCTGGGCAAGGGTGAGGGCGGATCCGCGGGCGCCGGTGGACGCGTCGACGATCGGCGGGTCGACGAGGAGGATGTGGCGCTCGCCGGACGGGGCACCGTTGCGGTCGACCAGGCGCGCCGGCCGGCCGGTCAGCGAACGGGCCAGCTCGCCCGGGTTCCCGATCGTCGCCGAGCAGCACACGATGACCGGGTTGGAGCCGTAATGGCGGCACAGCCGGAGGAGCCGCCGGAGCACGTTCGCGACATGGCTGCCGAACACGCCCCGGTACGTGTGCAGCTCGTCGACGACGATGACCCGGAGCTGCTCGAACAGCTGGAACCACTTCGTATGGTGGGGGAGGATCGCGGAGTTGAGCATGTCCGGGTTCGTCACGACGACCTGGCCGGCGGTCCGGATCGCCGAGCGGATCGGTGCCGGCGTGTCGCCGTCGTACGTTGCGGCCGAGACCTCGAGGCCGGCCAGGCGCGTCAGGGCCAGCAGTTCCGCCACCTGGTCCTGGCCGAGGGCCTTGGTCGGGAACAGGCACAGCGCCCGGGCGGACGGGTCGTCGGCGATCGCCTGGAGGATGGGCAGCGCGTAGCACAGGGTCTTGCCCGACGCGGTCGGCGTGACGACGACGACGTCCTCCCCGGCATGGACGGCCTCGACCGCCTCCGCCTGGTGGACGTACGGGCGCTCGACCCCGCGCGTCGCGAGGCCGTCGCGCAGGCGCGCGTCAAGCCAGTCCGGCCACTCGCCGTACTCCGGGTCCCGTGCCGGCAGCACCTCGTGGTGGACGACCCCGCGCGCGAGCGACGGCTCCTCGAGCAGGGTCGACAGGACGGCGGTCGCGGAGGCAGGGGCGTAGGTCCGCATAACTCGCGCTCCAAATAGAACAGATGCTCGAAATCCCGGCGAGTGTAGCAGGACCATCCATCGCCGCCGTGACACCTTGTCTGTCACGGAGAGCGCCGACCCGGGCGCCGCCAACGTCCCGTTCGCAATTTGACATGTCAGCTGCCCGCAGCTACCCTGCGGGGAATGTCACGGCCCGACGCGCCCGCGCCGTCCGACGACGTCGACGAACCGGCCACCCCGTCGGCCGACACCACCGACGCCGGAACCGCCGTCGAGGCCACGTTCCTATCCCCGGCCGACCCGGCCGACCCGGTCACCGCCGTCCTTCCGGCCGGCGAGGTGGACCTCGGCGGTCTCCCGCTCACCGGCATCACCCGGCGCCGGATCGCGTTCCTGGCCGCCGCCTTCGTCACCGCCTGGATCGTCATCGTCTTCGCCCGCCAGGTCGGCGAAGCCTCGGCCGCCACGACGCGGGCGGACCAGATGCGTGCGGCCAACGTCGCGCTGGCCGGCGAGGTGGCGGCGCTCGAACGCGAGCTCGAGCTCATCCAGCGCCAGGAGTACTTCGTCCAGCAGGCGCGCGGCTATCGGCTCGGCGCGCCGAACGAGATCCCGTTCACCCTCTCGCCGGACGCGCCGCCGCTCGCCCCCGACGCGCCCGGCTCGGCAGCCGCGCGACTGGGCGGCGAGGTCCCCGCCGTGACGCCCCTCGAGTCGTGGCTTTCGCTGCTGTTCGGACCTGAGCGGTAACGTATCCTTCGGTTCGCGCGTCTACGGGGCTGCCGGCCGCACGCGCCGGATGGAGGGACAGCGGCGGATGCCGACGATCTCGGTCCCGGTCGAGGACCTCGTGTTCATCATCTGCGCGCTCGTTGGCGGCGCGCTGCTCCTCGTCACCGTGCTCGTCGATGACCTGCTCGGCGGCCTGCTCGACGCACTCCACATCGGGTTCGACATCGGCGGCGTGTCGCTCATGCCGCTCGCGCTCGGGTTCGTCTCGATGTTCGGGGTCGGCGGGCTGTTCGCGACGCAGGTCCTCGACCTTCATGGCGGGCAGGCGGCGCTCGTTGGCACGGTCTCGGGCGCCGGCGGGTTCGGGCTCGTGTTCGGCCTGTTCTCGATCTTCCGTCGGGCGGAGGGCTCGGCCCCGTTCCAGCTGAGCGACCTCGTCGGGCGCGGTGGATCGGTGGCCGTGTCGATCCCGGCCGGACGGCGCGGCAGCGTCTACGTCAAGGCAGAGGGGCAGACCCACGAATTCAGTGCGACGGCCTCCGTCGACCTGGCCAGTGGGACGCCGATCACGGTGACCGGGGTGGCCGGCAACGGACTGGTCGTCGCGCCGGAGGCGCCGGCGACGGATGGAGGACCGCACGGTGCTTGACGGACTGTTCGAATTCGTGGGCTCGTCGAACATCGTGGTGTTCCTCGGGATCGTCATTCTCGTGCTGCTCATCGCCTACATCGGCAGCCGCTACAAGGTGGCCAAGGCGAACGAGGCGCTCATCATCAGCGGCCGCCGCGAGCGGAGCGCCACCGGCGAGCAGCGGCTCAAGGTGGTCCGCGGCCAGGGAACGGTCGTGCTGCCGCTCCTCCACCGCGTCGGCACGCTCAAGCTCACCGCGCGCCAGATCAACGTCAACCTCGCCGACGCCGTCTCGCGGCAGGGCATCAAGGTGGCCGTCCAGGGCGTCGCCACGTTCAAGATCGGGGCGGACGACGAGTCGATCCAGAACGCCGCCGAGCGCTTCCTCGAGGCGCGCGACGAGGAGGTCGATTCGATCGTCAAGAACGTCCTCGAGGGATCCCTTCGTTCGATCGTCGGCACGCTGACCGTCGAGGAGCTCAACCTCGACCGTCAGAAGTTCCAGCAGGCGGTCCAGGACGCGGCCAAGGGCGACCTCGCGACATCGGGGCTGCAGATCGATTCGTTCACCATTCAGGCGATCCGCGACGAGTCCGGCTACATGGACCTCATCGGCCAGCAGGAGACGGCCCGCCGCGAGCGCGACGCCCGGATGGCCAAGGCCGCGGCGGATCAGGAGGCCGCCGTCCGGGAGGCGGAGGCGAACCAGGTCAAGATCAACGCCGAGCGCGACGTGTCGGTTCGGCGCGCGGAGACGGAGATGCAGATCGCCGCCGCGGAGGCCCGCGCGGCGCAGGCCGGCCCGCTGGCCCAGGCGGAGGCGCAGCAGGAGGTCACGCGCAAGCAGACGGAGCTCGCCCAGCTCGAGGCGGACCGCAAGCAGAAGGAACTCATCGCCTCGACGATCCGCCCCGCGGAGGCGGACGCGGAGGCGCAGATCCGCCGCGCCGAGGGCGAGAAGGGTGCCCGGATCGCCCAGGCCCAGGCGGAGGCGGAGCGGGTCAAGTTGGCCGGCCAGGCGGAGGCGGCGGTGACGGTCACGAAGGGCGAGGCCCAGGCGCGTGTCGTCGAGGTGAACGCCGAGGCGACGGCCAAGCAGACGACCCTCGAGGGCAACGCCGAGGCCGGGATCGTCCTGTCCAAGGGCGAGGCGGAGGCCAAGGCGCTCGAGCTCCGCGCGCACGCGTATCGCCAGTTCAACGAGGCGGCGGTCATCCAGACGGTCCTGTCGATGCTGCCCGAGATCGTCCGGGCGGCGGCGGAGCCGATGGGCAACATCGGGTCGCTCACGGTCCTGTCGTCCGAGGGGGCGTCCGATATCGTCAAGACGACGACGCGGACGGTGGCCGAGGCCGGCGCCGCGGTCAAGGGACTGACCGGCATCGACATCCCGGCCCTCCTCGCGGGCGCGATGGGTGGCGCCCGAGCCGGCGGTGGGCCGGCACCGACCGGTCCGACCGGCGGCCGTGGCGGTGCTGGCGGCGGCGGGGGTGCTGGCGGCGGTCGCGGCGGTGCGGGCGGTGCGGGCGGGGGCGGCCGAAGTCCGAAGGCGCCGCCGTCCGGAGCCGGCCCGTCGGCCAGGCCCTCGTCAGCGGCGTCGGCGGGGCCGGCCGCGACGCCCGGATCCACGGGCGCGGCGTGGGGCGCACCGCCAGCCGAGGATCCGGCATCCGCGTTCGCTCGTGCGGGGGAGGCGATGGAGCGTGCCGCGACCTCGATCGGCGCGACCGTCGCGGCCACGCCGGTCGTCGGAGTGACCGAACCGGCCGCCCCGACGGCAGCCGAAGCGCGGAAGGCCGCGCGCGAGGCGGCGACGACGACCCAGCCCCTCGAGACGCACGCCGCGCGACGCGAACGGATGGCCCGGCCGGCCAGCCCGCCGGCCAGCGCGGAGATCACGCGCGAGACCACGCTCGACGATGCGGCCCTGCGCCTCGCCAACGACCTTCGGGCGATCCCCGGCATCGAGCGCTTCGGCACGACCCGGCTGGCGGACCTCGAGCGGGGCGGCCCGCGGCCGCTCCGGACGATGTGGCGGATCGCGCGCGACCAGCTCGACGAGCGATACGGGCAGATGACGATCGGCGAGATGCTCGACCAGGCGGCCCGGCGCGGCGGCGGCACCGGGCCCGCTGCGAGCGCCTGACCGGACGCGGGCGCCCCATCGCGTGTCGGCCGAGTACGAGCGGATCCTCGCCGAGAACCTCCGCTACACGGAGTCGTTCGACCGCTCCGCGCTGACCGCGGCGCCCCTGTCGGGGATCGCCGTCGTCGCGTGCATGGACGCGCGGCTCGACGTCGAGGAGGCCCTCGGCCTGCGGACGGGCGACGCGCACATCATCCGCAACGCCGGCGGGCTCGCCACCGAGGACGTCGTCCGCTCGCTCATCGTCAGCCAGCAGCTGCTCGGGACGGACGAGATCGTCGTCATCGGGCACACCGGGTGCGGGCTGCTCGACGCCGACGAGGACGACCTGCGCGCGAGGGTGTTCGCGCAGAGCGGTCGGCCGGCCGAGATCGCGTTCGGGTCGTTCGACGACCTCGACGCGAGCGTGCGTCGGCAGGTGGAGACGCTGCGGGGTCATCCGTGGCTCAAGCGGGTGCCCGTCCACGGGCTCGTGTTCGAGGTCGAGACCGGCCGGCTGTACGAGGTGGTCTGAGCCGTCAGTCGGTCGTCTGGTCCGTCAGTCAGTCGGTCGATCGGCGGTCCGGGCGGGTCGGCCCCCCTCGAAGGTGACCTCCGACCCTGCCCGTGCCGGTCGGCCCGGCGCAAGACTCCGGCATCCGGTGGCGAACGGACGCCACCTCGCCCCGGGTAGGAGGCGCGTCATGACCCGGGTGCTCGTCGTCCATCACGACATCGATCTCGGCGACCAGGAGGTCGACTCCCTGCGCCGGCGCGGGTACGAGGTGACCCAGTGCCTCGGGCCGATCGGCGCCCGCTGCCCGATCCTGGCCGGGCGGACGTGCGCGCTCGCCGATGCCGCCGACGTGCTCGTCTACGACGCATGGGCGACCGGCGAGCCGGACGGTGCGGAACGGCTCATCGAAGGGCTTCGCGAACTTCATCCGGACGTACCGATCGTGCTCACAGCGTCGGGCATCGAGCCGGACTGGATCGAGACGATCGGGGCCCACTCGATCACGCCGCTCGTGGGGCTGCCGACCGGGCAGCGGCTGGCCGAGGCGATCGAGGCGGCGTTGGCCGCGCGCATGCCGTCAGCGGCGGGCTGATCGGGCTTCCGGCCCTCCGGACCGGGCGGCGAGGTCGAGATCGGCCGCACACGTCGGCCGACGGATCGGCCGCCTCCTCCGGTCGCGCCGATCTCGACCTCCGGTGAATTCGGTCGGCGTCGTCGATACGCCCGAATGTGGCAGCATGGTTTCAGCCGCCCCAGCGCTTCGTTCGCGTCCCGGTCCCACCGGAGGTCCCAATGCGCCGACTGCTTGCCTCGCTCGCTGCTTTGTCAGTTCTGCTCGTTTCCGCGGCCCCGGCCCTCGCGGCGCCTCCGTCGAAGGCGTGCCCGCCCGGTGCGTCCGGCTACGCCGCCGTCCCGGTCGATTGGGTGTGGCAGCCCGGCGATGGCTTGCCGGCTGCCGGTGACGACCCTGCCTGGGATCTCGCGCTGGCCGGGTTCGCGGCGGAAGGGTTCACGGCCGAGGAGGTCGCGGAGCTGTTCGGGTTGGGGTCGGTCGAGGAGCTGTACGGGTTCGCGCTCGACGACCGCAGGGCGATCGACCGCGACGCGAACGGCTGGGTCTGCCTGAAGGACCTGCCGGACACGCCGGGGATCCCCGCGTTCATCTTCCAGGTCGTCAACGATCGCGCCGGGACGACGTGACGGCGGCGCCTAGCCCGGATTCCTGTTTGAGAACCCATGGACGAGTGAGCGAGTTGCGGCACGGGCGACCTGCCAGGTCAGCGGGCCGCCCGTGACTCGGCGGCCGTTACGGCCGCGCCTCCAGGATCAGGTTGAACGGGGTCTCGGCGGCACGTCGGAAGTTCCTGAAGCCGGCCGCCTCGACGATGGCACGAATCCGGGCTTCGCCTGCCTGGCCGCCGAGCGCCGACTCGTCACCCTCGGACAGGGCGTGTGGCGTGCAGATGAGAGTCGATGCGCCGTAGGAAAGCCGCCCGATCGGGTTGAAGTTGTCCTCGAGTCGGTCGCGCGCCTGGGGCTCCACGATCAACCAGGTCCCGTCGGGACTGAGGGCGCTCCGAACGCGCCGCGCCGCGCCGAGCGGGTCGCCGAAATCGTGCAGACAGTCGAAATGGGCCACGAGGTCGTAGCCGTCGCCCGGGAAGTCCGTGGCCGTTGCGACCTCGAATCGCACGCGGTCGCTAACTCCTGCCTGGGCCGCAAGCTCGGAGGCTCGGGTGATCGACGGCGCATGGCTGTCAAATCCGACGAACGTGGAGGCAGGGAAGGCACGCGCCATCATGACCGTCGCGGCACCGTGCCCACAGCCGACATCGGCTACGCGCCCGCCGGCGCGTAGCCGAGCATCGACTCCATCGAGCGCCGGAATCCAGGCCGCGACGAGGAGCGCGGCGTAGTTGGCTCCGAAGAACCGTTCCGTCCCCTCGAACAAGCGGGGGTCGTGTTCGCCGTACGCATATCCCTCGCCCGTCCGGAACCGCTCAGCGATCTTCGGCTCGGACCGCAGGGCCGCGATGATGGATTCGAAGCCTCCAAGGACGCAGAATGGGCTCGTTTCGTCCGCCAGCACCACCCGTTGTTCGGGGCTGAGCGAGAAGCGGGCGCTTTCCGGGTCGTACTCGACATATCCGCCCGCTGCGCAGGCGGCCAGCCATTCGCGAACATAGCGCTCGACTGTACCGGTCCGGGTGGCAAGCTCGGCCGGGGTCGCCGCGCCGCTCGCCAGCGCCTGGAAGAGACCCAGGCGATCGCCGAGCGAGATCATCGCGGTTGACAATGTCGCTCCGAGGTCGCCGACGGCCTTGCCGACCAGTGCCTGGAGCTTTGCCTCGTCCACGAGGGGTTGATCCGTGAGGGTAGTCATGGCTGCTTCCTTTCTTCGTCAGACGACGAAACGCCCGTAGGCGATCGCCGTGGCAAGGACGCCGAGCGTGGCGTTGACCGCCATGTGGGGAAACTCGCGCCGGGGGAGAAGGAAGGCCCCGGCGCATGCCATCAGGAGGGCGAGCATCAGCGCCGCGAGTGGCGTCAGCCACGAAGCGATGCCGGTCAGCTCGGGCAGGATGAGCCCGATGGCTCCGGCGACCGCAAGGACACCGACCGCCCTGACGAAGGTCGCGGGCAGCGCCTGCATCCACACCAGCCTTGGGTTGGTTATCGATCGCTCGTAGCCGATCGAGTGGCTGTAGCCGGTCCCGAAGAACACCAGCGCCATCACGACCTGCAGGATCCAGAGAGGGATGTTCCAGTCCATGGGCGCGCCTCCTTGCGGGGTCGTTGTGTCCGCTGCGCCGGTCGGGCCCTTGATGGCCTCGCCGATCCGGTGTCACCAGCCTTGTCGTAAGGAGGCTCGGCGGCATCGGGCAGCGCCTTACGGCGCTCCTGAGTTTCGAGGCCGCCACGCGCCAGGACGGGCGTAGACTTGCGTCCGACGACGGGAGAGCGGTGATGGCCGTGGGACCAGCCTTCCAGGAGCCAGGACGGGAGCGGCCGACTCCGGGCATTCCCGGTCTTCCACTCCAGCGGACCAGTTTCGTCGGGCGAGAGCGCGAGGTCGATCGCGTCAGACGTCTCCTCGCCGACACCCGCCTGCTGACCCTCACCGGTCCGGGCGGGATCGGCAAGACGCGCCTCGCGATCGAAGCCGCTCGCAGGTCGTCGAGGCGATTCGTCGGCGGCATCTTCTTCGTAGAGCTCGCCGACCTTGGCAAGCCGGAGCGGCTGCTGGCGACCATTGGCGGGGCCCTCGGGATCGGAGAGCTCGACGGAGCCTCGCCGATCGAGGCGTTGGGCGAGCGCCTGGGGAACTCCGAGACGCTGCTCGTCCTGGACAACTTCGAGCACATCTCGAGTGCTGGCCCGGCAGTGAGCGAGTTGCTGGCGGCCAGTCCCACGCTCCGCGTCGCCGTTACGAGTCGCACGCCGTTGCACCTTGCCGGAGAGCAGGAATACCCGGTTGCGCCCCTCGAGCTTGCGGACCCGGAACGGTCGATCTCACCGGACCAGCTCCGCGCCATCGAATCCGTCGCACTCTTTGTCGAACGCGCCAGGTCGGTTCGGCCAGCTTTCCCCATGACCGAAATCAGCCTTCAGGCAATCGCCGAGATCTGTCGCCGCCTCGATGGCCTACCTCTGGCGATCGAGCTGGCTGCGGCTCGGACGAAGGTCATCTCGGCGGAGACACTCCTGCTTCGACTCGAGCAACGGCTCCCCGCCCTGGCCAGAGGTCCGGCCGACGCTCCGGATCGGCAGCGAACGGTCCAGGCCACGATCAACTGGAGCTACGACCTGTTGGGATCGTCCGAGCGTCGGAGGTTCGCACGCCTCGGGGTCTTCGTCGGCGGATTTGGTCTCGCGGCCGCGGCGGAGATCCTGCGCCCAGACGTCAACCGGCCCGAAGTCGACGTTCTGGAGCCGTTGAGCCATCTCGTCGACAACAGCCTCCTGTTTGTCGACCAGGACGTGGCTGGCGAGCCCCGGTTCAGGATGCTCGAGCCTATCCGCGAGTTCGCCCTGGCTCAGCTGTCTGTTGCGGAGATTGGTGAGCTTCGCGACCGTCATCTGGCCCACTTCGTCGGTGTTGCCGAAGCAGAGCAGGCCCACGAACGTGGCGCCGACCAAGGGGCATGGATCCGTCGACTTGCCGCGGATCGAGACAACGTCCGGGCCGCCCTCGCCTACGCGCTTGAGCAGCGCGACGGGGAACGGCTCCTGCGCCTGGCCGGTGCGCTGGAGCGCCGGTTCTGGCTCGCCAGCGGAGACCTGGACCTTGCTGAGAGCCGACGGTGGCTGGACGCCGCCTTGGCGATCGAGCCGGCTGCATCGGCCGGGGTTCGTGCCGTGGCCTTGCTCCGGCTGGCCGAGACACATGCGCTGCCGTCGGCCCGGATCTTCTCAGTCCTCGAGGAAGCCCTGGCCGAGTACTCGCGGGCAGGTGACGAGGCAGGGATGACCGAAGCTCTTTCTGCACTGGGCTCGATGGCCACCTATGGCGGAGACCTCACCGCTGCCGAGGCGCACCTCACCCGAGGACTCACGCTCGCGCGCCGTATCGATGCCCGACCCGAGCGACTCGTGGAACTCCTTGTTTCGCTCGGTCTGCTCGAATATCGACGTCGCGAGCCCGGGCTGGGCCGTGCGCAGTTCGAAGAGGCGCTGGTCATCGCCCGGCAGGCTGCCGACGCATCGGGGATGGCGATGACATTGGGCCACCTCGGCCGCCTCGCCCTCACCGAGGGCGACACAGCGCGCGCTCACGCCTCGTTTGCCGAGAACGTCGCCTTGGCCCGCGCGATCGGTGATACGGAGCGGTTGGGGATGGCGCTGTGCGACCTCGCGTCGGCGCGGATCGCGTCCGGAGAGCTCGAGGTCGCGCGCCGACTCATCCTCGAGGCAGCGCATACAAGCCGCCGGCTCAACTGGTGGTTTCGGGTGAGGGTTCTCGACGCGGTGGCCCACTGGCTCTTCGCCGTTGGGGCAGTCGACGAGGCGGTCGCGTGTCTGTCGGCTGCGGATCGGACGCGACCCGACACCGAGATGAATTGGGATCCCGACCGCGTCGCCACCCGCGACGGGCTCGTGGAGCGCTCGAGAAAGGTCCTGCATCGGTCCGCATTCGCTGCCGCGTGGGCTGCCGGGCAGACCCTGACCCTCGCCGCCGTGTTGGAACGAGGCGTCATGTCGATGGAAACCACCGTCATCCAGGCAGATGTGGCAGCGGCCCCTGGGCCTCGTGGGCGCCGTGACCTCAGTCCGCGCGAGCTCGAGGTGTTCGCCCTGGTCGCGGACGGCCGATCCGATGGCGAGATCGCGGCGGAGCTGTTCATCAGCAAGAAGACGGCCAGCGCCCATGTGGCGCACATCAAGAACAAGCTCGGCGTCGAGAGTCGTGTCGAGATCGCGGTCGCAGCGATCCGGGCCGGCGTGGTGGAACCGTTGACCGTCGAGCGTCGATGACCCCAGGCTTCCGACACCATCTTGGCGGGACAACGAGGACAGGGTCCGTGGGCCGCGTACGGCCTCGCGCTCCAGAACCCGGTGCTCGTCGTGCCACACAGCCTGGCGTCGCTGACCGGGGCAGCGACGCTCCTCGTGGCCTGGCGCCATTGGCCCGAGGCGCGCGTCGGCGGCCGTGCCGATCGCCACTGACCGCTTGACCACTCCCGAGGGCGGCGCTCTCCTGGACCCGGCGCGGGTCGAGGGGATCGT
>Ga0326597_10010797_pt1 | contig 12148 bp, 11 predicted proteins | sample RVTome_12_FD_203789 | JGI IMG/M metagenome (GOLD analysis project Ga0326597, IMG submission 203789) | Soil microbial communities from uranium-contaminated site in the Upper Colorado River Basin, Wyoming, United States - RVT100D185 | ecosystem: Environmental > Terrestrial > Soil > Contaminated >... | reverse complement strand
GAACTCGTCCACGCCCTGCGCGGAGTAGATCTTCATGATGTGCCAGATGATCGGCTTGCCGCCGATCTCGATCATGGGCTTGGGCCTGAGGACGGACTCTTCGCTGATCCTCGTGCCGAGCCCGCCAGCCAATATCACGCACTTCATCAAGATTTCCCGTCCAGCAGATTGGCGTATTTTCGCAGAAAGTCCCGGCCGATCCGGGTTACGCCGCCATAGCTGTAGTGCCCGGGGCGCATGAGGGCCTTGAACCGGCGCTGCCGCTCCTCGTCCTCGGAAGAATAGGCCGTGCCCTTGCTGGAGCGCTGCAGCACCTCCAGCGCGAGGTCGCTGATGTCCTCCCGCGTATTCTCGACCAGCCGGAGGCCGCGTTCCCGGTACTGCGTGGTAAACCTGAAGTTCGCGATCTCCGAGTCAAAGATCTCGCGAAAGCCCAGGTACCGCCCTTGTTCGTCCGACCACAGCAGCTTGGGAATGGCGACATCGTTGAAGCCGAACTTCAGCAGCGTCGACAGCGGGGCCTGATTCGCCATCGCGCAGGGCCTGCCGAACACGCTTGCCACCTCCGAAAGCCCGGACGGGCTGCCGAGGAAGAACCTGCAGCTCGCACAAAGAAAGACATCCATCCAGTCGGAGCGGATTTCGAGATGCGCATAATCGAGGATCCTCTCCATGGTTCCGAGGCGCCGCATGGTCGGATCGCCCATGCGCATGCACCAGTATCCCTGCTTTGCGAGCGCCGCGACGGCGGGCAGATAGTTCTCGATGTTGCAGTTCCTGAACGAATGCAGCGCCTCGTCGGACGGCGAAAAGCCTTCTTCCCGGCAATGAAAGCAGATGATCCCCGCGTCGGCGGGCACGCCAAGCGCCGAGAGCAGCGCGCGCCCCTCGCGCTGGTGCTGCGCGCTCAGGGCGAGCAGTGCCGGACGGTTGCCCCATGCCGCCTGCACCGCCACGGAAGGCGCCGTTTCGTTGATGGCCAGCGTGTACCGGCCCACGTCGAAGCAGAGATGGGGAAATTGCTGGAACCTCGAGAGGATGGCGACCCAGAGCGAGGAGCGCACGACCTTGACATGGCGACGCCAGTAATCCAGCAGGCATTCGTTGGCGGCGGTGCCGGGCGGGCTCAGAATGACGCCGTAAACCCAGCTTCTCATGCCGAGCATCCGCTCCTTGATGAAGATATCGGGCTCCGCGGCAAGATGGCCGATCCTGCCCAATGCCGTAAAGCGAAGAAATTTGACGCGCGCCGGATACAGCGGTGCCGACAGCACCCCGAGGATGAGGCGCAGGATGGCGGCGACCGCCTTGAACGCCCGCGGATGCCTGCGGATGCGTTCCTTGAGCGAAGCAAACCAGGCCCGGCCTGACATCAGCTTCCGATCCAATTGTCCGGACGGCAAGACGCATCCATGCCTGCAAGGCGAGCCGCTAGAGTGCGGCGAACCTCACCATGTCGCCATGGTCAAGCTGCAGGATCTTGTTGCAATTCTTGCGGATCAACTGTTCGTCATGCGACGCCAGCACCAGGATCTTGGCCTGGTCGACCAGGTTGGCAAGCCGGCTCTGCGCCTTTTCGGCGAACGAGTGGTCGCCCGCGCTCAGCCACTCGTCCATGACAACGATGTCCGCCGCCACGCTCGTCGATATTGCAAACGCCAGCCGCATGTACATCCCGCTCGAGTAGGTGCGCATCGGCATTTGGATGTAGTCGCCGAGACCCGAGAACTCGCATATTTCGTCGACGACGGCTTCGATCTGCTTGCGCTTCAAGCCCATGATCGCCCCGCGCACGAAGACGTTCTCGTATCCCGTCGCCTCGACGTCGATGCCCAACGTCAGGCTCAGCATTGACGCGACGCGGCCGGCCGTCTCGATGGAGCCCCTCACCGGCTCAAAGGCGCCGACCAGCACGCGAAGCAGCGTGGATTTGCCCGACCCGTTGTGGCCGACGACGCCGACACGGTCCCCTTCCCTGAACTCGAAACTCAAACCATTGAGCGCGCGTATGATCACGTGCTCGTGCGCGTCGGTTGCCAGCCGCCCGCCGGTGGCTGCATGCAGTACCGTGCTCTTGAGCGACCGGCTCTTGGCCCCGTAAATCGGGAACTCGACGACGATGCCGTTTGCCGATACGTGAGCCACGCGTCAGACCCAGTAGGCAATGCGCGCCCGAAAGCGCGCGAACAGCAGGAAGGCGGCGGTGTAGCCGAAGAACGTGATGCCGAGCACCGCGGCCCACGAGGACCAGTTCGTCGTCGCCGCCAACAGGGGCGAACGGACCACCTCGAGGAAATGATAGAACGGATTCCACGCAGCCGCCCACTGGTTCTTGCCCAGCATGCCGGCGTGCCACATCACCGGCGTCAGGAAGAAAGCCACTTGCACCAGGCTGCCGACGATCTGCGCAACGTCGCGGTACCGTGCGCACAGCAGGCCAAGGGTGAGGCCGATCCAGATGCCGTTGATCGCGATGAACAGCACGGCCGGTGGTATCAGCAGCAGGTCCCAGGTCAGGGGCGGCGGCCAGAACAGCATCACCAGGAATATGATCACTGCGTTGTGCGCAAGAATGATCAGGTTTCTCCACACCATCCTCAGAATATGCACCGTGAGCGGCAGCTTCATCTGCTTGATGTAGCCCTCGGCCGAAATGAACGCCGTGCATGAATCGGTGATGATGCCGGCGAGGAACATCCACACCACGAAGCCGACCGCGAGAAACGGGAAATAGGCCGAAATGTCCAGCCCGAAAAGACGTCCGTACAGCGGTCCCATTCCGCCCACCAGCGCGGCCGTGCTGATAGTCAGCCAGAACGGCCCGAGAACGGACCGCCGGTAGCGCTGCTTGATCTCGAGCCATCCCAGCATCGGCCAGATATGGATGCTGAGAATCCCTTCCCTGAAATCCTTGGCCGCCAACGCCAACTGACTGCGATTGCCGATTTGCACGCCGCGCCCGATCAGAGACATTTCGCTTGGGAAGCGGGCTTGAAGCGACCGCTTTGATGGCGCGATCTTATCATCACGGCGCGCGTCAGCGGCCGCCGTATCGGAGCTTGAGCATCACAATCACGATGGCGATCGCACAGATCACGAGGTTGGTCACGAACAACTCCACCGAACCGCGCACATGCGCGTAAAACATCCACAACGCGCAGGCGACGATGATGCTCAGGTACATGGCGAGCGACACGTCCGCGGCGGACCGCCGGCGATAAATCCGCCAGGCCTGCGGAAGAAAAGCGCCCACGCTGAGCATGCCGCCGACGCGGCCGGCCAGCGTCGCCAGGTATGCGATCTCGGGGGAATCGACCATGGAGTGACGCCCTTACTTGTTATAATCCGCGCGCCAGCCGCTGCAGCGCCGCCGATCGGATTGCCGCAGCGGATGCGCATGCGATTATGAACTCCTGGTTCTACAAACGCCAAACGTGCCGGCTGTGCAATTCATCGGATGTCGGGTTGGTCCTGCCGCTGGGCGAGATCCCGGTCGTCACGCCGAACGTCGACGTCAAGAACGCCGCCGAGAAATTTGCCGGGGTCCAGGCGCAGACCGTGCCCCTCGGGCTTTACCTCTGCCGCGGCTGCGGTCATCTGCAGCTGCTCGACGTGGTCAACCCCGATATCCAGTACAACAATTTCAACTACACCACCTCCATCTCGCTCGGCCTGCCCGAGCATTTCCTCAAGTTCGCCGATGAGGTGATCGGCGCCGTCGGGACGCCGCGCGGTGCGCTGGTGCTCGAAGTCGGCAGCAACGACGGCACGCTGCTGCGCGCCTTCAAGGAGCGCGGCATGAAGGTTCTGGGCGTGGACCCCGCGCAGAAGATCGCGGCGCGAGCCACGGAGAACGGCACCAAGACGCTGGCGACGTTCTACACCGAGAAGCTCGCCGGCGAAATTCGCGCGCAGTACGGGCCTGCGCAGATCGTGATCGCGAACAACACGTTCGCCAATCTCGATGACCTGGCCGATTTTGCCGCGGCGGTGCGCGCAAGCCTCGCGCCTTCGGGCGCGTTCGTGTTCGAAACGCAATACGGCGCCGACGTCGTCGAGAAGACGCTGATCGACACCGTTTACCACGAGCACCTGTCGTACTTCATGGCGAAGCCGCTGGACCGCTACTTTGCGCGCCACGGACTGCAGCTGATCGACCTGCAGCGCATCTGGACCAAGGGCGGCTCGATCCGCGGGACGGTGCAGCTGGCGGGCGGGCCGAGAGCACGTTCGGATTCGGTCGACGCCCTGATCGCCGACGAGAAGCAGCGCGGCTATGACGGCATGGCGCCTTTCCGCAAGCTCGCCGCCGACGTCGCCGCGGTCAAGCAGGAGGTGGCGGGGATCGTCGAGGCGCGCAGGAAGGCGGGCAAGCGCCTTGCCGGATACGGCGCATCGGTCGGGGCCGTGACCCTGATCCAGCAGTTTCAGCTTGGCCGGGTCCTCGAGTTCATCGCCGACGACAAGCCGCTCTGCGAGCAGATCGCGAGCGCCGATTACCGCATCCCGGTGCTGCCCGCGGATTCGATCTACGAGCGCAAGCCCGACTCGATCATGATCCTGGCGTGGCGCTACACCGACCCGATTGTCGGCAAGCACCAGCGCTACCTGGCCGGCGGGGGCGAATTCATTGTCCCGCTGCCGAAGGTTTCCATCCGTTCGTCCGCCGCAAGGTAGCCGGGTGCTGAAACGGCTCTCGCACGTCTGCCTTGGCTCGACCGACCTGCCGCGGACGATCGCGTTCTACCGCGACCTGCTCGGTTGCGAGGTCGCGCACGAATTCCGCAACCCGGCCGGCACGCTGTACGGCGTTTTCCTTTCCTGCCGCAACGGTACCTTTCTCGAGTTCTTCAACGAGGCGGCGCCAAAGCCTCCGGGCGGCCTGTTCCGCCATCTCTGCTTCGAGGTGGACGACATCGAGGCAATGGCCACGGCCGCGCGCAGGCGCGGGCTGGCGGCGGAGATCAAGCGCGGTCGCACCGACCGCATACTGCAGTTCTACGTCAACGATCCGGACGGCAACATGGTCGAGTTCCAGCAGCACGACCGGGAGTCGGTGTTGTATCCGCTGATCCCGGAGCGAACCGCGTGAGTGCCCAGCCGATCGCGCCGGCGGACGATGCCGTCGATATCGAAGGCTCGCCGCTCGGCGACCTGCCCGTCCCGGAGCCGGTGCCGGATATCCACGCGTACCTTCGCGAACGCGAGATCCGGCTTGCGGGCTCGCCCGAATGCAGGCGCAACTACGACACGTACATGCGCTCCGCGCGCCGCAGCGCCGAGGTGGACTACCTGCCGATCCGCCTCGACTTCGAGAACGTCAGCCGCTGCAATTTCGCCTGCACCATGTGCACGGTGAGCGAATGGCCCAAGGGCAAGCGCGCCGCCGACATGCCGCTCGACGCCTTCAAGCGGCTCATCGACGAGCAGGTCGGCCTGGTCGAGATCAAGGTGCAGGGCCTGGGCGAGCCCACCATGCAGGGCGACGACTACTTCGAGATGATCAGGTACGCCCGCGCGCGGAATATCTGGGTGCGCACGACGACCAATGCTTCGCTCCTGCACCTGAAGAACAATTACCGGAAACTGGTCGACAGCGGCGTCAACGAGATCCAGATCTCCATCGACGGCGCGACCAAGGGCGTGTTCGAGTCGATTCGCCGGCAGTCGGATTTCAAGCGCGTCGTCTCGAATTGCAAGCTGGTCAACTCTTACTGCACGGAACTTGGCATCGAACGCACGAAGATGTGGACCGTGGTGCAGACCGCGAACCGCCGCGAGCTTGCGCAGCTGGTCGACCTCGCCCATGAGACGGGCTTCCGCAGCATGGCATTCTCCCTCAACATGAACGACTGGGGAACGGAACACTGGAAGAAGATCAACGACGCGGTCACGGTCGAGCGCAGTTTCTCGCGCGCGGAAGCCGAAGCGCTCATGGCAAAGGGCGAAGCACTCGGCGTCAAAGTGCGGTTCTGGAACGTCACCAACAAATACAGCACCGATGGCCCGAAAAACCTCTGCCCCTGGCCGTTCGAGAGGGCCTACATATCCTCGGATCTCCGCGTCGTGCCCTGCTGCATCATCGCCAATCCCGATGTTTCCGAGATGGGAACCGTCAACCCCGATTTTTCGCCGGTCTGGATGGGTGAAACGATGCGGCAGTTCCGTGAAGCCCACCTCAAGGGACTGATTCCGCACGTCTGCTCCTTCTGTTACAAGGACGCCAAGCCAGCCAAGACGGAAACCGCATGACCAAGGCGTTCGACTCCGCTGCGCTCGGGTCGGATATCGCGCGCTCGCGCAGGCAACATGCCGCACGCCGCATCGCCTCAGCCGTGGTCGGCCTTCTTCGGCTCAACAAGCCCAGCCTCCTTACCACCGAGATCGTGCAGGCGGTCAATCCGATCGCCACCGTCGAGACGGCGCACGGCCCGCTGCTATGCAAGGCCGGTCACGGGCGCCTGCTGTGGCGCGCGCAGACCTTCTTCACCGAAGAGCCCCATACCGTCGCGTGGCTTGACCGCCTGAAGCCCGAGGACGTCTACTGGGACATCGGCGCCAACATCGGCCTTTACGCGGTCTATGCGGCGAAGTTCCGCCGCTGCAGCACCATCGCCTTCGAGCCGGAATCGCAGAACTACGCCCTGCTGGTCGAGAACATCGTGATCAACGGCGTGAGCGGCAACTGCCTGCCCGCCATCATCGCCATGTCGGACCGCACCAGCGTCAGCCGGCTGCGCGTGCGCTACATCACCAAGGGCGGCGCATTCAACATGTTCGAGGGCGCGGCCGGCGGGGGCGGCGACGCCGAGCCGGCGAGCTTCCAGGCGGCCCAGAGCTACGAAAAGCACCAGGGCTTCGAGCAGCTCCTCTTCGGCTCGTCGGTGGACGAGCTGGTGCACAAGCACGGACTGCCGGCGCCGACGCACATCAAGCTCGACGTGGACGGCCTCGAGCCGAACATTATCGCGGGCGCGATGCAAACGATCAGGTCTGGCAGCGTGCGCAGCATCCTCGTCGAACTGAACACCAAGTCGCCCGCCGACATGGCGGTGCCCGGGATTCTCGCCGAGCAGGGATTCAGGCAGACGCTGGCGAGCGACACCTGGGACCAGCGCGAGGACAGGACCCGCGCCAAGGACCTGCCGACGCTGAACGTGATCTTCGAGCGCGAGTAACGTGAAGCCCCTTGGCATCGGTTTCGTCGGCGCGGGCATGGTGGGCCAGGTCGCCCATCTCGCCAATTACATCGACATCCCCGGCTGCAAGGTGGTCGCGCTGGCCGAATTGCGGCCCGAGCTCGGCCGCCTGGCTGCGGCGCGGTACGGCATCAAGAAGCTCTACCAATCCCACCGCGAACTGTTGGCCGACGTCGAGGTAGAGGCCGTCGTCGTCGTAACGCGCCCGCATGCGCACGGGCCGATCGTGCTGGACGCGCTGGAGGCCGGTCGGCATGTGCTGTCGGAAAAGCCCATGGCGCACACCGTCGAGCAGGCGGTGAGGCTGGTCGATGCGGCAGATCGGCGCAAGTTGAACTACGCCGTCGGTTTCATGAAGCGCCACGATGCCGGCGCGCAGCAGGCCAAGGCGACGCTCGATGCGTTGCGCGGCTCGGGCGAACTCGGGCGCATCGTGCTGGTGCGCGCCTGGTGCTACGGCGGAGAATTCCGCTGCGGCACCAGCGACTTTGTCATGACCGACGAACCCAGGCCGGACGGCCTCTCGACATGGCCAAGCGCGCCGGACTGGGTGCCGTCCGCGTCAGTGCAGGACTATGCGTGGTTTCTGAACGTATTCCTGCACGACTTGAACATGCTGCGTTTCCTGGCGGGCGGCGAGCCGGAAGTGCGCGCAGTGGATTTTTCAAAGAAGAACGGGCGGCTGGTGATGCTCGACTTCAAGGAGTTTCCGGCCATTCTCGAGATGGCCGAGATCGCCTCGCACGACTGGCAGGAGGGGGTCGAAGTTCTCTTCGAGAAGGGCCGGCTGACGCTGCAGTTTCCGTCCCCGATGCTGCGCAACACCCCCGCCCATATCGAGCTGACGCGAGTGGGCGCAACGAGCGAGACCGTACAACCCCTGGCGCCATGGAGTTGGGCGTTCCGCCGGCAGGCGGAAGCTTTTGTGGCGGACATCGCGGCCAGCAGGGAACCGCTTGCGGGCGGTCGCGACGCTGTGGGCGATCTGCGCCTCGCGGAAGCGATCTGGAGCAAACACCTGGGTCGAGGCGGAAGTCCAGGGACGTAGGTGGCCGCGCCCGTGCTCCTGCTCACCGGCGCCACCGGATTTCTCGGACGGCGCCTTCTGCCTGGCTTGGCCGGGGCTTGGCGAATCGTCGCCACCTCACGCAGCACCGGGGGCCCGGACGCGATCGCGTTCGATCTTGCTGATCCTGGCTCGCTAGCGCGCGCCTTCGAATCGGCTTGCCCCGCCGCCGTCGTCCATGCGGGGGGCATCGCCGACCCGGATGCGTGCGAGCGCGAGCCCGAGGTCGCGCGGCGCGTCAACGTCGAGGCCGTGAAGGTCCTTGCCGGACTTTGCGCGAAGGCGAAGGTGCGGCTCGTGCATTTCTCCACCGACTATGTTTTCGATGGCATGAAGGGCTGGTACCGCGAGGACGACCCGGCACGGCCGATTTCCGTCTACGGGCGCGGCAAGCTGGAGTCGGAGGAGGCTGTGCTATCCCTCTGTCCGGATTCAGCAATCCTGCGGGTTTCCAATTGCTACGGCCGGCTCCTGGGCGGGCGAGCCTGTTACCTGGACCACCTGCAGACGAGCCTCGCCGCCGGTCGCGCGGTGCCCGGCTTCACCGACCAATGGCGCACCTCCACGGCGGGCGACCAGGTTCCCGAGATCGTGGGCCTCCTTCTGGCCGACCGGGAATTGCGAGGTGTCTTTCACTGGGGCGGCGCCGACCGGGCCACGCGCTATGATGCAGCGCTGACCTGTTGCCGCGTCATGGGCTACGACGAGCGCCTGGTACGCCCCGCACGGGCAGCGGATAGGGATTTTGCCGCCCCGCGCCCACGCGACACTTCGCTGAATTCTTCGCGGCTGGCCGCGGCCCTCGGGCTGGCGCCAGTTGGGCTCGAGGAAGGCTTCGCGGCGCTGAAAACCTGGCGCAATTGAACGTTCCGGACAAAGCCGGAACCACTGTTGAAGATATCATTGCGCAGAGGCGCATGAATCGCTCGTGGCGAGCGACTCACCGCAGCTCGACAAGACGCCAGATCGTTGTTCTAAGGGGAAGACATGATTGACGCAGCGGCATATCGCGCAAACGAAACGAACGCCAAGAGGGCCATCGCCGACTGGCGGCTCTCGAATATCAACGATCCGTACGTATTCCAGAACCAGGGCTTTCCGGTCCGGGCCGACTCCTTCCTCGATCTCGCGCAGATCCTCGACACGATGCAGGAGGGTCGGTTCGACTTCTACATCAAGGAGGTGGGCGGATTCACCGAGGAAGACACGGACCTCTTCGTCGAGGCCTGCCTCGACTACGTCGATTTCTACACCTCCTGTTTCCAGCGGGAACGGGTGGTGGTGCCGCTGTCGACCCTGATCGCCCATTTTGTGGCCTACAAGAAACTGCTTGGATACAACCCGGACTTCGCCCGGGTCCTCGAACTCGGACCCGGCTGCGGCTACCTCAGCTTTTTTCTACGCCATCACGCGCCGCTGGTGGACTACACGCAGATCGAGTCCACGGAGAGCTTCTATCTCCTGCAGAGCCACATCAACTCGCATGTATTCGGATCGCGGTTCGCCGAGCACGCGCTGTCGCGGCACGCGCTGCAGGATCACGGGAAGTACGTGCCGACGTTGGACTGGCACAATCCCTTCCACTATGAAGAGCAGAAGATCATCAACGTCAGGACCGAGCCGGTCTGCAACCACTTCCCGTGGTGGCGCATCGGCGAGGTGGCGCAGCGGAAATACGACATCGTTGCCTCGAATGCCAACCTGAACGAGTTCAGCCGCGAGGCGCTGTTCCAGTACCTGTCGCTGATCCGGGACGTGCTGACGGACGATGGCGCGATCGTCGCTCAATGCCTCGGCGGCGGCCCGCCAAGCTATGACACCATCTTCGCCAACATGAAGTCCGCGGGCTTCGTGCCGGTCGCGCTTGTGGCCGGCGGCGCAAATATGGACGGCCGGGTGTTCGTGGTCGCGAACGGCGTGTTCGTCGGCGAAAAGCATCCGCTGTACTCGACGTATGCAAACGTCACGCCGCAATTCCCGACCCTCGACAGAAGCATGGATTTTGTGAACAAGATGTACTTTCTGAACGAGGAACAGAAGGAGCGCAAGCGCATCCATGCAGTGTCCGATATCTTGAATGCGATTGTGGACCAGATCCGGCTGGGGGCGCGAGGGCTGGAACGCGATGCCGAAGGCGGATTGTCCAGGGCAAAGGCACCGGCAGAAGTCATGGAAAGGATTTTGTCGTCCGGGTTCGCGCGCGACGTCAACCGGCTGCGGCGGATTGCCCAGCTGGACAGCCTCGGGCCAGACATGACCAATGCGCCCGCCTCTGCCTCCAAAGGGGACGCCGCCGGCCGCCAGGAACGCAGCCCTGCCTGGGCGGAGAGAAAGCACCTCGTCGCGAGGATTGAACATCTCAAACGCGAGATCGCGGTGTTGCAATCCTCGAAGTCATGGAGAATCACTGCGCCGCTTCGTTCACTCGCGACTCGGATGAGACTGCTCCGGGGCTGATAGACCGGAATCGCGGGAGACTTCCGGCGGGATGCGCCGTATAGGCGCAGCCGTGACGCTTCAACACAATGATGTCGTTGAAAACAATGGGGACAATGCTGCTGGCCAGAACCATCGGGGTACTGGCGCCTGGCCTTCTGCGCCTGGCACGCGTCCTGGGTGTCTGGTCTTGTGAGGGGGTTCCCCTTGCTCCCGCAGGTCTGCGCGCGCGACGCGCTCGGACTACCCCCGACATCGATACCCTGCGCCGGCTCAATCGACGGGCAGTCGTAGCGTTGAACGGCGTCGACATTGCCGGATGCATCCGCAACGCGATGCCCGGCGCGACAATGCCCTGTGCAGATGGAGAAATCGAGAGACTTCAAGTCAAGGAAGAAGCCTGCCTTTACCTGGGAGTTGCCTTACTGCAAGGTTTGGGGCGATTGGACGAGGCTGTCTTCTGGTGGCGAGAGCACAAGCGGATCATCGCCGCAATCGTGCGCTATCACCTCGGGCAACCCGGCCTCGCTTTCGAGCTGCAGGACTCGATTTTCAATCAGTTCTGGCTATCCCATGTCGGCCATACTGCTCTCCTGGGAATACACGTAAAAAAGAACCTGCTCGAAGGCAAGCCGTATCGCCGTTTGGCACTGCTTCGCACGCTGGACTCGACCAAGGGCAACGATTTCCTCATCAATCACTGGAAGCAGTACTTCACCCTGATCGAGAGTTCCGACGATCTTCCGTCGCTGTTCGCTTATTCGCAGTACTTCTCCAAGCAGCTTTACCTCGAAGAGCGCTTGGTCGGTCCGGACACTTATTTCTGGCGGGCCTACGCCGATATCTCCCGGGCGTGGGAGCAGGCCAAAGGGGGGCCACTGCTAGAGATCTCGAATCAGGAAATCCAGGACGGCAAGCAGGCACTCGCCGCCATGGGGATTCCGCGCGAAGCCTGGTACGTATGCCTGCACGTCCGCTCCAGCGGCTTCAAGCCCGTGCATGAAGCGCTGCAGGACACGCTCAATGCCGATATCGCGACCTATGATCTCGCCATCGACGCGATCGTGGCCCGGGGCGGCTGGGTCATTCGCATGGGCGATCCCTCCATGCCCGCGCTGCCCGCTAGGAACGGGGTGGTGGACTATGCCCACAGCCCGCAGAAGGCGGACTGGATGGATATCTTCCTGTGCGGCACCTGCTGGTTCTACGTCGGCACGTCCTCGGGCCTGGCTTATGTGCCGAACCTTTTCGAAATTCCGTGCGTGCTCACCAACTGGTTTCCAGCCGGCACGCGGCCGCTGAACGGCACCGATATCTTCATTCCCAAACTGCATTGGTACGACAAGGACAACGACTTCGTACCGTTCGCGGAGTCGCTGGCGCCGCCGCTCGGCCATATTCATTGCAGACCCACGCTTCGCGCTCTCGGCGTCTCGCTCAAGGACAA
>Ga0326597_10010796_pt1 | contig 12149 bp, 12 predicted proteins | sample RVTome_12_FD_203789 | JGI IMG/M metagenome (GOLD analysis project Ga0326597, IMG submission 203789) | Soil microbial communities from uranium-contaminated site in the Upper Colorado River Basin, Wyoming, United States - RVT100D185 | ecosystem: Environmental > Terrestrial > Soil > Contaminated >... | reverse complement strand
AATCCGTCCCTCGACTTGCGACGAGCTCGGGAAGTACCCTCGATCTTCCAGATAGTGCTTGATGGATCGAAGCTGGTTGGAGCCGTGGGGCACGGACGCTCGCCCGCCAAGCTCCAACCCGACCGAAACCAGGACCGCCTCCAGATCCCGGCCCCCCGAGGCTGCCCGCAGGTTTTCGAGCAAGCAGCCGCAGAGCTCTCCGTAGTTACGGGGCATCTGGGTATCGGCGGCGGGAGTGCCGCGATAGATCATCTCCGGTCGTCCCGGCCCCGATTTCCGGCGAGCCACCGGCTTGCCTACCAAGCCATCACTCCGCAGGCCTTCCAGGTGGTGACGGATCGTGACCGGAGTGAGGGCCAACCCCCGGCTGAGTTCTGCAACCGACGCCGAGCCGGCCTTCTTCAGATGTTCCAGGATGCGCAGTCGCGAGTCGTGGGCCATCGTCCATCCGATTGTAGATTCGGCTGAGAATTTTGTCAATGTGATCTTCGAAATTAAGCACAGGTTGTGACCTCAGTGAAGGCGTCCATCAAACTTTAGCCGTGTCGGTCGGATCGAGCGCCCCAGGGTATGACGGTCAGCTCGGCCCGCGGATCCATGATTTGAGTCTGGAGGCAACGGCCCCGATCACGGCCAAGGCCCACCGATTGGCGGAGCTGAACGACGAGCTGATGGCTCTTGCCACGGCGTTTGCCGAGGCAGATCGGGAGAGCGTGGGGCTCTTTGAGCGCCTCGGCGATCAACTAATGGATTGGCTTCGTCAATCCGATGACAGACCCCGATGCGCTTTCGAACCATATCTCCACAACACAGCTGCTGTTGTGCGCCCGCCATTTGGCAGCGTGCCTGGGCCAGCCCCAGGTGAGGCGTGGGAAGGGTTAACGACCAATCGTTTCCTCCTATCATTGAAGGCGTTCCGCCTGATCAACCAAGTATTCAGCAGGGAGGCGAATTGGAGTGTTTTGGAGGACGCCGAGCCGAACGTTGAGGTGGATTGGCATTATTCAAGGTACGAAGAAGGGGTGAGAATCGCGGGAGTCGAAGTTCGGAACCAATCGGACTCGGGGTTGGGTGTTTACGAAGTCAGAATCATTGAATTCAAGGTGGCTCCAGATGGAAATGTCTCGATTTGGCGAAACCATCACCAGTGGCTGGACGAGGAAGACCGCTATGTGTCGCCGAATGACACACAGATTCTCTACCTCAACCAAATAGACAATCAGTTTCCAAACGACTCGAGGCTTCATATCCAGCTAAAGGTCACGACGGTGGAATACGAGAGAATGTACAGGTGGCCAGCCTGGGAACTAGACGTCGCGACTGGCCAGGCCGTTCCTGCGGAGCCAGTGTTCTATGACACGGACTAGGATTGCGCTTCTAGCGGTGTTTCTTGCCGCCTGCCAGTACAGAGGCGATCCACAGGTTGCCGCTATCGCCGGCACCGAGAGAATCAATAGAGAGGTTACTGTGACGAACTTTGTCCCAGAGCCCGTGAGTACAGATCTAGCAGGCAAGTATTGGATTCTTCTTACGAATCACTCGTCACGCCAATACATCTTTCCGATAGACCTTGGGGTTCGGCTGCTTGTCTACTCGGAGTCAGCAGGTCAATGGAGGGATGTTGAAAACCTGACAACCTATTTGCCCGTGGATGGCTCGCTTGTCTTGCAACCTTGGGGAAACTGGCCGGAGGACGAGGTACCCTTATCATTCTGGCCAATCTTTGACCGGAGACCGGACAATTCTAAGCTCAGAGTCATTCTAGTCGGCCAGGATGAGGACGGTGAGGCTGTGGCTGCATATGTCGAGATTCATCTCAACGAGTAAACCCGGCGATCGGCGGTACACAACGAAGCAGTCAGGCAGAACCCTCCGGAGGTACTAGAAACTGGCTGACAATTCGGCAGATTATGAAAGCCAGTTCTGGCCGCCAGTTGCTGAGGAGGATTTGATCTACCTTGGTGAAGCCTCCTTATTTCTCCCAGGGTGGCCAGGGTATCGCAACAGGCCCGGTCGTTTTGGGCTCGATTATCTTGATACTGAATTCGAGCTCGCGCACATGGAGGGCCTGTTTATTCGAGCGCTGATCACCGGTCGACTACGAACCAGTAGAGTTGCTTACCTCAGCTTGATGGCCGTCGTGTCTGCTTTCGGCTTGTTCCTGTTCTCTCTGCCAGTCATCGAGTCTTCGTTGGGGGGCTATGTGTTCCCAGTTGTCTGGTGCTACTCATTACTTCCCGGTGGCTTGGGAATCCTACTGCTGTGGAACCTCGTACTGAATCTCAGTCAAAGATGAAAGACCAGCTAGCGGCCCGTACCGTGCTAGGCCGCTAGTGAACGAATCTCCTGCCCCGTCGGAACAGAAATCCGCTCCGTCATTTTGTAAAGCACTATCTTCAAAATTACCCTCTCCTTGACAGTTGTGAAACTTGGCACGTATAATCCTTCCTTGGCGGAGAGGTCCCGGTGAGCGAAATATCTCCCACGACCGAAATCCACATCCCTGAAGAGCTGGCGAGCCAAATCGCCATCACCAGCCTGGACAAGATCTATAACTGGAGCCGTCGCTCTTCCGTCTGGCCCTTGATGTTCGGGCTGGCGTGCTGCGCGATTGAAATGATCTGCACGGCCGCCAGCCGCTACGACTTCTCCCGATTCGGCATGGAAGTGATGCGTCCCAGCCCGCGCCAGGCCGACGTCATGATCGTCTCGGGGACCGTCACGAAGAAGATGATCCCGCAGATTGTCCGACTCTATAACCAGATGCCGGAGCCGAAATACGTATTGGCGATGGGTGCCTGCGCCTCCGGTGGTGGGCCGTTCAAAGAGGGGTACAACGTCGTGTCCGGTGTGGACAAACACGTGCCGGTCGACGTCTACATCCCCGGTTGCCCGCCCACCCCGCAAGCACTGATCCATGGCTTGATCAAGCTGCAGGAGAAGATCGACGGGCAGTCGGTCCTCTCAGCCCGCTGGTATCAGCGCGGGGCATCCGAAGCGGTCCCGGTGCCGTTGCTCGGCCCGGATCTGGTCGATCCCCGCGATTTCCCTGACTTCGCCGAAAAGCTCAAAGCTCAGCAGGAACGGGAATCCGCGCCGGCGTGAGCCAACTCCCGAAGCAGCCAGGGAGCGATCCAGCATGACCGAGCAGACAGCCGGCCCGACCGAGCAAACTAAACCCGAGCTCGACCCGCTCGAGCAGGCCTTTCCCGGAATCCTCAACCGCGATGGTCGAGCGGGATACTCCGGGTATCTGGTCCCCCCGTCGAAGCTGCTGGAGTTCGCCACCCGGCTGCGGGACGAGCTCGGATACGAATACCTCTCGTCGCTGACCGCGGTGGACTACCTGCCGGACCCCATAATGGAAGTCGTCTACCACGCCTACCAGATCGAAGGCGGATCGGCATTCGTCTTCAAGACTCAAGTCCCCCGCGAGGACCCAGTCGTGCCCTCCCTGGTTGAAGTGTATCCGGGGGCCGAGTTCCAGGAACGGGAGGCCTGGGATCTGTTTGGGATTCGTTTCGCCGGCCACCCCGATCTGCGTCGGATCTTGATGTGGGAGGGCTTTGAAGGCCACCCGATGCGCAAGGACTGGCGGGAGGGATATTACGAGGAAGAGATCAAGCCCTTCAAGAACCGCTGGCCGGACGGCGGGGTCTATCGGATCGAAGACAAAGTCCCCTTCCACATGAATGTCAGGTACCCGCCCGAATTCTCACCGGAGGGCTGGGTCCCGGAAGGTGACGCAGCCCTGTACGCCGGAATGGGACGGATCGACGGGAATGGCGACGGTCAGGGGATCAAGACTGACCAGATCATCGTCAACCTCGGGCCCCAACATCCCTCCACCCACGGTGTCTTTCGGATGGTCGTCACCCTCGACGGTGAGACGGTGAGCGACCTGAAACCGGTGATGGGCTACCTGCACCGCAACCATGAGCAGATCGGGGAGCGCAACACCTTCCTGATGAACATGCCCTACACCGACCGGCTGGATTACATCTCCTCCATGAGCAACAACTTCGGCTATGCCCTGGCGGTCGAAAAGCTCATGGGGATCGAGCCGCCGGAGAGGACTCAATACATTCGGGTGATGATGGCCGAGCTTACCCGAATCGTGAATCACCTCTGGGCGATCGGCTTTCTGTTGAACGACCTGGGAGCCTTCTTTACTCCGGCGTTGTATGCGATCAATGAACGCGAGCTGATTCTGGATGTCTTCGAGGCCACCGCCGGCTCACGGATGATGTGCAACTACTTCCGTTTCGGCGGGCTGGCCCGCGATCTGCCTCCCGGAGTAGCCGAGAGAATCCGCGAGCTCGCTTTTGAGCGGCTGCCGCGCCGGATCGACGAACTCGATGCGTACCTCTCGGAGAACGAGATCGTCCGCAGCCGTTGTATCGGGGTCGGAGTGCTGCCTGCTGAGAAGGCGATTGCCTATTCGGCGGCCGGGCCGGTGCTGCGGGCCTCCGGCGTTCCATACGACGTCCGACGGGCCGAACCCTACGGTATTTACGACCGCTTCAACTTCGACGTTGCTGTCCGCTATGGTGGGGACGTCTACGATCGCTACCTGATCCGAGTGGACGAGATGAAGCAGAGCCTCCGGATCGTGCAGCAGGCTGTGGACCAACTCCCGGAGGGTCCGATCCAGACCGGTAAGGCCCAGTATCAGGTGCGGGTTCCGGCCGGCGAGGCCTATGGCCGAGTGGAGAACCCGAAAGGCGAGCTCGGTTTCTACGTCATCTCAACTGGCAAGCCCAATCCGTGGCGTTATCACATCCGGGCCCCCTCGTTCATCAACCTGACTGCCCTGGCTGAGATGTGCAAAGGCTACAAGGTGGCCGACGTGGTAGCGATCTTGGGCTCGATCGATATCGTGCTGGGGGAGGTCGATCGCTGATGTACGGGATCGGGATCCTGCGCGGTCTGGCCATTACGATGAAACATTTCATCGAGACCTACGTCGACGACCTGCGGTGGCTGGGTCGCCGCTACTATAACCCGGAGGCGCTGCAGGTTCGGCAGGGGCCCAAGGCCCGCGGGGTGTTTACCGTTCAATATCCGGAGGAGCGGCTCATAATTCCGGAGGAGTTCCGATTCATTCCTTTCTTGATCTACGATGAATTGGAAGATGGGTCGAAACATGATCGCTGCACCTCGTGTGGGATCTGCGCCAAAGTCTGCCCACCCCAGTGCATCTGGATTGTTCGTTCCGACGACCCGGCCACCGGCCGCCCGATTCCGGAGCCCAGCGAGTTCTACATCGATGTCGATATTTGCATGAATTGCGGATTGTGCTCTGAGTACTGTCCGTTCGAGGCGATCCGGATGGACCACGACTTCGAGCTGGCCACTTACGATCGCTTCGCCGAAAACATCTATAACAAGGCCAAACTTTCCAAACCCGCTTCTTACTATGCTTCGGTCCGCCCGCTCAATTACGCGATCGACGAAGCGGCGATCGCCGAGAAGCAGGCCAAGAAGGCTGCCCGCCGAGCTGACTGATCGTTCCCTGGGTTCAAGTTGATCAGTGAATCCGCAGTACTCAAGGCGCTAGGCAAGGTCCAAGAGCCCGAACTGGGTAAAGACCTGGTCAGCCTGGGCATGATCAAGGATCTAACGATCCATGATGGGCGAGTGTCGTTCACCGTCGAACTGACCACTCCGGCCTGTCCGTTGCGAGACCAAATCGAGCGGGAGGCCAAAGCAGCAGTGGTGGGCCTGGAGGGGGTGTCGGAAGTCTCGCTCAAGCTGACCTCCAACGTTCCGTTCGACGGTCGTGCCCGGGGCTTGATTGATCGTCCGATCCGGAACGCCGTGGCGGTCGGCTCCGGCAAGGGCGGAGTAGGCAAGACGACGGTGGCGGTCAATCTGGCTGCCGCCCTTGCTCGGGCTGGGGCCCGCGTGGGGCTGCTCGACGCCGACATCTACGGGCCGAATGTTCCGACCATGATGGGGGTGGATCGATTGCCGCCGCCCCGGGACGGCAAAATGGCGCCCGCCGAGGCCTACGGCGTGAAGATGGTCTCGATGGCATTCTTGGTCAAGCCGGGGCAGCCGCTGATCTGGCGTGGCCCGATGCTGCACACCGCGATCCGCCAATTCATCGCCGACGTACAGTGGGGCGAACTGGACTATTTGATTGTCGATCTGCCTCCGGGGACCGGCGACGCCTCGCTCAGCCTCTCGCAATCCATGCCGCTCAGCGGAGCGGTCATCGTGACCATGCCGCAGAAGGTTTCTGTCGAAGACGCTGGGCGGGCGCTAGAGATGTTCCGTACGCTGAAGGTTCCAATCCTCGGCGTCGTCGAGAACATGAGCTTCCTGAAGCTGCCAAGTGGGGAATCGCTGGACCTCTTCGGCGCAGGCGGCGGGGAGAAGCTGGCTCAGGATGCCCAGGTGCCCTTCCTGGGTTCGATCCCAATCGACGTTCGGGTCCGCAAAGGCGGGGATGAGGGCATGCCGGTGGTGATTTCGGCCCCGGATTCGGAAGTCGGGAAGGCGCTGACCTCGGTTGCCGAGCAGGTCGCGGCCCGGATCAGTGTCCAGGCCCGCACTGTGTCAAACGTCATCCCCATTGAAATGATCGACTAGCTCGTTCGCCCGGACCGAGGCCCCCTTCCCGGTCACCGGGGCGGATGCTATACTCTGCCGATCATGGATTTGTCCACGGCAGAACGAGCCACCCCAGGCGCGGTGGCTGTCCGGTTTCAACCCCTCGGCAAGTTGTATCACTTTGAAGCCGGCGGGGTAGCCGATCTGCGACCGGGCGACTTCGTATTGGTCTCGACCACTCGCGGACGTGAGATGGGGGAAGTCGCATCCCTGGTCAGCCGCTCCAAGGCCGGCGGCGGGCTCAAGGCGATCGAGCGGCGGGCCACGGCCCAAGAGCTGGTCGAGCGGCGAATGTGGCAGCGCAAGGAACTGGAAGCGATGATCGACTGCCGGGCCAAGGCGGCCGAATTCGGCCTGGAAGGGGTGAAGATCGCCAAGGCCGAATTCTCCTACGATGGGTCTCGGCTGACTTACCTTTTCAACTACGAGTCCGAAGACAAGCTGGACCTCAAACCGCTTAGGGACGCGCTCCAGGAGGCCCACCCAAACTCACGGATCGATTTCCGCCAGATCGGGCCGCGGGACGTGGCCAAGATCATCGGCGGCATGGGCGCCTGCGGACTGGAGACTCGCTGCTGCTCGATGTTCTTGACCGAATTCAGCCCCATCTCGATCAAGATGGCGAAGGCCCAGGGAATCTCGCTCAGTCCGCAAGAGATCACCGGCATGTGCGGCCGGCTGCGCTGCTGCCTGGTCTACGAATACGAGGAGTACGTTAAAGCTCGCAAAGAGCTGCCGCGAGTCAAGAAACGGGTTATGACCCCCCTGGGTGAGGGTAGGGTGGTGGAGGTGCTGCCACTCAAAATGGCCGTGATCGTGCTGTTAGAGAAGGACGAGCGGCGAGCCGAGTTCCTGAAACATGAGATCGAGCCCTACGACGAACTAAAGGCACTCGAAAACAAGGCGAACGGCCCTTGCGAACGGCACCAAGGCGGAGGCTGCAACTGCGGTAAGGGCTAAAGGTCAAGACCCATCGGTCCCAGTTCCCATTGACGGGAGCTCAGTCCAGGCCAATACTATGGCCTGGTTTGCTTGTTGGAGCGTGCATGAACCCTCTGGATAACGAATCCGTGCTCCTGGCGTTCGACCAACCACCTCGCCGGGTGGTCAGCCTGATCCCCTCCATGACCGAAAGCCTGTACGACATGGGCGTCGGGGACCGGCTGGTCGGAATCACCGATTTCTGTCAGCCAAAGAACGGGACTGGAGCCTTACTCACCCGAGTCGGGGGTACCCGCTCGCCTGACATCGAGGCCGTTCGGCGGCTCGCCCCCGACCTGGTGATCGCCAACAAGGAAGAGAATAGCCGGGATGCGGTCGACGGCCTCGGGCAGGTCGGCATGACCATTTGGCTGACTTTCCCAAAAAGCACTCTAGATGCCCTGAACCTACTGTGGACGCTGGTCAAGTTGTTCAAGCTTGGGGAGCAGGCCGCTCGGGTCGAGACGATGGCCCGCACCTTGGATTGGACCGATCGAGCGACGACCGGCCGGCTCGCCATCCCGACCTTCTGTCCGATCTGGCAGGGGGAGAAATCCGACCACGGGCCGTGGTTCATGACGTTCAATTACCAGACCTATGCCCATGACGTGCTGGCCAAGTCCGGCGGGATGAACGTGTTCGCCGGCCGGATGCGGCGCTATCCACTGGAGGCTGATCTCGGGCTCGGGGAGGCCGAAGCGGCCGGCGAGCGTGACATCCGTTACCCGCGGGTTACCTTGGAAGAAGTCCACAAGTCCGCCCCGGACGTCATCTTGCTCCCCAGTGAGCCCTTTGCCTTCGATGAGAACCACAAGGTTCTGATCGAGGGCTGGCTCGCCGACACTCCGGCAGTGCAGGCGGGTCGAGTCCACTTGATCGATGGCAGTCTGATCACCTGGCATGGCACTCGGATGGGCAAGGCGCTCTCCGAATTGCCAGTGTTTTTCCACCGCTAACTCGGCTTGACGGGGCGGGCCCCTCTCCCTACAATTTAGCTTAATATGCTTCGCGGAATCAAAACCATCATTCTCAGTGTGCTGGTCGCGGGGGGGATCGGCGCGATCTTTGGGGTGTTAGTCGGCGCGTTGATCGGCGATCGACCCTTCGGAGGGATCGCCTCCGGGCTGTCTAGTGGCGACCTGCTCGAGGCTCTGACCGATCCGTCCCTGATCGCCACCGCACTCCTGGCGTTTTTAGGGGCTAATTTCGGCCTGGCGCTGGCCTACGGTTTCCTCCCCGAGAGCGAGGCGGACCTGGCCGAGGCGCAGCCGGAGGCGGGCTGAGCTGAAGGTGTGAAGGAAGGGGGCGGACCATTGGCCCGCCCCCTTTTCGCGTTAGCCGTTCGAGAGCCAGTTCAGTGTGGCTGGGGCACGACGCCGTGTTGCACAGGATGTTATGTCTCCCGCGCCCCCAGTGTAATTACGCCGCGCTTCAACAAATAGGCGATGGCAACCCCAACGATCATCCCGATCAGGTATCCGTAGGGAAGTCCAACCGCAATCAGACCCACCAGCAGAACAACAGTCAGCTCGCTCTTGGAAGCTGACAAGTCACGCACCAACAGCATTAGCGCCAGACCTTCAAACAACAGAATGACGCCCAGGACGGGCAACGGGAAAACGCCAACGACTGCATCAAATCCCCGACCGAACAGCAGCCCCAGGATTACATAGAGCCCACCCTCGATGATGACCGAACCTCCGGTGCGTGCGCCGAAGGCATAATGCCCCGCCACCCCTCCAGATCCGTGACAGGTAGGAATGCCGCCAAGAAAAGGATTTGCAAGATTCATGAGGGCGTAGGTAAGACTGATTTGCCGGATTGTGAGGGGACGGCTGGGGAAAAGGTCTTCGGCGACCTGTCGGGTGGCAAGGATGGAGTTGCCCAATGACAAAGGGATCTGTGGCAATGCCAGAAGGAAAAACCCGGTGAAAATATCACGCCATTCCGGAATATGGACTTTAGGCAAGCCGAAGCCGAATCCTTGAACGATCGTCGCGGGTTGCAGTTTGAACGCAAATGCATAGACAAACCCAACCACAACCAGAAAGAGAGCGGCGGGGTACTTTCTGTTTCCGAGGAAGACTACGGCAAGGATGAACGCCACAATTGTGGCCCAATAACCCGAACCGCCGTCGGATTGCACATACTCTTTCAGAGCAAGTGTGGCGAGTTGCATGCCAAGCCCAAACTGAATGCCGCGTACGACGCTCTTTGGCACAATTCGCGCCAACAGATCAATGAGCCCCGTTACCGACAAGATCAACATGGTTGCGCCGATGGCCAGCCCGGCGCCGTAAAGGACCGGGCCGCCAACTTTTTGGGCGATCACAATGGCTGCCATTGCTTTGAGCGGCTGGACAGGCATTGGTATTCTGTAGCGAAGGCCGGTCAGGATTTGCATGAGGCCGAACATGATCAAAACACTCGTGCCATCGAGATCGGCGGCCAACGCAACGCCAACGACGAGAGGCAGGTCAGTACCTATGTCGCCAAAGGCACCTGCCAATTCGTTGCGGTCGAACCGGATCGGGGGTAGGCCCGGCTGAGGGAGGCCTAAGGAGGCTCCGACTTGCTTCATGCTCCGATACTTAGATGTTTCACAGCGCCGGTGATTGTAAGTCAGCGTTGGGTGGGCTACAACGGCAGGCTCGTTGGCACGCTTCGAATGGGCGCTTTACAATCTCTGGGTCCGAAGAGGTGTGAGATGAGCGACCAGGAAGTGGTCAAGCCTTTTCGCTTGACCGCCCTGTCCTCCTGCGCGGGTTGAGCGTCTAAGCTACCCGCGGAGACGCTGGCGCAGGTTCTGCGACCCATCCAGGAAGTGTTCGGCGCCGATCCACCTCCCGATCTGTTGGTCGGGCTGGCGGCTCCCGATGATGCCGCCGTGTGGCGGATCGACGAGGCGCGCCTGCTGGTTGTGACGACGGACTTCTTTACTCCGATCGTGGATGACCCTTACGCCTTTGGAGCGATCGCGGCGGCCAACGCGCTCTCCGACTTGTATGCCATGGGAGCCACACCCTTCCTGGCGCTCAATATCGCGGCGATGCCGGTCGATCTGGATCCGGCGATCATTCGGGAGATCCTGCGGGGTGGCGCCGAAAAGGTGAAGGAAGCCGGGGCGGTGATCGGCGGAGGGCACTCGGTCCAAGACCGGGAGCCGAAGTATGGGCTGGTCGCGCTGGGAATGGCGGAGTCGGCTTCGCTTTTCACCAAAGATCGGGCCCATCCAGGGGACGCGCTGGTGCTCACCAAACCGCTGGGCACCGGGGTCACCACTACCGCGCTGATCCGGGATCGGGGATCGGCGGTGCACTCGGCGGAAGCGATCGACTGGATGGTTCAATTGAACGAGCCCGCCGCACGGCTGGCGAAGGAGCTTGGGGTGCGGGCGGTCACCGACATTACCGGGTTCGGCCTGCTCGGCCACGGACTGGAAATGGCAGCGGCCTCCCGGATCGGCCTTTCGATCGAGCTTGGGAAAGTGCCGTTCTTCTCCGGCGCTCGGGAGTATGCCGAGTTGGGGACTTTTCCCAGCGGCAGCCGCGACAATGCCCGCTACTTTGGGGATCGGGTGCGGTTCGACGAGCAGATTAGCACCGCAGATCAAATGCTGCTCTTCGACGCCCAAACTTCAGGAGGTTTGTTACTGGCGGTTTCGGCGTCGACGTTGGATGATTTTCTCACTCGAGCCGAGCGGATCCAACAGCCGGCCTGGGTGATCGGCCGAGCTCACGAGGGCAGTGGGATCGAGGTCTTAGCGGGCATCTGATGCGCAGCCCCATGTGGAGGGGCTACTGGAGGGAGCATGCCGAAAGTAACGATCGTCGGGGCCGGTCAGACCGGAGCTACCACCGCCCACTGGTTGGCTGAGCGCGAGCTAGCCGATCTGGTGCTGGTGGATGTCGTGGAAGGGATGCCGCAAGGCAAGGCATTGGATCTGAGTCAGGCGATGCCGGTCGTTGACTCGGACGTCCGGGTGGTGGGGAGCAACGACTACGAGGCCACTGGCGGGTCCGATATCATCGTGATCACGGCCGGGCTGCCGCGCAAGCCGGGCATGAGCCGGGACGATCTGCTGGAGGCCAACCGGACGATCGTGCGGGACGCGGTGCAGGCCACTCTCGCGAAATCGCCGCAAGCCATTCTGATCATCCTAACCAATCCCCTAGATGCAATGGCTTACCTGGCGATGAAGGTTGGGGGGCTGCCCCGCGAGCGGGTGATCGGCCAGGCCGGGATCCTCGACTCGGCCCGAATGCGCTCCTTCGTTGCGCGAGAGTTGGGGACCAGCGTCCGGAACGTGCACTGCTATGTGCTGGGAGGCCATGGAGACGACATGGTTCCGCTCGTCCGGCACTCCAATGTGGCCGGAGTACCACTGGATCGGATCCTGAATCCGGCCCGGTTGAGCGCAATTGTCGAGCGGACCCGCAAGGGAGGCGGGGAGATCGTCGGGCTGCTGAAGACCGGCAGCGCCTTCTATGCCCCTTCGGCCGCGCTGGCCCAGATGGTCGAAGCTATTCTGCGCGACCGACACCTGGTCG
>Ga0326597_10010795_pt1 | contig 12149 bp, 8 predicted proteins | sample RVTome_12_FD_203789 | JGI IMG/M metagenome (GOLD analysis project Ga0326597, IMG submission 203789) | Soil microbial communities from uranium-contaminated site in the Upper Colorado River Basin, Wyoming, United States - RVT100D185 | ecosystem: Environmental > Terrestrial > Soil > Contaminated >... | reverse complement strand
TGTAGGTGTCTTCGTCGGCCCACGACGCGTAAACCCGACGTCCGGCTGCGCGTCCCTTAAACGACTTGGCCAGGTGATCGAACCAGACGTCGAGATCACTGGCGAACCCGCGCGGCGTCGAAGCCGGCGCGCAGTCTCCCGTCACGAGCACGCCGCCGGGCCGAATGGCCTGGTGGCACGTGCGATAGAAGACCTGCTTCTGTCGCCGCGTCCGGATGTGGTGCAGCGCGTAGCTTGCGACGATCGCGTCGCAGGTGGGGATGGGCACCTCCAAAAAGCTACCCGCCACCATCGTCACGCTCGACGCGCGGCGACGCAGCCGTACGGCGGCGACGCGGAGCATGGCCGGGTCTGCGTCGATGCCCCACACTCGCGCCCGAGGCCTCCCGGAAAGACACGCGTTCGTGAGCGCGCCCGTCCCCATTCCGAGGTCCACGATCCGACGGACGGGCCGCATGGAGTACCGAAGCGCCGCCGCGGCTTCCCGGACGAGCTCGTCGTACCGCGGGATGAGCGTGCGGATCTCGCGGTCGTAGGCGGCGGGAGAGACCTTCAGATGGGATCGAACGGACATGGCTGTAGACCGCCCTGCCGCCTAGGCTAGTCCTAGTTCTCGCGAGCAGGCAACGTCGAGCCGTTCTACCGCGCAATCCGGCGGATCTCAGCCAGGATCTCCTGGACGCGCTGCATCTCCTCGCCGTAGCGGGCCCAGTTGCCGTCGCGGAGGGCCTGGCGGGCGAGCTCGAAGTGGCGGTCGGCCTCGGCCGCGAGCTGCGCGATGGTCGAGCCCGAGGCTCCGGCTGGCGGCGTGATGCCGGCGGGCGTCGTCACGGTCGGCGCGTCCGGCGGCGCGCCCCCCGGCGCAAATGTCGCGGGCACGGGGTCGGTCGAAAGCGCCGCGGCGACCGACGGCCCGAAGATCTGGACCAGACCCTGCGGCAGCGTCTCGGCCATCACGATTCGGTTCTGATAGGCGACGATGACGCGCTTGAGCTCCGGGATCCGGCCCTCGGGCGACCGGAGGTACAGCGGGCGCACGTAGAGCAGCGACTCCTCGATCGGGATCACGAGCAGCGTGCCCCAGATGACCTGCGACCCCTGCTGATTCCACAGCGTGATCTGCGGCGAGATCAGCTGATCCTGGTTGATGCGCCCGACGATCTGCCGGGGGCCGAAGACGATCTTCTGCTTCGGGAACTGAAACACCGAGAGGCGCCCGTAGTGCTCGCCGTCGCTGCGCGCGACCATCCACGCGGCCAGGTTGTCCTTGAGCCGCGGCGTGAACGGCAGCATCTGGATGAATTCGATCTCGTCCTCGCCGGGCAGCTTCATGATCGTGTAGTACGGCTGCATGGCCAGCGCGGTGCGCTCGCTGTCGAGCACCGGCACCTGCCACTGGTCTTCCTTGTTGTAGAAGACCAGTTCGTTGGTCATGTGAAACGTCGTGAAGATCTGCGCCTGGATGGCGAAGATGTCCTCCGGGTAGCGGATGTGGGCGCGCAGCGGCTCCGACATCGCGTCGAGCGGCTGCAGGAACCCGGGGAAGATTCGGCTGATCGTCGCAGCGAGCGGGTCGCCGGGATCGGCCAGGTAGAACGTCGTCGTGCCGTTGTAGGCGTCGATGACGATCTTGACGGAGTTCCGGATGTAGTTCCGCTGGTCGCGCGCCGGCCACGGCGTCGAGTACGGGTAATTGCCTGACGTCGTGTAGGCGTCCTGGATCCAGAACAGGCGGCCCTCGGCCACCACCAGGTACGGATCGGAGTCGTACTCGAAGAACGGCGCCAGGGCCTCGACACGCTCGGAGACCCGGCGATGGAACAGGATGCGGCTGTCGCTCGTGATCTGCCGGCTGAAGAGGATCTCGGTGCTGGCGAACCGCACGGCAAACATCAGCCGGCGGAGCAGCCCGCTGATCGGGACGCCGCCCGTGCCCTCGTACCGGGTCGTGACGTTGTCCTCGCCGCGCGGGTAGTGGAACTCGGGCTCCGTCGTGCCGACGAGCGCGTAGGTGTTCGACAGCTCGCCGAAGTAGATGCTGGGCTCGGTCACCTCGAGGTCGGCGGTCGACACCGGCGGCAGGTCCTTGATGAACAACACCGGAAGGCCCTCGGTCGTCACCTGATTCACGGGGCCGAGCGTGACGCCATAGCCGTGGGTGTACTGCAGCCGTTCGTTGACCCATGAACGGGTCTGCAGGCTGTCGGAGTTGAGCTCGCGGGCCGACAGCAGCACCTGCCGGTACTTGCCGTTGACCATGTAGCGGTCGTTGTCCACCGAGACGAAGTCGTAGTACGTCCGAATCTCCTGGAGCTGCGCAAACGTCTGGAGCAGCGGCTGGTGATCCCACAGCCGCACGTTCTCGATCGTGCCGACGTTGTTGACGATGTCCTGGGCGGTGAGCTCCGCGTCGCCCGAGAGCTCGCTCTCCTCGACGTCGTTCACGTTGTAGGCGAGGCGCGTGGCCGTGATGTTGTGGGTGAGATAAGGCTGCTCGATCGTCTGCTCGCTCGGCTCGACGACGAAACGCTGGATGAGGGCCGCGTAGGCGCCGCCGCCGAGTGACACGAGGAAGTAGAGGCCCGCGGCCGCGACGATCGGCAGCGGCGCGGAGCGCCGGCCGAAGCCGTACGCCAGCGCCGCGAGGGCGCCGATCGACAGCACGCCGAGCTCCGCCCACAGAAACGGCAGGCGCGCGTTGACGTCGGCGTAGGACGCGCCGAAGAGCACGGTTGACGGCGTCAGCAGCAGTCCGAACATCCGCAGCCACGCGCCCCACGCCATGAGGCCGGCAGCCAGGGCCAGCAGCAGGCCGAGATGCCGGCGGGCAGCCGGGATGAGCCGGAACTGCGGCAGCATGCCGCCGCCCGTCCGGGGCTCGATGACGAAGCTGCCGGAAAGCACGTAGTACGCGCCGCAGCCCACCAGCGCCAGCCCGGTAATGAGCAGCGCCTGCTGCCGGACGAAGACGAGCACGGGCAGGCTGAAGACGTAGAAGCCGACGTCCCGGCCGAACAGCGGATCGGCCTGGCCGAAGGGCACGGCGTTGAAGAAGCGCAGCCAGTCCAGCCAGTGATTGGCGCCGGCGACGCCGATGGCGAAGGCGAGCACGAGCGCGACCGGCATGGCCAGCGCGATGAGGCGCCTGCCTTCGATCGCGATCGCGCGTCCGTCCACGCCGGTGCCGAGGACGATCTGCGGCCGCGTGAGGGTCCGTCGCGCGATGCGCAGGTTGAGGAAAAGAAAGATGAACACGGCCACGAACGTGATCGCGAACGTCAGCATCTGCGCGTTGATCGTCCGCAGGAACACCGACGGATACCCGAGCTCCCCGAACCACAGCCAGTCGGTCGAGAACCTGACGGCCGACGGAAACGCGAAGGCGAGGACCGCGAGAATGAGCAGCAGGCCGGGCAGGCTGAGCCTCATGAATCGATCGTCCTTTCCGGCGGCGCGACGTCGCGGATCAGCGAAGCCCGGCGCTGGCGATGCGGACGCGCGGCGGCGCGGCGGGCCGAACGTCGGTCCACGCGACGAAGAGCCGGCCGCGGCCGTCGATGGCCATGCGCGCGAAGCCGCTGGCGCGCTGTGGGGCCGTGCGCGCCACGACAGTCGGCTCGCTGACGCGCGCGCTTCCGGCGGGCCGCACCTGCCGGACGACGACCTGTCCGCCGTCCTGGTCCCGCTCGAGGCTCGAGACGAGCGCGCGATCGGGACCCGGCATCACGACCGCGACCCGGCCCAGCGTGTCGGCCGAACCGATCTGCACCGGCTGGCCGAAGCTCGCGCCGCCGTCGCTCGAGAACGCCACCAGACTCCGCGGCGTCCCGCCCTCGGCCGTGAACCACGCGGCGGCCACGCTCCGGCCACGTGCAGCGACCGAGGGCCCGTTGACCGGGCAGGCGTTGATTTGCCAGCCGTCGGCGTGGAGCGACGTCGGCTGGGTCCAGCGGCCGTCAATCAAGCGCGCGATCGACATGTCCCGAATCTCGTCGTCGCTGCGATCCCGATAGGCGATGACGACCCCTTCGTCGGTGGCCGCCGCAGACGTCTGGCAGCAGTCGCAGACCTTTCCGTCGATGAGCTGCTCGTGGCTGGGCTGGCCGCCCTGAAGGGAGGCCGAACGAAGCGACATGCTCCCCTGGCCCTCATGGCCGCCCATGTTGCGCCCGTCGAGCCAGATCAGGCCCAGCCCGGACTTGGGGTCGTCGTAGAACGACACGAAGCCATGTTCGGTTGGCGACCGGTCGCCGTACGGAATGAGGGCGTCGGTCCAGGTGACGCCGTCACGCGACGTGCGGACCCGGACGCCGTAGTCGTACGTCCCGCGACCATCGCCGCGCTGGAGCCAGTGAACCGCAATCGTGCCGTCCCGTGCCACGAACACCGACGGGAAGTCGGCCCAGTTGGCGAAGAACCTGGGGCCCTCGGCCACGGTGACGGGCGGGGTCCAGCTTTCGCCGGCGAGCCTCGACACGCGGAACCGATGACCGCCCTCCTCCCGTGTCTCGAGCCAGCTCAGCCACAGGGCGCCGTCTGGTCCGACGGCGAGGTTCGGCTGCGCCGAGCCGGCCGGTGCCGGCGAGGGCCGCTCGACAAACGCGCCGGCGAACGGCCCCTGGGCGGCCTGGTCGGGCACGCCCGATGGCGCCGCGACCACGACGGCCACCGCCAGCGGCACGAGCAGCCAGGCGAGTCTCGGCATGCGTCCTGCCTGCATCATCTCGGGGACCACCTTATCATGCGGTCCCGGCGGCGCCTTGATGCAGAATAGCGCCGTCGTTTGAACGACGGAGGGGGATCCATGAAGTCAGTGAGCGCGCCGGTCGCGGAGTTCCTGGGCACGTTCTTCCTGTGCTTCGCCGGCATCGCCGCCATTCTCGGAGCCACGAGCGTGGTCGGAAGCGGAGCTGGACTGGTGGGCATCGCCCTGGCGCACGGCCTGGCCCTGTCGGTGGGCGTCAGCGCGTTCGGCGGCGTGTCGGGGGCGCACTTCAACCCGGCCGTGACGATCGGCATGCTCGCCACACGGCGCATCGCGGCGCCGCAGGCGCTCGTCTACATCGGCGCGCAGCTCATCGGCGCGACGACCGCGGCCATCATCTGCTGCGCGATCTTTCCCGACGCCGCCGTTGCCGAGGCGAACCTCGGCATCCCGCTGCCGGGCGCGTGGGCGTCAACCGGCGTCGTGCTCACCGCCGAGTTCGTGATGACGTTCCTGTTGATGACCGCGATTTACGGCACGGCCGTGGACGCGCGCGGCCAGGCCGTCAAGATCGGCGGGTTCGGCATCGGCCTCACCGTGACGTTCAACATCCTTGCCGGCGGGGCCGTGACCGGCGCGTCGATGAACCCCGCCCGCTCGTTCGGACCGGCGCTCGTGCAGAGCTTCTGGGACTGGCACGCGCTCTACTGGCTCGCGCCCGTGGCGGGCGCCGTCGCCGCCGCGCTCGTCTACGAGCACGTGATCCTCGACAGAAAAGCGTGATCGCCGATTGTGAGAAGTCGGCTGCGCCCTGGGCGCGACTCACTCGCTCCCGATACGCTCGACGTGGGCTCCGTGGGCCGCCTGTCGTTCCGTGGGCGCGATGGCCATCAGTGTCGGGTGCGCGGCGATGTGGGCCTGGACGATCGCCTCCGCCGTCGCCATTGCGCCCGGATCGCCGCTGCGGTACACGCTGTTGGCTTCAATCAGATCCCGCTGGTGTGAGGGAGTCGCCTCGACGCTGTCATAGATCGCGGCCACCGGGCAGGCCGGGACGCAGGCACCGCAGTCGATGCACTCTTCCGGATGAATATAGAGCATCGTCGCCTGCTCGAACGCCGGCTCGTCTTTGCGGGGGTGGATGCAGTCGACCGGGCAGACGTCTACGCAGGAGTGGTCCTTGGTGCCGATGCAGGGGTCGGTGATGATGAAGGGCATGATTGGCCTGAAACCTAATGATGGACTGGCTTGGCGAATGCGCCGACAGTCGGCTTCACGATCGCGGCGAAGTCGTTGTAGTGCATGCACACGGCGTCGGTGTGAGTGCCGGCATTGAAGACCATCTCGGGGTCTCCGACGAAGCTCTCGTCCACGAAGACCCGTTGGCTGTACAGGGTCCCGAAGGGCGGCATGGCACCGACCTCGCACTCCGGATACATGCCCCACATCTCAGCCTCTCTCGCCAGCCTCACCTCGCGAGCCTGGGCAAGCACTCCCAACAGCTCCAGATCCACCGTCAGGTGAGCGGGCACGACCGCCTGGACGGGCTCGCCATCGGCAAAGCAGACGACGATCTTGGCCCAGTGTCGTCCCTGAACGTGCGACACTTCGGCCTCCTGCTGCGCGGAGTACGCGGCGCGATGCGCCAAGATCGTGTACGGCACTCTTTCACGCTTCAAGAAATCGCGGATGGATGCGGCGATCGCCATGCCGGACCCCTACATGAACTCCTCGATCAGCTTCTGCCGCTGTTCTTTGGTCACCCCTACCGGCTGATGGACCAACAGGCCGGCCTGAAGCCCCGGATCCTGCGTGTGAAGACTCGGCCGTGGATTCGCGTCGCGGTAGACCAGCCCGATTGGGATCTTCTCGCCCCACGTCAGGGCCGCATCCATCGCCGCGTGAAAGTCGCTTGGGTCGTGAGGGGTATCTTCCAGTTTGTACACCCGCTTCCGGAACCACTCGTACGAATTGTGCTTGTTGAATGTCACGCACGGGCTGAAGACATCAACGAGTGCAAAGCCCGGGTACCGAATGGCGTCGGCGTACAGCTTCTGCAAATGCTTGGGCTGGCCGCTGAATCCGCGGGCCACGTAGCCGCAACCGCTTGCGAGGGCCAGGGCCAGCGGGTTGAGCATGCCCTCCAGGTTGCCGTGCGGCGTCGTCTTCGTGACCATCCCGGTTTCGCTGGTGGGCGAGACCTGTCCGGTGGTCAGGCCGTACGTCTCGTTGTCCATCACGATGTAGGTCATGTCGATGTTGCGCCGCATGGCCTGGATGAAGTGGTTCAACCCGATGCCGTAGCCGTCGCCGTCACCCCCGGTGACGATCACGGTCATGCCGTGATTGGCGAGCTTGGCTCCTGTCGCAAACGGCAGCGCTCGGCCGTGCAGGCTATGGACGCCGTACGAGCGGAAGAACCCGGGCAAGTTCGACGAGCACCCGATCCCTGAAACGACCAGGATCTCGTGCGGCTGACGGCCGAGCTCGGCGCAGGCATGGAACAGCGCGTTCAAGACGCCGAAGTCGCCACACCCCGCGCACCAGTCTGGTGGCACGTCCGCTTTGAAGTCTTTGAGTTCAAGAACCGCGACTGCACTGGGCATCTGTCGCTCCCTGATCCTAGGTTGCCAGCGACGAGGTCTTGGCCGGCGCCACGAGTCGTCCCGCCCAGTCACCCGACGTGCCAGTGGGATGCTCCGTTCGCCAGCCAGGCTCCGTCGACAGCACCTCGACCACTGTCGTGCCGTTCGTCAGGAGTTCCCTGACGCCCGCCACGATGTGCTTGGGCTCAAATGGCTCGCCGTCGTACTTGCGGATGTGTCCGTGAGCGGCGATGCCCGTCTCGGCCCGCAAATGGCGTGCGAACTGGCCGCTCTGGTTGTTCTCGACGACGACCACCCTCCGGCTCCTGCCCAGGATGGCGGCGACCTCGGCGGTGTGGAAGGGCACCAGGAACTTGATCTGAAGATGGCTTGCCGAGATGCCGGCCCGATTCAGGTGCTCGACCGCCTCTGCGAGAACGCCCCACGTGGAGCCCCAGCCCACCAACGTGACCTCGGCGTCGGCCGGTCCCTCGAGTGTCGGAGCCGGGAGGTGCTCGAGCGCCGTGGCCATCTTGCGGCTTCGCTTGTCCGCCATCTTCTTGCGCCGCACCGTGTCGGTGTAGACGTCGCTGATGATCACGCCATCCTCGTCGTGCTCGTCACTCGCGGCCACGTAGAGGTGGCCGGGAAGGCCCGGGACGGCGCGCGGCGAAATGCCCGACGCGGTGTCCTTGTAGCGGAGGTACGGCTCGCCCGCGGCCGCGCTGCCGTCATCTCCTGCAGGGGCCGCGGTGATGAGCTCGCCTCGATCGATCTGAAACTCGACGTCGAGGCGCGCGGGATCCACCGTCTCGTTGCCTTCGGCCATGAGCAGGTCCGTGAGGATGATCACGGGGCACTGATAGCGATCGGCCACGTTAAAGGCCAGAGCCGGAGTGGTGAAGCAATCGGTCATGCTCAGAGGGGCCATGATGATCCGCGGGAAGTCGCCCTGGCTGGCGCCAAGGGCCTGGTTCAGATCTCCCTGCTCGGTCTTGGTCGGCACGCCCGTGGACGGGCCGGCGCGTTGTACGTTCACGACGACGACCGGTGTTTCAAGCATCCCGGACAATCCGATCGCCTCGGTCATCAAGGCGAGGCCACCGCCGGATGTGGCACACAGGGCCCTGGCGCCCATGTGGCTCGCCCCGATGGTCATGTTGATGACCGAGATCTCGTCTTCAACCTGTCGGACGCAGATCCCGAGCTCCTTTCCGTGAGCCGCGAACCATTCCAGGACGTGCGTCGCGGGGCTCATCGGGTACGCGCAGTAGAACTTGCAGCCCGCAAATGCCGCCCCCATCGCCAGGAGCTCGTTGCCGGTGACCAAGGCCCATCGTTGACCGTTCGGCCGGAGCTGCTTCGACAGCGGCTTGAAATGGATGGCCGCGTAGTCGTAGCCGGCCCTCGCCGCCTCGACGTTCATGTTCACCACATGCGGCTTCTTCGCGAACGTCGACTCAAGCACCGACTCCAGCCCGGTGAAGTCCAGCCCCATCAGGCCAATCACGGCCCCCACGGCCACCGTGTTCTGCATGACCGGCAGTTGCTTGTAGGCAGGGGCCAGGTCGGGGACCGGCAGCGGGCAGAGCTCGACGCCTGCGGGAGGCTCGCCGCCCGGTCGCAGCTTGGCGCTGTTGTACAGGGCCACGCTGCCGCCGATGAGTTCCGGCAGATGGCGGTCCAGCGTATCTTGATTGAGGGCGATGAGCGCGTCGACTCGATCGCCGTGGTTGAGGGGTTTGCCCGCTGAGATGCGAAGACGCAACCAGGAGTGCCCCCCGCGAATCACCGACTGGTAGCTGTTGTAGGCATAGACCGCCTGACCCTGTCGAGCAACGGACACAGCCAGGGTATTGCCGGCCGAGGCGACCCCGTCGCCCGCCGCGCCGCCGATTCCGACGACCACATCAGGCTCGTTCATGAGAGTGTCTCCGAACGACCGATTGCCTCAACTCGCTCGCACGGAGGCCGGACGTGTCCGGCGCCCATCGAGACCCTCGGCCGGCGAGCATATACCCGTCCACCCTTTATGGCCACCCAACCCGCGAGAGGCTCAGTCTACTCCACGTCCGCGAGCCGGGCTGGAGGGTTGACGGCCGATAGCCAACAGCTCCCGATCGGTGCGCCAGTACCAGATGCCGTCCACGAGCGCGGGCGAGGCGATCACCTGGGCGCCCAGCTCGTTGACGTGCAGCAGCTTGAACGCGGGCCCGGCCTCGACGACGAACGTCTGACCCATGTCGTTCGTGAAGAAGAGCTTGTTGCCGACCGCGACCGGCGACACCGAGAACCCCTCGCGCACGGGCTGGCCGAGCCGATCCTGATAGGCGACCGCGCCTGTCTTCGCGTGGTACACCGTGAGGATGCTCTGCATGTCGTTGACGAGGTAGAGCAGATCGCCGTGGATCAGCCCTGACGGCACGAACGGCGATCCCTTGGGCGAGGACCAGACGACGTGCGTGTCGGTGACGTCGCCGCTGCCGCCGGGGCGGATCGCGAACGTCGGGCCCGCCCGGCCCGACGAGCAGAACACCAGCCCGTGGCCGACGACGCAGGTCGGGATCACCTCGCGCAGCATGCCGCGCACGCGCCACAACTCCCTGCCCGTGTCCGGGTCGTAGGCCTGCACCAGCTGCTGGCTGTTCACGATGAGTTCGTCGCGGTCGCCCGCGTCGATGACGATCGGCGTGCCCCAGCCGACCGTCTGGCTGCGGTCGGTCCGCCAGAGCGTCTTGCCGGTCTTCCTGTCGAAGGCCGCCACGAACGCACCGGTGTCGGCGGTGCGCCGGGTGTCCTGATAGATGAAGAGCCGGTCCTTGTAGAGCACCGGCGAGCCGGCGCTGCCGTGGTAATTGTCGATCTGCCCGATCGGGCGCTGCCAGACGAGCCGGCCCGAGAAGTCGAACGCCGCGAGGCCGTGCGTGCCGAACGACGCGTAGATCAACTCGCCGTCGGTCGCGGGCGTGGCCGACGCCTTGCTGTTCTTCGGATACGTGTGCTCGACGCCGAGGATGGTCGGCACGGGCGTGTCCCAGAGCAGCCGGCCGTCAGCGCGGCTGTACGCGAGCATCGACAGCCTCGACTCGTCACGCGCGGTGGTCAGGAAGATGTAGTCGCCCCAGACGATCGGGGAGGAGTGGCCGCGGCCGGGCACCGGCGTCTTCCACTTCACGTTCTCGGTGGCGGACCACCGGTCGACGTAGTTCGCGCCGGCGACGTGGCCCTGGCCGGACGGGCCGCGCCAGCGCGGCCAGTACCGCGCGCCTTCGCCCTGCACCGCGAGCATCCGCACGTCGTCCTGCGCCGGCGCGGCGCCGCCGGGTCCGGAGAACATTGCCGCGAAGGCCGCTGCCAGAAGGAGTCGCTGTCGCATGTCCATAGGGTGGTCCGGAGATCCGCCGCAGGTCAACTGCTCGGAGACGAACGGCGTGTTTGTCGCGAAGCGACGTTCACGTAAACTGGCGGCACCCGGTCGTCCGGGATCGAGGAGACTCACATGCCGCGCGCCGCTCTGATTGTCATGTGTCTGATTGCCCTCGCGACGCCGCTCGCCGGCGTGCAATCGGCGTTGGCCCCGAGACCGGGTATCGACTGGCCGTCGTTCCGGGGCGTCAACGGGGCGGGCGTGTCCGAGGGATTCGCGACGCCGGCGACCTGGGACGTGCCGGCCGGGACCGGATTGCGGTGGCGGACGCCGATCGAGGGCCTGGGGCATTCGAGCCCGGTCATCTGGGGCGGCCAGTTGTGCGTCACAACGGCCGTGAGCGGCCGGCTGGATGCGGGCCTGCGTATCGGGCTGTACGGCGACATCGCCTCGGTGCAGGACGACACCGAGCACACCTGGAAGCTCGTGTGCGTGAACAAGACCGACGGTCGCGTGCTGTTCAACAAGACGATTCACCGGGGCGTGCCCGTCATCAAGCGGCATACGAAGTCCACCCACGCGAACACGACGCTGGCCACCGACGGCACGCACCTGGTGGCGATGTTCGGATCCGAGGGACTCTATGCCTTCGACATGCGTGGCAACCAGATCTGGAAGAAGGACCTCGGTGTCCTCGACTCCGGCTTCTACATGGTCCCCGACGCGCAGTGGGAGTTCGCCAGCTCGCCCGTCATCCATGACAACGTGGTCGTCATCCAGGCCGACGTCCAGAAGGACTCGTTCATCGCGGCCTTCGACGTCAGGACCGGGACCGAGCTGTGGCGGACCCCGCGCGGCGACGTGCCCACGTTCTCGACGCCGACCATCCACACGGTCGGCGGGCGGCCGCAGATTCTCGTGAACGGCTGGCGGCACACCGGCGCGTACGATTTCCGGACCGGCCGCGAGATCTGGAAGCTGAACGGCGGGGGAGACATCCCCGTGCCCCGGCCGGTCGTCGGGTCCGGGCTCGTCTTCATCACGAACGCCCACGGCCGCGGGGCGCCCGTCTACGCGATTCGCGAGACCGCGACGGGCGACATCTCGCTGCCCGCAGGCGTCACGGCCAGCGACCATGTCGCCTGGAGCGTGCCGCGCGACGGCGCGTACATGATTACGCCCGTCCTCTACCAGGGCCTGCTCTACGTGTCGCGCAACAACGGCGTGTTCAAGGTGTTCGAAGCGGAGACGGGCAAGGAGCTGTACCAGCAGCGGCTCGGCGACGGCACGACGGGTTTCACCGCCTCGCTCGTCGCGGCCGACGGCAAGGTTTACTTCTCCAGCGAGGACGGCGACGTCTTCGTCGTCAAGGCCGGTCGCGAGTTCGAGCTGCTGGCAAAGAACCGCATCGGTGAGATCCTCATGGCGACGCCGGCCATCTCCGAGGGCGTGGTCTACTTCCGCACCGACAAGAGCATCATCGCCATCAAGT
>Ga0326597_10010793_pt1 | contig 12149 bp, 14 predicted proteins | sample RVTome_12_FD_203789 | JGI IMG/M metagenome (GOLD analysis project Ga0326597, IMG submission 203789) | Soil microbial communities from uranium-contaminated site in the Upper Colorado River Basin, Wyoming, United States - RVT100D185 | ecosystem: Environmental > Terrestrial > Soil > Contaminated >... | reverse complement strand
CCCGACCTCCGGGACCCATCTCGATGGGTCCCGGAGCAACCGCCCACCAGACCTGCTCGCCGTCTTGGAAAGAACCGACCGGCTGTCGGATGCGTATTGTTCAGGGTATTGAATGACACGAATCTCATTCGCCGCTTTCAGCGGGGCGACCCCGAATCGGTCCGGGTCCTGTATCGCGCCTATTCGCGGGCAGTCTTTACCGTCGCCTACGGAGCGCTTGGTGACCGATCATTGGCAGAGGAAGCAGTGCAATTGACCTTTACGAAGGCCTGGCAGGCGGCCGATCGGTTCGACACGGCCAGGGGAATCGCTCCCTGGCTCTACACGATTGCGCGCCGCGTATCGGTGGATCTATACCGGCGGGAACGCCGCCATGAATCTTCCGAGCTCGATCGCGACCTGGCCGTCATGCCCCCGAGCTTCGAAGGAATGTGGGAGGCCTGGGAGGTCAGGGCAGCCTTGGACAAGCTCCCCAAGGAAGAGCGGGCGATCATCGAGACAACCCACTATCGCCAGCTGACGATGGTCGAAACCGCCGAGGAGCTCGGTATTCCGGTCGGAACCGTCAAGTCCAGATCCCATCGCGCCCACCGGCGCCTCGGCGACATCCTGAGCCATTTGCGTGAGGAGACCGCATGACCTGCGACGACTTCCAAGGGCGCTACCTGGCGGGTGATCTCAACGCGGACACCAATACCCATCTTGCCGGCTGCACATGGTGCGGCGCTCGACTCGGTGACCTTGACGAGCTCGTCAAGCAGCTTGGCACCGACGCCATGTGGCTCGCTCCGTCACCTGGACTGGAGGATCAGATCGTGGCCGCCCTGGAGGGAACCGCGGTACCAGAGCAGGGGAGCCAGAAGCTTGTCTGGATGCTCGGCGTCGCAGCAGCCCTGATCGCGATCATTGCCGGCTCTCTCACGCTCATCGAGAACCGCCAACCAGACTGGGAGATAGCATTGTCGGCCACCGAGGGGGTTAGGGCGACTGCCACCGTGGCAGGCTGGAACACCCCAGCCGGGACCCGGATGGTGTTCTCGATCGACGGACTCGCACCGGCCGCAGATGACGAGTATTACGAGATCTGGATGACGGCGACAGACGGTCGGCACGTCGCGGCAGGGACGTTCCGGTCGGCAGGCACGATCGAATCGTTCGCAGGAGTTTCGCGGCGCGACTTTCCCCGGATTTGGATCACGCTCGAGCCCAATGACGGTGACGAAGGCATCGGTGGACCGACCGTCTTGGACACGGGCAGCTGAGGTTCGTCAAGCTCGGCAGCCTCGTAGCTGTCGAGGATGGCTTCGAGATCCGCCCGTGATCGGGCCGCGAGCCGGTTCACCATCCATCCAAGACCGCGCCGGGGTTCGGCCCTGAAACGCATGCGGATCATCGACCCGCCATCGGCCGGTTCCACCTCCCGGGTTTCGGCAGCTGTCAGGGTCTCGGCGATGACGATCGCCGGACTCGTCATGGCACCAGGGCCGCGATCTTCGTCGCCGATGAGGTGGCGACGGATGCGGTCGGCCAGCTCTCGAACGTCGGGTGCCTGGCCGTAAGGTATTCGTCGGGCTCCCATGGTGACGCTGACCGCCCCCGCATGGCCTGTCGCCGAGGCAGCAAACACACTGGCCGGCCTGGCATGCAGACCAGACGGGTTGGTCAGCGTCACCGTTTCGGATGCCATTTAGATTGCCGCCTCCAGCGCGACGTCTGCCGACTTGTAGCCCTTCAACAGCACAACCATGGCCGCGGTGACCGCCGTACCAATGGCGATAGCCAACAGGTACAAGGCCACGTTGCCGACCAGGGCCGCCACGAAAATGCCACCATGCGGTGCGTTGAGCGTAGCGCCGAAAGCCATCGATAGGGCACCGGCCACCGCCGAGCCGACCATGATCGACGGAATCACCCGTCCAGGATCGGCGGCGGCAAACGGGATCGCTCCCTCGGTGATGAATGAGATCCCCATGACCGCGGCAGCCTTACCCGCTTCTCGCTCTTCCTCGTTGAAGCTCTTGGGGCGAACGAAGGTAGCCAACGCCAGGCCAAGCGGAGGCGTCATTCCGGCGGCCATTACGGCGGCCATCGGTTCGAGAATCCCCGAGGCCAGCAAACCCGTCGCGAATACGTAGGCAGCCTTGTTGACCGGCCCGCCCATATCGAACGCCATCATCAGGCCGACCACGATTCCGAAGATCACCGCCGAACCGGTCTGGAGGTTTCCGAGTGCCGACTCCATGGCAGCGTTCAAGCTGGCGACCGGCTTTCCGACCACGACGATCATAAGGGATCCGGTCACGAACGTACCAAGCAACGGCCACACGAGCACCGGCATCAACCCTGCCACGCCCTTCGGAACCTGGAACGCACCCTTCAACCACTTGACGAAATACCCGGCAATCAGACCGGCGATGATGCCGCCAAGAAACCCGGCACCGATTTCGTTCGACAGGAGGCCGCCGACGATTCCGGGCGCAATACCCGGCCGATCGGCGATGGAATACGCGATGTATCCGGCCAGAATCGGGACGAGCATGCCGAAGGCGGTCGCCCCGATCTTGAAGAGAAGCGCCCAGAAGTCGAACGTCTCATATACGTTGATACCTACCACTGCGATGGGGTCCGCAAACGCGAAAGCGAGTGCGATGAGCACCCCACCCGCGGTTACGAACGGGATCATATAGCTGACCCCGGTCATGAGCTGCTGGCGCAACTCGGTTGCTTTCGATGCCATAGCTATTTCCTCCTCCTGAACAAACCCTTGACGGGTTTGTCTACGGTGTCGGGGGTCGGATCCTCATACGCCCGACCCTCCTTTGCTGCCTCCGCTTTCTCGATGAGAACAGATGCCTTCTTGATGGCGTCCCCCACGGTCGCCTCGATCAGCGGGAGGTGGGAGAACCGCTCACGGCGCTCAACCACGGCATCGGCGGCGAAGATCGCCACGTCTGCGCCGGCAACGTAGGCCGGGTCAGCAGTTTCGACTCCTCCGGCTCCCTGAGTTTCGACGACGATCTCATGGCCTGCCTTCCTGGCGGCGACCTCAAGTGCTTCAGCGGCCATGTAGGTGTGGGCAATCCCCGTCGGACAACTGGTTACGGCAACAATCTTCATAGCGTGACCTCCTGGTCGATGACGCCGATGACGGCATCAGGCGTCGCTGCTTCCTCAAGACGGGTTCGGAATTCTTCGTGGATCAGGCGCCGGGCCAGCTGAGCGAGAATCTTGAGGTGAACGTTTTCCTCATTGTCCGGCGCGGCGATGAGAAAGATCATGCGGGCCTCGGTACCGTCGCTCGCCCCGAAATCGATGCCAGGACTGCGCCCGACAGCAACCGCGGCCTCGGCTACGGCCGGGGACTTGCCATGCGGTATGGCAATGCCCATCTCCATACCGGTGGGGCCGACTGCCTCGCGAGCCAGAACCGCCGCGACATAAGTGTCAGCATCGTTGAGTCGACCTTGCGCCTCGATCAGCGCCGCCAACTCGCGGATAGCTCCTTCGGCAGTAGTGGATCGCAAATCTAGTGAAACCATGTCTTCGGAAAACAAACTCATCAATTATCTCCCTGCTTGATCGGTAGATCCATGTCGATATCCCCGGTGAGTTCGACCTCGCCAAGGGAAATCTGATCGACTGACGGCATTCCGGTCCCGGGTATACGACACGCCGCCGCTCCTGCGGCGACGCCAAATCTCAGCGCCTCGGCATCGAGACGCAACGATCGAAGGAGACCGGCGAGGAAGACGTCGCCTGCCCCGACGCTGGCGTCATCGACCACGACGGGGGCCCGACCGTGCCACATACCGTCATCGGTGACCAGCAAAGCCCCTTCGCTACCGCAACTGACCGCTATCGCCGTCGCTGAACCACTTCGAATACTCTCAACCGCGCTGACCACATCGCCCAAGGTGTGCAGACTGCGGCCGACCAATTCCTCAAGCTCTGCGACATTCGGCTTGATGAGTGTCACGCCGGCGTCTACCGCACAACGCAGTGCCGCCCCGGTCGTATCCACCGCCACCGGAGTGTCCATGCCACCAATCAGGTCCGCATAGAGGCTGCTCTTCATGCCTGCCGCCAGGCTTCCACACATGGCAACCCAGCGCGCATCGGTGGCGACTCGCCGGACCACGGACACCAGGCTTTCGATCTCTTCATCCGATAGCACAGGCCCCGGCGAATTGATTTTCGTATCGGGACCCGAAGCGTCGCTCACCGTCACGTTGACCCGGACCGAACCTTGGACCTTGATGGGTTCGACGTCAACCGACTCCCTGGCGAGCAGTTCGAGCAATTCCACGCCACTGGGCCCGCCCTCTACGGTCACCGCCCGGGTCGACTCTCCCCATCGGGCCAGCGCCCGCGAGACGTTGATGCCTTTACCGCCGGGATGGATGGAAGTCGAAGTGGCCCGGTGAATATCGCCGGCCACCAATCGGTCGACCGACATGGTCAGGTCGAGGCTTGGGTTCGGTGTCACGGTCACGATCACCTGGCTGTTTTTAGCACGGCAATCCGCATCATGGCGTCTATTTCGTTGTTTTTTTTTGGTTTTCTGTTGGAACGGTTCACCCGTACATCGACCATCAGCGGCCACACCGCCCGCGCCCGCTAGCGTGGGGGCGAACGTGATGTTGGAATAGGTGGGCTTGTGACAGACAATTCTTCAATGTTCGGGCACGAACGACGCCAGACGATCGTGAGCCGCGCCAGGCGAATCGGACGGGTGAGTGTCCGGGAGCTGGCGTCGGACCTCCACGTCACGACGGAAACGATTCGCCGTGACCTCAAGCATCTTGAACAGCGAGGTCTGATCAGGCGAGTCCACGGTGGAGCGGTGAGCGTTGACAACGCAGCCCTTGAGCCCGAGGTCCAGGAGCGGTCCAGCACGATGGTCGCCGAGAAGAAACGGATCGTCCGGCGGGCAGTCGATGAGCTTCCCAGTGGTGGGGCGGTCTATATCGATGCCGGCACGACCACAGCCGCTTTCGCCGACTTACTTCCTGCCGATCGCCACCTCACGATCGTCACCAATTCGTTGCTGGTCGCGCTGTCGGCAACAAACCTACCCAATTATCGAATACTGCTCGTCGGCGGTGAGGTGCGAGCCACGACTCTGGCGACCGTTGGATCATGGACCAACCGGCAACTCGAGGACATCACGGTCGACGTTGCCTTTATCGCTACCAACGGAGTGACAGTCGAGCGGGGGCTAACGACACCCAACAATGACGAGGCCGCCGCCAAGCGGCAGGCCATATTCGCTGCGACCCGGGTGGTCTTGCTGGCCGACAGCACAAAAATCGGTCGAGAATATTTCGAACGCTTTTGTCGACTCGAAGACATCGACCTGTTTATCACAGACACCGGAGCCGACCTGTCCGACCTCAGACAATTTCACGAAGCCGGCATCAATGTCGTGACCGTCTAGGGCCACGGACCGACCGCCATCAGGCGTCAACGGTCTTCGGGTGCCTCGTCGTAGTAATCGAGACGCTCGATCGGCATGACAATCGCCGTCAACATGTTCATGATGTGGGCCGTGATTCGCTTCAGGTAGCGGTAGTACAGCGCCCGGGCGACGGCCTGGTCGGCGGTGCCTTCGGACCGGAAGGCGGCTTTGATCTTCTGGTCGTAATCCAACAGGAAGCCATCCGCTTTGTCTATCAACTTTTGAGCCTGAGCTTCGTCCTGGGAGCCAAACGTCGCCGCGGCATCGTCGATCAACTGCCCGACCGCATCACGATACGACAGAAGCTCATCGTGATCTTCGGCGAGTTCGAAGTTGGCGCCGTACTTCGCAAGGTCGTACATGTTCTTGGCATAATCGCCGACTCGTTCGGCATCTTTGACGATGCTCATGTAGGCGAGGACGGCAGGCAGATCAGCAGCCGTAACCGCCGAGTGCATCATGAGGGACCGACGAACCCGCTGCTGAGCCGTGTTGATCTCCTGGTCGGTCGATCGCACCGTCTGCTTGGTCGCTTTGCTCTTGCCCCCACCAAAAACGGCGCCGGTCGCTGCGTCGAACACGGTCCGTCCATCCCCGAGCATGCTGACCAGGGTTCCTTTGACTTCATCGAGGGTTGATCCGCCGCGTCCGCGGAAAAATGCCATCACCATGGTTTATCTCCTATGTCAAAACAACAATACCGAGGAAGGGCACGAGAACGAACACACCAAACGTATATGCGAGTGCCAATGATTTTCGTTTCACAGCCAGGTTCGCCAGGCCCTCTGCCAACAAAACCGGGAGGTACCGAATCTTCGGCCACGGATAGACCAGCAAGATGCCAATGACATTGAACAATGTATGGGTAAAAGCAATCGTCAGTCCGTCCACCGAACCGGCCGCCAGGGCGGCGAGCAGCGCGGTAATGGTTGTTCCGATATTGGCGCCGAGGGTGATGGGGTAGGCATTACGGACCAGGAGGAGCCCGGAGGCCACCAACGGAATCAGGATCGAGGTTGTGATACTCGATGATTGAACGGCAATAGTGATCACCATTCCGACCATGATCCCGATCATCCCGGACTTGGCCAGAACCGCATTGAGCGACGCTTCAATCCGGTCGGCCACCAGCGTGCGCATGTTCTTGGTGATGAACGTCAACGTGATAAAGATGACGGCGATCGCCGCCGCGATGAGTACGACAGCCGCAGCCACCTCGCTGCCGACGATCGCTTCGATACCGCTAGAAGCGAGTTTGGCGAGCCAACTCACGGCCGCCTTGATCGGACTGTCGAACGACCCGCCCAGGTTCCCTTCGACAAACAACCCGGAGATCCAGGAAGCAGCCGTATGGAGAAAACCCGTCATGATTTCCAGCGGCAGCAGGATGGCCACGACAATGACATTGAAGAAGTCGTGCATCGTCGCAGCCGCAAACGCCAACCGGAATTGATCGGTGCGGCGAGCATTGGTGAGCGAGACAAGGGTATTGGTAACCGTCGTACCGATGTTGGCACCCATGATCATGGGAACCGCAGCTTCGACGCCCACCACGCCACTGGCGACGAGTCCGACAATCGTTGCGGTGGTGACCGATGACGACTGCACCAGAACGGTGGCGAGAATCCCGACGAATAGGCCGGCGAGCGGATTGGACACACTGGCGAACAACGGATCGGTGTAGTCGGAACCGATGCCATTGATACCTGACTCGAGCATCTTGACACCGACCAGGAAGCCATACAGCAGCGCTACAACAAGAAGAGCTCGAACCGGAGAAGGAAGCCTTGAGGCTCGGGTTGTTAAGGGCTGGTCTGGTGACGCCACCAAAATTCCGTTCCGTACGTGTCCGCAGTCGGTGCACTTTACACGGATTCCGTGGCCCCACGGCCATAGTAGGTGAATGGCGTGAACAGGTCCACGCGATGATTTGCGAACAACCGACCCGGCCCTGCTACCGAGTCGATTCCACCAGCAACCGGGCAACGTCCCGCAGAAAAGCAGCTGCCGGGGCGCCATCGACGAAGGCATGGTCGAAAGTGAGCGACAGCACCAGTTGATGACCGGGCACTAGCGCCCCTCCGTCACCAAACGATGGGACCGTGCGGAGGGCACCGACTCCGAGAATCGCCACCTGGGGAAGGTTGATGATGGGGGTGAACCCATCAATCCCGAACCCGCCCAGGTTGGTCACGGTGAACGTTCCACCTTCATAGTCAGCCGCACCCAGGGTCTTGCTCGCCGCCCGATCGGCCAGGCTGCGAATCGTCCCGGCTAGAGCGTCGATCGATTGACCGGCCGGATCCACAACTGCAGGCGCTACCAGACCTTCTTCGGTTTGGATCGCCACGGCGACATTGACGCGGTCTGCCAACGTGAAGACATCTCCGTCCCTGGTCCCGTTGAGTTGGGGATGGTCGACCAGCACGGTGGCGGCCGCCTTCACGACCAGTGCGGTGATGCTGCCCGGCGCAACACTTCCGAAGTCGACCGTCGTAAACAGAGTGACCGGCGCCGTCGAGGTGTGGCTGCGACGCATGTTGCGGGCGATCACTGCCCGCAGACCGGTCAACCCTCCCGCTCCAACCATTCCCCGGACGTCGCCCTCGGTGATGCGTCCTTCGGGACCCGACCCTGCTATTCCGACCAAATCAACGCCAAGTTCGCGGGCCAACCGCTTGGCGGCAGGCGATGCCTTGATCGGAGGCGCCAGGACCGACGCAACTCCCGGTTCGGCTACCCCGTCAACCGACGTCGCCGGGACCGTGTCGACGATCTGACAGATGGCACCATCTTGTGGAACCGGGTCGCCAATGGCGACCCGGTTCACAACATATCCGTCAGCTGTTGCCAGGACCTCCGATGCCACCTTCTCGGCCTGCACCTCGGCGATAAGTTGCCCGCTGGTACACGCCTGGCCCTCGTCGACGAACCAGGCCGTAATGACGGCCTCCTCGCCTGCCTCGGTGATGACCGGCATCAGGACCTGCACGGCCATGGGTCAGCCCGATACCATTTCGGTCGCCGCCGCAACTATCCGATCGACCGATGGCAACGCCCAGGTCTCCAGGGGGTGGCTGTACGGAATCGGAATGTCCGGCGTCGCCACCCGCACCGGCGCGGCGTCGAGATAGTCGAATGCCCCCTGCACGGCCGTCGTAATGACTTCACCGCTCATCCCGAAGCTCTGATAGTCCTCGTCGACGACGAGCAGACGGTGGGTCTTCTGAACGCTCGCCACGATCGTCTCCCGGTCGAGAGGGATGAGGGACCGTAGGTCGATGACTTCAGCCGAAACCCCGTCAGCCTCGAGGAGGGCGGCGGCGTCGAGAGCCTTATGCACCGACAGACCAATTGTGACGATCGTCACGTCGTTACCATCGCGGGCGACCTGGGCCTTGCCGATCGGCACCGTGTATGACTCCTCGGGGACCGGTCCGGTGGCGTGTGGATTGTTGACCATCCATCCCAAACCAAGGGCGCCCTTGTGGAACATGTACATCACCGGGTTGTTGTCCCGGATGGCCGAGATCATCAATCCTTTGGCATCGTAGGCATTCGACGGGACCACTACTTTGAGACCGGGTACATGCGCGAACAAACCCCAGAGGGTCTGGGAATGCTGCCCGGCATCGGAGTACCCGCCACCTACGGCGGTGGTGAGTACGGCCGGCACGCTGATAGTGCCTCCACTGAAGTAATGAATCTTGGCCATGTTGTTGTAAATCTGATCCATGCATACGCCAAAAAAATCGACGAACATCAACTCGACGATAGGTCGCATACCGTTGATGGCTGCCCCGACCGCCGCTCCGATGAAACCCGTCTCGGAGATGGGCGTATCGATGACACGCTCTGGACCGAACTTGTCGAGCAGGCCTTCGGTTGCGCCGAATATTCCGCCGTACACGCCGACGTCCTCACCCATGACGAATACGCTCGGGTCGACCGCCATTTCCTGGGCGATCCCCTCGGCGATCGCTTTTTGCATAGTCAGTTTTCGATCAGTCATCGTTGTCATGTCACTCGTTCCTTTCTATGCAAAAACGTCATTGAGGGCTGCTTCGGGGGCCGGGTAAGGACTGGCCATCGCAAAGTCGATCGCCGCCTCGACCGTGGCGTATTCCTTATCTGTGATGGCAGCCTGCTCCGCCTCGGAGAGAACGCCTTCTTCGACCAGTCGCTTGCCGAACACGATCAAGGGATCGCGCTCGTTCATGTCCTGTTTGAAGTCATCTGACCGGTACGCGTCGGCGTCTCCTTCGAAATGACCCCAGAGCCGGTCGGTTTTGACCTCGATAAGGCTCGGACCGTCACCCCGCCGGGCGCGATCCATGGCGGCTCCCATCACCTCGTACACGGCCACCGGATCGTTCTCAGGGACGAGCACGCCAGGAATGCCGTAGGCCGAGGCCCGATCACTGTTGTCGGGAATCGCCGTCGATGATGCCTTCGGTACCGAGATGGCGTAGGCGTTGTCTTCGCAGATGAATACGACCGGCAGCTTCCACAGGGCGGCCAGGTTTATCGACTCGTGGAAGGCCCCCTGGTTGGCGGCTCCTTCGCCGAAGTACGACAACGCAATATTGCCGGTATCGCGGGCTTTGAAAGCCATGGCAGCTCCGACCGCTACTGGCATACCCTCCCCGATGATCCCCGAACAACCGAAGTTCGGTTCCACCGAAAACAGGTGCATGTGCCCACCTTTGCCGTGCCCCAAACCGGTTTCCCGACCGAAGATTTCGGCGGCCATCTTGTTGAGATCCACCCCCTGGGCGATGGCCACATGGTGGGGTCGATGGGTGGCCGTGATGGCGTCACCCGCCTGGAGGTGAGGCCGCATCCCTACCGCCACGGGCTCTTGCCCGGCGGAAAGATGCATTTCGCCAGGGATAAGACCTGCTGCGATGTCGAATGCAGGCAGCTTGTCGGCGAAGTACAACTCGCGAATCCGCTCTTCGAACCGCCGAATCCTGACCATCGTCTCGTACATGTCGACCAGATGTTCCTTGGGAATATCCATCGGGTACCTCCTCTATCGTATTCCCAGCGCACGGGTCGGCGACGCCGCACCCTTCAACGGCCTAAAGATACGCCGCCGGTCGCAGGCGTGAGGCCGATTGAACCAGCAGAAAACGCCAGTTCGAGATTGAGCACCCGGGGCCCGGCGATCACCCGCACCAAACCGCCGGCGGCCGGTAATCGTCGTTCACCGTCGAGGGCGACCAGGCCGGCAGATTCCATCAGTCGCGCCTCGGACCCGCCTGGCAGGTCATCGAAGTCCGCCACCGGGATGTCCAGCACGACCCCCGGCCCGAACACAGCCCGAACGACTGCCGACCCCCCGAACGAAATCCGTCTGGCATGGCCCCCGGCCAACGGTCCGAGCGCGGCGCTGATCGAAGCGACCCCCACGGCAGTCCGCCGCGAAGACGTGACGAATGCTTCGACCAGTCGATCGGGGCTCACGATGGCCCCCGCCCCCACCCAGTGGTCTCGCACGACGACCGCGTCGATCACCGCCACCGCCTCGCCTTTGGTGGTCTGCACGGCGATCGCCGTCGTCGGAGCAAAAGCGCCTCCATCGCCGGCCACGGCCAAGGCGGTGGCCAGGCCGATCACCGTTGGTTCTTCCGTGAGAGCAAAAGCATTGTTGGTGCCGGCCGCCACCGGTACCAGGGGGGCCTCGGGCCAACCCTCCGCCGCAGCCCGCACCGTGCCATCCCCACCGATTGTCACCAGCGCTCTGGCACCCGACGCTTTGAGCATCGCCGCACCGAGTCTCGTGTCGGCTTCGCTGCCTTCCACTTCGAGATCGAGATATCCGACCGAGGCTCCCCGGTCCCCGGCCAAACGCACGGCCCGACGAACCAGACCGGCCTGATCATCGACCGCGAGAACTTCGACGTTCGGGGCGGCCGCCAAACCGACCAGGAATCGAGCTACGAGGTTGGCCTTCTCCTCGACGTCGACGACGCGGGCCAGGCCTGTGAGTCGCCGGATGTCTTTTGAGGAGGCGGGATTCGCGATGAGGCCAACTATCACCAAATCAGGCTAATCAGATGGGCCGGCGACGTTTGCTGGAGATCACGCCCGTGGCGAACCCACCCAGGTGCAGGCCGCCGGCAAATCGGGCGTGCTCGATCTTGAAACACCGATCCTGGACCACTTCGAGTCCGGCGTCGACGGCCTTCTGAGCGGCCTCGTCATGGCGTAGGCCGAGTTGGAACCAAACCACCTTGGCGCCTACCGCGATGGCTTCATCGACGACGGCTGGCAGGTCATCCCGTTTGCGAAACACGTCGACCACGTCTGGCACCTCCGGCAACGAGGCCAGCGACGGGTAACACTTCTGACCGAGCACCTCCTCATACGCCGGGTTGACGGCGTAAACCCGATACGGAGCCCGCACGAGATAGGAGGCCACGAAATTCGACGAGCGCAACGAGTTGGCCGAGACCCCAACCAGGGCAACCGACCTGGCGGTCCGCAAGATACGAAGACGATCCTGACTCGAGGCATCAACCAGCGTCATCGGTCGCCCCTCAGGGCTTGTTCGAGGTCGGTAATGATGTCCTCGACATCCTCAAGCCCAGCCGAAATTCGGATGGTGTCTTCGCCGATGCCCATGCCGGCTCGTTCCTCGGTTGGCACCTGCTGGTGCGTGGTCGACGCCGGGTGAATGACGAGT
>Ga0326597_10010792_pt1 | contig 12150 bp, 10 predicted proteins | sample RVTome_12_FD_203789 | JGI IMG/M metagenome (GOLD analysis project Ga0326597, IMG submission 203789) | Soil microbial communities from uranium-contaminated site in the Upper Colorado River Basin, Wyoming, United States - RVT100D185 | ecosystem: Environmental > Terrestrial > Soil > Contaminated >... | reverse complement strand
AGACTGAATTCCACGCCCGATGGCGAAGGCTCGCTGCTCGACCACTCGATCATCCTCTATGGCAGCGAGATGAGCGACAGCAACAGGCATTTGCTGCAAGACCTGCCCATCATACTCGCCGGCGGCGCCGGAGGGCAGATCAAGGGTGGCAATCACCTGCGCTATCCCAAGGGTACTCCGTTGACAAACCTTTATCTGACCATGCTCGACAAGATGGGACTTCCGGTTGAACACTTCGGCGACAGCACCGGGAAGCTGGAACTTCTTTCTGTCGGCTAGCTCGGCGGCAGATTCAAACCTGTTAGGAGGGCGCTTGCTGAATCGGTACAATCTGTGGGTTCCGTGCCTGGGATTGCTTGTGGGGCTTTCGGCTTCCAGTCTGGCTACCGCCGCTGATCTTCGTCTGGTAGAGGCGATCCGGGAGGGTGACAAGGCGGCCGCGCAAGCGTTGCTGAGCCAGAGGGTTGATGTGAACGAGGCGCAAGCCGATGGAGCCACGGCTCTGCACTGGGCGGCCCAACGGAACGATCTCGAAACTGCGGACTTGCTGATTCGAGCCGGAGCCAGCGTGAATGCACGCAACGATTATGGGGTCACGCCCCTTGCGCTGGCTTGCGGCAACCGCAGCGCCGAAATGGTAGAGAAGTTGCTCGGGGCTGGAGCCGATCCAAATGCAGCCAAGGTAACCGGTGAGACGGTCCTGATGACCTGCTCGCGAACCGGAAATCCGGCCGCTGTGCGCGCTCTCCTGGCCCGCGGAGCCGATCCGAATGCCAGCGAGGCTCGGGGGGGGCAGACGGCGCTGATGTGGGCGCTGGCTGCGAATCATGCGCATGTTGCGGGGCTGCTGGTGGAGGGCGGGGCGGACGTGAATGCGCGCTCTAAGACCAAGAAAGGATTGGAGATCGCGGTTCGGTATAATGCCGGGGGGGTTGCCGACCAGCTCCCGTACCGGGAACCGAAGGGCGGGTTTACGGCGCTGCTGTTTGCGGCGCAACAGGGCAACCTGGATTCGGCCCGTATGCTGCTCGCGGCCGGAGCGGACCTGGAAGACGCGGCTCCGGAAGACGGCACTGCCTTGCTGCTGGCAAGCGCCAGCGGCCATGAGGCGCTCGCGATTTTCTTCCTGGAACAGGGCGCCGATCCGAACGCGGTGGACGGATTCGGAATGGCCGCGCTGCACTATGCCATGAGGAAGGGCGTATCGGCGCTGCTCGGCATCCGGTTTGACCCCAACTACCGAACGCAGCCGCCCAACATGCCGGAGCTGGCGAAGGCGCTACTGGCGCGCGGCGCGGACCCGAATGCGCAAATTACCCGGGGCTTCAAACTCGGCCCCGATGGGATTCCCTTCAGCATGGCCGGCGCGACTCCGTTTTTCCTGGCGGCCGTATCCGCGGATGCGAATCTGATGCGCATCCTGGCGGAGGCGGGCGCAAATCCCCGCCTGGGGCCCGCAGACGGCGCGACGCCTCTGATCGCGGCTGCGATGGCGGCCTGCACCGGAGCCTGCGCATACGCAGGGGCGAATCGCGATAACGAGGAAGAAGAACGGAACGCGTTCGAGGCGGTCCAGGTCGCAGTCGCAGTAGGAGCCGACGTCAACGCCGTCAACGCCGACGGGCAGACGGCGATGCACGCCGCGGCGTTCACGGGAGCGGATGCCGTCGTGCAGTTTCTGGCGGACCACGGCGCCGAAGTGGACGTTCCGGATCAGCGAGGCGAGACACCGTGGTCGATGGCGGCGGGGATCAGTCCCACAGCCAACAACCAGGGGCTGTACGGCTCGCACCGGAGCACAGCCGACCTGCTGCAAAAGCTGGGCGCCAAGCCGATTACCCAAGAGGAATTGATGTCCGGCAGCTCGCGGTCGAACCGGACGCAGTGAAGGTGTTGGGTGTTGGGTGTTCGGTGTTCGGTGTTCGGCAGCAGCCCGAACGGGTCAGAATCCAATATTCCACAAGTAGGAAAGACGAGCCTCAGGGGCTGAAGCCGCGTTGATTTGACGCCGGTAACGGCACGACTGAAGTCGTGCCCTGACGAAAAACCAAGGTTTCACACAGACTCTAAAACCGTGCCCGGACGGGGTACACAAAAAGTGAAAACGCCATAGATCCCAGCAACGCGGGAGTGCGGGTCCTTCGTCGCTACGCTCCTCAGGATGACCCGCGCCAGGGCGCCCAACTTCCTCTCACGCTGCCATGTTGTAACGATTCCGGCTCTCGTTTATCCTGTTTGCCATCCAGATGCGAGTTGGCGGCCTATGAGCGAATGTTCCCTTTGCGACGGCACCGGATGGCGTCCGGTCGAGAAGAACGGCGCGCGCGCCGTCGAAGTCTGCTCGTGCCGGCGGCAGGTGCGGGATGAAGCCTGGTGGATGGAGCAGGCGCGGATTCCCAGGGCGTTTCGCGCAAAAGACCTGGCGGATTTTTCCGTCAATCATGGCAAGGATGCGGCGAATGAGAGTCTGAAACACGCGCGGATCGTTGCCAGGAGGTTTGTAAAGGATTATCCGCTTGTCGAGAAGGGCCTTTTATTCCTCGGCCCTCCGGGTGTTGGCAAGACGCACCTGACCGTTGCCATTCTTAAGGAGCTGATGCAGCAAAAAGGCGTGGAGTGCTTGTTCTGCTCTTATCAGGAGCTGCTGCGAAGGATTCGAGACAGCTACAACCCGGTTTCATTGAGCACGGAGTCCGAGGTCGTGCAGCCGGTTCTTGAAACCGAGGTGGTAGCGATTGACGATCTCGGCGCCGAGCGCATCTCGGATTGGGTCGAGGACACCGTTACCTACATTCTCAACTATCGATACACACAGAAGAAGATCACGGTCCTAACATCCAACCTCCCGGATAATCCCGAGGAAGTAAGGGAGCGCAGTCCCAGCGGCAAGTACGCAGTTGGCGATACATTGAATAGACGGATTGGGGTGCGCGTTCGTTCCCGCCTCTTCGAGATGTGCAAGACGATTCAAATCGATGCCGATGACTTCCGCCAGACGGTACAACAGCACCGCCGCTAGCCCCCCCCCGGCAAGACTAACCTCTGAAGCCGCTTGATTCTACAGCGGCTACGGCATGGCAGAAGCCCATGCCCTTACGGTCTACCCCAAGAGTTGCTACGCTCCAGGGCGTTTTCAGAGATTGTATAGAGGCGATGCGATCCAGGCTATTCTGTCGCCCCTGCCGGGGCTTGCCGAGTAAACTGTCTCTAACCCACGGCTTGCGAGGTTGCTGAAAAACTCTCGAAACACGGTCATTCTGAGGAGGCAAGGACGACGAAGAATCGGCATCTTGCTGATTCATAGGACAAGCAGGTTCTTCGCTTCGCTCATAGCTTCCCTCGACTTTTCCCGGAGCAGGCGGGGCTGACACGTAGATTTAGTTTTTTGACACGGCGTATTGGCGGTAAGAATAGTTGGGTGGACGCTCCTTTACAGTCGCGGCTCTGATTTATCCCGTTCGGCGGCGGCGCCGGAGAGATCGTCCCTTTGGTAGAAATACCTTCGCGCCGGGGAGGGCAACTCAGACGCGCCCATCTGTGTCAAAATAGATGAGAAGGTGTAGGGATATGCGAGTTGCGATGTGGGTCTTGTTGGTCTATTGAAATTGGTCTCTTGATCCAGCCGGTCCCGGCCCGGCTGCGCAGGAGAGGAGGGTGCTGCTATGAAGAATGCTGAACGCTTGTTCTTGATCCTGGCCGGCATGGGAATCGGCGCTGGGGTCGCCTTGCTGTTCGCGCCCAAGTCCGGAAAGGCCACGCGGAAGTATCTGTCGCGGATGGCGGAGGATGGCCGCGACAAGGTGGCCGAAAGCAGCGAAGAGTTCATGGACCGCGGCAAGAAAGCCTACGAGCACGGCAAGGCCGTCGTCGACGAGGCGATGGAGTACATTGACCGCGGGCGGCGCGCCGTTTTGAGCTAGAGCCTTGCTTTTGTGCGGGTCTCAAAAGGACAGACCCGGCCAAGGCACAGGAAAGAACCAACCCACGGCACAGCAATCGTGCCGTGGCTACTCTAAATGAATCGAATTCATTGCTCCTCCGCCGCGACGTTCGAGGCGGAGGAGCTTTGTGTTTCAGGAGTCTTTTTCCAAAATGCGCGGCGTTCCCAGGACCGGCATCACGGGGACAGCCGTTTCCCGAGCTCCCTCAGGCGGGGGCGCACCCATGTAGATTTCCGAGCCTGGGGTGACCATGTAGGCCATCGCGATTTCGTCGCAGGCGTGGAACATGGGGCACTGCAGGCAATCCTTCCAGATCTTGAGCGGCAAGGCGGCGCGATCCACCAGCCGGAAGCCTAATTTCCTGAAAAATCCGGGGACATAAGTGAAGACGATCACCAAGTCCACGCCGAACGTGCGCGCCTGGTCGAGCAGAGCGGCGGCAACCTTCTGCCCCACGCCGCTGCGGGTCCTGTCCGGGGCAACAGCCAGAGAGCGCAGCTCGGCCATGTGCTGGGTGTAAAAATGCAGCGCGCCGCAGCCGACGAGCTCGCCGTGCTCGGTGGCGACGAGAAAATCGCGGAGGCCTTCGCAGAGCTCCACTTCCGTGCGGGGCAGCATGACGGTCCGGGCTGCGTAGCCGTTGATCAGCCGCAGCAGGGCCGGAATATCGGACAGCTGGGCCGGCCGCACCACCAAGCTGTCCGAGGCTGCTTCCGCCTCTGGGGATTCCAATTCAACCGAATGTCCCGGATGGTTGCGCATGAAACTTGCCTCCTAAACTGTCATAGCCGTTGCTAAGCGGGCACATCGACCGAAGCAACGATTTCCGTTCCGATATTCGCTTCGGGGGCGGGGCTTCCCGGCCCCGGCGCGCCCTTACCCCGGATGGCGCCGAGTGCGCCGTCGAGAGCGTTTTCACGATGCCCGTTGACGATGAACACGGAGCGGAGGCTCCGGGCAAGAGCCTCCCAAATGGAGTTCAACTTGGCCTGCATCCCCCCCGTGGCCACGCCCGAGGCAATCAGCATGGGGATTTGATCTCCTGCGAGGCGGGCGAGCGTCTGTCCGTTGGCATCCTGCACGCCGTCCACGTCGGTAAGAAAGATCAGGCAGTCGGCCTTCCAATGCACGGCGCAGGCGACCGCGGCCTGGTCGGCGTTCACGTTATAAATCTGCCCGTCTTCTCCCACAGCCAGGCAGGCCAGCACGGGCAGATAGCCGGCTTGGCTCAAAAGCTCCCAGAGATCCGGGTTGGCGTGCTTCACGTTGCCGACGAATCCCCAATCCTGCCCGCCCGCGCCGGCCAGCTTTTCGGCCACCAGACCGCTCGCGTCAATCCCTGAGAGGCCCACGGCAGGCAGCCCGACACGGACGAACGCCGCCAGCAACTCGTGATTGACCGTCCCGGCAAAGACTTTGACCACGCCGTCGAGCGCTTCCGCGGTCGTGACGCGCAAGCCGTGCACGAAGCGGCTCTCGATGCCCGCCCGTTCGAGATAGCGCGTGAGCTGCTTGCCGCCGCCGTGCATCAGAAGGATTTGATGACCCGCGCGGGCCTGGCGCTTCACGTTTTCTGCAATGCGCAGCCGGTCCTCGGGCGTTTCGAGCAGCGTGCCTCCGACTTTGACGACAACTTTCATGTTTCCGCTTCTTCCCTCTGCAGCAAATCCCTCGTTCAGAGCCGTCTTCGCTCCGGGCAGCCCGGGTTCAGAGAAGCCCGGCAGATTCTTCGAGCCCGAACAGGAGATTCATATTCTGGATGGCCTGGCCTGCCGCTCCCTTCACCAGATTGTCAATGCAACTGATCACGACGAGGCGCTGATTGCCGCCCAGAACGAAGTGGATGTCGCAGAAATTCGTTCTCTGAACGGCGCTCACCTGCGGCGTGCTGCCAGGATGCACGCGCTGCGGCAGGCGAATGAAGGGCGAGTCGTGGTAGGCGCTTCCGTAAAGCTCGAGAAGCTCCTCTAATCGCGTGGCGCGCTGCAAACGCAGATAGTGGGTCTCGAGAATCCCGCGCTGGATGGGGAGCAGTTGCGCGGTAAAGGCAAACTCCTCTTCTTCCAGGCCGAGACTGTTCAGAACCTCGGGCACATGGCGGTGCTTGAGGACGGCGTAGGCGGAGAAATTCTCCGATACCTGCACGAAGTGCGTCTTGGGGGAAGGTCTCTTGCCGGCGCCGGTAACACCGGACTTGGCGTCGCAGACAATGCCCGCCGCCCGGTCAACCCAACCCTCCCTCAGCAAGGGCCAGAGAGCGCAAATCGCGGCAGTCGGATAGCAGCCGGGATTGGCGATCAGGCAGGCCGAGCGAATGCGGCCGCGGAACAGCTCCGGCAGGCCGTAAACGGACTGGGGGAGCAGCTCCGGTTGGGTGTGCTCGGCGCCGTACCAACGCGCGTATTGCGCCGCCGAGAGCCGGAACGCCCCGCTCAGGTCGATTGCGCGCGCGCCCTGAGCCCGAACTTCCGGAATGACCTCGAGAGAGATTTCAGGGGGCGTGCCGGTGAAGACCACGTCCAGGCTTGCATCCGCCACAACGGTTTTGCTCCACGGCAGACGCTCGAATTCCCCGGAGGCGCCCAGGCCGGAGATTTCCTGCTGCCGGTGATCGAGCAGGACCGGAGCCACAGCGGGGTGTCGCGCCAGCAGCGCCGAAAGCTCCGCGCCGCTGTAGCCGGAAAAACCCAGAATGCCGGCCCGGAAGCGGCGTGGTGGGGTATAATTATGCATATCAATGGATAATTATACTTTTCCGGCATCCACGTCAACAGAAAAAGATCGGGGGACTCAGACGGGTTACGGTGCGGCCTGCTTCGCCCTTGCAATTCTCCGTTGTTTGCGCCTATCCTAGTCGGCGTAATTGGTCGGCGTAACTGCCTTTGGTCCGTGCGTCCAGGGACGGGGGTTTGGGGGAAAGAAGCCTCCGGGAGCCTGGAAACCCGCGATCATACCTTGGAGAGCCGCCGGAGCGTATCTCAATGGCATTGCTGGGATTTGACAAATCTAAGGCCTTGAAAGCAGCGGAGAAGTATGTCCTTCAGGGCAAGCTCTCCAACGCCATTGACGAATACAGCAAGATCCTGAAACGGGACCCCAAGGACTTGATGACGCTCAATACCATCGGGGATCTCTACGACCGGGACGGGAAGCGGGGAGAAGCGCTGAAGTGCTTCTATGACCTGGCCGAGAAGTCCGTCGAGGCCGGCTTCATTCCACGGGCCATCGCGGTCTACAAGCGGGTCACGAAGCTGGATTCGGATGCGATTCCTCCCCTGCTGAAGCTGGGCGAGCTGTTTTCCATGCAGGGCCTTCTGCGTGACGCCCGCACCCACTATCTCCAGGCCGTGGAGCTTCACATGAGGCGTGGGGAGAAGGAGCAGGCGAGGGAGGTTTTTGAAAAAGTTCTGATGCTCGACCTGGAGAATCCCAAGCTGCAACTGCGGATGGCGGAACTGTATGCGGAAACCGGCAAGCAGGCGGAGGCCGTCACGACCTATCTGGGTGCGATCGAGAGGTTCCTCGACGTGAATGAGCACGGCGAAGCCAATCGGGGCATCGAGGAACTGGAAAGGCTCGACCCGGGAAACGCAGAAGCAAAAGTCTTGCGCGGCCGCATGTACGTTGAGCAGGGAAATCTTGACCGGGCGATCCAGACACTCCAATCCATCCCCACGGCTGCCAGCAACAAGGGGGCGCTGAACTGGCTCTTTCACGCCTATATGAAGCAAGGCGACGCGGCCAATGCGCGCGAAATCGCCACGCAGCTCCTGGACCTTCATTCCGACTTCGCCGGGCTGGGCCAGGTATGCGAGAAACTCCTGGAGGACGGGCAGGCGGAGGACGCCCTCGGGATCTATCAGAAAGCCTGGGAGCACCCGGCCGCGCAGGAATCGCCTGGGGCCCTTGCCGACGGCCTGAAGAAAATCCTGACCTCGCATCCGTCGCACCCGGGCGTGCTGGACTTGCTCTGGCAGGTCCACCAACGCGCAGGAAACCGCGGCGAGGCGCAGGAAATTGGCGAGGCCTTGGCGCACTTGTACGTGACCAGCGGGGAGATCGAGAAAGCACGGGAGATTTGCGGCAAACTGGTTGAAATGGCCCCGGAGAACCCGGAGTTCCGGCAACTGCTGCGGCAAGTGAACTCGCGTCTGGGCGGCGAGTCCCCGGCCGCGACCGAGGAAGCCGAACCGGTGGCGGCGATGGGCATGGAGATGGGCCTGGGAGGAGAAGAGCCAGCCGTACGGCAGGGAGAGCTGTCTCCGCGCGAGGAGGAAATCGTCCAGAACTCGGTGACGGAGAGCGACCTGTACATCACCTACCGGCAGTTCTCGCAGTCGATCGATGTGCTGGAGAAGGCGCTGGCGGAGGTTCCGGGAAACATTACGCTTCTCGAACACCTCCTCCAGGTTTGCGATCAGTCGGGAGACTATCAAAAAGCCGCCTCCTGCGCCGAATCTTTGACGGAAGCCTACGTCATGCTGGGGGATGGAGAGCGGGCCACGCAGTATGGGGAATTGACGGTCAACTTGCAGCAGAAGGCGGCTCAAGCAGAAGCCCCGGCAGCCGAGCAAGAAGCTTCCTACGTGACAGAGCCGGAGCCTGCTCCGGCCGAGGAAGCGCCGTCGGAACCTCAGGTACGCGAAGTGGATCTCTCGATGGAATGGGCTGCTCTGTCCGGCTCGGAGGCCGCTCCGTCTGCCGCGGACAGCATCGCCGAGGAGATTGAGTTCTACCTCCAGGCCAGTTTGACTTCGGATGCGGAGGCGGCGCTCTCGCGGCTTCGGGCGGAGTTCCCCACCCATCCCTCGCTAGCCGATTTCGGAGGGCGTTTGGCTGGGCTGCAAGGCGAGGCTGCACCCGCGGCAGAAGCTGCTCCGCCGGAAGAGGCCGCCCTGCCGGAAGAAACAGGGATGCCGGAGGCCGAGGCCGCGCCTCCAGCAGAGGAGCCCCAGCCGGCTGCAGTCCCTGTGGTGCAGGAAGCCCCCTCTCTGGAAGAACCAGCCGTCGAGGCGCCTCCCGAAGAAGAAGCTGCCCGGCCGGAAGAGCCTGCGATACCGGAGCCCGAACCAGCGCTCCCCGTGGAAGCAGCGCCGCCGGCCGCACCGATGGAACCTCCCGCGGCGCCTGCGACCCAGGACCAGGACTTTGTCCTGGAAGACATATTTGCATCGGCAGGGTCCTTTTCCGGACCATCAGCGTTTGAACTTTCCTTAGACGCCTCAGAGGCGCCGGCTGTTCCCGCTCCTCCGCGTCCGGCTGCTCCTCCTCAGGACAAGTTCGCGGACCTGGCGGACGCATTAGGCGACATGCTGGGCGATGAGCCGGCAACGCCTTCCAAGGCTGCGCCTCCTCCTCCTCCTCCCCCTGCGGCAACGCCGGCGCCGCCACAAGCCGAGGCGAGCGGACCAGCTTCGGGCGGTCTTCTCGACGATGTCTTTGCGGAGTTTCGAGACGAGATGGACGAACCCGCCGGCGGCGGCGGGGATATCGAGACCCACTACAACATGGGCATCGCGTTCAAGGAAATGGCTCTGTACGACGAGGCGATCGGCGAATTCCAGAAAGCCCATCACTTGGCCGAACAGGCCAAGGACACTTCCAACCTGGTGCAATGCTGCAGCCTGCTGGCCACCTGCTTCATCGAAAAGGGGCTTCCGCTGCTGGCGGTGAGGTGGTACGAAACGGCGCTGGGTGCGCCGGGTCTGGACCCGGACAGCTCGGTGGCGCTGCTTTACGAGACGGGATCCGCCTATGAAATGGCGGGAGACAAGGCTGCCGCCCTCAAGAGCTTCATGGAAGTGTATGCCCGCAATATTGACTACCGAAATGTTTCCGACCGGATCCGCGATCTCCAATAAGGCGGGCGAGCCCGCAGCAGAAGCGGGAGGCCGCGAAACTGCCGGGCGCTCGCTTGGCACAGACCCCGGCGGCTTGCCGGGCCGTGGACCTGTGGAACAGTCCCGAAGCCGCTTGCGCCGAGCCCTGGGCATTTTGGTATGTCTGGAGGTCGGGATATTTCTGTTCGTGGCACCCTGGTCCTCACTCTGGACGGGATATCTGCAACTGGGGTATGATCCGGCTTGGAGCCCGGTTCTGACGAGCCCCTTTGTGCGCGGCGCCATTAGCGGCGTGGGGCTGCTCAATTTGTGGCTGGCGTTCCGCGGAGTCTGGGATTTTCGGGACGCCGGGGGGGCCGCGCAGTCCGAGTAAGCCGGTCGGCATCGCCCCCTGAGTGGCCGCCTCGGCCCCGGGAGAAGTTTGGCTTTCGCATACTACATCACGGCCCGCCATCAGTTGGAAGCCGGTTCCGGCCCGAGCGGAGGCTCTGGAGCCGAGGAAGCCCTGCGACGGAAAGTCCGGGAGGCCTTCGCTGCCGGGGTGGATTACGTGCAAGTTCGCGAGAAGGATTTGCCCGGCAAGCGTCTAGCCGGCCTGGTGGAGGATCTGCAGGCGCTTCCGGAACAGGCCGTCTCGCACCGGCCCTTGCACTTGCTGGTCAACGGCCGGCTTGACGTTGCGATTGGTTGCGGAGCGGACGGAGTGCATTTGCCATCGGATTGCTTGCCCCTGGCGGAGGTCAAGGCGAGGGCCGGATCGGCTGCGCTCGTGGGGATCTCCTGTCACTCCGATGAGGAAGTAGCCCAGGCAGGGCGCGAGGGGGCCAGCTACGTCCTGTTCGGGCCGGTTTTCGAGACTCCTTCCAAGCCCAACGGGAAGCCCCTGGGTGTTCCACTTCTTCGCGAAATCTGCCGCCGCTCCTTCGCCCCGGTCTTTGCCTTGGGCGGTGTGACCCGAAACAACGCCGAGTCGTGCATCCGAGCCGGCGCTGTTGGCGTCGCCGGGATTCGTCTGTTTCAGGAGGCTCCCCATCTTGCGGAGCTGGCCCGCTATCTTCACGCTCTGTGACGCCAGGGAGGATTTCGGTGAAAGACAATAACGGTTTATTGAAAAACGGTCGCGGTCTCCGGCTTGGGATTCTGCTGCTTGCCCTCGCCTCCCCGGCCTGCCAGAGGACTCCCTCTTCCGACCCTTCTTCTTCCGCCGCATCGCCCGGCGGCGTCGCGGCGCGCGTCAACGGGAAAGAGATTCCGCACGCGGATGTCGAAACGTACTATCAGGCTCGGGTCTTCGACATGGAGCAAAAGCCGACGGGGGACGCCATAAACATTCTGAAGCTCGAGCTCCTGAACGACCTGATCACGGGCGAGCTGATGACGCAGAAGGCGGAGCAGTTGAACCTGCAGCCCACGGAGGCCGAGATTGATGCCGAGGTGCAGATTGTGAAGGGAAATATTCCGGAGGAGCAGTTCCGCAGCTCGCTCGAGCAGCGCGGACTGACGGAGGCGGACCTGCGCCGCGACCTCACGCGCAATCTCCTGACGCAGAAAGTCGTCGACCACCAGATCAGCTCGAGATCGCAGATCGCCGAGCCGGAGATTCAGGGTTTTTATGAAGAGAACAAGCAGACGTTTCTGATCGAGGAGACGCAGTACCGCGTCGGGGTGATCGCCGTGGCGGAGAACCCTCCGCCCGGCGCGGGGAATCCGGCCACGGCAAGCATGGCCGGCGCCGAGAAGATTCGCGCGGCTCAGGGCCGCCTGCAGGCGGGGGAGGATTTCGGACAGGTTGCCAGACAGTTTTCCGATGACCCGCAGTCGGCGCAGATTGGCGGGGACCTGGGCTACCAGCCCGCCGCTGCCCTGGACCGGCTCGGCGCGGGGCCCAAGGCGGCCGTGATTCGCTTGCCGGTCGGCGACGTAACCCCGGTCCTCACGGTTCCGGGAGGTTTTCTGCTGCTCAAGCTGCTCGGAAGGCAGGAACCGGGCCAGCTTACACTCGAAAACCCCGAAGTCCGCCACATGGTGCAGCAGGAGTTGCAGTCTCGCCGGGATCAACTGTTGCGTGCTGCGTTTACCGAGCAGCTCCACAATGAAGCCCGCATTGAGAATTTTCTGGTACGGGAGGTTCTGGCGGGATCGCAGCCAGCCAATTGATTGAGCCGGGAGGCTTCCGCCTTGCGGGAGCGCCTGCAACCCAGCCTTTCGCAGCTTCATGACTACACAACCGCTTCCACCGCCGCGTTGGCTCAGCTTTGACTGCTACGGCACATTGATTGACTGGCAGCGCGGGATCACAGGCGTGTTCCAGGAGTTCATTCCGCCGGGCGAAGAGGTGGTTGCGGAGGATGTATTCAGGGTTTGGGAGC
>Ga0326597_10010791_pt1 | contig 12151 bp, 6 predicted proteins | sample RVTome_12_FD_203789 | JGI IMG/M metagenome (GOLD analysis project Ga0326597, IMG submission 203789) | Soil microbial communities from uranium-contaminated site in the Upper Colorado River Basin, Wyoming, United States - RVT100D185 | ecosystem: Environmental > Terrestrial > Soil > Contaminated >... | reverse complement strand
CTCCCACACGAACGCGCAGAAGTCCCACGAGGCGGCGGCGACGTGCTTCCCGTCGGGCAGGACGCGAAGCTGCACGAGCGGCTTGACCCCGCCGCGCGACGTCCAGGCGGGCTCGCCCAGGCGCATCGCCGCGTCGGCGGCAGCCACGTGGGCGGCGTACGAGTCGCGCTCGGCCTGCGTGGCGTCCTCGGGAGACGCGACCGCCGGGGCGAGGGCGGTCGCCGAGACGAGGCACGCCACGGGGAGAACGGAGCGGGAGAGCGTCATGCGGGACTCCTGGTGGTTCGACCGGGCGGCGGCGGCGGCGGCCGGCGCTTCCGCGCCGCGCGGTTCGGCTTGCCGGACTTCTGGGGCGGCGCGGCGGCGCGCGGCGCGCGGTTCCGCTTGCCGGACTTCTGGGGCGGCGCGGCGGCGCGCGGCGCGCTCCAGGTCGTTCCGTCCTCGACGAGCCGCTCGACGTAGTCGCGAAGGCTCGCGACGGCGGCGTCGTACGCGCGGAAGTCGCGCCACGTGCGCGCGAGCATCACGGCGCCCTCCATCGTCGTCAGCACGAAGATCGCGAGCGTCCTCGGGTCCGCCGCGGGGGGCAGACGCGTCGCGGCGTCGCGGAAGCACCGCTCGATCGCGGCGAGCCAGCCGTCGAAGTTCGCTGCGAGGAGTCTCCGTGCGTTGGGATGCGTGTTCCCGATCTCGAGGACGAGGTTGCCGATCGGGCAGCCGTGCTCGAAGCCGGTCACCTCGAGCATCCCGCGGTACTGGGAGAGGAGCGCGAACACGCGCTCGATCGGGTCGTCGACCTTCGCCCAGACGGGGTCGGTGACCTCTGGGCCGAGGAGCTCCCGCCGGCGCTCGAGCGTCGCCGCGAGCAGGTCCTCCTTCGTCGGGAAGTAGTACCAGAGGCTCCCCGGCAGCACGTCCGCCTTCTTCGCGATCTGGGCGAGCCCCGTGGGGCCGTATCCCTGGTACGCGAACAGATCCATCGCCGCGTCGACGAGCTTCGCGCGTGGGTCGGGACGGGGGCTGCGGGACTTCTTTGCGCTCATGGTTGGTTGCCCAACCAAATTAGTGCGCCCCCGTGGCGGATGCAACGGGATTCCCGATCGGACGAGGCGACGGCCTGTCGTGTCCCGCGATGTTCGAGTCCGCCATCCCGCGATCGCTGAGAGCAGTTTTTGACGATCGGCAACTCGCTCCGATCGGGCCGAGCTCTCTCCGCTCGTACGAGCCGCGCACGAGCATCCGCGTCGTGCGCGGCGTCTCGCGCTCGTCCATCATCATCACGAGCGGCGCGCCAGCCTCGAGCGCGTCGCGCGCGCGACGCAAGGCGGCGAGCCCGCCGTCCGCTGCCCCAGTCGGCGATCTCGGCGAAGCCGCGTCGATCCGCGCCGTCTCCTCGATCCGCGCGCTCGGTGCGAGCCGCGCGATCAGCGCACGGTGTTCCTGCGCGGCGCATCGCCGGGGAACCGACGCGTGCGCAAGAGCGTCGACGCCGACCCGGACGGGCGTTTCCGCATCGAGGGCCTCGAGAAGGGCGCCTACCGCCTGCTCGCGCCGGCCCACAGCGGCCCGTGGTCCTCTAGCCAATTGCCCGGTAGTCCACCGCGCGATAGTATCACGGCATGAATGCGATCGAGTTTACGACCGAGTTGAGCGGCACCGCTGTGCTGCCCATTCCTCTCGAGATTGCGGCGAAACTCCCCAAGACCGGTCGAGCGCGTGTCATCGTCCTGCTCGACGAGCACCCGGAGGATCCGGAGTGGCAGGCCGCAGCTTACGAGCAATTCCTGCGTGATGACGCGCCAGAAGACGCGGTCTACGAGTCGCTGCGCTGAGGTGTTCGGTGACGTCTTCCTCTGTCGATTCCCGTTTTCGTCAGGGGCCGCCAGCAAGATTCGACCTGCATTGCTGCTCTTCGATGTTGAGCGCGACGTGATCATCTGCAGAGTCACTTCGGTGCTTCACGCAGGCCCACTGGACGTCACGCTCAATGACTGGCGGGCTGCCGGACTGCTCGCGCCCTCCGTGGCCCGTCTTGACCGGATCATCACTGCCGAGAGAACGGTGCTCTTGCGGCGGCTTGGCACTCTCACCGCCGCTGACCAGGAGGCTGTTCGGAGTGTGTGGAATCAGCGGATGAGGTTGTGAGAGCTCGGCCCTGCTGACCTACCTCAGAATCACCCTGAACTCCTGCTCCACCGAGGCGTCCTCGTCGTCGGTGACGCGCAGGCGCATCGCGCGGCCCGCGAGGCAGCCCCCGAAAGGCGTGACCCTGAACGGCGGACACACGTGCTCGAGCACCACCGAGGTCCGCGGGTCGTTGAGCGTCGCGCGGTCGCACTGGCCGTCGGCGTTGAAGTCCCAGCGGAAGCGCAGCGGGCCGCCGTCCGGGTCGTACGACGCCGACGCGTCGAGGAACACCTCGTAGCGCTCGTTGCCGAGCGGCACCACCCGGTGGCCGACTCGCGCCACAGGCGGGAAGCTGCAACCGTACCGGTCCCCGAGGATGTTCAGCTCCTCGTAGTTGATGACGTCGAAGGTCCGGTCGAAGAGGTCGTAGCCGAAGAGCTGGATCTCCGGAATCAGGGTCACTTTCATCCCGGCGTCGATGCCCCAGTCGAAGCACGGCAGGGGGTCTGTCTCGCCCGCGGCGTGGAAGCGCACGAACGCTTCCGCGCGCGTGCCCAGGTCGGCCGTCAGGCCGCGGAAGAGGATCCCGGCGAAGAGGTGCGTCTCCGGGCGCACGTAGCCCTTCGCGACGACCGAGCCGCTCAACTCGAGGTCCGGCGTGTCTGGGATCTGCTCGAGCGACGGTGGATCGAGGCCGCTCAGGTTGTGGACGCGCTCGCCGTCGAAGCGGAAGCCGAGGCCGGCCCGGAAGCTAGCCCGCGCGCCGGCGTCGACGTAGAGGTTCACCTGGGCGTTGAGGTCGACCCCGGCGTAGAGGTCCCCCGTCGCCGCGAAGTGGATCGGCACGCCGTACACCACCACGATGTGGTCCTTGCGCAGCGTCAGGAGCTTCTTCTCCTTCTGGATGTGCTCCTCGAAGTGCGTGTCGACGTAGAGCTCGATTTCCGAGTCGAGCAGGATCCCCGAGAAGAAGCTCACGCCGGTGAGGCCGCCGTCCGAGATGCCGACGCCGAGGCTCGCCTGGCTCGCGGCGTAGAGCACCCGCAGACGGTGGAAGCCGGCCCGGATGTAGTTGGGGCCGTCCTGCCAGCCGAAGACCGCGAGGCCGCGGAAGTCGACGTCGATGAGCGGATCGAAGTTTCCCGCGCCGCCTCCGTCCGCGTCCTGGGCGCCGCCCCCTTCTTCGGCGATCGCGCAGAGCGTGTTGCCGGTGGCGACGACGGCGTCGGACGACAGGCGCAAGTCGGCCGCCGTGGGTGGGAAGCCCATCGCGATGTTCGCGTCCGTGAAGACCTCGGCGAGCGCCGCCGTGCTCGCGCCGTAGGTCCGGTCGCCCGCGGCCGTCGCCAGGCAGCTCCTCTCGCGCGTCCCCTCGAGCCTGAGGAGGAAGGTGACGCCCTCGTGGATCGCCTCGGAGGTGACGGGCACGTACCCCGCGATCACGTCGCCCGGCCCGAGGTCGAGCCCGCCCGGCGGGTCGTCGACGATGACCTCGCTGGACACCGGGCTCAAGTCGCGGACGATCGGGTCCCCGGGCGCCGCGGGCGTCTCGCTCAAGACGAAGACGTTCGGCCTGAGGTTGCCGGCCAATCCGGCCGCGCCGCCATCGCCGCGCGGGCCGCGTCCGCCTCCTTGGAATCCAGCGCCGCCGCCGCCGCACGGCGTGAAGCTCTCGCAACCGTGCGCGGGCGCCGCGGAGCCGCACGCGGGGTACGGGGCCGCAGGCGGCGAGCCGCCGCGGAAGAGGTACCCGAGGAGCTGGATCGGGTCCCCGATGTCGATCGCGCCGCCCGCTTCGATATCGGCAGATTCGAGACACGTGAGGCTCGCCGGAGTTCCGAGGAAGAGGTAGAGGAGGATGGTCACCGCGTCGCTGATGTCGACCTGTCCGCTCGCGTTGGCGTCGCCGCGGATCCAGGTGACTTCCGGCGGCGGAGGTGGGTCGACGTAGACGACGGCTGACTCGAGCGAGCTCTGCCCTCGCGGGTCGATGAGGTCGAGAGTGCGCGGTCCAGGCCCCTCGCCGGCGGCGAGGGCCGGCGCGTACCCGACGATGAGCGTGGGCGAGATGACCGTGGCGTCAACGAGCGGCCTACCTCCGATGCGCACGGTGGTCTGGGTTCCGAAGCAGCTTCCGAAGATGTGGAGGCGCGTGCCCCCGTCGCTCAGCACTTCGGCCGACACGACGTGCGACGCCGCGGGTGGGGCGGCCGCGCCGACGACCTCGACCGCCTCCTCGAGCATCGCGACGACGCCCTGGCCGGGGAGGTCGAAGTCGACGACGTGGTGCCCGGGTGCGAGGTCGGGCACTATGCCCTCGAACGTCGCGTGTCCCCCGCCGCCCGCGATCCCGGCGCCGCCTCCTTTGCCTCCGAACACGGCGCAGGGGCTCGACGGCGCGACCTCGGCGACCGCGACGCCGCCGACGCGCAGGACAGCCGCCTCGGGGACGCCAGCCGCGGCGATGGCGATCCGGTCGACGCCAGCCGCATAGCGCCGGGCCGCGGGCCGGCCGAGGACCGGCGGCATCGGCAGGTCGATCGGGAGCGCCTCGACGGCGTCGTCGAGCCGCGCCCGCTCCGCCCCGCCCTCCGTGATGGTGGCGGCGTGGATTCCCTCCTCGAGGGCCGGGCTCAGCCCGCGAAGCTGCTGGCCGCCCTCGAGATCGACGATCTCGACCTGCGTGAGCGGCAGGCCGCCGAGCCGCGGCTCGAGGCCCGGCTCGAAGCCCGTCCCGGTGAACGTGACGGGCGTGCCGCCCGAGGTCGCGACCTCGACGGGCGCGACGCTCGAGATCGTGATCCCCGCCGGCTCGACCGCTTCGATCGCTCCATCGATCCGCGCGAGGACCGTGCCGTCGAGTCCCACGAGCTCGACCGCGTGCAGCCCCTCAGGAAGCGGCGGCGCCTCGCCGCGGAGCAGGCTCGGGTCCGTCGCGTCGACGTTGATGAGCGGAGAGCCTCCGACCATGGGCGTCGAGCCGCCGTGCCACGAGCTCGTCGAGATGGCGACGAAGTCCCCGCCTCGCGTCGAGACCGCCAGCGGGACCACCCCGGTGATCTGCGGCCGCGGGGGCGGCAAGGCCTGGACTTCGTCGGCGAGCGTGTGGATCACGCGGCCGTCGATGCCGACGAGATCGGCGTGGAAGAGCCCTTCTCCGAGCGGCGGCGACTTGCCGCGGGCGTGGCCCGAGTCGAGGATCTGCAGGTCGAGGAGCGGCTGGGAGCCGAGACGAAAGGTCATTCCGGCGGTGAATCCGAGCCCGACGAACGTCACCTCGGTGCCGCCTGTCGTCAGGACGAGGTCCGGCTCCACGTTTTCGAGCCCGACGTCCGCGTAGGTCAGCAAGCCCGGGAACTCGCGGCAGCGGCCCTGGTCGAGGATGAACACCGTTCGCGGTCCCAGGCCGTCGGGCACTTCGGCTGCAGGCGGCAGGTAGCCGGTGAAGAGACCCGCGGATTGGAGCACCTGGTGGCCCAGGGGCTCGGCGCTCTCGGGGCCGTTGTTGACGAAAACCTGCATGTCGCTCGTCAGGTTCTCGCCGCGCACGTAGGCGAAGGTGCGCCGGTCGAAGAGCGCCCTCTCCGGCGCGATGGCGGTCAAGACGGGGGGTGGCGCCACTTCGACCGCCCGCGGCAGGTGGAAGAGGACCGTGCCCTCGGACGAGATGACCTCCGCGTCGTAGAATCCCGGGGCGAGAAACGGCGTGATGCCGGTGCGAACGTTGTCGCTCACGTACTCCTGGCTTTCGAGCGGCACGCCGCCCACGCGGATGCCGTAGCCGTCAAGAAGCGCCTCGCCCTCGACGATGACCCGCTCGCCTGCCGGAGCGACGCGCGAGGGTGAAATGCTCCAGATCCACGCGTCCGAGTGCTGGGAGCAGGGGAGCGGGGTGATGACCGGGCGCGCGAGGGTACCGTGGTCGCAGTCGTCGGAGCCCCAGGGGGCGCTGATGAGGGTGAGGTAGCGGTAAGCCGGCGAGAGCGGCATGCTCAGGGGCTCACCTTGGCCCGCCGAGAAATCGCGCACCGAGCCGTCGAACTGCCCAACGTTGTCGTTCGAGAGCCACGCGATGAGCCTGACGAAACCGCTCGCGCAGTCGTCCATGCCCCAGTAGGTGCTGAAGCAGCCGACCGATTCCTCGCCGTGGCGGGCGCGGAGCTCGTCGAGGTCGAAGGTGATCCCCATGGCGGAATGAAGGCCGATCGCGGTGGTGAAGTAGTCGCGTCCGGCGACGCGGATGCCGGGCGTGCTGACGCCGCCGACGCGGTCCTCGAGGATGAAGTTGAAGCCGCTGCGGATCTCCTCGCTGTCCGCGAGCGACAACTGGCCGCCGTTCTGGGTGATGTACTGCGTGAAGCATCCGTCGCAGCCGTCTCCAGCGGTCGGGATGCGCCCTTCGAGGAGGAACACCGAGTCGATGTACGGTGAATCTGGGACCGGCGAAGGATTCACGCCGTCGGTGTCGAAGATGCGGCCATCAAAGTACGTCGTCGTGAACTCGCCCGTGCGCGGGTCGATCCCGGTGTTCGCCGCCGGGGCGTTGCCTGAACCGTCGCCCCCGGCGACGACGTCCTCGAGGCGGATCGCGTGGAGCCGGGGCGAAGGCGGCGCGGGCAGCGGCATCGCCTCGAGGCGCGTGAGATCGATCAGGATCCCGCCCGCGATCTCGCCATCCGCGGTCTCGAACCGGAGGGACATGTCCTCCGTACTCGCCGCAAAGTCGGACAGGCTGTACTCCGTGGGGACCGTGCTCAGGCTGGTGCTCGGAATGAAGGAAGCATTGCCTTCCTGGAGCGAGAGCGTCGCCGAGGAGGGAGCGAAGCCTGCCATCGCCGGTCCCGAAAGCGACCTCGGTGCGCTCCCGAGCTCGATCGTGTTCGGGCTCACGTCGTAGATGCTCAACTGTCCCGGCGCGCCGGCCATCGCGTAGCTTGCCGATCCGACCGTGATCTCGAAGTCGAGGATGGCGTTGTGGACGAGGGGGACGGGGGCGTCTTGGCTGCCGGGGAAACCCGCGACGGTGTTGTCGTAGACCAGGCGGCCGCTCGCCGACTGCCCGCGAGTGACCGTGCCGATGCCGGCCGACGTCACCCTGCCCGCGAACGTCACCACGATCTGTGCAGCCGGCGATGGGCTCGGCACACTCGTCGAGTAGGCCAGCGTGTAGGTCCCGGCAGACGTGCTGAACCCCGAGACCGCGATGAAGTAATCTCCCCGCGCGAGCGCGAGCCCAAGCTGCGAAAGGACACCGCAAGTGTCATCGTTCTGGGCGAGGAGGTTGCCCGACGCGTCGAAGAAGCAGAGCCAAGTGTCGTAGGCGCCAGTACCACCGCTAGAGCAGAACGTGAACAGGTAGTCGCCGGGGTCGCAGACGCTCACGGCGTAGAGCAGGCTCGTCGTCGCCGTGACGGCGCCGCTCACCGTCCCCGGCGTCGTGGTCGGCTGGAGGGTGACGCCCGTGCTCTCCAGTGTCCGACCGTTGCAGCTCGGGGGGAGACAGAGGTAGGCCAGGGTGTAGCTCCCAGAAGCAGCGCCGAACCCCGAGACCACCAGGAAGTACGTTCCCGGCGTCACGGCGACGGTCGTCTGCGAGCCGAGACCGCAGAAGTCGTCGTTCGAGGCCACCTGAGTGAGCGCTGAGTCGAATAGGCAGAGGACGGTGTCGTAGTTGGCCGACCCGCCATCGGAGCAGAACGTGAAGCGGTACGTGGCGTTCCCGCCGATCGAGACCGTGTAGCGGACTGCCGACGTCGAGGTCACGCTGCCATTCACCGCGGCAGCGGCCAACGTCGGCGTGAGCGTGACCCCCGAGTCCGTTGACGCACGGCCCTGGCATGTCTGCGCTCTGGCGACCTGCGGCAAGAGCGTTGTGCACCCCAGTGCGAGCGCAAGGAGCGAGCTCCAACTCAACGACTTCGTACCGGACATACGCTCTCCTTCCCAAGGACTCTGGCTCAGGACAGAATCAGCGAGGAACTCTCGCCGAGGCTCCGTCCCGAATCCAGCCTCCAGACGGCGGTCGTCACCGCTCCTGAGCGCCGCACGAAAGCAGAATCCGACCCACCCGCAGCGTCCGCGGCCGCATAGACGATGTCAACATCTCGCTCGGCCCCGGCCACGTCAGGGCGCAGCGTGACCGGGAGTCCCCACGCCTGAGTGCGCCGGGGCTGAGTGAGGAGCGCATCACAGCGTCTCGCCCCCGCCGAGAGGATCCTGATCGAAGTCGTCGTCCGGCTCGGGCGCGAGCTGCGAGTACTCCTCGTCGAGCGTACTGCTGAACATCTCGAGCTGCCGCGGCGGTCCACGCGCACGTCTTTCTCGCTTCCAACGAGGATCCCATTCTCCGCGCAAGGGTCTCTCGATCCGACCCGGGTCTCGCCACCGCGACTCGCTGGCGCGGCCGCCGCGCCGCCATCCCCAATCGGGGGACCTGGCAGTCCCTCGGGACTTCGTCGCCCGCGTCGTACACTGAGCGCGTTCGAAGTCACCAGGAGCGCCGGAGATGAAGCGATCTAGCCGCCCCCTGCCGCCGCGCGCCGCGGCGATCGCCCTCCTCGTCGTCGCGCCGTTCGCGATCGCGAGTGACGACGAGGCGCCCTCCTCCGCATCGAAGGCCCAGCTTCCCGCGTGGGCCGCCGCGTACGAACGCCACGCGCTCGAGCATCGCGGCGACCCGCGAGCCGGCGAGGCGCTGTTCACGACCCACGAGGGCCTCCGCTGCACGAAGTGCCATCGCGTGACCGGCATGGAGCGCGCCGGTCCGAACCTCGACGGCGTCGGTGACAAGTTCGCGCGCGCGGATCTCGTCCGCGAGGTTCTGCTGCCGAGCGCGTCGATCAAGCCCGGCTTCGAGCAGGTCACGCTCGCGCTGCGCGATGGCTCGGTGCTCACCGGCCGCGTCGAGCGCGCCAACCGCGTCGTCTACCGCATCATCGACGCGGACGGGAAGCAGACGGACGTCGATCGTGCGCAGGTCGTGTCGGCCGTGGTCGGAGAAGCGTCCCTGATGCCGGCGGACCTCGTGCGCGCGATCGCGCCGGGCGACTTCACCGACCTCATCGCCTACCTCGAGACGCTCCGCTTCGGGATCCAGGAAGGCATAGTCGCCAGCGGCCAGCCGATCTCGATCACGAGGCTTCCTGCGGAGAACGAAGCGCGCTTCGAGCCCATCCACCCGCCCGAGCTCCGCTTCGAGAACCCGGTCTGGTGCGGCGCGCTCGCAGGTACACCGCGAGACCTCGTCGTCGTCGAACAGCACTCCTCGCGCGTTTGGCTGCTGGTGCGCGGAGACGGTCCGCCGCGCAAGGAACTCTTCCTCGATATCGCCGCTGCGACCTATCTGAGCGGCAACCAGGGCCTGATGTGCGTCGCGTTCCACCCGCGCTACGCGGAGAACCGCCGCTACTTCCTCGAGTACGAAGTGAAGGAGAACGACGAGGTCAAGACGACCGTCGTCGAGCGGCGTGCGTCGGATGACGGGCTCGCGGACAGCGGCGACGCGTCGCGCCGCCTCCTCGAGGTCGTCCAGCCCGCCTACAACCACAACGGCGGCTGCATTGCGTTCGGTGCGGACGGCATGCTCTACGCGGCGTTCGGCGATGGCGGACCGCAGCGCGACCCGCCGGGATACGCGCAGAATCCGCGCATCTTCCTCGGCTCGATGCTGCGCGTCGACGTCGACCGGCGCGACCCGGGCCTCGCCTACGCGATCCCGCCCGACAACCCCTTCCTCGAACAGCACGCGATCGACGCCGCCATCCGTCCGGAGACCTGGGCGATCGGCTTCCGCGAACCCTGGCGGTTCAGCTTCGACGCGGCCACCGGCGACCTCTGGCTCGGCGACGTCGGCCAGGACGAAGTCGAAGAAGTCGCCATCGTGCGCCGCGGAGAGAACCACGGCTGGAACGTGCGCGAGGGCTTTCAGGAATTCTCGAACGAGTACCGGCGCGCGGGCGAGACGTACACCGATCCGCTCTTCGCGTACCGGCACGGGCTCGGCTTCTCGGTCACCGGCGGACACGTCTACCGCGGCCGGCGGAGCCCGTCCTTCGCCGGCGTGTACATCTTCGGCGACTACAACACGCGGCGCGTCTGGGGCCTGCGGCAGCACGATGGCCGCGTCGAGCGCGTCGTCGAGCTCGGCACGGCGCCCGGCGGCGTCGCGTCCTTCGGCGTCGACCAGGAAGGCGAGATCTTCCTCGTCACCTACGCCGGGACGGTGTACGCGGTCGATCTGTCGCGGGCAGAGTTCCCCGGCAGCTGAGCGGCGATCGGTCGGGCGCTATCCACGCGTCACGCGATCGACGCGTCCACACCGCTGCGAAGCCACCGGGGTCGATTCGGCCGGAGGCTCTCAGCTCAGCCGATTCCGCAGCCAAGCTCGCGCCAAGCGCCAGTCCTTCTCGACTGTGGATAGCGCGATGCCGAGTTGCTCACCGACTTCCTTGACGCTCGAGCCGGCGAAGAAGCGCAGCTCGATCACTTTCGCGAGGCGCGGGTCGAGTAGGGCGAGCTCGGTCAGCGCCTCGTCGAGATCGAGGATGTCGACCGCGTTTCCGTCCTCCGCCACCGCCTCGCTGAGCGTGACTCGATTCCAGCCGCCGCCTCGCTTCTGCGCTCGTCGCGCGCGTGCGTGATCGACGAGGATCCGACGCATCTCCTGCGCGGCGACGGCGACGAAATGCGTCCGGCCCTGCCAATCGACCCGCGACTGATCGACGAGCCGCGAGTACGCGTCGTGCACGAGCGCCGTCGCCTGCAAGGTATGCCCGGGATTCTCGCGTCGCAGGTACGCTTCCGCGCGAGCGTGCAACTGCTCGTAGACCAGGGGCAGGAGCTGCGCGGCGGAATCGCGGTCACCCTTCGCGGCCTGGTTGAGGATTTCGGTCGCAGCCTGGCGCCGGGTCTTGGCCATGGCGAGCTTCTAAGCCATCTCACTGTAACGCTTTACGATCGCTCGCGGTGGGGCGCGAAGAGCACGGAAAAATCCGTAAGGGTCGGAGCGCCCGTTCTCGCGTTCGTAGTAGATCGGTCGGCCGCGTAGCGCGCGGGACGAATCCCACGCGCAACCGGAAAGCGACGATACCACGGACACTTACGACCACGGAGATGGAACTCGTGCAGCAAGCCACTCACCTCGCGACGCAGCGAAGCCGGCCGCTCGGGCTGGCTCTGATCACCGCGCTGTTCCTGTCGAGCTCGCCCGTCGTCGCAGACTCCTTCGTCCGCAGCGACACCAACGCAAACGGTCGCGTCGAACTCGCCGATGCCATCAGCACGCTCAGCTTCCTCTTCCTCGGCGGCGAGCCGGCGACGTGCCAGGATGCGGCGGACGCGGACGACAACGGCCTCCTGGAACTGAGCGACGCGGTCGTGACTCTCGGCTTCTTGTTCTCGGGCTCCGAAGCGCCGCCGGCTCCCGGTCCGTGGACGTGTGGCGAAGACCCCACGCCCGACGGCTTTCGTCGCTGCGTCGCGTCGGGTTGCCAGCCGGAGCTCGTCTTCGACGCCGCGGCTCTCTACATGCCGGAAGATCGACTCGCCGAGACCACCGCAGCGCTCGCGGACGCGCTGATCGACCAAGCGCTCGACACGATCTTCAATTCGGACGGAGATGCGGTCGAGCTCCACTTCGATGGCGAAGTCTCGGTCGCGCCGATTCCGGGAGTTCCCGTCATCGTGGCGATGGATCTCGACGTCCGACTCGAGCGTACCGAGGAAGGTGTCCACGAACTCTCGATCAGCTTGGAAGCGGCGGTCGGTCTCGGACTCGAGCTCTACGAGGGAGTCGAAGCGAGCTTCCGCCAGTCGCGACGCGTGGAGGTGGTCTTCCGTTATCCCGATCTCGCGGGCGCGATCCGCGGTCTGCGCGCGATGCTCGTCCGCAAGCTCTTGCTGCCCGTGCTCGATCTTGCGAACGCTACCCTCGACGACTTCGACGTCGCACTGGACGAACTCGATGCGGCCCAGTCGTCGCTCGAAGCCGCGGTTGAAGAGGAGACGCTCACGTCCGACGCGCTCG
>Ga0326597_10010790_pt1 | contig 12152 bp, 10 predicted proteins | sample RVTome_12_FD_203789 | JGI IMG/M metagenome (GOLD analysis project Ga0326597, IMG submission 203789) | Soil microbial communities from uranium-contaminated site in the Upper Colorado River Basin, Wyoming, United States - RVT100D185 | ecosystem: Environmental > Terrestrial > Soil > Contaminated >... | reverse complement strand
GCTGACCTGGCGCAACCCGTTCGAGCTGCCGGGGGACTCGACCATCTTCGCGCTGATGCAGCGCATCGCGCGCTCGCCCCACCAGCCGGTGACGCAAATCGATCCGTACATCCCCATCGCCTTCGACCACGTCCTCGGCCGCGCGCTCGCCAAGACGCCAGAAGGCCGCTATCAGCGAGCGAGCGAAATGGCGCGCGAATTGCGCGACTGGCGCAGCCTCGGCGCGTACGGCCCGGCCCACACCGCGGCGCAGACGCCGCGCCTCGCGCCGCCGGGTGCGGGGAACGACGTGCACGCGGCCGAGACCCTGATGATGCCGGGAAGCGTGCCGACGCCCGACGACCCGGTGCGCTCGCGACTGCTCGAGGAGTTCGACGCTTTTGAGCGCAACGTCGAGGACGAGCTGCGCGCGCATCAACGTAAAGAGGAGCAGGCGCGCGAAAGAAAGGAGGAAGAGCTGCGACGCTGGGCCGACGCGCGGCGCCAGGAGCGCGCAACGTTCGACCGCACCGTCGGCACCGACCTGGCGGACACGACGGTCTCGGGGCAGGCGCAGGCGCGGCGCGCGGCGATCGAGGCACTGCGCGATCAGGCAGCGCGTCCGCCAGCCGACGATGCGACGCAGCGGCGCGCGGGCCTGATGAGGCAGATCGATCAGCGTCTTCGAGCCGCGCACCAGTACCTGATCGAGTTCGCTGCGGCGATGAACAGCGCGACACCCGAGACCGAGTATCCGTACGAGCTCACGTTTCTGCGCAGCGCGCCGGCGATGGAGCTCTCGGAGGCCGCTGCCGACTACCGCATGCGCCAGATCGGCGGCATGGATTACTGCGACTATGTGTCGCTGCGGCTTACCGCGCGCTACGTGAGGCCGGCGCGCTTCGAGCTGATCGGGGCCGACATCCAGGCCTGCCGGACGTTCCTCGTCGAGCACCGCATCCCTTTCGCATTCAAGGAAACGAGAGTCAACGACTTCGGCCAGCCGACCCGCGGCGTGTTCAGCCTTTCCGGGCCGATGGCCTGCGAGGCGCAGCTTCGGGGCGACTACGAAGCGCTCGCGGTAGTGATCGAGCTGCGAAATATCGGCCGGCTCGGGCGCACGCGCTGGGTGGTCGCGCCCGGCAAGTTCGACGACGAGCTGATCGACGCCTTCGGCAACTACGTGCTCGGGCAGGACATCGAGCTCGAATCGCGCCTGGACCAGTGAACTGGCACGGTGGCATCGCAGGCGCCGCGCAGGGTATCGCAACCGCGCTTGTAGCCCCTGCGGGGTTGCGTCAAACTTGCGACTGGAGCTAGACCCCGGGTGACCGAGGCGTGACTGACCCGATGGAACAGGACAGGCAGGGGGCGGTGCTGTTCGCAGACGTGAGCGAGAGCACGCGACTGTACGACACGGTCGGCGACAAGGCGGCCTTCGCCGCGGTCGCCGCGTGCATGCAGATCCTGCGCACGCGCACGCTGAGCCACAAGGGACGCGTCGTGAAGACGATCGGCGACGAGGTGATGGCGCTGTTTCCAGGCGCCAATGACGCTGCCGCGGCGGCGATCGCCATGCAGCTCGGCGTCAACGCGCTGCCCCCCATGGCCGGCAGCAAGCTCGCGGTGCGCGTCGGCCTGCACTACGGTCAGATCGTGGAAAGCGGGGACGACGTCTTTGGCGACACTGTGAACCTCGCGTCGCGGCTGGTGGAAACTGCGAACCGCGGCCAGATCATCACCTCGCGCGAGACCGTGGAGGCGATGAACGAGCGACTGCGCGCGGCCTGCCGGCCGCTCTACGCCATGACGGTCAAGGGCAAGGCGAAGGAGGTCGAGCTCTGCGAGCTGCTGTGGCGCCCCGGGGACGACGAGACCATGATCATCTCGGGTCTGACCGCGGTGCCGCCGCCCGCCGTGCTCAGGCTGCGCGTGCGCGACCAGTCCCTGCTCCTCGATGGCAGCCGCGCCACGCTCACGGTGGGCCGCGACAAGACCTCCGAACTGGTGGTCGCCGAGCCGAGCGCCTCGCGCGCGCACGGGCGCATCGAGCACCGCCAGGGCAAGTACGTGTTCGTCGACCAGAGCGCCAACGGCACTTTCATCACGGTCGACGGTGCCAGCGAACTGGTGCTGCGGCGCGAGGAGTTCGTGCTGCGTGGGCGCGGCGTCATCACGCTCGGCCAGTCGCGCCAGACCGCGAGCGAGCCGATCGAGTACAGCTGCGAGTAACGCGCCGGGGGTAACGCCGCGGCGTGGCAGCCATGCAGACCGCCCTCGACGTCGAGACGCGCGCGTTGCTGGCGAAGCTCCTGCGCAGCGAGCGCGTTGGCGCGCTCGGCACGCTGCGAGACGGCGCGCCGCTGGTGTCGATGGTGCCGTTCCTGGCCGAGGAGGATTTCTCGGCATTCTGGCTTCACGTCAGCCGGCTCGCCTGGCACACGCAGGACATGCTGCGCGAGCCGCGCGTCGCGCTCTCGATCGCGCAAACGGACGATCGGCGCACCGATCCCTACGCGCTTGCGCGCGTGGCGATCCGGGCCGACGCGGCGCAGCTGCCGGGCGACAGCGAGCACGCCGGGCGCCTCAAGCGCGCCTGGCTCGCGCGCTTCGGACAATCGCACATCCACTTCGAGCTGGCCGACTTCTCGTTCTGGCGGCTTGCGCCGCGCGACGCGCGCTTCGTCGCCGGTCTCGGCCGTATTCACAACCTGAGTGCCGATGCGGTGCGCGCCGCGGCGCGGGGCCCCGAGCGGCCATGAGCGCGCGACCCGTTCTCGTCGGCACCGTGCGGCGGGCTCTGGTGTAATACGCTCCTATGGCCTGGCCCTGGATCGCCGCCGCCGCACGCCACGTGCCGTGGCAGACGCTGCTCGCCAATGCGCCGGTGCTCGCCGACGCGGCGCGGCGCCTCTACAAGGCGCGCGCCGGGCGCGGACCGAAGACCGAGGGCGGCGACACGCTCGAATCGCTGCGCGCCGAGCTCGCGGCGCTGCAGCAGCAAAACGCCGAGCAGGCAAGGCTCCTCGAGGAGCTCGCGCGGCAAATGGAGGATACGGCCTCGAGCATCGCGACGTTGCGCGCGAGGCAATGGCTCGCGCTGGCGCTCGCCGCGCTCGCCGTGGCGGTTGCGCTGCTCGCCTTCTTCCTCGGGACCTGAGGCCCCATGAGCGACCGACACCCGCTGCTGCCGCCGACGCGACTGATCGTGCTCGACGTCGTCGGTGCGCTGCTTGCCGGTCTCGGGCTTGCCGGCGTGCTGAGCGATCAGCTCTCCTGGTTGTTCGCCGATCCCGCGGCTGCCTGGGTCGCGTTCGCGGTCGGCCTGGCGATGATGGCTTACGCGGTACCCGGCATCATCCGGTGGGCGGCCCGGAACGCCCGTCGCCAATAGGCCGGTGTAGCGCGCGAAGCGTCTGGCGCGCGCGCCGTCGCAGCCAGGCGGCCGCGCAGCATGCCGCGTGCGTCCTGCCTTCCCGGAATTCGATGACCAGTCCAATCCGCGTCGTCGGCGTCGATTTCACCTCCGCGCCGCGCAGGGCGAAGCCGATCGTCGGCGATCGCTCGGGCGCGGCGGCCGCGCTACGGCTTTCCCCGGCACATTCCCGCAGCCGAGGGCTGGGTCCTAAGCGCCCACGGATAGAATCCACGTCATGGACGCCGCCAATTCCGATCACGACCCCAAGGAAGAGCTGCTGCGCGAGGACCGTCGGCTGCTCGGGCGCTTGCTGGGCGAGGTGATTCGCGAGCAGGCCGGCGAGGATATGCTCGAGCGCATCGAGCGCATCCGCCAGACGGCGGTAGCGTTCCGGCGTGCCGAGTCCGATCCCGCGGGCGCTGCGAACGCGACCGCGGTCCGAGGCGATCTGCATGAGCTACTGGACGCGCTCAACATCGAGCAGACCCTGCACGTGGTGCGCGCCTTCAGCTATTTCTCGCACCTGCTCAACATCGCCGAGGACGCCCAGCAGAATCGCCGCCGGCGCGCGCACGCCGAGGCCGGCTCGCCGCCCCGCCCCGGCAGCCTCGGCTACGCGCTCGCCCGCGTGCGCGAGGCGGGCGCCTCCGATGATGCGCTCCGCGAGTGGTTCGCGCGCGCGCGCGTCAGCCCGGTGCTTACCGCGCATCCGACCGAAGTTCAGCGCCAGAGCATCCTCGACTGCGAGCGCGAGATCGCGCGCCTGATCGCGCAGCGCGACGGCGCCGAGCGCGAAGCGGCCCTGCACCGCGAGGTGCTGCGCCTGTGGCTCACCTCGATGCTGCGCCTGACCCGGCTCGAGGTCGCCGACGAGATCGGCAACGGCCTCGCTTACTTCCGCATGACGTTCCTCGAGCAGCTGCCGCGGCTGTACGACGAGCTCGAGGCGGCGCTCGGCGTGCGCGAGCCGCTGGCGCCGTTTCTCACCGTGGGCACCTGGATTGGCGGCGATCGCGACGGCAACCCGAACGTCACCGCGCAGGTGCTCGAACTGGCGCTCGCGCAGCAGGCCCGCGTCGCGCTCGAGCATTACCTCGAAGAGGTGAACCTCCTTGGCATGGAGCTTGCGGTCTCGACGCGGATCAAGCCCGTGCCGCAGGAGATCGCGGCCCTCGCCGAGGCGTCGGGCGACGATTCGCCGTACCGGCGCGACGAGCCCTATCGGCGCGCGCTGACGGGCATCTATGCGCGGCTTGCCGCGAGCGCGGAGCGATTGGCCGGCTTTCGTCCGAGCCTCCCGGCCTCGGTGCCGCGACCGGCCTATGAGCACGCCGAAGACTTCGCCGCCGAACTCGATGCCATCGCGCGCGCGCTCGAAGCGCAGGGCGCCGGGCGGCTCGCCCGCGGGCGGCTGCGCGCACTGCGACGCAAGGTCAAGCTGTTCGGTTTTCACCTTGCGCCGATCGACCTGCGGCAGAGCTCCGACGAGCACGAGGCGGTGGTGGCCGAGCTGCTCGGGCGGGCGGGCGTCGAAGCCGACTATGCAGGGCTGGACGAGCCCGCGCGCGTCGCGCTGCTCGTCGCCGAGCTCTCCGGCCCGCGACCGCTGCGCTCGCCGCACCTCGATTACTCGGCGCTTGCCCGGCGCGAGCTTGCCGTGCTCGGCGCGGCGGCGCGCGCGCAGCGCGATCTCGGCGAGCGCGCGCTGCCGCACTACGTGATCTCGCACTGCCAATCGGTGTCCGACCTGCTCGAGGTCGGCGTGCTGCTGCGCGAGGCCGGGCTGCTGCGTCCGGGCACGCCGCCGCGTCTGGCCATGGACGTGATTCCGCTGTTCGAGACGATCGCCGACCTCGAGCGCGGCGCCGCGATCGTCGACGCCGCGCTCGAGCTGCCGCTGTACCGCGGGTGGATCGAGGCGCGCGGCGGGGTGCAGGAAGTCATGCTCGGCTACTCCGACAGCAACAAGGACGGCGGCTACCTCGCCTCGAACTGGTCGCTGCACAAGGCCTCGAGCGCGTTGCTCGCGGTGTGCCGCGCGCGCGGCGTGCGCCTGCGCCTGTTCCACGGCCGCGGCGGCACCGTGGGCCGCGGCGGCGGGCCGAGCTATGAGGCGATTCTTGCGCAGCCCGCGGGCACGGTCGACGGCGCCTTGCGCCTCACCGAGCAGGGCGAGGTGATCGCCAGCAAGTACGGCGACCCGCAAACCGGCCGGCGCAATCTCGAGACGCTTGCCGCGGCGACGCTCGAGGCAAGCCTCGCGGCGCGCCCGCGGCCCGAGGTCGAGCCCGAGCGCCGCGCGCGCATCATGGAGGCGCTCGCGGGCTTCGCCTACGACGCCTATCGAGCGCTGGTGCGGGAGACGCCCGGATTCATCGACTACTTCCGGGCCTCGACGCCGATCGACGAGATCGCGGGGCTGAACATCGGCAGCCGGCCTGCCTCGCGCAAGGGCTCCGCGCGACTCGAGGACCTGCGTGCGATCCCGTGGGTGTTCAGCTGGAGCCAGTGCCGGCTGATGCTGCCGGGCTGGTACGGCTTCGGATCCGCGATCGAGCAGTGGATAAAGGCCAAGCACGGCGCGCCCGAGGAACTGCGCGACATGGCGCAGAACTGGCCGTTCTTCCGCAGCCTGCTGTCGAACCTCGACATGGTGCTCGCCAAGACCGATCTGGCGATCGCATCGCGCTACGCCGAGCTGGTAAGCGACGCGAAGCTGCGCGAGTACGTGTTCGGGCGCGTTGCGGCCGAGTGGCACCTCAGCCGCAAGTGGCTCTTCGAGCTCACCGGCCGCAGCGAGTTCCTCGCCGACAACGCGACGCTGGCGCGCTCGATCCGCAACCGCTTCCCCTATCTCGACCCGCTCAACCACCTGCAGGTCGAACTGCTGCGACGCTACCGCGCCGGCGACACCGACGAGCGCACCAAGCGTGCCATCCATCTGACGATCAACGGCGTGGCCGCCGGGCTGCGCAACAGCGGGTAAAAACTACAATGTGCTGCAGCGCAGGCAAGGCCTGCGCTGCAGCACGAAACTTTCGGGAAAGGCGCGCACGCGACGAAGGGACCATGTACACCGTCTACGGCATGAACGCTTCGGGAAACTGCTACAAGGTCAAGCTCGCGCTCGAGCAGCTCGGTGTGCCCTACGAATGGGTCGAGACCGACATCATGCAGGGTGGCTCGCGCACGCCCGAGTTCCTCGCCATGAACCCGAACGGCAAGGTGCCGACGCTCGCGCTCGGCGACGGGCAGTTCCTGCCGGAGTCGAACGCGATCCTGCACTACCTCGCCGAGGGCACGCCGCTCATGCCGAGGAACCGGCTCGGCCGCGCGCGCGCGCTGCAGTGGATGTTCTTCGAGCAGTACAGCCACGAGCCCTATATCGCGGTGGCGCGCTTCGTCACCCTGTTCCTGCCGCCGGATCACGCGCGGCGCGCCGAGCTGCCGCGGCTGCGCGAGCGCGGCGATCAGGCCCTGCGGGTGATGGAGGCCGGGCTCGCGAATGCGCTCTACTTCGCGGGCGAGGACTATTCGATCGCCGACATCGCGCTGTTCGCCTATACGCACTGTGCGGGCGAGGCGGGCTTCGAGCTCGCGCCCTACCCGAGGGTCCGCGCCTGGCTCGCTCGCGTGCGCGCGCAGCCGGGTTTCGTGCCGCTGGCCTCCTGACGGCCCCGGCATGGACCTGCTGTTCCTGAAGGGCCTCGCGTTCGGCTTCGTCCTCGCCTGCACCGTCGGCCCGATGTGGCTGCTGTGCCTGCGTCGCACCATCGCCTTGGGTCCGGGCGTGGGCTTCGCCTCGGGCATGGGCATCGCGGTGGCCGACGGCCTCTACGGCGCGATCGCCGCCTTCGGCCTCACGGCGGTGTCCGAGCTCCTACTCGGGCAGCGCGTCTGGCTCGGGGCGCTGGGCGGCGCGTTCCTGCTGTGGCTCGGCGCGAAGACGCTGCTCGCCACGCCCGCACCGCTCGATTCGCAGCGCGGCGAGGCCGGGGAGCGTAGCAATCATGCCCGCGCGTTTCTTTCCACGCTCGCGCTGACGCTCGCCAATCCCCCGACCATCCTCGCCTTCGCCGCGATCTTCGCGGGGCTCGGTCTTGCCGCGCACGCGAGCTACGCCGCGGCCGCGATCGTGGTCCTCGGCGTATTTCTCGGCTCCGCCGCATGGTGGGTGATCCTCGCGGCCGCGGCGGGCCGGCTGCGCGGGCGCATCAGGCCGAAGTTGATGCGTGCAATCAACGCCTTCTCGGGCATGACGATCCTGGGCTTTGCGGCCTGGCAGCTGGCGCGGCTTTTCTGAGCCGGGCGCCTGCGGTACAGTGCCTACTGGACGTTTATCCATGACTGCCGAGCTCCTCGACGCGCCGCTCGCCATCGTCGACCTGGAGACCACCGGCGCGCACCCCGTCTGGGACCGCATCACCGAGATCGCCGTGATCGAAGTGGAGCACGGCGAGGTCGCCTCCGAGTGGTCGACGCTGGTCAATCCCGAGACCGCGATCCCGCCCGCGATCCAGGGGCTCACGGGCATCACGAACGACATGGTGGCCGGCGCGCCACGCTTCGGCGCGCTCGCCGCCGAGCTGCACGAGCGGCTCGCCGGGCGCGTGCTGGTCGCGCACAACGCGCGCTTCGACTACGGCTTCCTGCGCCATGAGTTCGAGCGTGCGGGCATGCGCTTCTCGGCGAGAACGCTGTGCACGGTCAAGCTTTCGCGCCGCCTTTACCCGGAGCACGCGCGCCACAATCTCGACAGCCTGATTGCGCGCCACGGCCTTGCCTGCCGCGCGCGGCACCGTGCACTGGGCGATGCCGAGGCGCTCTGGCAGTTCCTGCGCGTTGCCGCCGAGGAGCGCGGCAGCGCCGTACTCGCGCACGCGGCGGCACAGGTCGCCAAGCGCCCGGCGCTGCCGCCCTACATCGATCCTGCCGCGCTGGAGGCGATCCCCGAGGCGCCCGGCGTTTACCTGTTCTACGGCGAGGGCGACGCGCCGTTGTACGTCGGCAAGAGCATCGCCATGCGCAGCCGCGTGCTGTCGCACTTCGCGGACGACCTGCGTTCCTCCCGGGAGATGCAGCTCGCGCGCGAGGTGCGGCGCATCGACTGGCGGCGCACCGCGGGCGAGCTCGGCGCGCTGCTCGCCGAGGCCGAGCTGGTGACGACGCTCGCGCCGGTGTTCAACCGGCAGCTGCGCCGCGCCAATGGACTGTGCGGCTTCGTTCTCGACGCGCGGCGCAGTCCCGACGCGGCGCCGTGCGGCGCGCTGCGCCTCGCTTCGGCCGACGAGCTCGATGCGCACATCGTGCCAAACCTGCACGGCATGTTCCGCTCCAGGCGCGCGGCGCTCGAGGCGCTTCGAGGCCTGGCCGACGCACACGGCCTGTGCCTGCAGACGCTCGGCTTCGATCGCACGCGCGCGGGACGCGGGGCGTGCTTTCGCCACCAGATTCGTCGCTGCGCCGGCGTGTGCGCGGGCCGCGAGAGCCTCGCGATGCACCACGCGCGCGTCGCCGCCGCGCTCGGCGCCCTCAAGACCATCACCTGGCCCTACGATGGCCCGATCGGCATCGTCGAGGAATCGCCGGGGACAGACCCCCATTTCGGAGAATTGTCGAAATGGGGGTCTGTCCCCGATTTTCCCGCCGTTGAAGTGCACGTGGTCCATCACTGGTGCTACCTCGGCACGGCAAAGTCCGACGCCGAGCTCGCCGAGCTGCTGGCGGGCGCGCGGCGGCCGCGCTTCGACCTCGACCAGTACAAGGTGCTCGCGCGCCACCTCGCCAAGCCTCGCGTGAGGGTCGTGCCCCTGCCCGGGGCAGGCCCGTCTGCGCTCGAGCTCGCGGCGTAGCCATGCATTGCGAGGTGCTGGTGCCGGCGCTTTTTCCTCAGCGCGCGCGGCTGCGCGAAACGCTTGCCGCGCTGCGTCTGCCCGCGCTCGAGCTGCTGCTCGCGCGCGGCAGGCATGCAGGCCGCCAGGGCGTGCTTCCCGAGCGCTGGCTGCTCGAGCGCTTTGGATGCGCCGACGGGCCGCTCGCGGCCGGGGCGCTGACCGCGCTCGCAGACGGTGCCGGCAGCGATGCGATGCCGGGCGCGGCCTGCTGGTCGCGCGCCGATCCGGTCCACCTGCGGGTCGACCGCGACCGCCTGACGCTCGTGCCCGGCGCCGCGTTCGAGCTCTCGGGCGACGAGGCCGCAGCGCTTGGCGAGGCGCTCAACGCTCACTTCTCGCCCGGGCTCGCCTTCTACCCGCTCCACCCCAAGCGCTGGTGCGCAAGGCTCGATGCCGGGCAGGGCCCGGATGCCATGCCGGCGCTCGAGATCGCAGGCGAGGACGTCAACGCGCATCTGCCTTCGGGAGAAGGCGCCCGCCGCTGGCACGCGCTGCTGAACGAGATCCAGATGGTGCTGCACGATCACCCCGTGAACCAGGCGCGTGAGCGCAAGGGCGAGCCCGCGGTCAACAGCGTCTGGCTCTGGGGCGCGGGCGCGCTGCCAAGCGGGGCGCGCGCGGGCTGGCGCTCGGTCAGTGCGGACGATCCGGTGGCCCTCGGGCTGGCGCGGCTCGCGGGCGTCGCGCAAGACGGACTCGCCGCCGATGCCGAGGCATGGCTCGCCCAGGCGCCCGAGAGCGGGCGCCACCTGATCGTGCTCGATCAGTTGCGTGAGCCCTACGCTCTTGGCGACGCCCAGGGCTACGCCGGAGCCATGCAGCGGCTCGAGGCCCGCTGGTTCGCGCCGCTGCTCGCGGCGCTCAAGGGCAGCCGCGTCGGCATGACCACGATCCACGTTCCGGACGGCGGCGAGGCGGCCTCGTTCGAGGCGATCCGCGGCGACCTGCGCCGCTTCTGGCGCCGCGCGCGCGCGTTGGGGCGCGACGCATGAGGATCGTCGAGCGCCCCTATGCCGAGGCGGACCGGCGCGCGCTGCTCGATGCCGGCGTGCATCCGGTACTCGCGCGCGTGTTCGCTGCACGGCGCATCGGCTCGGCGGCCGAACTCGAGCACGACGCCGCGCGCCTGATCGCGCCGGAACGCCTGACGAACGCCGTACGTGCCGCCGTGCTGCTCGCCGACGCGCTCGCGCTGCGCCGGCGCATCCTGATCGTTGCCGACTACGATGCCGACGGTGCCACCGCGTGCGCAGTCGCAATGCGCGCGCTGCGCAGCCTTGGCGAGGCGTGCGGGATGCAGGCCGAAGTCGACTATCTGGTGCCCAATCGCTTTGAGCTCGGCTATGGACTGTCGCCGGAGCTGGTCGAGCTCGCCGCCGAGCGCAGGCCCGACCTGCTGGTGACCGTGGACAACGGCATCGCGAGCGTCGAGGGCGTGGCGCGTGCCAGCGAGCTCGGCATCGCGACGCTCATTACCGACCATCACCTGCCCGGCGCGGAGTTGCCGCAAGCCGAGTGCATCGTCAACCCGAACCAGCCCGGCTGCGGCTTTCCCTCGAAGGCGCTCGCCGGTGTCGGCGTGATGTTCTACGTCATGCTCGCGCTGCGCGCCGAACTGCGCCGTCGCGGTGCGTTCGGCGCTCGCGCCGAGCCCAATCTCGGCTCGCTCGCCGATCTGGTGGCGCTGGGCACCGTGGCCGACGTGGTGGCGCTCGACGCCAACAACCGCATCCTGGTCGCGCAGGGCCTGAGGCGCCTGCGCGCGGGCCAGGCGAAGCCCGGCCTGAACGCGCTGCTGCGCATTGCCGGGCGCGCGCCAGGCGAGGCGACCGGGTTCGATCTCGGCTTCGTCATCGGGCCGCGCCTCAACGCTGCGGGACGGCTCGCGGACATGGGCCTGGGCATCGAGTGCCTGATCACCGACGACGAGGCGCGCGCCGCCAACTGCGCGCAGGAGCTCGACCGGCTGAACCGCGAGCGGCGCCGCATCGAGAGCGGCATGCTCGACGAAGCGCTTGTCGCGGCCGCAGGCGCACTCGATGCGCCGGGCGCAGCGGCCGCGTTCTTCGAGCCCGGGTGGCACCAGGGCGTCGTCGGCATTCTCGCCTCGCGGCTGCGCGAGCGGCTGCACCGGCCGGTGGTGTGCTTTGCGCGCGCGGGTGACGGTCCTCATGCCGGCCTGTTACGCGGCTCGGGCCGCTCGATCCCGGGCTTTCACCTGCGCGACGGCCTCGATCTGCTCGCCAAGCGCGCGCCCGGCCTGGTGCGGCGTTTCGGGGGCCACGCGCAGGCCGCGGGGCTGACCATCGCCGAAGCCGACTTCGCACGCTTCGCCGAGCTCTTCGAGCGCGTCGCGCTCGAAACCCTGCCGGCGGAGGCGCTGGCGAGCGTGATCGAGACCGACGGCGGACTCGATCCCGCGTACTGCACGCTGGACGTGGCGCAGCTCCTCGAGACGCAGATCTGGGGCCAGGGCTTTCCGCAGCCGCTCTTCTGCGATACATTCGGCGTCGAAAGTCAGCGCGTGGTCGGCGAGCGCCATCTGAAGCTGCGGCTGATGCGCGAAGGCCGTCGGCTCGAGGCGATCCGCTTCAACGCGCTCGAGTCGCTCAAGATGCCCCTTCCTCCCCGCATCCGCGCCGCCTACCGCCTCAGCGTCAACGAGTACAACGGACTGCGCAACGTGCAACTCAACGTCGAGCACATCGAGCCCTGATAGCCATGAGCTTTGTCTCCATGGCAGGGAGATTCACCGGGGGCGCGTCGCGAGCGCTGCTCGCGACGCTTTTCGGGCTCGCCCTGGCCGCGCACGCAGCCGAGCAGCCGAAGAACGCCGGACCCTACGTGCCATCGCCACAAAG
>Ga0326597_10010789_pt1 | contig 12152 bp, 14 predicted proteins | sample RVTome_12_FD_203789 | JGI IMG/M metagenome (GOLD analysis project Ga0326597, IMG submission 203789) | Soil microbial communities from uranium-contaminated site in the Upper Colorado River Basin, Wyoming, United States - RVT100D185 | ecosystem: Environmental > Terrestrial > Soil > Contaminated >... | reverse complement strand
GCTCGATGGCAAGAATGCGCTACTGGGGCGTCGAATCAGCAGCTTCGGCACGTGATCTCCCTGGATCAGGGGATATCCGCGTGTTATCGGCGCGAATAGCATTTCAACGTGTATTTCCTTGACCCTTCGCCGAGTCGAAGGGGACAGAGGACGTCGCATGTGTGCCCCCTTGGATTCGTGCCTGGTCGCTCGCTGCGTTCATTTCGAAGTTCGTCCAGTGGCAACTGCCCGCTCTAGGATGCCCTGTGTCGGGTGACGCTTCGTCGGATTTTGTCGATGCTCAAGCCGATCACTCGAGGCGCATTTGCGATGATCGCGCTCTCCGACCCGCGCGATCCACCGTCTGAAATGCCGGGATTTGCGACATGAATCCGTGCCTACTCATCCCGATCTTCGACCACGGATCGACCATCCGCCAAGTGGTCGAGTCACTCGAATCCGCAAACCTCCCGCTCATGATCGTGAACGATGGCAGCGGCTCGGCCACGCGGGCAATGCTCGACCGCATCGCCACCGACTTCGCGTGGGTCGAGATTCTCTCTCACGCGGTGAATCAGGGAAAGGGCGCGGCGCTCGTGACGGGCTATCGCGCTGCTGCAGCGCGCGGCTTCACCCACGTGATCCAGCTCGATGCCGATGCCCAGCACGAAGCCGGCGATGTGCGGCGCTTCCTCGCCGTGGCGGGCGAGAATCCCGACTCGCTCGTGCTCGGCCGACCGATCTTCGGCGCCGACGTGCCGAGAGCGCGCCTGTATGGCCGAAAGCTCTCCGTGGGTTTGGTGTGGCTCGCGACCCTGTCACGAGACGTGCGCGATCCGCTGTGTGGTTTCCGATGCGTGCCGCTCGAACCCACGCTGCAGCTGGTGCGACATGTGTCGATGGGCCGACGGATGGACTTCGAGCCAGAACTCGCGGTGCGTCTGGTTTGGATGGGCGTGACCGTTCTCAACGTGGGAACGCGTGTCACCTACTTTCCGGGCGGGATGTCGCACTTCGACGTGATCTGGGACGATCTACGCCTCGCCTGGCTCTATACGCGGCTTGCGATCGGCATGCTCGCGCGCGCGCCCGAGCTCATGCAAAGGCGGGTGGCGGGGCGAACTTGGGCTTGAGCCGTCAACAAGCATGGATGTCCACCGCGGAGCGCGGATCGCTCACCGCGCTCTTCATACTTCGCTGGTTCTACGGGCACTTCGGACGACGGGCATCGGTGGCGCTCCTCACGCCGATCGTCGTCTACTTCTTCGTGACGGGCGGTGAGGCGCGCAGGGCGTCGATGGACTACCTGCAAACGCTGTTTGCGCTGCCTCGACAGCGCGCGGCGATCGTACCGTCACCCAGCTGGCTTCATGTCTTCCGTCACCTTCACGAGTTCGCGGAGAACCTTCTCGATCGCTTGATCGTCTGGAGTGGTGACGCCGAGAGGATTTGCATCGATGAGTCGGGGACCGAATACCTCAATGACCTCGCGCGGCAGCGCCGCGGAGGCATTCTGCTCTGCTCTCATCTCGGAAGCTACGACATGCTGCGACTGCTCTCTGGTCAAATGGGAATCGTAGTGAACGTCCTCATGTTCACGCAGCACAGCGCACGCATCAACGCTTTCTTCAAGCGGCTGAACCCGGGACTCGAATTGCACTTGATTGATTTCCAACCCGGTTCGATCAGCGCGGTGCTGCAAATGAAGGCGGCAATCGATCGCGGCGAGTTCTTGGGCCTGATGGGCGATCGCGTGTGGGAGACCGAGCGCGAGCGATCGGTGAGTATCCCGTTCCTGGGGCGTCGCGCGCGATTCCCGCTCGGTCCCTTTCTGCTCCAGTCCGTGCTCGGATGTCCGCTGTTTCTGACCACGTGTGTCCGCACCGGGCCCGGGCGCTATGCCGTGTCGACCCAGCCGTTTGCGCCGGCCGGCGCCGGTCCGCGTCGCAATCGCGCCAAGCGCGCCGAAGATCTCGCTCGGCGCTACGCCGCTGCGCTCGAGGAGTGGTGTCTCCGCACGCCGTACCAGTGGTTCAACTTCTTCGATTTCTGGAAGGACGAGGGCGCGGCATGAGCCGGCCCTGGCTGACACAGACCCGCGCAGGGATTCTGATCCTCGCGTTCGTCGTCGTCACCGCTGTCGCGGTAGGCGCGTTCGGCTTTTCGGAACTGACGCTGGGCATCCCGTCCGTAGTATTTCTCGCGCTGCTCACCGACGGCGTCGCGCGACCGGGCTCGGGGATCCTCTATCCGACCGTGACGCGTGGGACGCGCGACAGTCGACACGTGGCCCTGACCTTCGACGACGGGCCGGATCCCGAAGTAACACCGGCGGTGATGGACGCGCTGGCGCGGTACGGCGCCCGCGCGACCTTCTTCAGCATCGGCCGATTGCTCAAGGAGCACCCACAGCTGGCACGGCGCCTGGTTGCAGCGGGACACGAGCTGGGAAATCACTCCTGGCGACATTCGCGCTGGCAGAACCTATTCGGCGCGAAAGAACACACCCGGGAGATCGCGCGCGGCGAGCGGGCGATCGCGTCGCTGACTGGGTGCCGGGTGAAGCCGCTGTATCGGCCACCCATCGGCCTCAAGAGCCCACAGCTCGCGCGGGTCGCGTCACGACGTCAGCTTACGCTGGTGGCCTGGTCGTTGCACAGCCGCGACACGCGCATCGCGGACCCGAAGCGAGTCGCGCGACACGTGCTGGAACGGATCCGCCCGGGAGACATCGTGTTGATGCACGATGGACACGATCAACCCGGGCGGCATCGCCCCGCCTGCGCGAAGGCCGTGCGGATGATCCTGTGGGGCTTGCGCAGAAAGGGGCTGCAATGCGTAACCGTGTCCGAGCTGCTGAACCTGCCGCGCTGAAGGCAGCGCCGGGTGGAAGCGGCGCGAAGCCGGACCGGCCACAGCCAACTCCGGCGGCGAAGGCGACTCCGCGCGCGAATCATCGGTGCGATCCGGGGTGGGCAATCGGCGAGAGGACGCTGGCGGTACGCGCCGCAGCGGATCTCGAGATCGCGAACCGCCAATTCTACGATGCGCTGTGGAGGGACGCGCGACTCGTTGAGCCGAAGCGTTTCAACACGTGGTCGCTCGTGCGATCGCTCAGCGCGAAGGCGCGGCGCCGACTCGAAGTCGCCCCAGGACTGAGGCCGCGTCTAGCGATCGAAGGCACGCAATTCGTCGACATCAGTGCGCCGGCACTCGCGAAGCTGCGTGAGCGCGGTGGGAACGCCGTGCTCGGCCTGGTGACGTCGATCCCGTTTCCCGACGACGCCTTCGATCTCGTGTGCGCGCTGGACATCGTGGAACACATCGATAACGACGGCGGAGCGCTGGCGGAATTGTCTCGCGTGGCCGCGCCGGGCGCCGCACTGCTGCTCTCGGTACCACTCCACCCATCTCGTTGGAACGCCTTCGACGAGTTCGTGGGGCACCGGCGCCGCTACGAGCCGGAGCGATTGCGCGACAGGCTCGCCGAGTACGGCTTTTCGGTGGAATCGAGTGCCGCCTACGGAATGCAGCCGAGATCCTCGCGTTTGCTCGATCTCGCGATGTGGTCTCTCGTGCACCGCCGCGAGAAGGCGATGTGGTGGTACAACCGCGCGTTGATGCCACTGGGCGTCTTCTTCCAGAAAAATCTCGTGTTCCATTCCGGCATGCTCAGCTGCGATGACGTCGATGAGATCCTGCTGGTCTGCACGAAGCGCGAACGACCCCATTTCGCGGCGTGAATGGGGTGCCGCTCTCCTGTAAGCTCGAAATCAACTGGATGTTCGGCGTGCGGTCAGGTTCCCCGAACGACCGTGCAGTACTCTCCCACGATATTCATGAAGTTCCGTGCCGAGTGATCGACGACGGAGACTTCGGTGATTCCCCCGTTTAGCTTTGCGGCGCGGACACTGGCATCGCCGCGGGCGATCAGGCCAAGAATGGTATCCACGCAGGCTTTCCCCTCTTTCTGATTGGGCTTGTCGTCGCCCTGGGCATATTCGCCCCATCGAACCCGGCTACCCAACACCCCCATGACCGGCGAATCGACGATCATACAACCCGAAACACCCATGACGCCGAGCAAGAGCGCGCCCGTAGCCCATGTCCTTCGCATGTTTCCTCCACTGCTCGGCCGCCTGACGGCCGAGCGATTCTAGCTCCAGCGATCTGGAGCGCGTCGAAAAATCCATCGATCAGCGTGTGCGAAACTCGGCCCGACGTGACGAACTCGAACCAGAGACCGTCGCGCATTGCCGAGTGGGGTCGGCGGATCCGGTGCCCCGTAGCCGCGGTTCGCTGCGTCCACCTGCTTCCCCCTGGCCGGCACCGTACCCTGGGACGAATGGCTACGAGTATCCCCACACCTGGGTAAATCGGCCGCCGAAGCCGTGGATTCATTCGCAATGCGCCGCGTCGAAAATCCGACTGCCGAGTTTCGCAGGCAGCGGCCCGTTTCAGGCGGGCGAATCCAGGCGTTCTATAGACGATTCACCTGGATCTGTGGATATCGGCCGGATCTCGGCACAACTAGCATGCTTTCTCGTATCGAGAGCCAGTTCTCCATTTTGAGCCAGCGCGACTCGATCGATCCAATCTCGCCCTTCGCGAAGTCTTGAAGGGCACAGGAGAAACACAGAATGTTTGAATTCACACGAATACATCGAATCTCGATCGCGAACTTCGAGGAGAGTGGTCCGCTCAATCGCCGAATTCGTTCACTTGGACTCGCAGTCGCACTCGCGATCGCCAGCGCGAGTTGGGCGATTCCCGCGACCGCGGCGGAGCGGCCTGACACGTGGATCACCACCAAGACCAAAATGGCTCTGCTCATGACCGAGGACGTCGGCGCAACGGCTGTCCACGTGGATACGATGGATGGCAAGGTCACACTCCACGGAACCGTCTCGAGCGCCGAGGAAAAGGTCAGGGCCGAGCGCGCGGCACGCGATGTGGCCGGCGTAGTCGAAGTGCGCAATCTGCTGCAAGTCGTCGAAAAAGAGAACCAGAAGTCAATCGCGATCGACGACGAGGCGATCTCCAAAGAAGTCGCCAAGCGGATCGACGCGGATCCCGCACTGCGCGACAGCAAGATCGCAGTGCAGTCGGTGAATCGGGGCGTGGTGCTGCTGGACGGGAATGCAAAAACGCTGACTGCGCACTTGCGCGCCCTCGAAGACGCCCGCGCTGTTACTGGCGTGACGCGCGTTGCCAGCGCAATCGAGAGCCCCGACACACTGGCCGATGACGAAATCTGGCGCGACGCCAAGAGCGATTCCCAAGCCTCCGGAACGTCGGCCGCGAGGGACGCCTGGATCACCACGGCAGCGAAGGTCCGGCTGATGGCGAACGCGGCCACCCCCGCATTCGACATCAACGTCGATACGCGGGAAGGCGTCGTAACCCTCTTTGGCACCGTACCCACGAAGGACTCGCGCGACCAGGCCGCGATGGAGGTCAAGAAGATCGACGGCGTGAAGCTGGTCGAGAACAATCTCCAGGTCGTTCCGCATGTTTCAGCCGCGGCGGTCGAAGGCCAGGACGAGCGGTCGAAGCTTGCCATCGAGAAGCGACTGGAGGCACGTGAGGATCTCGCCGACGCGAACATCGACGTGGAGGTGGCGAACGGCGTTGTCCGCTTGACCGGAACCGTTCACAGCCAGTCCGATCAGCTGACCGCGCTCACCGTCGCTCGCACCACGGACGGAGTGCATTCGGTGATCGGCGACCTCAAAGTGAAGCAGTAGTAGTCGAACCTTACGTCGAAAGGAGATGGATATGAACTATGAGGATCGCGACACGTTCGGCATGTACAAAAAATCGCCCAAGGCCAAAGGACCGGGACCGAATACCCGGCACGGACCCGGACCCGAGATGATGGGGGCTGGCACGCTTGTCGGAAACGACGTCTACAACCAGGAAGACGAGAGTGTGGGCGACATCAAGGAGATCATGTTGGATATGCGCAGCGGCAACGTGAGTTACGCAGTAATGTCCTTCGGCGGATTCCTCGGAATGGGCGAAAAACTCTTTGCGGTGCCGTGGAAAGCCCTGAAGCTCGACACCGGAAAGAAGCGCTTCGTGCTGAATGTGGAGAAGGATCGTCTCAAGGACGCTCCCGGGTTCGACAAAGAGCACTGGCCCAACATGGCCGACCAGACCTGGGCAAAGACGATCCACTCCTACTACGGCACCAAGCCGAACGCGCAAGACGCGCGCGCGTAGAGCGTTGCGATCGAGAATCGATAATGGATCCGCGCCGCCGGTTCGTCGGTCTCCCCATCCTACTGCTCTTCCTCGTTACGGTCGGTTGCGCCGAGTTCGGGGGACCGACGTCGGGCGAGCCGCAGGGTGGGGAGACCCAACCCGCGTCTCGCCCGCTCGACTCGAAGCAGGCGGAACGCATCGCACGTATCATGGTGCCCCTCGTGGGAGCCATGGATCATCCCCGCCCCTTGAATCAGGTCCAGGTGGCAGTCCTCGACGATCCGCACGTGAACGCGGCGAGCGCAGGCGAGGGGCAGTTCTACGTCACCACTGGGCTCCTCCTGAAGGCGAACGATGACCAACTCAGGGGGGTGCTGGCCCACGAACTCGCCCACGACGATCTCGGCCACGTCGCCCGGGCGCAGGCACTCGGCGCCGGGGTGGGAATCGGCGTGATCATCCTCGACCAGATCTTCCCCGGTAGCGGCCAGATCACACCCATTGCCGGCGCGCTGATCACCCGGGGCTACAGCCGCCAAGAGGAATTCCAGGCAGATAGCCACGGCGTGGACCTCCTCCGCCGCGCCGGGTATTCGAAAGACGTGATGGTGCAGACTCTGACCTGGCTCGTGCAGACGGAGGGCTCGAGCGAGGGGGGCTTTCTCGCCACCCATCCGGGAACACAGGAACGAATCGACGCGCTGGCGAAGCTATGACGCCTTTTAATCCGATGATCCACGATCCCGGCCCCCGAGCGCTCCCTTGTTCTCGGGAGGTCGACGGCTTCCGCAACTGGATAGGGTCTGCCCTAAGGAGAATGATCCATGACTGAAAGAACTTCCTCGAATTCCACGTTGTACTTTCTGGTAGGCGGGCTCTTGGTAGCGGTGCTCGCCATCGGCTACTTCACCATCGGTCGGGATCGCAACGACGATAGGAGCGGCAGTGCTTCCGTGGCTGCAAAGGGCGCCGACGATGGCACCGGCTCCGCATTCGAGCTCAATATCGAAAAGGATGGCAGTGTCAGTGGATCGGTCAACCAGGAATCGAACGAATAATTGGTATCCAATTGATCGGGAAGCCCCGATCGAAGAACTGACCCCACTTGTCAGTGTGGCATCACTTCGAAACGCGCCGCGAGCGAATCGCGGCCCGCAGGCTCACTCGTTGAACGTCAGGTCGTCGTTCGTCTTGCACTTGCTCGCGTCGATCGCGCTCTTGACCTGGAGATACCCCGGCCATCCGTAGCCGGGAATGAAGCCCAACCAGAATTTCTTCTCCGGCATGTTGCTCCAGGGCCCCCAGCTCTTGAGCATGTATTCACCCAAGCCCGGGTGCGCGATCGAGAGCCACATCGCGCCCGAGGATGAGCGGCCGTTCGCGCAGCGGGCGTGCGCGAACGCGGGCGACGCGAACAACGAAACGAGCGACACCAGGAACAAGAGTCTTCGCAAGCGCTGCATGCTTCCTCCACTCGATGGCATCTCGCGGAGACACTGCTCCGGGATATCAGATCGCGACATCCTCGAATCCGGGTAAGTCGCAGGCCGATTATGTGGATTTACGCAACTTTTACGTTAGCGCCGGTCGAAACCGGCATACTCTCAGGCCTCCACCCTCCGGAGGAGGCTCCCGTGAAGATCCATCTCGTCACGCCGAAGAATCCGCCGAGCTTCTGGACCTACGACCGAATCCTCTCGACGCTCGGCAAGCGCTGCATCTTCCCGAATCTGTCGATGCCCACGCTCGCCGGCCTGACTCCGCCCGAGCACGAGGTGACGCTGTGCGACGAGAACGTCGAGGAGATCGACTTCGACTTTGAGGCCGACATCGTCGGCGTGACCGGCTACATCGTGCATCAGCAGCGGATGATCGAGATCGCCGAGGAGTTCCGGCGTCGTGGGCGCTTCGTGGTGGTGGGCGGCCCGCACGCGTCGCTGTGCCCGGAAGACTGGAACGGACGCTGCGACGTGTTGTTCGTCGACGAGGCGGAAGAGACCTGGTCGGTGTTCCTGCGGGAATTCGAGCAGGGCTGCTGGAAGACCGAGTACCGGCCCGCCGAGAAGCCGGACCTGTCGCTGTCGCCCGTTCCGCGCTTCGATCTGCTGCAGGTGGATCGCTATCACGCGATGACGATCCAGTTTGCGCGCGGCTGCCCGTTCCAGTGCGAGTTCTGCGACATCATCGTCGTGTATGGCCGGAAGCCGCGGGCGAATCGAGTCGAGCAGGTGCTCGCGCAGATCAGCGAGTGCCACCGGCTCGGTGCCAAGCAGATCTTCATCGTCGACGACAACTTCGTCGGCAACAAGCAGCTCGCCAAGAGCCTGCTGCGCGAGATCGCGCGCTGGGGCCGGGAACACGGCTTTCCGCTCGACTTCAATACGGAGGTCTCGCTGAACGTCGCGCAGGACGAGGAGCTGCTGGGTCTACTGCGCGATGCCAACTTCACGACGGTCTTCGTCGGCATCGAGAGCCCGCGGCGGGAGTCGCTCCAGGAGGCGAAGAAGACCCAGAACATCCGCGGCGACCTGGTGGAGAGCGTGCGGCGCATCCACTCCTACGGGATCCAGGTGCAGGCCGGCATGATCGTCGGCTTCGATGCCGATGACACCAGCATCTTCGAGGAACAGCTTCGTTTCATCCAGGACGCCCGTATCCCCGTCTCGATGACCGGCATGCTCCAGGCACTGCCGAAGACCCCGCTCCACGAACGGGTCGCGCGTGAGGGGCGTCTGCTCGCGGATTCGACTGGCGACCAGTTCGTGTTCTCGAACATCCAGCCGAAGAGCATGACCCGGCGCGAGCTCTACGAGGGTTACCGCCGGCTGATAGCCGAGCTCTACGACTTCCGCAACTACTACGAGCGCACGCTCGCGTTCCTGCTCGCGCGCGGGCAGCAGATCACGCGCGGCTTCAACATCCGGAGCGGGGATCTGCGCCTGCTCGGCCGAATCCTGCGCCATACGGTGCTGCAGGCGAGCCCGCGCCGCGCGTGGTTCACGTTGCGGCTGTTCGGCGCAACGCTGCTGCGTCGACCGTCGGCATTCAAGGACGCCGTCTCCTTCGCGATCGTGCACAAGGCGCTGTCGGAATACATGGAGGCGCTGAGCCGCCACCTCGATCGCGCGATCGCCGAGATCGACATCCGAACTACCGCGGACCAGCCGGCCTCGGCGAGCGCGGTCGCTGGCAATTCCGGTCGCTTTCCCCGCGGCGAATGCTGAAAGGGCTCACGCGCTCGGCTGCCATCGCCTCGAGTGCCTACGTGCGATGCTCGCCCGCGCGACTGGGAACACTCCACCCCGTGGAGTGACTCGCCTAGTCGAACCGGATGCGAGGCAGCGGATCACCCATCGACGCAGAGCGCGGGTCGTCGCAATCGGTAGCCGTTTCGGGTGTTCGCGGATTCGGCAGCCTGCCGCAAACCCATGCCCGACTCGGATACGCCTCCAACCACTGGATTCGTTGCGCAATCTACCAGTATCTCGGGATGTCCGTCGTTGGCCTGAGGCGTGATCCTTCCAGCTCAGGTGGTGGGCGCGGACCAGACTGATCGTGCGGCGATCGCACGCCAGATTGGCTTCCTCGCTGCTTCAGTCGGTGAACACTTGCGGGCGACAAGAATCTGGACCACCCGCCCGCTGCCGATTGGGTCCCACTTCATCGAGATCGGACGATGATGAGGGTATTCAAGGTGATCTCGACGATCACGCTCGGTCCGAATCGCGGACCACTCAAGCACGTCGTCGATTATGCATTTCTCGTCGTAGGGAGTATCTGAAAATGATCGTGAGGCTTCGACTGATTCATCTTGCCATTGCAGCGCTTGTTGCTTTCCCGTTCGGCGCGACGGCACAGAGCGTGGATGCCGGTGACGATGTCGTTCTAGAGTGCGAGTCTCCAAACGGGACTGAGTACACGCTCAACGGAGCTGCGCCGATCGGAGTCGGGATCGTAAACGCGTGGTCCACTGTTCCGGAAGTCGCGCTCGACAACGCGGACAGCCTCACGCCCACGGGCTTGTTTCCGTTGGGTGTTACCACCGTGACGCTCACCTCGACGCCGGATGAAGGCACTCCCGATAGCGACGATGCGACCGTGACCGTGCAGGACACGCAACCTCCGGTGGTTCGCATCACGGCAAACCCCGAGTATCTCTGGCCGCCGAATCACACCATGCACTCGGTCGCTGTCCGGATCGACGTGCAAGATCTCTGCGGCGACGCAGAGTCCTTCGAGATCGCTTTGATCGATGTGAGAAGCGACGAGCCCGACAACGGAAACGGGGATGGCAACACGATCAACGATATTCAGGGCGCGGATATCGGATCTGACGATCGCAGCATCATGTTGCGCGCCGAGCGGGCCGGCGGCGGAAACGGACGCATCTACACGCTGACGTACCAGGTCACAGACGGTAGCGGCAACGGAACCGAGGCCGAGGCGATTGTCTACGTGCCTCACGACGCGTCGGACATCAAGGATCGAGCCGATGGAGGCAATGATGGCGATGATTTGAGCGATCTCGACACAATCTGCAGAAGGCCCGCGAGCGCCGTTGAAAAACTGGAAGAGATCTTCCCCGAGCTAGGGAGCGTGAACGACGAGCCGATCTGCAACAACATCTGCGGTGCCTGGGAGAAGAGCTGCGACCAGATCGCGCGCGGCAGTGAGCGGTGCGTAAAGGGGGAAGAAAAGTCGCGTGCGCTGATTGAGCTCGCAGAGTGCAAGGACTCCGACGACCGGAGCAGCATCCAGAGCTGTGTCGCCGAAGTCAAGACACACCTCGCCGCTCAGAAGGCCGATCTCGCCGAAGAAACCCGAGACGCGCGCGATCACTGCGCTGAAATGGGTCAGAGCTGCGCGAACGCCTGCAGCAACCTGTTCGACTAGCCGAGGGTGAAGGCGGGCTAATGCTGCGTTGACGACTATCCGGCCTCCGGTGTCGAACGGGCGCCCGTGATCGGGAGTCCCGTTCCGTGGCTACCAATGGATTGGGCTTCGGGTTTCGAGTTCATCGACACAAGCTCGGCATGAGAACGCCCTCGGTCGAAACGACCGAGGGCGTTTGGATTTTCTGGAGCACGAGACAGGACTCGCACGCGGGCTTCGTCCGCGATGCGCTAGAGAATCTCGCGGTTCTGCGTGACGGGCTTCTCCCTCGGAGATTGCTGTCACCGTATTCTGCGCGGCTCTCTAGCCGAGCGAAGCTCGGTCGCGAGCCCGGCTGGACGTAGTGGTTGGTCCGAGCCTCCAGGTCGCGCCAGAGCATTTATTCTTCGCGCGAGTTTGACATCTCACTTCTCCGGCAACCGGGTATTGGGTGATTCGGTCTCCACCGCATGCAGCGTCTTATACCGCTTTACTTGAGACAGACCCATGTTGCCGGAAAATTAAGCTGCGTTTTCGGCAATGCCCGACCGGGTGTGAGGATCAAGCCCCGCCTCGGGACCGCTCCTTCGCGGAATTGAAATTTCCCGGTCTCTCGAAGCTAGGGAAGAGCCAGAACGACCGATATCCGCAATGTCACTTAGAGCCTATCCCAAAACACCCAGCGCGCAGCGGTCCGCCTCTTCAAGGATCCCCAGCTTGTACTCCGCCGAGAACCGACGCCGTGTCGCGCGCTCAGAGACCTCGGGATTCGACCCATTCCCACCGTTTGTCTTCGTCGTCATGTCGCAGATTCTCCCCCGCCCTCGTCCCTAATTGCAAGGCCTGGAGTGTCTCACACAACGTTGTCACACAGGGGAGTGCGGGAAAGCCGCATGCTCGGATCTGTGAGGGCGAAAGCCGAATGGCTGAGCTACTCGACCAACCCCAAACAAAAAGGTTCCAATTGCTTGATCCAAAGGTATATGGTCGGGCTGGTGAGGCTTGTCGAGAGGAGCAAGAAGTGTGATTGAAAAGACGAAGAAGCACTTCGCAGCGGTGCTGTATCTCCTGCTGGTTATCGGACTGGCGACTAT
>Ga0326597_10010788_pt1 | contig 12153 bp, 10 predicted proteins | sample RVTome_12_FD_203789 | JGI IMG/M metagenome (GOLD analysis project Ga0326597, IMG submission 203789) | Soil microbial communities from uranium-contaminated site in the Upper Colorado River Basin, Wyoming, United States - RVT100D185 | ecosystem: Environmental > Terrestrial > Soil > Contaminated >... | reverse complement strand
CTCGTTGACCGGCCGCTCGAAGAGTGGACGCCGCGCTTCCGCGAGCTGCTCCAGGCGAGGCAGTTCGAGACGCTCGACGAGGAGCTGACCCGCATCCGCGATCGCCGCCGGGACGCGTACGAGACCTACGCCCTCGCCTACCTTCACGCGCGCGCCAGGATCGAGACGGGTGACCTCGGCGAGGCCCGCCACATGCTCGAGCCCTTCCTCGCGCCCGGCCACCCGCTGCGCGACCTGGCCCTGCATTACCGCGCCGAGGTTGCCCAGGAGGAGGACGAGCGGGAGGAGGCCTCGCGGTTCCGCGAGGAGCTGATCTTCGCCCATCCCAGCGCGACCTACCGCTCGGCGGCGATCACCGAGGAGTCGTCCTACCTGGCCCAGGAAGCGGACGCGGCCCGGCTCGGCGTGTTCCTCGTGCGCCTGGCCTCCACGGTGGAGCCGGCGACGCGCCGGCTGGTCGAAGCGCGGCTGGTCCAGCGGCTGGCCAAGGAGGACCAGGACGCCGCCGCCCTGCAGCGGGGCCTCCGGGTGCTGCGTGAGAACGCAACCGACGACGCCGCCGACCGCGTGTTCCGCGCCCTCGACGATCCGCGCTTCCTCGACCGCCTGGGGCCGGGCGAGTGGGTGCTGCTGGGAGAGAGCGCCCGCAGCCACCGGCACTTCGACCGCGCGATCCCGCTGCTGGAGCGGGCGCTGCCCGCCCTGCCCGGGCAGCGCGAAGAGCTCCTCTTCTCGATCGGCCGCGCGTACTTCGGGCAGGAGGACTACGCCGCGGCGGAGAAGACGTACCTGGCCGGGGCCGACGCCGCGGACGACGCCGAGACCCGCGTCAACTTCCTCTACCATGCCGCCCGCTCGGCGCAGCTCCGCGGCGACGACGCCGCGGCCGAGCGACACCTCACGCGGGCCGTCGGCACGCGTCCCGCGCCCGCGCCGGCTCGCCGCGCGGCGCGCCGCCACGGGCGGGCGGCCGTCCCGCCCGCGGAAGCCCCACGCTCCGCCGTGGCCTTCACGCAACGGCTGCGGCTGCGGCTGGGCGCGCGCCGTTGGCCGGACGCCGAGCAGGACCTGCGGCTCATCCAGCGGCGCTTCCCGGGCACGCAAGCGGTCCGCGACGCGACCCTGGCCTACGCGGCGGCGCTGATCGAGGCCGGCCGCGAGGCGGCCGGGCTGCGCGAGCTCGAGAGCACGCGCTTGCGCCTGGGGCCCTTCGATGCCGCCGAGGCCGACTACTGGAAGGCCCGCGCGGCCGAGCGCAGCGCACCGGACAAGGCGGTCGCGGCCTATCTCCGCGTCCTCCGTGCCGAGGTCCCCACGCACTTCGCCTACTTCGCCCGGCGGTGCCTCGCTCGAGGAGCGCTTGCTCCGCGCGTGCAAGCCGAGCGGCAGGCCCGTGCGGCGCAGGCCGAGCGGTTGCTGCGGGCGGGCGACCTGGCGGGGGCGCGGCGCGCGCAGACGGATGTGGTCCTGCTGACCCCACCCGGCGAGCAGGCCGGGGCGCTGGCGCGGCTGGCCGACGTCTACCGCCGGCTGCCCGCGTACCGCGACATCCTCGACCTGCAGCCGCAGCCCTTCCCCCAGCTGCCGCTGCCGGAAGCGGAAGCGGGCACGAACGGCTCCGAGGCGCCGCGGCTTGCGGCCGGTCGCCTGGAACTGCTGCTGGCCATGGGACTGTTCGACGACGCGATTGACGACGTTCTGCAACGCTACCCGCAGGCGGCCCCGGCCACGGCGCTGACGCGCTCGCTGGCGCTGCACCTGGGTGCCGCGCCGCGCGAGTCGATACGCGCGATCGAAGCGCTGATGAACGGCGTGCCGGACGACTTCGTGCCCCAGCTCCTGCCCGCCCAGCTCCGCCAGCTGCTCTACCCGCGCTACTTCTACGACTCAATCGTGGAGGAGGCTCGCCGGCACCGCGCCGATCCGCGCCTGGTCCTGTCGATCATGCGCGAGGAATCGCGGTTCGATCCCCGCGCCAAGTCGGCCGCCGCCGCCCGGGGGCTCCTCCAGTTCATCATCACGACCGCCCGCGACGTCGGACAGAGGATCGGGCTGGTGGACCTCTCGCCCGAGGACCTCTACGACCCACGGATCGTGATCCGGCTGGGCGCCCGCTACCTCGCGGACCTGCAGGAGCAGTTCGGGGGCGACCCGTACAAGGCGGCCGCCGCCTACAACGCGGGCCCCAACCAGGTGAAGCTGTGGGCCCGGCAGGGCCCGGGGCCGGGCGCGGACGCCTTCCTGACCACGATCAACTTCGAGGAGACGAAGAACTACGTCCGGAAGGTCCTCAACAGCTACGAGCGCTACGGCGAGATCTACGAGGGCCAGGCTCCCGTCGGCGGCATCCGCGTCGAGCCCTAGGCCTTAGAATCAGCGGATGCGCACGGCGCTCGTGCAGGGCCTCGGCGTCCTGGCGACCCTCACCTATGGTGGCTTCATCGGCTGGATCTACGCCACCCAGCCGCGCACGCTGCAGGAGGTGGCCACCACCGCGCAGGTCGCGGCCGGCGTCTACGAGGTGGACGCGGCGCGGTTCCAGCAGGGTCTCGAGCTGTTCCGGCGCGAGCAGTTCCGGGCGGCCCGCGACGAGTGGTCGCGCGCCGACCCCGCGCAGCACGACCCCCGCACCCAGTTCTACGTGGCCTACGCGTACTACCGCGAGGGCTGGGGGCGCCTGCATCACGACGACGCGCTCTACAGGCAGGGGACCCTGGCCGTGAGCCGCGCCATCGCGCTGTCCCCGCAGGGCGCCTACGTGGTGGACGATCCGACGCTCCCGATGAGGACGGCGGCGGAGCTCGAGGCCGAGCTGGAGAAGGGTGTCGAGCGGACCTGGAGCGACCTCAACCCCATGCGCGTGCTGGAGCCGCGCAAGTGAGCGGAGCCTCAACGGCGGCGGCGTCCCTGTTCACGCGGCACGTCCTGCTGCCGCTCGTCCTGCTGACGGTGGCGCTCCTCGGCGGCCTGCGCGTGCGGCCCGACCAGTCGTTCCTGTTCCTGGCGCCGCCGCTGGTCACGCTGGTGATGGCGGCCCTGCTGATGGCGCTCTTCGCCCGCGGTGGCCTGATCCTGCTCGAGAGGTGGGTCTCGGGGCGGCAGACGGCCCTGGCCAACGTCTCGCACGCGTTGACCCTGCTGGCCCTCTTCTTCGCCTCCGCCCAGGCCTTCAACTCCGTGCTGCCGGAGCGGGGCCTGCTGCATTGGGTCTTCGCGCTGTTCTTCCTCTGGACGCTCTGGAACGACCAGTTCGCTCCGTTCGATCCCTACCGGCTGATCCGCAGCCTCTGCGTCCTCTTCGGTACGGCGTTCGTCCTCAAGCACATGCTGCTGGCCAGCCTCTACAGCCCGCGGGTGGGGTGGGGGCGGCGCCTGATGGGCGCGTTGCTCGAGGGGGCGTCGCTGGGCACCCTCGACGTGGCGGTCTTCGCGCCGGCCACCGGTTACGTGTCGTTCTTCACGCTCGCCCTGTACGTCGGGGCGCTGGCCCTGGTGCGCCCGGCGCCCGACGAGGACGGGGACGTCCGGCGATTGCTCGGCGAATACCGGCGGCTCTCGACGCCCGAGCGCGCGGCGTTGCGCGAGGCCCTCGGGGAAGAGGGCGAACGGCCGGTGCGCAGCCGCCTCACGTCTTGAGGCGGCGCTTGCTGCGCAGCGGGCCCTGGGCCGACAGGAACATCCCCACCATGTTCACGAGCCGCGAGGCCAGGACGGGCTTCACGAGATAGAGGTCGCTGCCGGCCTCCTCACCCTGTTTTTCGTCGACCACCATGCCGTGGGCGGTGAGGAAGATGACCGGCAGGTGCCGGGTGCGCGGGTCCTGGCGGATGGCCCGGCACAGGTCGTAGCCGGACACCAGGCCCGGCAGCCCGACGTCGAGGAGCGCGAGATCGAAGGTCTGCGACCGCAGCAGCGGCGCGGCCGCCTCGCCGTCCGGGGCCGTGATCACCTCGTAACCCTGCTGCTCGAGGATCTGCCGCACCGCGTCCAGGGCGCTGGGGTCGTCGTCCACGGCCAGGATGCGCTTGCGCGGGCCGGGTGGCCCGTTCACTTCGAGCCTTCGCGGATCGTACGCGCCTTCTGCAGCCGCGCCGCCAGGTCCGCTTCCACGCCGCGCGTGGTGGGGTGGTAGTAGCGGCGGCCGCGCAGGTTGTCGGGCAGGCACTCCATGGCCGCCACCGCGTCGGGCTCGTCGTGCGCGTAGCGGTAGTCCTTGCCGTAGCCGAGACCCTTCATCAGGGGCGTGGGCGCGTTGCGGATCCAGAGCGGCACCGGCTCCGCGCGGGTGGTGAGCGCGTCGCCCGCGGCCTCTCCGTAGGCCCGGTAGAGCGCGTTGCTCTTCGGCGCGGCGGCCAGGTACACGACGGCCTGGGCCAGGGCCAGAGCACCTTCCGGCATCCCGACGAAGTGCACCGCCTGCTGCGCGGCCATGGCCTGCACGAGCGCCTGCGGGTCGGCCAGGCCGACGTCCTCGGAGGCGAAGCGCACCAGCCTCCGCGCCACGTACAGCGGATCCTCGCCGGCCTCCAGCATGCGCGCCAGCCAATAGAGCCCGGCGTCCGCGTCGGAGTTGCGGATGGATTTGTGGAGGGCACTGATGATGTTGTAGTGCTCCTCGCCCGCGCGGTCGTAGAGCAGCGACTTGCGCGCGAACGCTTCCTGCATTCCGGCGAGGTCCACCCGCCGCCGGCCGTCCACGGCGGGGGTGGTCGTCACGGCCAGCTCGAGGACGTTGAGGGCCGTCCGCGCGTCGCCGTCGGAGGTGCGGGCCAGGTAGCCAAGCGCGTCCTCGGTCACGTCCGCCTGCCCTGCGGCCAGGCCGCGCTCGGCGTCGCCCAGCGCGCGCCGCAGGATGGCCAGGAGCTGCGCCTCGTCCAGCGGCTTCAGCACGACCACGCGGCTGCGGGAGAGCAGCGCGGCGTTGACCTCGAACGAGGGGTTCTCGGTGGTGGCGCCGATCAGGATCACGTCGCCGGACTCCACGTGCGAGAGGAGCGCGTCCTGCTGCGCCTTGTTGTAGCGGTGGATCTCGTCGATGAACAGGATGGTGCGACGTCCGTCGTGGCGGCGGCGCTCCGCGGCCTCCTCGAGCACCTCCCGCAGCTCCTTCACGCCCGAGAGCACGGCGCTCATCGACTCGAAGTGATGGCGCGTGCGCAGCCGGACGACGTGCGCGAGCGTGGTCTTGCCGGAGCCGGGTGGTCCCCACAGGATCAGGGACCGCAGATCGTCCGATTCGACCGCCCGCCTCAGCGGCTTGCCGGGGCCGAGGACCTCGTCCTGCCCGAGCAACTCGTCGAGCGTCCGCGGACGCATCCGGTCGGCCAGGGGAGCGTCCGACCGTGGCGTTTCCGGGGGACGACCCGGGCTGCCGAAGAGAAGCCCCGAGCGGGCGTCCGATCGGTCGGAACGTGGAGCCACGAGGAGAGCCTAGGAGGGCCCCCGGGGCTTTGCAAGCGGCCGGGGAGCGGTCAACGCCGCCGCTGCCGCGCCGCCTCGAAGAGCAGCACGCCCGCCGCCACTCCCACGTTGAGGCTCTCCACGGGTGGCTGCATCGGCACGTTCACCCGCAGGTCCGCCGCGGAGGCCAGCTCCTGGGCAAGGCCGGAGCCTTCCGACCCGAGCACGAGAGCGGTCGGCCGCCGGAAGTCCGTGACGTCGTAAGAGATAGCCCCGTGGGCGTCGGTCGAGACGACCTGGAGGCCGCGCGCCCGGACACGCTCGATGGCGGCGCCGGCCGGGATGCCGCGTACGTGTGGCAGGCGGAAGGCGCTTCCCATCGAGCCCCGCAGGGCTTTCCAGGAGAAGGGGTCCGCCGTCCCCTCCGTCAGGTAGGCCCCGGTCGCGCCAGCCGCCTCCGCCGACCGGAGCAGGCCACCGAGGTTCCCCGGGTTCTGCAGCCCTGCCGCGATCACAACCAGCGGCGTCTCGCGGTAAAGGCGCTCTTCGTCGAACTGCGGCCGCCGCGCGATCGCCAGGAGCCCAGGGCTCGTGTCCAGCTCGGACAGGGAGGACAAGACGTCCTCGTCCACGCGCCGGAAGGGGATGCCGCGGCGGACCAGCTCTTCGGCCAGCCGGTCTTCCTCCGCCCGGCGTCCGAAACGGGGCGAGGCGGCCGCCTCCAGCAGCTCGACGCCCGCGCCGAGCGCCTCTTCGACCAGCTTGCCGCCCTCGAGCAGCGTCAGGTCCGTCCCCGCGCGCTGTCCCTTCTCCTTCAACGCACGCAGCCGTTGGACCAGGGGGTTGCTGCGGCCGCGGATGACGTCGTCCGCCCGGGGCGGTCCGGCCGGCGGGCGTGGCATGAGAATGGAGCGTGATAGTATCACCGGGGATGATCGCGCCGGCCGCTGCTCTGGCGGCCGGCGTAGCTGTTTATCCGACCGGTGATCACGCAAGCGGCGATGGAGGCGTTTCGGGGGTCCGGAATCGAGCGTGAACCCCCGACAGGGTTGTCAACTTGCTGGAAATCAAGAAGAAACTCGAAGACCAGATCCGCGAGCTCGATCACGAGCTGAAGATCCGTCTCCCGAAGGAGATCCAGAAGGCGCGCGAGCACGGCGACCTGCGCGAGAACGCCGAGTACAAGGCCGCGAAGGAGCGCCAGAGCTACCTGCAGGCGCGCATCGGGCAGCTCCATCGCCGGGTGGCCGCGCTCTCCATGGTGAACCTGGACAAGATCCCGCGCGACAAGGTGGGGCTCGGCTCCACGGTGGCGCTCAAGGACACCGCCACGGGCCAGGAACGCTCGTACGAGATCGTGACGCCCGAGGAGTCGGACCCCGCGCAAGGCCGGATCTCGCCCATGTCCCCCATCGGCAAGTGCCTCCTCAACCACGAGGAGGGCGACACGGTCGAGGTGCGCGTCCCATCCGGCACGCACGAATACGAGATCGTCCGCCTGCTCACCATCCACGACCAGGCCGAGGAGCCCGCGCCCGGCGCCTGAAGCCTTCGTGCCCCCCACTCCGTGGCAGACCGTCACGCTGGGAGCCGACCGCGACCTCGCGGCGGCGCTCGAAGAGGTCCCGGCGGAGGCGGGCGTGGCGCAGATCCTGGGACCCGACGGGGGCAACCTCGTCATCGGCCACGCGTCGAACCTCAGGCGGTGGGCGGCGTCGCACCTGGGCAGCGGGCCGCCGCCGAAGAAGGGCGAGCGCCCGCGCACGGACCTGCGTCCGCTGGCTACCGCGATCAAGCACGCGGCCACGCACTCGCCGTTCTCGCAGCGGCTCCTGTACGAGCGGCTGATGGCGCGGCACGTGCCGCTGCGCAACCGTGGCGACCTGCGGCCACCGGCGTCGCTGCACCTCGACGCGTCCGAACGGTTCCCGCGCGTGTCGGTCCATAGCGGCTGGATGCCGCCGGGGCCGGGCTCCTACGGCCCCTTCCGCGACCGCGGCAGCGCGCACCAGGCGCTCGCTGCCGTGCACAAGCGCTTCCCGCTGCGGCCGTGCGACTACTCGTTCGAGCCCCGGCCGGACCTCCCGCTCGGCCTCGGCTGCCTCTATTACCAGGTGCGCACCTGCGCGGCGCCCTGCGTGCAGAAGACCGCCGAGGACGAGTATCGCCAGCTCGCGGGCCGGGCCGCGCGCTTCCTGGGCGCGCCGTGGGAGCGGCCGACGGAAGTGGGGGAGCAGATCCCGGCCTGGGTGGGGGTGGAGAACGGCAGCCGTGCCGTGATCGTGGAGCGCGGCCCCGACGGGATCGAGCTGCATCCCGTGCGGGACTGGGCGGTGCTCGAACATGCGTGGGTGCGCGCGGCCGAAGCCGACCTCGACGACGCTCTGCAGCGGCTGCGCTGGGATGCGCCCGCGGGCCAGCGCGACGACCGCGCGTGGCTCCTGGCCTGGCTCCACGCGCCGCGCCGCCAGGCGGCTCTCGTCCCCCTCTGGACCACGGACGATCCCGCGGCCGTCGCTCTCGCCGTGCGGGCCGCGCTGGGCCTCACTCCGCCCTCCGACGCCGTTCCCTCCTAGTTGCGAGACCAGGACCGCGGTCGCCCGCTCCGAGCCTGGCCTGTATCTGACGGATCGATACCGCGGCGAGCTGGTATCGACTTGGCTGACACGGGCCACTAGAATGAGCACATCCGCCATGAGGGAGTACTCGCCCAAGCGCCGGACGGCCCTCGTCCTGGCCGGCAGCGGGACCTCCGGCGCGTACCACGCGGGTGTGGTCCGGGCGCTCGACGAGAGCGGCATCAAGGTCGACCTGGTCGTCGGCTCCGGCGCGGGCACCGTGGCCGCGGCGTACGCGGCCGCGGCGGGTGGCCCGGGGCTGTACTCCGAGGGTGGCTTCTGGCGCGAGGTGGGGTGGGACTCGTTCTTCCGCCTTCGCGCGCCGCTGCGCGTGGCCGTGCTCCTGCTGGCCGCCTCGTTCGGCGTGTTCCTCCTTCCGCTCTTCCTCGCGCTGGTGGCTGGCCTGCTCTTCCCCCTCGTCCTCGTCGCCGATCTGGCCGCGCCCGAATGGACCGCGACCGTCGTCCAGTGGATGTGGGCCGCGCAGGGCGCGCTCCGCACCGCGTACCTGGCGGCGCTGTCCGTGCCCGTCTTCATGTTGTGCGCGCTCGCGATCGTGGTCCTGGCGGCGGCGTTCCTGCGCAACCGGCGGCGCTTCGCGGAAGCCTTCGAGTCGGCGCTGGACGTCGGCCAGGCCCGCCGCCGGCTCTCGCGCGGACTCTGGGAGATCGCGCGCGGTTCGGCGGTATCGGCCTCGGCGCCGTCGGAGAGCGAGCTGGGCCGCCGGTACGTGGCGTCGCTCACGGACAACCTCGGCCAGCCGGGTTTCCGCGAGCTGGTGCTCCGCGCGACGGACCTCGACACCGGGCAGCCCCTGCCGTTCGTCCTGCTGCGCGAGCCCTGGCGGTCCCGGTTCGCGGCCAGCCGCGCGCGGGGTCCCCGGTCGCGGCTCGACGGAATGCCCGGGGCGGTGGACCTCACCGCCCCCGGCTACGACGCGCTGCTCTTCGACGCCGTGTTGACCGGGCTGCTGCCGCCCCCCGTGGCGCCCGTCTGTCGCGTGGCGTTTCCCAAGGGTGGCACCTTCGCGGGGGAGGTCCATCGGTTGACGGACGCCATCCTCGCGGGCGGATGCGGCATCGGCGAGGCGGTGGCGGCCGGGGCGGAGCAGGTGCTCGTCGCCACCGCGGTGCCCGAGGGTACGAGCCCGCCTCCACGCCGGCGCGGCCTGCGCGCCTCGGCGGACGCGGCGCTCTCGGCCCTGGAACGGCAGGCCGTCGAGCGTGACCTGCGGGAGGCCCAGCGGATCAACCGGATGGTCGAGACGCTCGGCCATCGTACCGAGGACGGCGGGCGCGCCTGGCAGGACCCGGCCACCGGCCGTGTGTACCGCGATTTCGCCTTGTACGTGATCCGGCCGGACCGGCGGCTGCTCGGCCCGCTCGAGCTGGACGGCGCCCGCCACCCGGCGACGGAGGTGCTCGAGACGACGGACGACCTCCTGGAGCAGGGCTACCGAGACGCGTTTCGTCTGTTCGTGGAGCCCGTGGTGGGCGCCGCGCCGGAGGGCGATCGGGCCGGCGCCGAACCCGAGCGGCGCCAGGCCATCGAGCTCTGAGATGGCGCGGGGCATCGGAACGCGGGCGGTGCACGGGCTCGGGAATCCCGAACCCGGTTCTCTCACCACGCCCATCGTGCAGTCCGCTACGTTCGTGTTCGAGTCGTCCCAGCAGCTCCGTCAATACCTCGACGGCGACGAGGAGCTGTTCCTCTACACGCGCTACGAGAACCCCACGCTGCGCGCGCTGGAGGAGGCGGTGGCCGCGCTCGAGAACGCGGAAGCCGGCCTGGTCCTGGCTTCGGGCATGGCCGCGGCGACGACCGGGCTCCTCTCCTTCCTGGAGGCGGGCGACGAGGTCCTGGCCAGCGCCTCGCTGTACGGCGGCACCAGCCGCCTCGTGCGCGAGGTGCTGCCGCGCCTGGGTGTCGCCGGCCGCGTGATACCCCCGGCGGACCTCGCTCGCCTGGGGGACTTCGCCGGTCCTCGCTGCCGCGTCCTCGTCCTGGAGAGCCCGACCAACCCCTCGCTGGAGGTCATCGACCTGCGCGCGGTGTGCGCCGCGGCGCACGACCGTGGCCTGGCCGTGATGGTGGACAACACGTTCGCCACCCCCGTCCTGCAGCAGCCGCTCGCCCTCGGCGCCGACCTCGTGATGCACAGCCTGACCAAGGCGCTCTCCGGGCACAGCGACCTCATCGGCGGTGCGCTGGTCGGCTCGCGCGAGCGGATCGAGCGGGCCCGGAGCCTCTTGAAGGTGCTGGGCGGCTGCCTGGACCCGCACGCCGCCTTCCTGGCCCTGCGCGGGATCAAGACGCTGCACCTGCGCGTGCAGCGGCAGTGCGAGAACGCTCTCGCGCTCGCCGTCCATCTCGAGAGCCACCCCAGGGTGGCGCGCGTGATCTATCCCGGGCTGCGCTCGCATCCGGGGTACGAGACGGCGCGGCTGCAGATGAGCGGCTTCGGCGGGCTCGTCTCCTTCGTCCTGCACGGGGGACTCCCCGCGGCCGAGCATTTCTTCAACGGGCTCGAGCTGATGGCGCGCGCGGCCAGCCTGGGAGGCGTGGAGACGCTGGTCAGCCTGCCCGTCTACACGTCGCATTACGGCTACACGTCGGAGCAGCTCGCGGCCGCCGGCGTGGACCCGGGCACCGTGCGCGTCTCGCTCGGGATCGAGGACGGCGCCGACCTGTTGGAGGACGCCGACCGGGCCCTGTCCCGGGTCTGAACCAGGAGAGGCAGCGGTGGCCCGCGGACCCTACGACACGTTCCTGACCCTGGTGCTGCTGGCGGTGGGCATCTACTTCTCCGTGCTCGTGGCCCGTAGCGTTGCGGGATACCTGCTCTTCCGGCGCATGCGCGGCCGCGCGCTCGTGACCTGGCTCGTGCGGCGGCCGGGGCACTTCCCGTTCCTGCTCGCGCTCGGGTTCGTCAGCGCGGGCGTCGCGGTGCTGAACAGCTACCTCCAGCGGCCGTTCCACCACGTGTACAGCCAGGGCGTGATGGCCGCCTACTTCCTCCTGTTCGTGCCGCTCACGGCCCGCATCCCGCGCGGCTTCTACCAGGACGGCGTGTGGGCCGAGGCCAGCTTCCTCCCCTATGGAAAGATCGGCCGCCTGGCCTTCGTGGAGCGGCCCGAGATCGTGCTCGTCCTGGTGCCGCGCAGCGGCTCGGGCGCCGTCCGCCTGCCCGTCCCCGCCAGCGAGTACGGCGCGGTGCGAAGAGTGTTGGAAGACAAGATCCGTGAACGCGCCGTGAACATGGAGCAAGCGATACTGGGCCTGTAGCACTGCCGGCGGGCGCGCTGTGTCATGGGCGCAGACGGCCGGGGGACCCGGTGCTAGACTCGCCCGCATGAGCGCCAAGGCCCAGGGCGCGGAAGTGAAGCCCTTCCTCGAACGCATCCAGGACGGCGTCGTGGTCTGCGACGGCGCCATGGGCACGATGCTGTACGCCCGCGGCGTGTTCGTGAACCGCTGCTTCGACGAGCTGAACCTCTCGAACCCCGATCTGGTGCGCTCGGTCCATGAGGAGTACGTGGACGCGGGCGCGGACGTGGTGGAGACGAACACCTTCGGTGCCCACGTCTACAAGCTCGGGCCCCACGGGTTCGAGGGCCAGGTGCGCAAGATCAACCGCGAGGGCGCGCGCGTGGCGCGAGCAGCCGCCCGCGGCCGGGCGCTGGTGGGCGGGTCGATCGGGCCGCTCGGCAAGCCGCTCGAGCCCTTCGGCAACATCACGCTGGCGGATGCCACGGCGGCCTACGGCGAGCAGGTCGAGGGCCTGGTCGAGGGCGGGGTGGACCTGTTCCTGATCGAGACCATGCCCTCCCTGGACCAGGCCCGCGCGGCCCTGCAGGCGGTCCGCTCGCGCTCCGATCGACCGGTGGTCGTGTCCATGACCTTCAACGAGGAGGGCACCACGTTCTATGGCGAGAAGCCGGAAGACGTGGTGCGCACGCTGGAGGAGTGGGGCGTCCCCGTCATCGGGGCGAATTGCAGCCAGGGCCCGCAGCCGATGCTGGAGACGATCCAGCGCATGGCCTCGGCCGTGAAGAGCGCGAAGCTCGCCGCCATGCCCAACGCGGGCGCTCCGGCCATGGTCGAGGGACGGTACGTCTATCTGTGCACGCCGGAA
>Ga0326597_10010787_pt1 | contig 12153 bp, 10 predicted proteins | sample RVTome_12_FD_203789 | JGI IMG/M metagenome (GOLD analysis project Ga0326597, IMG submission 203789) | Soil microbial communities from uranium-contaminated site in the Upper Colorado River Basin, Wyoming, United States - RVT100D185 | ecosystem: Environmental > Terrestrial > Soil > Contaminated >... | reverse complement strand
GATTGCGCTGCTGCGGGCGCGGGAGTACGGCATGACGGTAACCGGCATATACGACCCTCGCAGCGATCGGCGCCGCCTGTTCAACAAGCCCATCTGGGACGGCCTGTCCGAGGCCGAGCCGTTCGACGTGGCGGTGCTGACCGATCTCAGCGCCCCGTTGCGCCGCTACGAGGCGCTCGTCGAGGAACTTGGAAAGGAGCGTGTCTGGGTGCCCGAGGTCCTCGGTCTCGGGCGGCTCGGTGCTCCCCCGCACGCGGACGGACCGGGAGAGTAATACGCCCCAGGGGCACTACCGGCCGCCCGCCGGCGCATCGCGTGCGGAACCCGCCGGTTCTGCATGGCGGTAGCGTGCCCGGATCGGGGCACTTACATTGGCACAGCTGAAGAAGAGCGGATCATGAACACAGTAGCCGTGGTAGGTCTGGGGTACGTCGGTTTGCCGCTCGCGGCGGCGTTCGGCCGTCGCTGCGACACCATTGGATATGACGCCGACGGCGCCAAGATCGCCGGGCTGCGCGCGGGCCGGGATCCTGCCGGCCAGGTCGATGCCGCGACGCTTGGTGAATCGGTCCGTCTCGAGTTCACCGACGATCCGGCGCGCCTGACCGCCGCGGACTTCGTCATCGTGGCCGTGCCCACGCCCGTCGACAGCGCCCGGCGGCCGGACTTCGAGCCCCTGCGCCAGGCGAGCCGGACGGTCGGCTCGCACATGAAGCGCGGATGCATCGTGGTGTTCGAATCCACGGTCTACCCCGGCGCCACCGAGGAGGTGTGCGTTCCGGTCCTTGAGTCGGCCAGCGGCATGAAGTGGCGGGAGCAGTTCAATGTGGCGTACTCGCCGGAGCGGATCAATCCGGGCGACACCGAGCACACGCTTCAGAAGATCGTCAAGCTGGTTGCCGGAGACTGCGCCGGGACGCTGGCGAAGACCGCCGAGCTCTACGAGCTCGTGATCACGGCGGGCGTCTACCGCGTGCCCGACATCAAGGTCGCGGAAGCGGCAAAGGTCATCGAGAACACGCAGCGCGATCTCAACATCGCGCTGGTCAACGAGCTGGCCATCATCTTCAGGTACCTGGGAATAGACACCACCGAGGTCCTCGAGGCGGCGGGAACGAAATGGAACTTCCTGCCGTTTCGCCCGGGGTTGGTGGGTGGGCACTGCATCGGGGTGGATCCGTATTACCTGACGCACAAGGCGCAGATGCTGGGCTACCACCCGCAGGTCATACTCGCCGGCCGCCACATCAATGACGGGATGGCGAAGTTCGTTGCCGAGCAGAGCGTGAAGCACATGATCCGCGCGGGTCGGCAGATCCGGGGCGCGCGCGTCAACGTGCTCGGACTCACGTTCAAGGAGAATTGTCCCGACCTGCGGAACTCGCTCGTCGCCGAGCTGATTCACGAGCTGTCCGAGTACGGGTTGGAGATCGCCGTGCACGATCCGCTCGCCGATGCGGATGAGGCGCTGCGGGAATACGGCATACGGCTGGTCGACTGGGACTCGCTGCCGCAGGCCGACGCGCTGATTGCGGCCGTGCCCCACGCGATCTTCCGCGAACGCGCCCTCGCCGATCTCACCGCCCAACTGGTGTCTGGCGGCTGTTTCATCGACGTCAAGGCCGTGTTCGACCGCTCCGCGCTCGAGTCCGGTGGATTCCAGGTATGGCGGCTTTGACCACACGCTCCGCGTTTCGAGCGGACCAATAGGACACCTCAGGCAATGAAGATTCTGGTCACCGGCGCAGCCGGATTCATCGGTTCCACGCTTTCCCGGCGTCTCCTGGAGCGGGGCGACGAGGTGGTGGGCGTGGACAACATGAATGACTACTACGACGTCACCCTGAAGGAGGCCCGGCTCGCCCGCCTCCTTCCGCGGACGGGGTTCCAGTTCGAGCGCCTGGATATCGTCGATCGATCCGGGTTGAAGGCGCTGTTCGAAAGACACCGGTTCGATGCCGTGATGCATCTCGCCGCCCAGGCGGGCGTGCGTTACTCAATCGACAATCCTCCCGCCTACATCGATGCGAACCTGCTGGGCTTTGGCAACGTCCTGGAGGGATGCCGCCATTCCCGGGTCGGCCATCTCGTTTTCGCCTCATCGAGCTCCGTGTACGGCGCCAATACGCGCCTGCCGTTCTCCGAGCACGACAACGTCGACCATCCCGTCTCCCTGTACGCGGCGACGAAGAAGGCGAACGAGCTGATGGCCCACAGCTATGCCCACCTCTACGGCATGCCGGTGACGGGCCTGCGCTTTTTCACGGTGTACGGTCCCTGGGGCAGGCCGGACATGGCGTTGTTCAAGTTCACGCGGGGGATACTCGGCGGCGAGCCGATCCCGGTATTCAATCGCGGCAGGATGGTCCGTGACTTCACCTACATCGACGACATCGTCGAGGGCGTGGTGCGGGTCATCGATCGCCCGGCCCAGCCTGACCCCACCTGGTCCGGTGACCGGCCGGATCCCGCTTCGAGCTACGCGCCGTACCGGGTCTACAACATCGGCAACAACCAGCCCGTGGAACTGATGGACTACATCCGCGTCCTGGAGACGTGCCTCGGCCGCAAGGCGACGTTGGATCTGCTGCCGATGCAGGACGGCGACGTACCCGCTACGTTCGCCGATGTCTCCGCGCTGCAGCGCGACGTCGAGTTCCGGCCAGCGACGTCTATCGAGGACGGTGTTGCGCGTTTCGTGCAGTGGTATCTCGACTACTATCGCGTGGATCCGGCAACGGGCCGCGCCCGTCAGAACCCCGGTGCTTGAGCCCGGTCAACGACACACAGGCGGCATTGACTCATGAAACGAGCATTGATCACGGGAATCACCGGACAGGATGGGGCCTATCTCGCCGAGTTCCTGCTGGGGAAAGGGTACGAGGTGCACGGAATCAAGCGCCGGACGTCGCTGTTCAACACGGATCGAATCGATCACTTGTATCAGGACCCGCATGTGGAGAATCGCAACTTCATTCTCCATCACGGAGACATGACCGACTCCAGCAGCCTGGTGCGGATCATCCAGGAAGTACAGCCCGACGAGATCTACAACCTGGCCGCGCAGAGCCACGTCGCGGTGTCGTTCGAGGAGCCCGAGTACACGGCGAACGCCGACGGGCTGGGGACGCTGCGCATCCTGGAGGCGATGCGGATACTCGGACTCGAGAAGTCGACGCGGTTCTATCAGGCATCCACCTCCGAGCTCTTTGGGCAGGTCCGGGAGGTGCCGCAGCGGGAGACCACTCCGTTCTATCCGCGCTCGCCTTACGCCGTTGCGAAGCTGTACGCCTACTGGATTACGGTCAACTACCGCGAGGCGTACGGGATGTACGCGTGCAACGGGATTCTCTTCAATCACGAATCGCCGCTCCGTGGCGAGACCTTTGTCACGCGCAAGATCACGCGCGGGCTGGCGCGTATCTCGCTGGGTCTTCAAAAGACGCTGTTCCTCGGGAACCTGGGCGCCATGCGTGACTGGGGTCACGCCAGGGACTACGTCGAGATGCAGTGGCTGATGCTGCAGCAGGACGAGCCGGAGGATTTCGTGATCGCCACGGGAGAGCAGCACTCGGTCAGAGAGTTCGTCACGTTGTCGGCCCGTGAGCTCGGCATCGAGCTCGACTGGTCCGGCAACGGAGTGGACGAGACGGGAACGGTGGCGTCGGTGGCGGGCGGGGATGCGGCCGTGCGCCCTGGTGAGGTCCTGGTCAGGGTCGATCCGCGCTATTTCAGGCCAACGGAGGTGGAGTCGCTGCTGGGTGATCCGAGCAAGGCGCGCCAGCGGCTGGGTTGGACGCCACAGGTCTCCTTCGAGGAGCTCGTGAGTGAGATGGTGAAGGCGGACGTGGAGCTCGCGCGACGGGACGACCTGTGCGCGCGCGAGGGTTTCCCGTCTTTCAATCGCTACGAGTAAACGGGTCGTCGAGCAGCCGTGAATCAGTCGAATGCAACCAGGGCGCGCGAGCGGGCAGGGACCATCCCCGGCGAGCTGGCCGCGGCCGTGAGAACGCATCCCTGGTGGATTTCATCCGGCGTCGTCCTGGCGTGGACGGCGGCCGCCGTCGTTTCGCTGAGCACGCCGGTGCAGTACGAGTCGGATATGACGATCAATGTCGGCGCGATCGGCACGCTGGAGACCGACCGTACAGCCACCGGAACGCGTTGGCGCGCCGGGAGCCTCCTGCTCGAGAACCCGGGCGAGCTCGGCGCCCGGTTGATGTCCGACACGGTGTGGCGAGGCGGCGACGGCGACGTTCCGGCCACGATCTACGGCGCGCGGATCGAACACACTGGCGTGCGGGGACTCAGGGTGATCGCTCGCGCGGCCAGCGCCGAGAAGGCCCGGAATGTCCTGGGGGCGATCGGTGCCGAGGTCGTCGCTCAGCACGAACAGCAATTGGTCCAGGCCCGCGGCGTACAGCGGACGATGCGCGAGGCCCTTTCCGGGCGCATGGACGATATCCGCAGGATATTGACGGCGCCGCAGACGGATGCCGCAACCCGACACCGCCTGTCGGAGCAGATCGCGCTCCTTACCGCCATGGAATTGCAACTGGAACAGGCGAGTCATCCGCCGCTTACCCGGCCCACGACCCTGCGTCTCGGCCCGGTCGAGGATTCTGTGCGGGTTTCTCCGCGCCCTGCGCGGAGCTTCGCCGTGGCATCCGTCGCGGGCCTGGTGCTTGGATTTGCCATGGCGCTGTTTCTCAGGGCGGCGCGGGGTGAGCGGTCATGATCAGCCGGCAGGACATGGGCTCGGCCGCGAGCCTCCTGAATCGATTCATCAGGCCTTACTGGAAGGGCGTGCTGGCCGTCGTGCTCGTGAACGTGCTCGTGGGGGCGCTCACGGCCGTTCGGCCGCTGGTCGCAGCCCCGGCCTTCACCACGGTCCTGACGTCGGAGCAGGCGGCGCCGGCGATTCAGAAGGCACCGCCCGCGCAGGCCGAGCCGCGTGCGCCGGATTCCGCTCCGGGCGCTCAGGAAGGCGCGCAGGACGGCGAGGAAGCCGCGCCGCGCAAAGGCTTTCTCAACCGGATCGGGCCCGAGCTGATCCAGCGCCTGGGGCTCGGTGAGGCCAGCTTCCTCACGCTGGGCATGACGGTCGCCGTAGCGTACCTGGGCGTTACCGCGGCCATTGCCCTGTTCGGCTTTATCGGGCACGTGTGGCTGGTGCGCACCCGCACGGCGGTGATGCGCGATCTCACGACGACGCTGCACCGTCACCTGCTCACGCTTCCCCTGAGCTACTTTCAGAAGCGCAGGGCCGGGGACCTGGTGAGCCGTCTTACGAACGATGTCACGCGGACCTCGAATGCCATGGACGGAATCATCCGCGGGCTTCTCAGCTCGTTGGCGCAGATCTGCATCACGCTGAGCTTCCTGATCGCCACCGATGCCATGCTTGCCGTGGCGCTGCTTGCTCTCGGCGCGGTCCATTTCACGATCACCCGCGTGCTGAGCACGCGGGTGCGGCGTGTCTCGCGCGAGGCCGTGGACAAGCTCGGAATGATGGGGGCGAGCCTGCTGGAAAGCTTCGTCGGAATCCGGATCATCAAGTCGTTCGCCGCGGAGCGCTTCGATGCAAAACGCGTGTACACGGCCGCAGACGATCTGCGGCGCAACCTCATGCGCTTCCGCATCACGACCTACTACGAGACGCCGGTGCGGATGGTCGCCGACGCGTTTGTCCTGGGTGCCGTCGTCGTCATGGCCTTCTACGCCGTCGCGCAGGGCAGGCTGACCTGGGACGGCGCGGCGCTGTTCTTCTACCTGGCCCAGCAGCTCACCGCGCCGATCTCGCAGTTTTTCGCCCAGTTTCTCGGCATCCAGAGCCTGCTGGGCGGGGCCGGCGAGATCATCGCGATGTTCAAGACCGAGAGCCAGATGAAGGACGGCACCAGGCCCGTGCACGAGCTCGAATCCGGCATCGTCTTCGACGGCGTCAGCTTCAGCTACGACGGCGAGCGTTACGCCCTGCGGGACGTGGACCTCGAGATTCGCCGGGGCGAGTTCGTGGGCGTGGTCGGGCCCAGCGGCGCGGGAAAGTCAACGCTGACCGACCTGATATTGCGCCTGTACGACGTGAGCGAGGGACGCATTTTGTTCGACGGCATCGACATCCGCGAGTTCCGGCAGCGCGACTTTCGCAGGCGCTTCGGCGTTGTGGCTCAGGAGTGCCTGCTGTTCAATGCGACCGTGCGTGACAATATCGTCTACAACCGCGACACCGACGAGGACGATCTCCGGCACGCCCTGTGGGCGTCCAATGCCGACGAGTTCGTGGCGGAGCTCCCCGATGGGCTCGACACCTTCGTCGGCGACCGCGGCATCCGGCTGTCCGGCGGGCAGCGCCAGCGGATAGCGATCGCGCGCGCCATTTACAGCCGTCCGTCGTTGCTGCTCCTCGACGAGGCGACCAGTGCCCTGGACAGCGAGGCCGAGCGCTCGGTGCAGGAGGCGATTGACCGTATCGCGAAGGAAATCACGCTCATTGTCGTCGCGCACCGGCTTTCGACGATCACTCACGCGGACAAGATCGTGGTGCTGAGCCGCGGCACCGTCGAGGCGGTCGGTGATCACCAGCAGCTTCTTCGCTCCAGTGCGACCTACCACAGGCTCTACCAGCTGCAGACCAGGCAGCGGAAGCTGCGTGCCGAGGGCATGTGAGCGTGACGCGGGACGTGTGCCGATCATGAAAAGGCTGCTCGCGGCATTTCGTCAGCAGCGCTTGCCCGTGGCGCGGATTGCGTTCAATCAGCGTGCAGTCCGCGGGCCCTGGGGCGGCAGCAGCGCGTTCGTATCGCAGCTCGCGCCCGTACTGGAGCGGCGGGGCTACGACGTGGTCTTCGGCCTCGATGGCGAGATCGATCTCATCGTGCTGGTCGATCCGCGTGTCGGCGAGCACAAGCCCTTCGGGATCGACGAGATCGCCCGCTACAAGGAGCGCCGTCCAGAAACGCTGATCCTCCACCGCGTCAACGAATGCGACCAGCGCAAGGCCACTGATTTCATGGACGATCTTCTGCGCCGGGCAAACGATCTGGCGGACTTCACCGTCTTCATCTCGGAGTGGCTGCGCGACTATCACGCCGAGCGCTGGTTCGACCGGTCGCGGCCGAATGCGGTGGTCTACAACGGCGCCGATCCGGCGGTATTCCATCCGCTCGGCGCAGAGCCGTTCCGCAGGAGAGAGCGCTTTCGCGTTGTCACGCATCATTGGTCGCATCACGCGTTGAAGGGGTTCGATACCTACCGGGAGATCGACGGACTCATCGCGTCCGGCGCCCTGCCGGGTGTGGAGCTGTGGGTCATCGGAAACTGGCCTGCCGAGATCCGCTGGAAAGCGGCGCATACGTTTGCGCCTACCCATGGGCACGACCTCGCCGCGCGGCTGCGCCGCTGTCACGCCTACGTGACGGCCAGCCTGTGGGAGCCGTGCGGCATGCACCACGTGGAGGGCGCGCAGTGCGGTCTGCCGCTCCTGTACCACGAAGACGGCGGAGGCATCGTCGAGGCCGGCCGGCGCTACGGCCTGGGGTTCCGCGACGACGTGGCCTCGGCGGTGCGTTCCATGCGCGACGGCATCGAGGCATACCGCCGGCGGGTGTTCGAGCACATGCCCTCCGGGGACCGGATGGCGCTGGAGTACGCCGACATCGTCCAGGGCGTGTTGTGCAACTGGGGTCAAGCCGGTCCTGACGGGGCGCGCACGCGGGCGGACGCGGCCTCCGGGCGATGAATCCCTGCATCCTCGTCTCCACCAGCGAGCGGACGCGCTGGATGGCGGCCTTTACACGCTCGGCCATCGACTCGCTGTGGCCCGGCCACCCGCCGCTGTACGTGTGCGGAGCGGCCGAACCGGAGGACGCGGCATGGCTGCCACGGCGTGCCGCGCACGAGGACTGGGTCGGGATCCTGCACGAGGCCCTTTCGCACCTCGAGGACGCGGGGCACGGGCAGGTATACCTGGTGCTGGAGGACCATCCCCCGCTGTATCCGTGCAGCGCGCGCCATCTCAATTCCACCCTCCCCGATCTTATGCGTGAGCTCGACGCCCTCTACATCGGGCTGAACGGGTGGGGGCAGGGGCGCGCACCCAGCGGCGAGCGCCTGGATTCGGCGCACTACCGAATCGAGCGCGTCGCGCCGGACTTCCGCTGGCGCTTCTCCCTGCATCCCGGCCTGTGGAACCTGAAAGACCTCCGGCGCCTGTGCGCCGAGCTGATGCACGCCCTGCCGCAGGATAGGCGCACGGCATGGGCGTTCGAGCGCCGGAGCGCGTCGGGTGCTGCGGCCATCCCCGCGGAGTGGAACCGGCGCTGCTACCGGGTGTGCGGGGCCTGCATGAGCGCCAGCCCGCTTCGCCGCGTGGTGCGCGCCGCGGAGATGCTCGCCTATCGCGCCGCGCGGTTTGCCGCCGCGCGCCTGGGCGGCGTGAAGGCGTCACGGCGCACCGAGGACCGCCTCGAGTTCCTCAGGCGCTACTATGAGGGGCCCTATCCCCTGTACTGGAGCGGCCTGCTGCAGAAGGGGCGCCCGTTCGAGCTGGCGCACCGTTTTCTGCGCTGGCGCGGCAGGCGCGGCGTGCTGGCCGCGCTGGACGAGGCGGCGCGCCGGGGAGCCGCGGCGTGATCCGTCGAGCGCCCGCGGGACGCGACCTGCGCCACGACCTGCGGCTGCTGACCAGCCCGTTCAGGGTGCTGCCCGATTTCATCGTGCCGGGCGAGGCGAAGTGCGGCACCACCTCGCTGTACCGGTACCTGCTGCGCCATCCGGACGTCTACGCCGCCGACCTCAAGGAACCCAACAATTTCATCCGCCATCCCGACAGCCGCCTCTACTGCGCGGCCCACTACCCGCTGCGGATGACCCGCTGGTGGCATCTCCGGGTGCGGCGGCGCGCCTTCGCCACCGGCGAGGCGAGCGCCGAGTACCTGTCGAAGCCGGGACTTGCGCAGCGCGTGGCGCGCATGCTCCCCGAGGCGCGCGTCGTCGTGCTGCTGCGCGACCCTGTGGCACGCGCCTGGTCGGACTACCAGATGTTCAGCGCGCGGGGCCTGGAGACCCGGGCGTTCGAGGAGCTGGTCGAGCGGAGCCTGCGCTGGCTCTCGGACCCGGACCTGGCGCCGCTGGTGGACGCGGCGCGCCACCTGGAGCGCTCGCCGCTGCGCTACGTGCTCAGGGGGATGTATGCCGAGAGCCTGCGACCCTGGCTCGAGCACTTCCCCGCAGGGCGGGTGCTGGTGATCCGCAGCGAGGACCTGTATGCGGATCCGGGCGCGGTGCTGCCGCGGGTCCTGGCGCACCTGGATCTGCCTGCCGGCGACCTGGGGCCGTTCGAGGTATTCAAGAAGGGTGAGTACCGCGACGCCCCCGCCGAGCAAACGGCGGAGCGCCTGCGCGAGTTCTATGAGCCCGGCAACCGGGCGCTCTACGCGCTGCTCGGACAGGACCTGCGGTGGGGAGGGGCGCTCGGCGGGGCCCGGGCCGGATGAAGATTGCGTTCGTCTACACCCCGGGGCGCCGGCAGCGCCTGGAGGCGGTGACTGGCGGGCGCGGCCCGAGCGAGTTCTTCTACGGGGCGGTGGAGCTGGCGCGGCGCGGCCACGAGGTGGCGCACGTGGAGATCGAGCCCGGAGCGGGCAGCGCGCTCCTGCGGCGCGCGGTGGACCGGGCGGCCGCGGCCCGGCTCACGCCCTGCCGGGTGAACGGCATGCTGCTGGGCGCCACCGGGGAACTGCTTCCGCGCCTGCGCGCCGCGCAGGTCGTGTTCGCCACCACCAGCGGGATCGCGCTGAGCCTGGGGGTGTGGCGCGGCCTCGGGCGGCTGCGCCGGCCGATCGCCGCGATCCAGTGCGGCCTGGTCAACCACCACCACAACGCCGCGCGCCGGGCATGGACCGGCCGTCTCCTGCGCGGCATGTGGAGCGTGCTGTACGGCGAGCCGGAGCTAGAGGCCATGCGCTCGGTGTTCGGGATCGACGCCGGGCGGATCGCCGCCGCGCCATTCGGCGTCGACACGGCCTTCTGGACGCCGGGTGATCAGCGCACGGCGGGCTTCGTTCTCTCGGTCGGCAACGACGGCCGGCGGGATTTCGCCTGCCTGCTGGAGGCGGCGGAGCGCATCCGCCTGCCGATTCGCCTCCTCACCCGGATCACGCTTCCCGACCCGCTGCCCGGCCGCGTCGAGCGCATCGCCGGGCACTGGCGCGACGGCGTGAGCGACGAGGCGCTTCGCGGGCTGTACCGGGACGCGGCCTGCGTCGCCATCCCGCTTCGCGACGCGCTGCAGCCCTCGGGCCAGAGCGTGTGCCTGCAGGCCATGGCCTGCGGCGCGCCGGTGGTGCTCACGCGCACGCGCGGCCTGTGGGACCGCGAGCGCATCCGCAACGGGGAGAATGTGCTGCTGGTTCCGCCGGGCGACTCCCGCGCCCTTGCCGATGCGGTCAACCGCGTGTGCGACGATTGCCGGTTGTCGGATCGGCTCAGCGAGGCTGGACGCGCGATGGTTCGCGAACACGCCGATATCCGGAATTTCGCCGACGCGGTCGAGGCCGCGCTTCAGCGAGCGGTGCGCGCGGCATGAGCGGGCCCGGCGCCATCTCGATCGTCGGCATCGCCCTGGTGCGCAACGAGGACCTGTACATAGGCCGGGTCCTGCGAAACGCGCTCGCCCTGTGCGACCGGCTGCTCGTGGCCGACAACGGCTCGACGGACCACACCTGGGAACGGATTCAGGAAGTGGCGCGCGCAGACGATCGCGTGGCGGCGCGCCGCATCACCGATACGGCGGAGTCGCACCGCATGATCCTGCCCTATGTCGGCACGAGCACCTGGGTCTTCGGCGTCGATGGCGACGAGATCTACGATCCCGCGGGTCTCGGCCGGCTGCGCGCGGAAATCACGGCGGGCAGGTACAGGGACTACTGGAAGATCGTCGGCAACGTCCTCAACTGCACGGAGCTCGACGTCGCGACCCGCACCGCCCGTGGCCACCTCTCCCCGCCGTCGCGCAGCATGACCAAGCTCTACAATTTCGGCGCGTTCGAAAGCTGGGACGGAGATTGCCCGGAGCGGCTGCATGGCGGCGACCCCGTGCTGCGCGAGGGATTCAGCGAGGAGCGCTTCTACCCGCTGCACGAGCGCACCGCGTGGGACGCCTCGCCGTTTCGCTGCCTTCACCTGTGTTTCCTGCGCCGCAGCTCCCAGGACGCGCCGGCACCCGGCGCACGCCTGAACATCATGGAGAAGCGCGCGCTGCGGTGGTGGCAGCGGCTGGGGATCGCGGGACGGGGCGGCGCCATGTCCGAGTCGCAACGCTACAAGCGGCGCAAATACATGCGCGGGGCGGAGGTGCGGGCCGACGTGAGCGCGTTTTTTCCGGCGTCATGAGCGCAGGTCCCGGGTCGGAAAGCCGCGGAGCGCTGCGCGTCGCCTGGGTCGTCGGCGCCCAGCTCGAGGGCCGTCTCCCCGCGCGCGAGCGCGTGCTGGCCAGCGGCGGCACAGGGTTGGTCCGCTACCGGTGGGTCGCGGACGAGGTGAACCGGCGGCCGGAGCTCGGCCTGCGCTATTTTCTCTACCGGCCCTGGCGCGGCCACGACGCGCTGCTGTTCCTGAAGTCCATGGGGCCGCGCAGCCTGGCGCTTCTGCAGCGGGCGCAGCGGCGCGGCCGGCTCACCGTGTTCGACGCCAACGTGAACTACTACGAGCGCTCGGGCACCGAGCACTATGCGGGCATGCTTCCGAGCCGGCAGCAGACCGAGGACGCAGTCGCGATGACGCGCGCGGCCGACGCCGTCATCGCCGATTCGCCCTTTCTCGAGCAGGCGGCCGCGCGGCACGCGCGCCGCGTGGCGTGGATCCCGGACAGCGTGCGCATGGACCTGGTCCCGCCCCAGCGATCCTGGCGGCTGAAGGACGGAGCGCTGCGCCTGCTGTGGTGCGGGGAGTCGCTCAAGCTGTTCGAGCTGTTGGCGATCGCTGACGTGCTGCGCCGGCACGCCGGACGCATCGAGCTAGTGCTGGTCACAAACGACCTGGCCGCGCTGGAGCGCTGGGCGCCCGGCCACCGCGCCGGGTTCGAGGCGCTCCTGCGGGACGTCCCGCATCGCATTGTGCCTTATCGCTCCGTGGAGCATCTGTTCGAGGTCT
>Ga0326597_10010786_pt1 | contig 12153 bp, 10 predicted proteins | sample RVTome_12_FD_203789 | JGI IMG/M metagenome (GOLD analysis project Ga0326597, IMG submission 203789) | Soil microbial communities from uranium-contaminated site in the Upper Colorado River Basin, Wyoming, United States - RVT100D185 | ecosystem: Environmental > Terrestrial > Soil > Contaminated >... | reverse complement strand
AGAAGTGCACGCCGGGCCGGGCCTCGTCGACGACGTGGTCGCCGATCGTCGCGTTCGGCCGTTCCCACAGGTCCATCATCGGTGCCGAGTTCCAGTCGAACCCGGGCTCAAGCACCTCGACGACCGAGCCGACGGGAATCACCAGTGGACCCTCGAGTGGCGGCGGCAGCGCGCCCCGGCGGCCCGGGGACGAAAGCTCCTCGGGGCTGAACAGCTGGCCCCCGGCCAGGCTGGTTCCGCTCGTGTTGAAGAAGAGCTCCCAGCCCCATTCGCCCGCCGGGTACCCGTCGCCGGCAGCCCACGACACGACCAGTGTCGCGTGCCAGGCAAGGAGCGGTGTCCACTCGACCGTGGTCCGGCAAGTCACCGGAACGGGTTCGGCAAGCGGGCCGCTCGGACCGTACTCGAACAGGACGTCCTCGAGCATCGCGTCCTGTTCGCCCGGAGTGCGCGGGAAGCAGCCGTAGAAGTCGCTGCCCTGCCACGTGCGCGTCTCGCGATCCGTCCGGTCGATCACCCGACGGAGCGCCTCGCTCAGTCGGGCCTCGTCGAGTGCCGGCGGCCGCTCGTTGAAACTGACGGACCGTGCGATCGCGTCGCCCTGCCCCCGGAGCGCCTCGAGGTCCGGCCCGCGGAGGGTGAGCCGGATGACCCACGGAAGGTCGATCCGCCCCGGCTGGTAGACCGCCCAGGTCCGGACCTCGTCGGCGCCGATCGTGCCGGCAGGCTCGGTCACCACGAGCTTGGCCGGCATGCCGTCGATGACCTCGGTCCAGCCGTCCGCCGCGGTCGGCACGTAGAACTCGTCGAAGCCGGTACCGGCGTCCGCCCCGAACCAGACCGCTGGATCGAAGTCATCGATAGGCTCGGACCCCAGCCACTGCGGGAAGCCATGGGTGAGCACGAGTCGGGTCTCGCCCGGTGCCATCGGCTTCGAGGCGACGCATTCGAGCATGCGGAATTCAGGCGGGAGGTAGGGCTCGGCGTCCGACGGGCTTTGAACGGGCGCCCCCGAGGGAACGGCCGTCGGCGGGTTGTCGATCGGGAGATCGGACTCGGAGCAGCCGCTGACGCCAACGCTCGAGACGATCAGGGAGACCGGCCCGCCGCCGTCGCCGGACGGACCCGCCGGCATGAGCCGGACCCAGTCATCGGGGTACTCGATCTGGATCCCGCCGCCGCCGAAGCTCGAGTTCTGGTCGAACGGGTTGGGCAACCGATCCGGCCGGAGCGCGCCGGTCGCGATCGCGCCGACCAGCGCGGCCAGCAGAGCGAGGATCGCGAGGACCAGGCGCGGCGATGCGAACCCGACACCCCGGCCCGGCCCGTCGCCAGCGCGGAACCGGACGCCGCTCCCGACCAGCGCCCCGCCGGGGTTGCCGGGCGGCAGGACGAGCGCCGGCAGGACGGCGGGTTCGTCCGGGGCCGGGAGGCGAAGCTGCCGCTCGATCTCGTGGTTATCCATCCCGGCCTTCCTCCAGCTCGCCGATCGTCGCTCGAAGGCGCTCGACCGCTCGGCTGGCATAGGTACGCGCCGACGCGGTGGTGATTCCCATGACCTCGCCGATCTGTTCGAACGACAGGTCGGCCCGGTAGCGCAGGTAGAGGCTCGCCCGCTCGCGGGCCGGGAGTCGATCGACCATCGGCCAGATCGACAGCGCGTCGTCGAGGACGTGACTGACGGATTCGATGTGCCCGGACGTCAGGCGCCCGACGAGTTCGTGTATGCGCCGGCCGAGGCGGTGGTGGTCCATGACGAGGCGGTACGTGACACGGAACGTCCACGCGTCGAGGTCCTCGACGTACGTGCCGGCCGACAGCTCCCGCCATAGGCGGAGGTGAGCCTCCTGGACGACGTCCGCGGCCTGCTCATCCGTCGCGCCGAGCCGGCGGGCAAGGCCCCACAGGTGGCGGCCGCGCCGCTCGTAGTGTTCGGTGACCCGGCGCTCGAGCGCCCCAGCTGTTTCCACGGACGCGGTCACGAGGGCCTCTTGTGCGACGCTCATACCGTAACGACGCGGTGGGTGGGAGAAACGCAACGTGGTCTCGCCGTGGTCCGACGATCGACATCGCGACAGCCCCGAGCAACGGCCGACGCATCTGGCGCCTGACGCTCCGGGCCGGTCGCCCCGAGGTCGCCGTCGGACTGAGCAGCACCTGGCCACGGGGTTCGCACCCCGCAGCGCGGCGGACGTGCACCGCCCGGCCCCCGCCGCCCGCCGCATCCCGTACCCTTCCGGGGTGCCACTCATCTCCCTCCGCGAGCTGACCAAGCGCTACAACGGCGGCGTGACCGCGCTCGACGGACTGACCGTCGACATCGAGCCCGGGATCGTGGGCCTCGTCGGCTCGAACGGGGCGGGCAAGAGCACCCTCCTCAAGATCCTGCTCGGGCTGATCGACGCGACGAGCGGTGAGGCGACGGTCATGGACCTCGACGTCCGGACGCGCGGGACGGAGATCCGCCAGTTCGTCGGCTACATGCCGGAGCACGACGCCCTGCCGCCGGACGCCACCGCGACGGACCTTGTCGCCCACCTCGCCCGGATGTCCGGCCTCCCGACGACGGCTGCCCGCGAACGGACCGCCGAGGTGCTCCGCCACGTCGGCCTGTACGAGGAGCGCTACCGTGCGATCGGCGGGTATTCGACCGGCATGAAGCAGCGGGTCAAGCTCGCCCAGGCGCTCGTGCATGACCCGCGGCTCCTGCTCCTCGACGAACCCACGAACGGTCTCGACCCGTCCGGGCGTGACGAGATGCTCGAGCTCGTCCGGCGCACCGGCGCGGAGTTCGGCATCGCGGTGGTCGTGGCCAGTCACCTGCTCGGCGAGATCGAGCGCGTGTGCGATCACCTCGTCGCGATCGAGGGCGGTCGGCTCCTCCGGTCGGCGCCGCTCGACACGTTCACCGAGCGCACCGGCCTCGTCGCAATCGAGGTCGAGGAGGGTGCCGAGCGCCTCGCCGCCGCCCTTGTCGGGCGTGGCGTGGAGGCGCGCCTCGACGGGCGGGCCGTCGTCGTCGACGTTCGTGACGAGCGGTTCTACGACCTGGCCCGCGACGCGCTCGTCGACCTGGACCTCGCCCTCGTCCGGATCGAGCCCCGGCGACGGCACCTCGAGGACCTGTTCCGCGACGAGGAACCCGGCGAGGTGCCCGCGGCATGACGGCTGACGCGACATGACGGCGGACACGGGATGACGGCCGACGCGACTCCCCGACCGGGCGGCGATCCGCCGATCCCGAGCGGGAGCATCTACGACCTGGGCTATCGCGGCTACGACGGCCCGCGTCTCGGCCGGCGCCACGCCGTCGGCGCGCTGTTCACCCATACCCTCCTGTCGTGCTACGGGATCGGTCGCGGTGGGCGGGCCAAGATCATCCCGTTCGTCCTCGCCGGGATCGCCGTCCTGCCCGCCGTCATCGCCGTCGGCCTTGTCGCCCTCGCTCGCCAGGCCGGCCAGGCCGGCGAGTTCATCACCGACGCCTCACCGATCCGCTACGAGACGTACTTCGAGATCGTCGGCCAGATCGTGGCCCTGTTCTGCGCCGCCCAGGCCCCGGAGCTGCTCGGCCGCGATCAGCGCTACAGCGTCCTGTCGCTCTACTTCTCGCGGGCGCTCGAACGGACGGACTACGCGATCGCCAAGCTCGGTGGCTTCGTCGTCGCGCTGCTCGCGCTCGTCCTCGCCCCGCAGATCATCCTCGTCCTGGGCCTCACCCTGTCGTCGCCGGACCTCGCGGAAGGCCTCGGCGAGAACCTGCCGAAGGTGCCACCGATCCTCGCCCAGGCGATCACCCTGAGCGCCGTCTTCGGCTCACTGTCACTCGCGATCGCGGCGTTCACGCCGCGCCGGGCGTACGCGACGGCGGGGATCATCGCCTCGTTCATCATCCCGCCGGTCGTGGCCGAGATCGCCCGCGAGGTAACCTCGCGCGACATCTCGCGCTGGTTCGTCCTCGCCAGCCCGCCGGACGTGATCGGCGCCACGAACGCCTTCTTCTTCGACATCCGGCCGGACAGCTCAGTCATCGCCGCCGCACGCCACCCGGGCGAGCTGTACCTCGCGGTGGCGGCCCTCGCCGTTGCGGCCTGTACGGGCATCCTCATCCGGCGCTATCAGCGGATCACCGCATGACGGCGGATCCGCGCATGACGGGCGCGACGGCCACGGCGGCACGAGCGCCCGGCCCGGCTTCAGGCCCGGCTCCGGCGATCGAGCTCGACCACGTCTCGCGCTGGTACGGCAACGTCGTCGCCGTCAACGACATCTCGTTCAGCCTGGGCCCGGGGGTGACCGGCCTGCTCGGCCCGAACGGGGCCGGCAAGTCGACCCTCCTCCACATGCTCGCCGGGCTCCTCCGGCCGTCCGCCGGTCGGCTGACCGTCGCCGGTGAACCGGCCTGGCGCAACCCGTCGCTGTACCGCCGGATCGGTCTCGTCCCGGAGCGCGAAGCCGTCCACGCGTTCCTGACCGGGTTCGAGTTCGCCCGGATGAACGCCCGACTCCAACGGCTCCCGGACCCGGACGCTGCGGCGGCCCGGGCGATCCGGACGGTCGACCTCGAGTCGGCCGCCCACCGGCAGATCGGTACGTATTCCAAGGGCATGCGCCAGCGCGCCAAGATCGCCGGCGCGCTCGTCCACGAGCCGACGATCCTGCTGCTCGACGAGCCGTTCAACGGCATGGATCCACGCCAGCGCCTGCACATGATCGCGCTGCTCCGCGCGATGGCCGCGGAAGGCCGGACGATCCTCTTCTCGTCGCACATCCTCGAAGAGGTTGAGCGACTGGCCGACGAGGTCCTCGTCATCCACGCCGGTCGGCTCGCCGCCTCCGGCGACTTCCGCCAGATACGCCGGCTCATGACGGATCGGCCGCACACGTTCCGGATCCGTTCGTCGGACGATCGGGCGCTCGGCGCGGCGCTCGTCGCCCAGCCCGCCGTCTTCGGTGTCGAACTGTCCGACGGCCGGCTCATCGCCCGCGTCGGCGACTACGGCGCCTTCACCGCGGCGCTCGCGGCGACGGCGAAGCGGGCCGCGGTCAGCCTCTACGAGGTCGCGCCGACGGACGACTCGCTCGAGAGCGTGTTCGCCTACCTGGTCCGGCGATGACGATCTTCGTCACCCTCGTTGACGTCACGCTGCGCGGCCTCGTCGGCCGACGGCGCACCGTGCTCCTCGTGCTGCTCGCCGTGCTGCCGATCGGGCTCGCGCTGCTCGCCCGCCTCGGCGGTGAGGCGCCGGATGCAGCGGCCGCGCTCGACGCGCTCGTGGTCCGGATCGTGCTGCCGCTCATCGCGCTCGTCTTCGGAACCGCCGCCCTCGGGGCGGAGATCGAGGACGGGACGGCGGTCTACCTCCTGACCAAGCCGATCGCCCGGCTCCACATCGTCGTCGCCAAGGTCGTCGTCGCGGCACTCCTGACGGCCGCGCTCGTCGCGCCGTCCGCACTCGCCACGGGCCTGCTCATGGGCGGCAGTGACGAGGGCCTTGCCGCGACGCTGGCCGTGACGCCCGCGGTCATCATCGGCAGCCTCCTCTACGCCGCCGCGTTCGTCGCCATCAGCGTGGTCACGACCCGGGCGCTCGTCATCGGACTCGTCTACGTCGTGATCTGGGAGGGGATCCTCGCCGGCATCCTGGTCGGGACCCGGATCTTCAGCATCCGCGAGGCGGTCCTCGGGTTTGCCGGGGTGCTGGCGCCCGATGCCTGGGAGGGTGGGCTCGAAGCGGCCCAGGCGGTCGGCCTCGCGCTCGTCGTCGTGATCGGCGGGGTCGCCCTCGGTGCCCGCCGGCTCGCCGTGCACGAGGTCCGGGGCGGCGACTGACGGCCCACGTAACGCTGCGCCCGACGGCGACGACAGGGAGGACATGATGAGTCGATTGATCGGCGGCCGGACGGTCGTCGCCGGTACCGCCCTCCCACCCCCGCGCGTCGAGCCCGGCCCGGGCCAGGAGTCCGTGTGGGACTACCCGCGCCCGCCGCGCGTCGAAGCGGTCCCGGAGCGCCTCCGGGTCATCGTCGACGGCGTCGTCCTGGCCGACACGACGCGCGGCCGGCGCGTCCTCGAGACGGCCGGGCCGCCGGTCTACTACTTCCCGCCCGAGGACGTCCGGCTCGACCTGCTCGAGCCGAGCCCGCACTGGTCGGTCTGCGAGTGGAAGGGCGAGGCCTCGTACCACTCGTACGCCGCCGGTGGACGCCGGATCGACAACGTCGCATGGTCGTACCGGAAGCCGAACCCGGGCTACGAGGCGATCACGGACCACCTCGCGTTCTACGGCGGCCGCGTCGACGAGGCGTGGGTCGGCGACGAGCGGGCGGTTCCGCAGCCGGGCCGCTTCTACGGTGGCTGGATCACGTCGCGGGTGGTCGGCCCATTCAAGGGCGAGCCGGGCACGCAGGGCTGGTAGGTCGGGCCCGGTCGTCGGTCGGCCGCCCCGTCAGCCGTCGGACGTCGGCACCCCGAGGACGTTGAAGCCGCCGTCGACGTAGAGCACCTCGCCGGTCACCGCGCTCGACAGGTCGCTGGCCAGGTAGACCGCGCTCCGGCCCACGTCCTCCGGGGTGATGTTCGCCCGCAGCGGCGCGATCTCGGCGAAGCCGCCGTACATCCGCTTGAACCCGGCAATCCCGGACGCGGCGAGCGTGCGAACCGGGCCGGCGCTGATCGCGTTGACCCGGATCCCGTCCGGACCAAGGTCCGCGGCGAGGTAGCGGACGCACGCCTCGAGCGCCGCCTTGGCCACGCCCATCACGTTGTAGTTGGCGACCACCTTCTCGGCCCCGTAATACGTCAGCGTCAGCACGCTGCTGCCGGCGTGGAGGAGTGGCCGTGCCTCGCGGACGAGGGCGACGAGCGAGTAGGCACTCACGTCGAGGGCGAGCGCGAAGCCGTCCCGCGAGGTGTCGACGAAGGCGCCTTCGAGGTCCTCGCGGCGGGCGAAGGCGAGGGCGTGGACGAGGATGTCGAGCTCGCCGTGGGCCTCGCGCCAGCGCTCCATGACCGCCCGGATCTGCTCGTCGGACTGGACGTCGCACGGCTCGACGAACGTGCTTCCGATCGACGCCGCAAGCGGCCGGACGCGCCGCTCGATCAGGCTCTCGACCGACGAGAACCCGACGACCGCCGCCTCCTCGTGCAGCGCCCGGGCGATGCCCCAGGCGATCGAGTGATCGTTCGCGACGCCGAAGATCAACGCCCGCTTGCCGTCCAGCAACCCCATCGTCGCTCCTCGCTCTGCTAGCCTCCCATGATGCTCGATCTCCGGGACGCGCTGCGCGGGGTCCGGGGCCTGCTGCTCGACCTCGACGGCGTGATCGTTCTCGCGGGCAAGCCGATCCCGGGGTCGCCCGAGGCGCTCCGCGAGCTCGACCGCCGTGGTCTGCCGTTCCGCATCGTGACGAACACGTCGCTCGTGTCGCGCGCGACGCTGTCGGCCTGGAGCGCCTCGCTCGGGGCGCCGATCCCGCCGTCGCGCTTCCACTCCGCCCTGTCGATCTCGGCCGCCTACACGGCGGCCCGTTTCGCCGGGCAGCCGCTGTACGTGCTCGCCTCGCGCGACGCGCTCGCCGAGTTCGATGGCCAGCGGTTGCTGTCCGATGCGGAGGCGTCGGCGCCCGATGCGCGGGCGGCGGCGGTGGTCGTCGGCGACTCACCGGAGTCGGCGACGTGGGACCACCTCAACCGGGCGTTCCGGCTCGTCCGCAACGGGGCGGCGCTGATCGGCATGCACAAGAACCGATGGTGGCTCACGCCGGACGGGCCAACGCTCGATTCCGGGGCATTCGTGACCGGTCTCGAGTTCGCGGCCGACGTGCGGGCGACGATCCTCGGCAAGCCGGCGCGGGCGTTCTTCGCCCTGGCCGCGCGGGACCTGGCGGCCGAGGTGGCCGAGCGCGACGCGGGGTCGCGCGGGAGCGGCGAAGCCCGTGTCCGTGTGCGGGGTCGCGGCCGTGTCCGCCGGGCGGATCTCGCGATGGTCGGCGACGACGTGTGGTCCGATGCGCTTGGTGCCCGGCGCGCCGGCCTGCGCGGGATCGTCGTCCTGTCCGGCAAGCACAGGTCCGACGACCTCGCCCGGGCCGCGGCACAGGGTCGGGGCGGTGGGCGTCCGGACGCGGTTGCCGCGTCGCTGGCGGAGGTCGTCGCCGCGCTAGACTGAGCGCCACTTCCACCCGTCGGCCGGCCGCGCGCCTCCGGCCGCCCCAGCGAGGATCGCGCCATGACGACCGAATCGAAGCCGCGGCTCAAGATCACGTACGCCACGCTCAGGGCCGACAACGAGGAGCTCCACGCGTTGTACGAGGCCGGTCTCGAGGCCGCGCGAGCCCGGCTCGGCGGGTATCACCGGAACCTCGTCGACGGTCGCGAGCGGGACGGCGACGGGTCGTTCGAGCTTCGATCGCCGATCGACCGCGACATCCTCGTCGGGACGTTCGCGCGCGGGACCCGGGAGGACGTCCGCGATGCGGTTGCGGCGGCCCGGCGCGCCCAGCCAGCCTGGGCGGCGCTCGGCTGGGAGAAGCGGCTCGAGATTCTTCGGCAGGCAGCGGAGCTGATCAGCGAGCGCCAGATGGTCTACGGCGGGCTCATGGCGGTCGAGGTCGGCAAGACCCGGCTCGAGGCGCTCGGCGAGGTCGAGGAGGCGGCCGACCTCATCCGCTACTACGCGCAGACAGCGGAGGACAACGCCCTCTACGACCACCCGATGGACACGCTCGGCGACGCGGCCGTGCACACCCGGTCGATCCTTCGGCCGCACGGCGTGTTCGCCGTCATCTCGCCGTTCAACTTCCCGCTCGCCCTGTCGTGCGGACCGTCGTCGGCGGCACTGATGGCCGGCAATGCGGTCGTCTTCAAGCCGGCCAGCGCGGGCGCGATGAGCGGTGTCGTGCTGGCCGAGGCGTACCGGGATGCCGGCGTCCCGGACGGCGTGTTCAACCTGGTCATGGGTCCGGGCGACACGGTCGGCCAGGAGCTGCAGGAGAACCAGGGCATCGACGGGATCGTGTTCACCGGCTCGTTCGAGGTGGGGTTCGAGCTGTACCGGACGTTCTCGACCCGCTTCCCGCGGCCGTGCATCGTCGAGATGGGCGGCAAGAACCCGGCCATCGTCATGCGCAGCGCCGACCTCGAGGAGGCGGCCGAGGGGATCGTCCGGTCCGCGTTCGGTTTCGGCGGCCAGAAGTGCTCGGCCAACTCGCGGGTGTACGTCGAGAAGCCGGTCCACGACGAGCTCGTTGGGCTGCTCGTCTCGAAAACCGAGGCGCTCCGGCTGGGAGATCCGCTCGATCGGGCGACGTTCCTCGGGCCGATCATCGACGAGCGCGCGGTCGATCGCCACCAGGCGGCGGTGGCCGAAGCCCGACGGGACGGGCGCGTGTTCGTCGGCGGTGAGCGCCCGACGGACGGGGCGTTCGGACGCGGGTTCTACGTCGAGCCGACGGTGGTGGGTGGGCTGCCCGGCTCGCACCGGCTGTTCCGGGACGAGCTGTTCGCGCCGTTCACAGCGGTTCACGCGGTCGACTCACTCGACGAGGCACTTCGCCTCGCCAACGAGTCCGTGTACGGGCTGACCGCCGGTGTCTACAGCGAGGATCCCGCCGAGGTGCAGCAGTTCCTCGACCGGATCGAGGCGGGCGTGCTGTACGTAAACCGACGGGCGGGCGCGACCACCGGGGCGTGGCCGGGAGTGCAGCCGTTCGGCGGCTGGAAGGGGTCGGGGTCGACGGGCAAGGCGGGGCTGTCGATGTATTACGTCGGGCAGTTCCTCCGCGAACAGAGCCACACCATCGTGGATTAGCGCCGCCGGATCGCGGCGCGGGGGCCGCGCGCCACCCTCCGGCGGCGCGTGATGATCGGCGGCGCCTTCGCCGGCACCACCTCTGCGGCGCGCTCCGGCAGGGCGAACACGGCGCGTTCGCCGCGCGCCACCCTCCGGCGGCGCGCGTGTCCAGGTGCCGCGCTGCGTGCCACGCAACACCTGGGGGTCGGTCGTGCGGGGCATCGAGGGCGAACCCGGGGTTGGTGGCGAATAGCCCGCACGAATTGCCCCGGGCTGTTGCGCCGCGCGCAGCTAGGACCGTGAACTCGGCAATGGCACCCCGCGCAGCTGAGGCGGGAACGCGCTCGGCCCTCCCGGTGTAGATGAGTCACTCCGCCCGCACGAGGTGACCGCCATGCTCCGCCGACTGTCAATCGGCCTGACGCTCGCCGCACTCCTCACCGCACCAGCCGGCAGCAGCCCCGCCGCGGTGTGGGCCGGGGATTCGTGCTTCCACGACATGAGTCGGCCGCCGGTGACCGACGACGCCGCCACCACGGTCGCGATCGGCGACTGCTCGTTCCATCCCACGATCGACCGGGTGGCTGCGGGCACCGAGGTGACGTTCATCAACCGCTCGGGCCAGGCGCACGAGGTGGTCGGCGCGAACCTCACCTGGGGCGCGCACGGGAAGCTCCTCGAGCCCGGCGACGGGATCGGCTGGACGTTCGACGAGCCCGGCGTCTACCCGTACACGTGCATGATCCATCCGGGCATGACCGGCGCGATCGTCGTCGGGGACGCAGCGGCCGTGGGCACGACGACCGGGGCTGGCGCCATGGCCGACTCCGCGGGCGGCGGAGCGCCTGCAGGCGTGGTCGCGGCTCCGGATCCGGGTCCGACGGCGGCCGTCGGACCGCAGGTCGGCCTCGCGCTCCTGGCCGTGCTCCTTGCCGGGACCGCGGCCTCGGTCGTGGTGCGTCGGCTCCGAGCGCCAGCGTCTGCCGGATGATCCGCCGCGCGGGATCAGTGAGGCCTCGCCGTTGTGGCGGACCTCGCGCCGGGTCTCGGACCGGGTCTGGCGGCGGCCGTGCTGCCCACAGCAGCACATTCGGGGCTGTGAGCGGGTTAGCAGGTCAGGGGGCGGCGCCAATCGCGGGTGGTGATGTTGGCACCAGCAGGTGAGGCGAATCCGGCCGATAACAACGTCACGGCAGCGGCGTGGCCGCGGGCAATCCGGTCACCAGCGCCAGGTTTGCTGCTGGGAGCAGCGCGAACGACCTGAGGCCGACGGGCCGGGCGGACGCCCTCGATGCGGCCTCGGCCGCCGTCAGACGGCGACGACCCGGTCGCGGCCCGCGCGCTTCGCGGCGAGCAGCCCGGAGTCGGCCGCCCGGAAGAGCTCGTCGGCGTCGCGCTCATCCCCGAGCATCGAGGCCACCCCGGCCGAGAGGGCAATCGGCACGCGGATCCCGTCGATCGGTCGGGTGGATGTCCGGGCGACCGCCGCGCGGATCCGCTCGGCGATCTCGACCGCCTGCTCCCGCGACGTGGCCGGCGCGATGATGACGAACTCCTCGCCGCCGTAGCGGGCGACGACGTCGGCCTCGCGGATGTGGACTCGGAGCACGTCGGCGACCCGGCGCAGGACCTCGTCGCCGACCGAGTGGCCGTGCTCGTTGTTGACGGCCGAGAACCGATCGAGGTCGAGGACGATGACGCTGAGTGGCGCCCCGCTTCGGCGGGCGGCTGCGAATGAGTGGCCAAGGGCGGCGTCGAAATAGCGGCGGTTGAGCAGCCCGGTGAGCGGGTCGCGCACGGCCGCCTCGGCTACTCTTGCATGGAGGTCCGCGTTGCGGACCGCGATCGTGGCCTGCGCGGTGAGCAGGTCGGCGATGCTGAGCTCGAGATCGGTGTAGCGCCGGCCCGCGTCGACGCGCACGACCGCCAGGACCCCGCCCACCGACCCGTCGATCTCGATCGGCAGGGCGAGGCCGAGGTGCGGCGCCGCCCCGCCCGGCCGGAGGTGACGAAGGGATGTCGGCCAGTCGGCCGTGCCGCTTGAGGCCAGGACCCGGTCCCGGGTCGCGACCGCCCGGCCGACGATGCCGTCGACCGCGTCGATCGGGGCCCCGATGGCGTCCGGCGGCAATCCCACCGCCTGGCCGATCCGGCCGATGCCGTCGTCCGTTCGTTCGACCCAGTACGCGGCGTCGGCGCGGAGCAGGTTGCGGGCGGCCTCGCAGATCGAGCCGATGACCCGCGCGCGATCGAGGTCGGCCCCGAGATCGCGGCTGACGGCGAGCACCCGCTCGATCGATTCGAGCCGCTCCTGGCGCTCCTCGTCGAATCGTGCCGTCCGAATGGCGGCGGCCATCGA
>Ga0326597_10010783_pt1 | contig 12154 bp, 12 predicted proteins | sample RVTome_12_FD_203789 | JGI IMG/M metagenome (GOLD analysis project Ga0326597, IMG submission 203789) | Soil microbial communities from uranium-contaminated site in the Upper Colorado River Basin, Wyoming, United States - RVT100D185 | ecosystem: Environmental > Terrestrial > Soil > Contaminated >... | reverse complement strand
CGATCGGGTTCCCGTCGGCCTGCTGCTGCCGCTCTCCGGCCAGCACGAGGCGCTCGGCCGGTCGCTGCTCGACGCCGCCCAGCTCGCTTTGTTCGAGGTCGCGGGAGAGAATTTCGTCCTCATGCCCAGGGATACCGCCGGAACGGCCGAAGGGGCGGCGGCGGCGGCGAGATCCGCTCTCGAATCGGGCGCGAAGCTGCTGCTCGGCCCGGTGTTCGCCGCCTCGGCCGCCGCGGTAGCGCCGATCGCGCGCGATGCCGGCGTCAACCTGATCGCCTTCACGAACGACAGCGCTGTGGCCGCGGAAGGCGCGTTCGTCCTCGGCTTCCTGCCGTCGCAGCGGATCGAGCGCGTGGTGTCCTACGCCGCCTCGCGCGGGGCTTCACGATTCGCGGCGCTGGTGCCGCGGGGCGCCTTCGGCGAGCTGGTGCGCGATGCCTTCGTCGCGGCGGTCGCCCGGGCCGGCGGCACCGTCGTGCGCATCGAGCCCTACCGCTTCGACAGCGAAGGCAGCATCGACGACGCGGTGAAGCGGCTCGCCGCCTACGACCTGCGCCGCGGCGCGCTGCGGGCGCAGCGCGCCGCCCTCGCGCAGCAGACGGACGAAGCATCCCGCCGGGCGCTGCAGCGGCTCGAACGGCGCGAAACCATCGGCGAGGTGGATTTCGACGCGGTCCTGCTGCCGGAGGCCGACGAGCCGCTCAAGGCGCTGGCGCCGCTGCTGCCCTATTACGACATCGATACGCGGAAGGTCCGCATCCTCGGCATCGCGGACTGGTCGGACCGCGCCCTGGTGCGCGAGCCGGCGCTCGCCGGCGCCTGGTTCGCGGCGCCGGCGCCGGATGCGCGGGCCGCCTTCGCCGACCGGTTCCGCCGGATCTACGGGACGCAGGCGCATTCCCTCGCTCCGCTCGCCTACGATGCCGCCGCGCTCGCGGCCGTTCTCGGAGCGCGCGAAGGCGGCGCGGACTACAGCATCGATGCGCTGGCGGCGACCAACGGGTTCGCCGGCAGCGCCGGCCTGTTCCGGCTGCGCCGCAACGGACTCGGGGAGCACAGCTTCGCCGTGTTCGAGGTCCGGCCCGATGGCGCCGTCGCCGTCAGCCCCGCGCCGGAGACCTTCGAGGTCGTCGGGAACTAGATTTTTCGGCTGCACCGGCCCGTTTCCGCGTAAGCGGAATATATTCAGGCCAGCAGCGCGGCGAGCACCGCGTTGAGCCGGACCCGACCTTCGCCGGTCGCGCGCAGGCCCCGCGCGTCGAGAACCAGGAATCCGCCGTCGAGCAGCCGGCGCAGCCGGCGCGGCTCCATCGCGTCCTCGAGCTCGATTCCGGTGCGCGCGAGAAAGGTGTCGCGCGCGATGCCGGCCCGCAGGCGCAGCCCGGTCATCAGCATCTCCTCGATGCGGGCGGGCCAGCCCAGCGGCTCGCGCCGGCGCGTCGCGTGGCCCTGGGCCGCCACCGCGTCGAGCCAGTTCGCCGGGCCGGGAACCTGCTCCGTGGCGACCGGCTCGCCGGCGAGCGTCAGCCGTCCGTGCGCGCCCGGCCCGACGCCGACATAATCGCCGCCGGTCCAGTAGACCAGGTTGTGTCGGCACTCCGCGCCCGGTCGCGCGTGGTTGGAGATCTCGTAGGCCGGCAGCCCGTGCGCCTCGCAGGTTTCCTGCGTCGCATCGTAGAGCGCCGCCCCGGCGTCCTCGTCCGGCAGGGCGAACGCGCCGCCCCGGTGGGCGGCGAAGAACGGCGTGCCGCGCTCGATGGAGAGCTGGTAGAGCGACAGGTGCTCGCCGGCGAGCGAGATCGCCTCGGTCAGCTCGCGTTCCCAGCTCTCCACCGTCTGTCCGGGCCGGGCATAGATCAGGTCGAAGGATGCACGTGGGAATATTGTCCGGGCCAGATCGACGGCGCGCCGCGCCTCCTCCACGCTGTGGCCGCGGCCGAGGAAACGCAGCGCCGCGTCGTCGAGCGCCTGAACGCCGATCGAGACGCGGTTGACGCCGGCGGCGCCCAGGTCGCGGAAGCGCGCCGCCTCCACGGAGGTGGGGTTGGCCTCGAGCGTGATCTCGAGATCGTCGGCGGCCCGCCAGTGGCCGGCGACCGCCTCGATCACCGCCGCGGCCGTCGCCGGCTCCATCAGCGACGGCGTGCCGCCGCCGAAGAACAGGCTGGTCACCGTCCGGCCCGCCGTCTCCGCCGCGTAATGGGCGAGCTCGGCCAGAAGGGCATCGCGCCAGCGGGCGTGGTCGACGGCATCGGCAACGTGGCTGTTGAAGTCGCAATAGGGGCACTTTGACAGGCAGAAGGGCCAGTGCACGTAGACCGCCAGCGCGTCCGCGTCGCCGGTCACGCCCTATCTCCGGAAACAGGTCTCCCGAAACAGGCGGCGGTGAGCCGGCGGAAGGCATCGGCGCGGTGGCTGACCGCATGCTTGGCCCCGGGCGCCATCTCGCCGAAGGTCTCGCTGCCTCCGTCGGGCAGGAAGACGGGGTCGTAGCCGAAGCCTTTCTTTCCCCGGGGCGGCCAGACCAGCGTGCCGTCGACGCGTCCCACGAAAGTCTCGCAATGGCCGTCCGGCCAGCACAGCGCGAGCGCGCAGACGAAATGCGCCCGCCGGTCCGCCCCGCCGCCGATCTCCCGCTCCACCCGCCGCATGGCCGCCGCGAAATCGCCGTTGGGCCCCGCCCAACGGGCGGAATGGATGCCGGGCGCGCCATCCAGCGCATCGACCGCGAGGCCCGAATCGTCGGCCAGCGCCGGCCGGCCCGCGGCCCTGGCCGCGGCGCGGGCCTTGAGCTCGGCATTGTCGACGAAGCTCGCGCCGGTCTCCTCGGGCTCGGCGAGGCCGAGCGCGCCGGCCGGCATTGCCTCGATCCCGCAAGGCCGCAGCAGGTCGGCGATCTCGCGCACCTTGCCCCGGTTGTGGCTGGCGATGACCAGCGTCGCATCGGCGAAGCGGCGGGCGGGCGGCATGGCGGGACGGCCGGTTCAGCCGCCGATCGCGGCGCGCTGCAGGATCGTCAGTTCCTCCACGCCGCGATGGGCAAGGTCGTGCAGCTCGTCGAGCTGGGCGCGGCTGAACGGCTCGGTCTCGGCGGTGCCCTGGACCTCGACGATGCCGCCCGCGCCGGTCAGCACGAAATTCGCGTCCGCCTGGGCGGTCGAATCCTCGGCGTAATCGAGGTCGAGCACCGTCATCCCCCCGAAGATGCCGCAGGAAACCGCGGCCACCGAGTCGGTCAGCGGGATGGCGGGCAGCACCTCCCTGGCGACCAGCCCGGCCAAGGCGAGGTGCAGCGCGACCCAGCTTCCGGTGACCGACGCGGTGCGCGTGCCGCCGTCCGCCTGGATCACGTCGCAGTCGATGCGGATCTGGCGCTCGCCCATCGCGGCAAGATCGGTGACCGCGCGCAGGGAACGTCCGATCAGGCGCTGGATCTCCTGCGTCCTGCCGCTCTGCTTGCCGCGCGCCGCCTCGCGGTCGGTCCGCGTGTGGGTGGAACGCGGCAGCATGCCGTACTCCGCGGTCACCCAGCCGGAGCCGGTATTGCGCAGGAAGGGCGGCACGCGGTCCTCCACCGTGGCGGTGCACAGCACGTGGGTATTGCCGAACCGCGCCATGCACGAGCCTTCCGCATAGGGGCTGATTCCCGCCTCCAGCGCAATGGCGCGCAGCTCGTCGCGGCGGCGCCCGGACGGTCTCACAGTCATTCCCGACCCTTATCCCTCAACAGTTTCAATAGGCGATAGAGATGATTACCGGTTATATGGGGGGCAAGCTATCGTGCCGGCCCGGCATCGTCCAGCGCGGCCGCGCCGGCCGGAACATTGACCCGGCGATTCTGCGTTACTAAATTCCGGAGGTATCGGTATGCAGCCATGAAACCCACCTCGACTGGCATAATCGGCGAGCTCAACGAGCGTTCGCGCCTGGTGTTCAGCGAAATCGTTTCGTCCTATCTCGAAAACGGTGGACCCATGGGCTCGCGCACGCTGTCGCGGCGCCTGCTGGAGCCTGTCTCGCCGGCGACGATCCGCAACGTCATGGCGGATCTCGAGGATATGGGCCTGCTCTATTCGCAGCACACCTCCGCCGGCCGGCTGCCCACCGAGCTCGGGCTGCGTCTGTTCGTCGACGGGCTCCTGCAGATCGGCAGCCTGAGCGAGGAGGACCGCGAGAACATCGAAAGCCAGTGCCTCGCCGCCGGCAAGACGATGAACGACGCGCTCGCCGAGGCGACTTCCGCGCTGTCCGGCCTGTCGCGCTGCGCCGGGCTGGTGGTCGCGCCCAAGAAGGACCGCGCCCTCAAGCATATCGAGTTCGTCGGCCTGGGCGACGGGCGGGCGCTGACGGTCATGGTCGCCGAGGACGGGTTCGTGGAGAACCGCATCATCGAGATGCCGCTCGGCACGCCGCCCTCGGCCCTCGTGCAGGCCGGCAACTACCTCAACGCGCGGCTCGTGGGCCATACGCTGGACGAGGCGAAGCACACCATCGAGCGGGAGATCGCCGAGCACCGCGCCCAGATCGACGCCCTGACCGGCAAGCTGGTGCAGGCGGGCCTCGCCACCTGGGCCGGCGACAGCGACGGCGGGTCGCTGATCATCAAGGGCCACGCCCGGCTGCTCGACGACGTAAGCGCGGTGACCGATCTCGAACGCGTCCGCGCCCTGTTCGACGCGCTGGACACGCGCGATCTGATGGCCCGGCTGCTCGACCTTACCCGCACGGCGGACGGGGTGCAGATTTTCATCGGCGCGGAAAACGACCTTTTCAATATGGCCGGCTGCGCTATGGTAGCCGCTCCTTTCGCGGGGTCGCGCGGCGAAATCGTCGGCGCGATCGGCGTGATCGGGCCGGCGCGCATCAACTATGCGCGCATCATCCCCATCGTCGATTATACGGCGAAGGTCGTTGGCCGGCTCGTTGGCTAGCTGGAAAGAGAAGCATGACGGAACAGAAAGACGACGACACGCCGGCGCCAGACGAGTCCGAGCGGGAGAACCCGGACGCCGAATCCGGGCCGGAAACCGTGACCCGGACGGCCGCCGACGCGGAGAAGACGCCGGAGCAGGAAAACGCCGAGCTCAAGGACCGGCTTCTGCGGTCGCTGGCCGAAAACGAGAATCTCATGCGCCGCGCCCGGCGCGACCGCGAGGACGCGATGAAATACGCGGCGTCCAATTTCGCGCGCGACATGCTGAGCGTCGCGGACAATCTGCGCCGCGCCATGGACGCCGTGCCGGACGGGCTGCGCGCCGACGAGTCCGCGAAAGCCGTCCTCGAAGGGATCGACCTGACCCAGCGCGAGCTGCTGAGCACGCTGGAACGGCATGGCATAAAGCGGATCTCCCCGCTCGGCGAGAAGTTCAATCACGACCGGCACGAGGCGCTGTTCGAAGTGCCGACCGCCGACGCGGATCCCGGCACGGTGGTCCAGGTGGTCGAGGACGGCTACATGATCCACGACCGGCTGCTGCGCGCCGCCCGGGTCGGGGTGGCGAAGGCGCCGCCCGCCGCCGCCGGCGGCGACGCGCACAGGGTGGATACCACCGCCTGACCCCGCCCGACCACGTGCGCGCGACCTACCGCAACTTCTTCTACCCCGATCAGCGCTGGCAGATCATGGGCGCGCGGCTCGCGCGGGATGCGTGAGCCGCATCCGGATCAGCCGCGGAGACCCGTTTCGGCACCGGAACGGTTTTGCAGTTGCTTCTGCGCGGCGTCGCGGCTCGATACGGCGTAGCAGTAGACGCAGCCCATCGGGCAGGTGTCGTAGGCGCCGATATCCCGCGACCCGGAACACAGGCAGCCTTCCCGGTTTCCCCCGGCTTTCGCGGCGATGCTCCGGCCGGCGACGTCGGACAGCCGGGCGGCGTCGATGCAGCGCGCCCCTTCTATCCCGTTTACCAGAAATGCGGGCTGGGCGCAGACGGTGAGCTTCATCCCGCGGTCGGCGGCAATTCCGGCCAATCGTTTCGCAAGCGTTTCTTTTTCGCCCGGCTCCGGGTCGCGCCAGGCGAAGCCGCCCTCCCGCGCCGCGCGCTCCAGGTTCCGCCGGGTCTTGCGGTAGATATGGGCGAAGGAGATGACGACCTCGTCGCAGGCGCCGCGCAACGCGGCGGAAAGCCTCGCGAAATTGGCGGCATGCCAGTCGGGCGGGGTGAGGTCGGTAACGACGATCGGGTCGTAGCGCCACACGACGGCGCGCCTGCCATGGGCGTTCGCCAGCGATTTCAGCATCCCGATCGATCGTTCCGGATGCGGAACGGACTGTTCGAGCGCGACGGGATAGCCGTTGACGGTGAACTGCACGACGAAGGGAAAGCCGCGCCGGCCGATCTCGGCGAGCGGGTCCTGGAACGGTCCCGCATTCTTGGTCCAGAACACGAACCCGTCGACATCGGCGCGGCGCAGCGAGACGTCGTAGTCCTTTCCGCCATAGGGATTGGCGACCCGGCAGAACCCGTCCTCGAGCCGTCCCATGAACCACGCGCCGTAGAACGCCGGTATGTCGGTGCGGTAGCTTGCCGAGACGATCATCCCTCTCACCCGTCCGCATCGGCGGACCAAAACGGCGCGCGGTCCAGCATAGCCGAACCGTCCGGCCGAATGCGGCGCTTGCGGCCCCGCGAAACGGACCCTATATAGGCCACAGTAAGGATTTCTGTTTATCAACGTCTTGCGGGACATTCCGGGGATGCTGTTCGCGCCGGGACCGGGCGAAAGGGATCTGCCGTGCGAAAGAGGAAAACATGAGCAAGGTTATCGGTATCGATCTGGGCACGACCAACTCCTGCGTTGCCGTCATGGAGGGCAAGGAGGCGCGTGTCATTGAAAACTCCGAAGGCGCGCGCACGACGCCCTCGATGGTCGCCTTCACCCAGGACGGCGAGCGACACGTCGGCCAGGCGGCGAAGCGCCAGGCGGTGACCAATCCGGAGAACACGCTGTTCGCGATCAAGCGCCTGATCGGCCGCACCTTCAACGACCCGATGACCCAGAAGGACAAGGGTCTGGTTCCCTATAACATCGTGAAGGCCGACAATAACGACGCCTGGGTCGAAGCGCGCGGCAAGAAATATTCCCCGAGCGAGATTTCCGCCTTCATCCTGATGAAGATGAAGGAGACCGCCGAGGCCCATCTCGGCGAAGAGGTGACGCAGGCGGTCATCACCGTGCCTGCCTATTTCAACGATTCCCAGCGCCAGGCGACCAAGGACGCCGGCCGCATCGCGGGGCTCGACGTGCTGCGCATCATCAACGAGCCGACGGCGGCCGCGCTCGCCTACGGTCTCGACAAGAAGACGGCGGGCACCATCGCGGTCTACGACCTCGGCGGCGGCACGTTCGATATCTCGGTGCTCGAGATCGGCGACGGCGTGTTCGAGGTGAAGTCGACCAACGGCGATACCTTCCTCGGCGGCGAGGATTTCGACCAGCGCATCATCGACTATCTTGCCGACGAGTTCAAAAAGGAACAGGGCATCGACCTGCGCAAGGACAAGCTCGCCCTGCAGCGCCTCAAGGAAGCGGCGGAAAAGGCCAAGATCGAGCTGTCGAGCTCCGTGCAGACCGAGGTCAACCTGCCCTTCATCACGGCCGACGCGAGCGGGCCGAAGCACCTCAACATCAAGCTCACCCGCTCCAAGCTCGAGGCGCTGGTCGACGAGCTGATCTCGCGCACCGTCGGCCCGTGCAAGGCCGCGCTGAAGGATGCCGGCGTGTCGGCCGGCGAGATCGACGAGGTCATCCTGGTCGGCGGCATGACCCGCATGCCCAAGGTGATCGAGACGGTGAAGAACTTCTTCGGCCGCGATCCGCACCGCGGCGTGAACCCGGACGAGGTGGTCGCCGTCGGCGCGGCGATCCAGGCCGGCGTGCTGACCGGCGACGTGAAGGACGTGCTGCTGCTCGACGTGACCCCGCTGTCGCTCGGCATCGAGACGCTGGGCGGCGTGTTCACCCGGCTGATCGACCGCAACACCACGATCCCGACCAAGAAGAGCCAGGTCTTCTCGACCGCCGAGGACAATCAGAACGCGGTGACCATCCGCGTCTTCCAGGGCGAGCGCGAGATGGCCTCCGACAACAAGCTGCTGGGCCAGTTCGACCTGATGGGCATCCCGGGCGCGCCGCGCGGCGTGCCGCAGATCGAGGTGACCTTCGATATCGACGCCAACGGCATCGTCAATGTCGGCGCCAAGGACAAGGCGACCGGCAAGGAGCAGGCGATCCGCATCCAGGCCTCGGGCGGCCTGTCGGAAGCCGAGATCGACCGCATGGTGAAGGACGCCGAAAGCCACGCGGCGGAGGACAAGACCAAGAAGGAAAAGGTCGAGGTCCACAACCAGGCGGACTCGCTGATCTACGCGACCGAAAAGAACCTCAGGGAATACGGCGACAAGGTCGCCGATTCCGACAAGTCGCGGGCGGAGGCGGACATCGCCGCCCTGAAGACGGCGATGGAAGGCGACGACGTCGAGGCCACCCGGGCCAGGATCGAGGCGCTGTCGCAGTCGGCGATGAAGCTCGGCGAGGCCATGTACAAGGCGCAGCAGGAAGCGGCCGCGGAACCGTCCGGTACGGGCGGCGCGGAGACGAAGGGCGGCGACGACGCGAAAGTGGTCGATGCCGACTTCGAAGAGGTCGAGGACGAAAAGAAAGACAAGTCCGCCTGATCGGGGCCGGCTCGGCTAAACCCTCGACCGCGGAGTTCTCGCCATGGCCAAGCAGGACTATTACGATGTCCTGGGCGTCGCCCGGAACGCCAACGGCGACGACGTCAAGAAGGCCTACCGGAAGCTGGCGATGCAGTATCACCCCGACCGCAATCAGGGCGATGCCGCCGCCGAGCACAAGTTCAAGGAAATCAACGAAGCCTACGACGTCCTGAAGGACGAGCAGAAGCGCGCGGCCTACGACCAGTTCGGCCACGCCGCGTTCGAGAACGCCGGCGCCGGCGCCGGCGGGTTCGGCCGCGGCGGGTTCGGCGGAGCGGGCTTCGCGGACATCTTCGACGAGATGTTCGGCGATTTCATGGGCGGCCGGCAGCGCTCCGGCGGCCGCGCCCGCGGCGCGGACCTGCGCTACAATCTCGAGATCTCGCTCGAGGACGCGTTCAAGGGCCGCGAGACCCGTGTCCGCGTGCCGAGTTCGGTCAAGTGCGACGACTGCAACGGCTCCGGCGCGGCGAAGGGCACCCACCCGTCGACCTGCCTGACCTGCCAGGGACACGGCAAGGTCCGCGCCAGCCAGGGCTTTTTCACCATCGAGCGCACCTGCCCGACCTGCGGCGGCACGGGCCATACCATCGACACGCCGTGCGGCGCCTGCAACGGGGCGGGCGCCGTGCGCAAGGAAAAGACGCTGGCGGTCAACATCCCGGCCGGCGTGGAGGACGGCATGCGCATCCGCCTCACCGGCGAGGGCGAGGCCGGCACCAGGGGCGCGCCGTCCGGCGATCTCTACATCTTCATCGCCGTGGGCGCGCACCCGCTGTTCCGGCGCGACGGCGCCAACATCCACTGCCAGGTGCCCATTCCGATGACCACGGCGGCGCTGGGCGGCGCGATCGAGGTGCCGTCCATCGACGGCGGCCGCGCCAAGGTCACCATCCCGGCGGGCGCCCAGTCGGGCCACCGGCTGCGCCTGCGCGGCAAGGGCATGACCGTGCTCAATACCAAGAACCGCGGCGACATGTTCATCGACGTGCGGGTGGAAACGCCGGTCAACCTGACCAAGGAACAGCAGGCCAAGCTCAGGGAATTCGACGCCCTGCTCAGGAAGGGCAACAAGGGCGGCGAAAAATCCACCAGCCCGGAATCCGAAGGCTTCTTCGCCAAGGCGAAGGAGCTGTGGGAAGACCTCACCGACTGATCCGCGACCGCGTCGCCATCGATATCGGGAACGCCCGGGCCTGTCCCGGGCGTCTCGCTTTTGGGCGGCCGGCCGTGCTTATATCGGCGGGACCGGACAAGTAAGGAAGACAGCGATGGCGGATATGAGGATCGGGGTGGTCGGCGCGGCCGGACGGATGGGCTCGACGATCGTGCGCCAGGTGACGGAGACGCAGGGCTGCGCCGTGGTCGCGGCGACCGAGGTTCCGGGGAGCGCGGCGATCGGGCGCGACGCGGGCGCGCTCGCCGGCATCGGCGCGCTCGACGTGGCGGTGACGGAAGATCCGGGCGCCATGTTCCGCGCCGTCGATGCCGTGATCGAATTCTCCGCGCCGGCCTCGACCGTCGCCAACGCCGCGCGCGCGGCGCAGGCCCGCTGCATCCACGTCATCGGCACGACCGGGCTCGACGCCGGCCAGGAGAAGGAATTGCGCAAGGCGGCGGAAAAGACCGCCATCGTCTACGCGCCCAACATGAGCCTCGCCGTCAACATCCTGTTTGCGCTGACCCGCCAGGTGGCCAGGATGCTGGACGACGAGTTCGACATCGAGATCGTGGAGATGCACCACCGCCACAAGGTCGATGCGCCGTCGGGCACCGCGCTCGGGCTCGGGCGCGCCGCCGCCGCCGGCCGCGGCGTCGATTTCGACGACGTTTCGGTGCTGTCGCGCGAAGGCCAGACCGGCGCGCGCCGGCGCGGCGCCATCGGCTTTGCTGCGCTGCGCGGCGGCGACGTGACCGGCGAGCATTCCGTGGTCTTCGCCGCCGATGGCGAGCGCCTGGAGCTGACCCACAAGGCGACCTCGCGGCAGATCTTCGCGCGCGGCGCGGTGCGCGCGGCGCTGTGGGCGAAGGCCAGAAAGCCCGGCCTCTACACCATGGCCGACGTGCTGGGTTTGCCCAGGGACTAGACTGTTTCCCCGAGCGCGTCCCGCCGCACCGCTTCCAGCCCGATCATGGCGAGCTTGCGCGCCGGGCCCCAGCGATAGCCGGTCTCGAACAGGCTGGTGGCCCGGATCACCCGATGACAGGGAATCAGATAGCCGATGGGGTTGGCGGCCACAGCGCCGCCGACCGCGCGCGCCGCCGCCGGCCGGCCGATGGCATGGGCGATGGCGCGGTAGCTGGCGAGCTGCCCCGGCGCGAGCGCGAGCAGCGCCCGCCAGACCGCGACCTGGAAGTTCGTCCCGCGCACCCACAGCCGAAGCGGGCCCGCGCGCTCGGCCGGCGGGGTGAACAGCGCCGCCGCGACCGGCGCCGTCTCCCGCGTCGCCGGCGTGAAATGCGCCCCGGGAAGGCGCGCGCGGATATCGTCGAGCGCTTCCTCCGCCCCGCCGTCGCCCAGGAAGGCGAGCCCGCAGATGCCGCGCGCCGTGGTCGCCAGGACGAAGGCGCCGAACGGACCGTCATGGAACCCGTAGCGCACCTCGAGGTCCCGGCCCATCGTCTTGTATTCGCCGGGCGTCACCGCCTCCAGCGTGACGAACAGATCGTGCAGCCGGCCCGGTCCGGATAGCCCGGCGTCGAGCGCGGCATCGAGCACGTCGCTCTCCGCCGCGAGCGAGCGCTTGGCGTGCTCCAGCGTCAGGCATTGCAGGAACTGCTTCGGGCTCACCCCGGCCCAGCGGGTGAACAGGCGCTGGAAATGATAGGGGCTGAGCCCGGCCGCGGCGGCGATCTCGTCGAGCGACGGCCGGTCGAGAAAATGCGCCCGCAGGTAGCCGATCGCCGCCTCGACGCGGGCGAAATCGCGCGCTGGCGTTGTGTCCGGGCCTGTCGCCATTTCCGGTCCCATCGTTCCTCCCGCCTGATTGCGGAAGGGAACGATAGAGCGGCGGGGCATCGCCCGGCCACCCGGATCTTGCTTGTTTCGCCCGAAGGAAATCAGCGCCGGCCGCTGCGGCGCGCCCTGGCCCTGGCCGGCTTCCGCGCCGGCATCGTCGCGCGGATCACGAAGGCGATGGTGGCGAGGAACAGCACGATGACATGCGGTACGCTCGGCATGGCGTTGCCCGCCCCGTGCGTCGCGGCGTGTGCCCAGTCGATTCCGGCGGCGACCATGAGCCCCGTCAGTCCGGCCAGAATGACCGTTTGCCGCAGGACGCGGCGCAGGAGGGCGATCTTGTCCATCATTTGCTTCAATCCCGTTCTACCAACCCTGTCGGCCCCCTCGCGGGACCGGAGCGCTTGGCGGCGCCATTGGCCGGATCGTTGCAAGATGCGTGCCAAGCGAGTTAAATCGTGGAATTTCAAAGTCT
>Ga0326597_10010782_pt1 | contig 12154 bp, 12 predicted proteins | sample RVTome_12_FD_203789 | JGI IMG/M metagenome (GOLD analysis project Ga0326597, IMG submission 203789) | Soil microbial communities from uranium-contaminated site in the Upper Colorado River Basin, Wyoming, United States - RVT100D185 | ecosystem: Environmental > Terrestrial > Soil > Contaminated >... | reverse complement strand
AGCCAAATCGATGGCGATCCCAAGTTGTCCATGGAACTGTTTCTTCGCGATCTTGACGACGACAAGATCGTCATATGCATAACCCCCTCGGTTCGCGGGCAGGGTTGGGAACTGCTGCGTCTTGGCGAAAGCAGCAGGGTGGACTTCCTGGCTATCGCCAAGCGCCCGGAAGTACGATTCGTTCACGCCAACGGCTATGTGGCCACTACCTGGGCCAGGATTCCGCTGGAAAGGGTGCTCGAACTGGCGGGCCGGTCAATTATCTGTCCGAATCAGGCGGACTGACCTGGTCCAGGAAAAAAACGCTTCCGTTGGCACCATGCAATCGCACCTCCCTCCCGGTTTTCCTCCTTTTTCTTTCCGTTTTCTAATTCCCTTCGGTTGATAGTGCGGCCCCGGCCGCGAGGCCCGTCACGAAATTGACCCTATTCCCCATCTGTGTGGCGGTTTCGCAACACCTTTTCATAATGGATTGTCCATGAAGGAAAGGGCGGGTTAAACAAATGGGCCCCGGGAGCCGATAATACGGATAGGGGCTGGCGCAGTTGATCGGAGGCAGGGAGTTTTTCGATTTTCGGCCTGGTTTTTGCAAAACCAAATAATCATATGCCCTATCGGCATGGTTGCCCTTTGAATTTTCCCCGTTACTGTTTGGCCAAGTACTGAAAAACCACAATTTTACGATAGAGGTCAGACCGCTGGTGTGTAAATGGATCGGAGGTGAATCATGGTGAAGATTTGCAGTTGGTGCCAGGCACGAATTGGGTGGAGTGATGATCCGAAAGAAGAAAGCCATGGAATTTGCCTGAAATGCCTGCGGAAATATTTCCCGAAGGAGGCGGTTTCCATTATCGGCAAGATGGCTCGTCGTTAACGGACTATCTGCGCATCGATGCAATAGCCGCTTGCACCCGTCTGAAGCCGGTTTGGTTTGATTTGCCAGGGTAAAGATGGTCCCGCCCTCGTAAATTGTCAACCAGAGCCATTTTTTGTCAGTTGGCAATTATGTGGCTCCCGTTTAGCCACTCTTCCGACCATCCTCTCCCTCTCTTTCGAATTCTGTCAAAAATCCCGAAGAAAATTTCTTTATCTGGTTATTCACTTTACTCAAGTTGCGTTTGTGGAGACCCTTGATGTGTTTTCCGGACCGATTCAAGGGCATAACCCCAAATGCAATTTAGCCGCAGATAAAGGCGGATAAAATCGGATAAAATCAGTCTTTAACCAAAGCCGAAAAACGGTTTTTGCATCCGATTTTATCTGGGGAAAATCTGCGTGAATCTGTGGCTGATTGAAGGTTTTGTCTTTACTGGTGCCAAGTGAATAACCAGGAGACAGCGATGAAGCACTTGCCAACGGCTGCAGCCGGTTACCGGGGCGCAAGGGATGGTCGGACTGGCGCATCTTCAGCCGGATCAGTGCCCGGTCGCTGTGGCGGCGGGTTGCCGGGCGGGGAGGCGGTGGCAGAACAGGCAGCGGTTGCCGGACGGATGGTCGGCCGTAAAGGCGATGTCGTCGGGATTGTGGCAGCTTGCGCAGTGTTGTTCAGCGGATTTTTTACCCTGCTCGAAGGCGCTGTCTACCAGCTTTCGGTGAATGTCGTCCACGGGCATTGCCGGGGTGGTGGCGGGTGGTGCCCGGAGCAGAAAGATCACGATGGCGATCCCCGCCAGAACGAGCAGTGCATCGATGAGCCGGCGGTATCGTTTCATGACGCCCGTTGCCGCTCCGGCCGGCCGGAAAGGATCGCACAGCCGATGGCGCCGTTGTGCTGAGGATGACGGGGAAGAACGAGCTCGGCTTTTGTCGCCCGGGCAAGCAGTTTGTGAAAGGCTTCGTTTTTAGCCACGCCGCCGCAGAGCACGACACAATCCTGGGGGAAGCGCCGCAACATCGGTATGACCCGTTTGATCAGGGTCTGGTTGACCCCGGCGCAAAGATTGGCCAGGGGGTGGCCTTCGATGATCTTGCCAATCAGTTCGCTTTCGCCGAAGATGCCGCAGGTGGCGTCGAGGGCCACCGGATCGTCATGGTAGCGGGCCAGTTCATCCAGGGAGATGTCGAGGACCTTGGCCATGTTTTCCAGGTAGCGGCCGGAAGAGGCGGCGCATTTGTCGTTCATCAGGAAATCGACCAGGATACCGTCCTCGACCCGTGCCACCTTGGAGTCCTGGCCGCCGAGATCCAGCATGGTGAAGGTTGCCAGGCCGGTTTGCAGCCGGGCCCCGGCTACATGGGCCTGGATTTCCGGGATGACCCTGGCGCCGGCCAGGTCGACGGCATTGCGTCCATAGCCCGTGGCCACCAGCGGAATCTTGCCCCGCTCCCCGGGATCGGGCAGGTCGAGCCCTTCGAAATCGAGTACCAGCTTGCCGTCCTGCCGGCTCGCATACTGTTTGTAAAATGGGATGGTGGGGAAATCCCGCAGCCACAGGATCGTTTCTCCTTCCAGGGCGGCGAACTTGATCTGCCGGCTGCCCAGATCGATGCCGAGACCGGTCATGGTTTCCTCGCGCGGATCATCTCGACGAAGCCTTCGATTCTGATGCGGGTGCGGGCGTCGAGGGGGCCGGGGCGGTCCCCTTCCAGGGTCAGGATCGGCAGTTTGAAACGTTTGCGAACGATCAGGTCCTCGATCTGGCGGAAGCAGAAGGATTGCACGTAGTGGATAATGCCGTCCACCCTGCGTCGGGCGATTTCCTTTTCGATGTCGTCCAGTCGGACGAAGATGTCATAGGGGTAGGTGTAGCGGCGGTACTGTTCCACGAGGGAGTCGACCTTGTAGGGCATGGAAAACTGGCGCTGGGTTTCGTTGAAAACCACCCGGGCCCCGGCCTGCTGCAGGGACCGGTAAAGATCGGTAAAGATTGGCGGCACGCCGATATAGGCCAGGCGCAGGGCGTCGGGCAGTGGCCTGCGGCCGCGGACATCGTCCAGAAAGCGGTCCACGTCCTGCTCGAAAATGTCCGGATCGCCGTTCATGTCGGAGGTGCAGACCTGGAAATAATGGTTTTCAGCGCCGGTCACCCGGTTTTCTTCCCAGGTCAGGCGATCGATTTCGTGGACCTTGTGGCGAATCCGGTTGAGGCGCAGGCGGGACTTCTCCACCTGGTCGGCGGTGACGCCGAAGTGTTTGGCCAGCTTGTCGATTTCGCGGGTCAGGCTGGCGGTCGAGCGGTCATAGGGGTAGGCGAAGGGGATGGTGGTGATGCCATGCAGTTGCAGCACTTCCATCAGGGCCTTGGTGTTGGAGCAGTCTCCCTCGGTGACGGCAATCACCTCGCGAATGCCTCGGCGCAGGGTAGCGCTATACAACCCCTTGATCCAGCCGCAACTGTTGCGCGGAAAGCCGGCCATCTCCGCTTCATCGATAAGGTCGTGGCAGTCCGGATCGGTAATGAAGATGTTGTTCAGATCCACCGGGCGGCGCCCGGCGGCGCAAACGATTTCCAGGGGGATGGTCGTGGTAAAGCCGACCATGGTTTGTTGAGAATTCTGCAAGGGTGTCAATCTTGATGCTTTCGCAAATATTCAGAAGATAGCTAAGCAAAAATTTCGTCCTGCAAGGCTTGGTGATTTTTCAGGGGTGAAGGCATACGGCACGTATGTCGAAGTCCTGAAAAAGCGCCGTAACGCAGCAGGGCGGAATTTTTGCGACGCTATCAATCGTGTTTGATGAAAAGTAGATAGATTACGGCGAAAATAAGGACCACGCCGCCGCCGACGAATACCAGCAGGGTGTCTGACAATATGCTGTCGACTGCGGTTCCCTGCCGCAGGGTATAGTTGACCAGGCTGGCAAAGCCGACCAGGCCCAGCACTATCGACAGCAGGCCGTAGCGTCGCATGTAGAGGCATATGGCGGTGAAAATAACCAGGCCGCCGAGAAACCAGGGATTGAAAATCAGGTCGCCGAGGTCCAGTTCCCTGAGAAAGGTCATGACCCTTTCGGTTTCCAGCAGCTCCAGATAATCCCGAAAAAACTCTTTAACGGGAGTAATATCCATGACTTGGGCCCTCTGCCAAACGGAGAAACTCTATCTTTGATATAAGGAATGTGAGTATAGCAAAACGCCTGCCGAAAACAAAGTCTAAAAGGGTCCCGCCCCTTGACTTCGGCCGGGAATTACCCCTATGATAGCGCCTTCGACTGGTCATTTGTCTTTAATCCGGACTACTCATGAATGTTTCCGCCGCAACCGCTGTTGGTATGCCATTTCAGACCGTGCCCCCTACCTGTTTCGGGCTTGAACTGAGGCCCACTTGCCGGTTTTGCGATGAAGCCTCGCGAATTATCCGGGGTGAGGTATCGTTAAGTGCCTGAACGCGCTATCGGGGTATTCGATTCCGGCATCGGTGGGCTGACGGTACTCAAGGAGATCCTGCGATTTCTGCCCGGAGAGGAACTGCTTTATCTCGGGGATACGGCCCGTGTTCCCTACGGTACCAAAAGTCCTGCCACCGTGCTGCGTTACGCTCACGAGGCAGCCGCCTTTCTGGTCGGGCGCCAGGTCAAGATGCTGGTCGTGGCATGCAACACCGCTTCGTCGGTGGCGATCCCCGAACTTGAGGAGCGCTTCAACCTGCCGGTTATCGGTGTCATCGAGCCGGGTGCCCGCAAGGCGGTTTCCTTGACCAAAGGCGGCAAGGTTGGGGTGATCGGCACCGAAGGAACCATCCGCAGCGGAGCCTATACCCGGGCGATCCGGGCTCTTGACCCGGCAATCGAGGTCTTTGCCGCTCCCTGTCCCCTGTTCGTTCCTCTGGTGGAAGAAGGCTGGTCCGACCACCAGGTTGCCCACCTTGTCGCCCGGGAATATCTCGAACCTCTCAAGGCCCGGGGCATCGATACGCTGGTGCTGGGCTGTACTCATTATCCCTTGCTCAAAGCGACCTTGCACCAGGTCTTGGGAGACAAGGTCCAACTCATCGATTCGGCCGAAGAGACGGCCCATCTGGTAGCCAGGATGCTCGGGGAAAAAGAGACCTTTCGCGGTTCCAGGCCCGGATGGCCCCGCTATTTCGTGACGGATGATCCGGCCCGTTTCGAAAAGATCGGCGGAGCCTTTGTCGGCTCCCTGTTGAAGAACGTCGAGCTGGTGGCTCTCGAAAACTGACCCAGGCAGGCCCGCCTGGCGGATCTTCCCGGCCCCGTTTCGCAAAGAAGGATGTGTATACTTATGACTAACCTCCACAAGGATCCTTTCGTCATTTCAGTCCTTGTGTTGGCCTTGCTGGTGTCCGGTGTTCTGTTGGTCCGGAAATACTGGACCTCTACCCCGCCCGCTGCCACCGTGACCCCGGTATCGGAGGAATCCCGCCAGGTCCGGGAAGTGCGGCTCTATTTCGGCGGCCGGGACGCCATGTACCTGGCGGCGGAGACCCGGGAGCTGGAAAATTGTGCCGATGACCAGGTCTGCCTTGCGGCGACGGTCCAGGCCCTGGTGGATGGTCCGGAGGGAGATCTGGTGCCGATTCTGCCGCCCCGGACCGTGGTTCATGGCGTCACCGAACAGGACGGGATGGCCAGTATCGATTTCAGCCGCGAACTGGTTGCCGGACATCCCGGGGGAAGTGTCTCAGAACTGCTTACCGTCTATGGACTCGCCGATACCCTGGCGGAAAATTTCCCTTATATCCGCCAGGTGCGCATCCTGGTCGAGGGACAGGTTGTCGAAACCCTCAAGGGTCATGTCGACCTGAGCCGGCCGATAACGGCGGACTTCCGCTACGTCAGCCGATCCCGGTCGGACAACGATGACCAAACCGCTTCCGCGGAGGAGATTACCGAGGCCGCTTCGGCTGCCGATCGCAGCCAGTTGGGTTTGCCCTCCGAAGAAGAAACCGTCGGGGACGACCAGACCGGGACCAAGGAGGAATATACGCCATGAATGATTTTCTCAGGGCGATTCGGGAGAGGGTCCTGGTGCTGGACGGTGCCATGGGCACGCTGCTTCAGGAGCGGGGGTTGAAGCCGGGCGGTTGCCCCGAAGAAATGAATCTGACCCATCCCGAAGTGGTGACCGGTATTCACCGCGATTATGTCGAGGCCGGGGCCGATATCATCGTCACCAACAGTTTCGGCGGCAGTCGCGAAAAGCTGGCCCATTACGGCCTGGCTGACCGGGTGGCCGAGATCAACGGTCGCGCCGTGGAGCTGGCCCGGAAGGCGGTGGGCCGGCAGGGTTTTGTCGCCGGGTCCATCGGGCCGACCGGCCGTTTTCTGCAGCCGGTGGGAGATGCCTCCTTCGACGAAATGGTCGACATTTTCGGTGAGCAGGTGCAGGCCTTCGCCGCCGCCGGCGCCGACCTGATCACCCTCGAGACCTTCCTCGATATCGCCGAACTGCGCGCCGCGGTCATTGCCTGCCGGGAATATTCCTCCCTGCCGGTCATGGCCCTGATGACCTTCGAAGACGGCGGGCGCACGGTGCTCGGCACTTCGCCCCGGGCCGCCGCCGTTACCCTCGATGGCCTGCAGGTCGATGTGATCGGCTCCAACTGCGGGCTGGGCGTGGACGGCATCTACCAGGTGCTGGAGCAGATGCGCACCGTGACCTCCCGGCCGTTGATCGCCCAGGCCAATGCCGGGTTGCCCAAACTGGTCGAGGGTCGGACGGTCTTTTCCGCCACCCCCGAAGACATGACCAGCTACCACCAGCAATTGATCGCTCTGGGGGTGCGGGTCATCGGCGGCTGCTGCGGCACCACCCCGGCCCATATCCGGGCCATGCGCAGTGCCCTCGGTGGCCGGGACCAGCAATGGACTCCGCCTCCCCGACGCTGTTTCCTTTCCAGCCGCACCCAGGTGGTGGAGATCGGCGGCGACGCCCCCTGCGCCATCATCGGCGAACGGATCAATCCGACGGGCAGAAAAAGCTATGTCGCCGAACTGCGCGAAGGCAAGACCGCCTACATCCGCCGCGAAGCCCTGGAACAGGTGGCGGCCGGGGCCGACCTGCTCGATATCAATTGCGGTGCTCCCGGCGTCGACGAGCCGGCCTGCCTGGAGCGGGCGGTGCTGGCCACGGTCGGCGTTGCCGGCGTGCCGCTGGTCCTCGATTCCTCCGATCCGGCGGCTCTTGAGCGTGGTCTCAAGGTGGCTGACGGCAAGGTTCTGATCAACTCCGTTTCCGGCGAGGAAAAAAGCCTGCGGAACATCCTGCCTCTGGCCCGCAAATACGGCGCGGCGGTCATCTGTCTGGCCCTTGACGGCTCGGGCATTCCCGAAACGGCCGGCGGGCGGATGAAGGTGGCCCGGGACATCCTCAAGGCCGCGGAAGACCTTGGCCTGCCTCGGGAAGACCTGATCATCGATTGCCTGACCCTGACCGTTTCCGCCGAACAGAAGCGGGCCATGGAAACCATCGGCACCCTCCGCCTGGTCAGGGATGAGCTCGGTCTGGCCACGGTGCTCGGGGTGAGCAACATCTCTTTCGGCCTGCCCTGCCGGCCGATCCTGTCCTCCGCGTTTTTCACCATGGCTCTCGAAGCGGGCCTTGGCGCAGCCATCATCAATCCCAAGGACGAGCGGATGATGGACGCCTACCGTTCGGCCATGGTGCTGCTCGGCAGGGATCTTCGGGCGGAGCGTTACGTGGCCGCCTATGGCGGTCTTCAGGCTGCGCCTTCGGCACACCTTGCCGACACCGGGGCGCCTATTCGGGAGCAACTGGCCACGGCCATCCTCCGCGGCGACAATGAAGGCGTCGCCGAACTTATCGAAACGGCCCTGGCCGAAGGTTTGAGTCCCGTCGAGATCAGCAACGAAGGACTGCTTCCCGGACTGGAAGAGGTCGGCCGGCTTTTCGGCGACAACCGCATCTTTCTGCCGCAGGTCATGCTGTCGGCGGAAACTATGCAGACCGCCTTCGGCCGTCTGAAGCAGGAAATGCCGGGCGGAATCACGGCCAGTCGCGGCCGGATTCTGATGGCGACGGTTGAGGGCGACATCCATGATATTGGCAAAAACATCGTCTGCACCCTGCTGGAAAATTACGGTTTCGAGGTTATCGATCTGGGCAAGAACGTGTCCGCCCGGCGCATCGTCGAAGAAGCCGGCAAGCAAGAGGTGGACGCCGTCGGCCTCTCCGCCCTGATGACCACCACCATCAACCAGATGGAGGTGACCATCGGGCAGTTGCGCGAAGCCGGGATCAAGGTTTTCACCATGGTTGGCGGCGCCGTTGTAACCCAGGACTACGCCGATGCCATCGGTGCCGATCTCTATGCGGCGGATGCCATGGAAGCGGTCAGGAAAATCAAGGTATTGCTGGAAAAGTAAGGCTACAGGCGCAATCCCCCTTTTCTCAGGCAGGAACGATCTATGGCAGGTGGATTCAACCATAATTTTCGCTATCAGGGCGAAGTTTTTCATGTCCAGACCGAGGACAGCGGGGCGAAGAGTGCCCGCGTCGTCACTTTGCTGTTCAGGGGCGGGACGATCCTGGCCGCCGAAAAATATTCCTATGCCGAGCTGGTCGGTCGGGGAGATCTGCCCCGGCTGGTCGAGGAGCGGATGAAGGAACAGCACAAGGAGATGATGCGCCGGCTGAAGGCCGGAGAATTCGATGAGGCCATTGGCCGGGCGGCCGAAGCCGCCCCGGATGTCGCTGTCCAGCCCCTGGCCGACCTGGCCGCCGGGGAGGCAAAGGCGGCTCCCGACGATTTTCCCGACAAAGAAGTACGACAATTGCCGGAGGGAGATCTGGAGGCACTGGTTTTCTCTTATCTCACCGCCAATGACAGCAGATACCAGGAGTCTTCCGAGACGGGCGGGAATCCCCGGAACCCGAAACCCTCCCGGAACCATTGATCTCACCAAATCGACGGCTTTGCCCGGCCCGATCCCCGGGCGGTCAGGGACGCGGAACCAGAAATGAAAGGAAGTTTGCGGCAAATGTTGAGCGATCAGAATATCCGGGAGCTTGAAGATACCGCCCGCCGCCTCAGGGTGGAAGTACTCAAAATGCTCCACACCTCCCAATCGGGGCATACCGGCGGCAGTTTGTCAGCCATCGATGTCATGACAGTTCTCTATTTTCAGAGGATGCGTCATGACCCGAGCAACCCCTATCTGGAGGATCGCGACCGCTTCGTCCTGTCGAAAGGACATGCGGCGCCTGCTCTATATGCCTGCCTGGCGACCTGCGATTATTTCCCCCTGGAAGATCTCAAATCCTTGCGGCGGCTCGGCAGCCACCTGCAGGGGCATCCCGACATGAACAAGACTCCGGGGGTGGAAGTTTGTACCGGCTCTCTCGGCCAGGGGCTTTCCCAGGCCGTGGGCCTGGCGCTGGCATCCCGGCTGGCGGGTCGTTCGTCCCGGATCTACGCTTTGCTGGGGGATGGTGAATTGCAGGAAGGCCAGGTCTGGGAGGCGACTATGAGCGCCGCTCATTTCAAGCTCGGCAATCTGTGCGCGATTGTGGACCAGAACGGCTTGCAGATCGACGGGGCCACCGAAAAGGTCATGAACGTCGGTCCCGTGGGGCCGAAATTTCTCGCCTACAACTGGCACGTGCTGGAAGTGGACGGTCACGACATCGGGGCCATTCTGCACGCCTTTGACGAGGCAGAAGAGGTCGCCGACCGGCCGACCATGATCATTGCCCGGACGGTCAAGGGCAAAGGGGTGCCGTTTTTCGAGCACAAAGCCAGCTATCATGGGGTGGCGCCGAGCGATGACGAACTTGAACGGGCCCTGCAGGCCCTGGCGCTCCACTAGAATGCCGGGAACTCTCCGGTGTGATACCGTTCTTTTGTGCGGCGCGGGCCGCCATCAGCAAGAAAGAGGAAAGTAGTGAGTGAAATGATCGCAACCAGAGACGCCTACGGCAAAACCCTTGTTGAACTGGGTCGGGAGAATGACAAGATCGTCGTGCTCGACGCCGATCTGTCCGGGTCGACTAAGACCGCCCTGTTCGGCAAGGAATTCCCCGAGCGTTTTTTCAATGTCGGTATCGCCGAAGCCAACATGATCGGCATCGCCGCCGGCCTGGCAGCCGGCGGCATGATCCCCTTTGCCTCGACCTTTGCCGTGTTTGCCGCCGGTCGGGCTTTCGAGCAGATCCGTCAGTCCGTCGCCTATCCGCGCCTGAATGTCAAGGTGGTGGCGACCCACGGCGGCATCACGGTCGGCGAAGACGGCGGTTCCCATCAGTCGGTGGAGGATCTGGCCATCATGCGTTCCCTGCCTAACATGACGGTTCTCTGTCCCGCCGACGGGCCCGAGACGGCGGCCGCCATCCGTGCCGTGGCCGCTTTCCCCGGACCGGTCTACATCCGTCTCGGCCGCGGCAAGGTGCCGGTGGTATTTGACGGCAACTATGCTTTTCAGATCGGCCGGGGCGTTACTCTGCGCTCCGGTTCGGACCTGACCTTCATCACCACCGGGTTGATGACCGCCCAGGCCCTGCGGGCGGCCGACATTCTCGCTGAAGAGCAGATCAGTGCCCGGGTCATCCACCTCGGCACCATCAAACCCCTGGATATCGAACTGGTGCTGCAGGCGGCCCGGGAAACTGGCGCAGTGGTGACGGCGGAAGAGCATTCGGTCATCGGCGGGCTCGGCGGCGCGGTGTGCGAAACCCTGGCCGAAGGCTGCCCGGTGCCGGTCGAACGAGTCGGGCTGCGTGATCAGTTCGGTCAGTCGGGCAACGCCGACGAACTGCTGGTCCATTATGGTCTGACAGCCCCGCATCTGGTGGAAGCGGCCGAGCGGGTATTGAAACGCAAGTAGTCGTCCGCGCTCGGAGAAGATCACTTTAATTGCAGCGAGGCGCCTGTGCGAAAGCAAAAAGTGCTGCTGGTCGATGAGGATAGGGTACTCTGCAGCTCCCTGGCCTTTCAACTGACCGAACGGGACTATGAAGTGGCCAGCCTCTATTCCGGACAAGGGGTCCTGGAATTGCTTGCCGAAGAAACCCCCGACCTGCTGTTGCTCGAACAGGGCATGGCGGATATGGACGTGCTGGAGGTTCTGCGTCAGGCCAAAAAGCTGGATGAAGACCTGAACGTCATCCTGATGACGGCTTCCGAAGCGCCCGATGTCGCGGTTCAGGCCTTGCGGCTCGGGGCCTTCGAATGCCTCAGAAAGCCGATCAATACCGACGAACTGGTTCTGGTTGTCGAGCGGGCTCTTGAAACCGGCCAGCTCAAGCGGGAAGTGGCGCAGTTGCGATTGGAGCGCCCCGGACGGTTCAGCATCGACGACATCATCGGCCGCAGCCGTGACATGAAGCAAGTGCTCGCCATGGTGCGAAAAATCGCCCGCAGCGAGGCTGGCACCGTGTTCATCCAGGGAGAAAGCGGCACGGGTAAGGAACTGGTCGCCAAGGCCATTCACTGTGAAAGCTCCCGTGCCAACCAGCCTTTCATGGCCATCAACTGCGCCGCCGTACCGGAAGCCCTTCTCGAAAGCGAGATCATGGGCCATGAGCGGGGCGCCTTCACTGATGCCAAGGTACTGAGAAAAGGATTGTTTGAGATGGCCGACGGCGGTTCCGTCTTTCTCGACGAGATTGGCGACATGCCGTTGGCGATGCAGGCCAAGTTGTTGCGGGTGCTGGAGGAACGTTCCTTCCGACGGGTCGGCGGCACCCGGGACATCCGGGTCGACGTCCGGATCATCTCGGCTACCAACCGGGACCTGCAAAAGGCGATGGCGGAAAAGACCTTTCGCAACGACCTTTATTACCGGATCGGGGTGATCCCCATCGTTCTGCCCCCCTTGCGGGATCGCCGCGAAGATATCATTCCCCTGGCCGAACACTTCATCGCCCTGTTCAACCGGGAGTTCGGCAAGAAGGTGCGGGGCATATCCCGCATGGCGGAAAAGATCCTGACCGAATACGATTGGCCGGGCAATATCCGCGAACTGAAAAATGTCATCGAACGGTCGGTGATCCTGGAATGCGAGGATACCCTGCTGGTGGAAAACCTGCCCGCCGAACTGATCGATCGGACGGTCGGCAGGAGCGGCCCGTTAAATTTCCGCCTGCCGGTGGAAGGGATCGATATCGAGGATGTGGAGCGGGAGCTGATCCGGCAGGCCCTGGAGATGGCCGACGGCAACCAGTCCCAGGCGGCCCGGCTGCTCAATCTCGGCATCGACGCCTTACGCTACCGGATGAAGAAATTCGATTTCATGTAA